>JGI12451J12833_1000540_pt1 | contig 12214 bp, 14 predicted proteins | sample A23E3SouthBayCA_2_FD_12833 | JGI IMG/M metagenome (IMG submission 12833) | reverse complement strand
CGTCGATCGACTCGTGGAGGACCGTCCCGAGGCGGCCGATCTCGTCGAGCAACTCCTCTGTCGGCGACTCCGGCGAGGTGATCTCGATCACCTGGCAGTCGCTCAGATACCACTCGCGGATCGTGAGGTCCGGGTAGTGTTCTGAAATCTCCCGATAGGGACACTCGTGTTTGACCCGGAACGAGGCCTCGTACAGACTCATATTCGTACAAAAGGTTTTGACTGGATTAAGGGTACCGGTCATGTCCGGCAGGAGCTATATCCCGATACCCCATCTATGGAGGAACACTGATGCCGGAAATCGACCCCGATCGACTCAGCGAACGTGTCCAGACCGACGGCGAGGACGTGCTCGTCCTCGACATCCGCCACGAAGCGGACTTCGACGACTGGCATATTCCAGACAGCGTCAATATCGACGTCTACGACGAACTGACGGACAACCCCGACGCGGCGAAAGGCGAGCTATCTGACCTTCCCGAAGAAAAAGAGATAGTCACCGTCTGTGCTGCGGGCGTCGTCTCGCAAACTGCCACAGACGTCCTCCAGGAGATGGGTTACGATGCGCTGACGCTCACGGACGGAATGAACGGCTGGAGCCGTGTTCACCGACACGCGACCGTTTCGGCTGCCCTCGATGGCACGATTATTCAAGTCGCCCGGCCGGGGAAGGGTTGCCTCTCGCATGTCCTTATCTCGGACGGAGAGGCCGCCGTCTTCGACCCGTCACACTACGTCGAAGAGTACGAGGCGATTCTCGACGACCAAGACGCGGAGCTCGTCGGTGTCTTCGACACGCACGCCCACGCCGACCACGTCTCCGGCGGCGCGCAACTCGCCGAGCGCCACGGCGTTTCGTACTATCTCCATCCGAAGGATGCACTCGCTATCGATGCGACGCCCATCGAGGACGGGCAAACCGTGACGGTTGGCGAACTCGAAATCGAGGTCGTCCACACGCCCGGGCACAGCGAAGGCAGCGTCTCGTTTGACGTCGACGGCGCGGCGCTGTTCACGGGCGACACGCTCTTCCACGGGAGCGTGGGACGCGTCGAACTCGGCGTCGAAGCCGGGATCGAGGACTCCGACGTGGAAGCGAATGCTGCGACGCTCTACGAGAGCCTCCAGCGCTTGCTGGACCGGTCGGAGGACGCGGTCGTCCTGCCGGCCCACGATCCTGGTTCACCCGAACCGCCGGTCACCGCAACTCTCGGCGACGTCAAAGAACGGAATGAGGACCTCGGACGTGACCGCGATGAGTTCGTCGAGACGCTCGCCGGTGACATCCCCGACCACCCGCCGAACTTCGAACGCGTCAAGCGAACCAACGTCGGGCAGGAATCGGTTCCCGACGACGAACTGGCCGAACTCGAACTCGGCCCGAACAACTGCGCTGCCGAGTGATCCATGAGTACGGCAACTACCCACAAACAGGGGATCCGCGAGCACCTCGGACAGTTCTCACTCCACGTCCTGCTCGTGTTCGCTACCGGGTTGACCATCGGGTCCGAACGCGCGGTCGTGCCCGTTCTCGGTCGGGACGTCCTCGGTGTCACGTCGCTGTTCGTCATCGGCTCGTTCGTCGTCTCCTTTGGGATCGTCAAATCGATCCTCAACCTCTACGCCGGCAAGTGGGGCGAGGAGTACGGCCGCAAGCCCGTCCTCGTGCTCGGGTGGGCGACGGCACTCCCGCTCCCGCTCATTCTGATCTTTGCCCCGAATTGGGGCTGGATCACCGTCGGGAACGTCCTGCTCGGGATCAACCAGGCGCTGACCTGGAGCATGGCGATCAATGCGAAAATCGACCTCGCAGGTCCGGATCAGCGGGGTCTCGCGGTCGGCATCGACGAGGCATTCGGCTACAGCGGCGTCGCTGCCGGCGCGTGGATCACGGGTCTCATCGCCGGACAGTGGAGTCTCCGTCCGGAACCGTTCTACTTCCTCGCCGTCGTGGTCGTGCTGGCGTTCCTCATCTCGGTTTTCCTGATCACGGAGACCGTCCAGTACGCACAGGCCGAGGGCGACGACGACCACCACGACGCGAACCTCCCGTTCAACGAGGTGCTCAAGCGCGCGACCTACGGCGACAGGACGCTGTTCGCCGCGGCACAGGCCGGTCACATCGAGAACTTCGTCGATACGCTGTTCTGGATCGCGGTGCCGCTGTATCTCACCAGTCAGGGGCTCGGCATCGCAGCGGTCGGCGTCGTCGTCGGCGTCCACAGTGCGATGTACTTCCTGCAGATTGCGACCGGTGGACTCGCAGACCGCATCGGTCGCCGTCCACCCGTGATCGCCGGGATGTTCCTCGCCGGGGCTGGCGTTCTCGGGATGGTGCTCGTCGACGGGTATCTCCCGTGGGCTGTCCTGGCCGCCGTCTCAGGATTGGGCATGGCACTGTTGTATCCGAACCTGATGACCGTGCCGAGCGACGCAGCGCACCCGACGTGGCGGTCCGCGGGGATGGGTGTCTACCGGATGTGGCGTGATTCCGGCTATGCCGTCGGGGCCATCCTGATCGGACTCTCGATGGAGTTCACCAACTCCGAGGCTGCATTCTACATGACCGCAATCCTGATGTTCGTCTCCGGGGCAGTGGTGTACGTCTGGATGGAGGAAACCCACCCCGACTTCGGGACACACGAGCCGCCAGCCCCCGCACCGGAGACGCCGGCCCAACCGGTAGCCGAATCATGATCCCGGATCACTGTTCTCGCCGATACCGGTGTTCGGCCCCCTTTATCGTGAAATGCAAGCCACCGGCCGACGCTATCAACTTCGCCCAAGCTAGCAGCTCAGTAAGCGAGGACAACACTCGTCGGTTCGGTATCGCTGCATAGGCAAACGATCAGGATCCATCCGTCTTTAGCTAATCCGAGAACTGCCTGACAGCAGCGGCTTATCGGGACACCTATTCGAGAGGAATGAGGAGGCGGTGTCTGTGCACGACGACCGCTCCTCACCCAGAATAGTGAATCGGCTTACTACCCTCTTTCCATCGACGATGCTCGAAGAGCACGCCGAGGAACTCGGCGTGGTCGAACGGGACAGCAAACTCCAAATTCCCGCTCTCGTCTGGGCATTCGTGTTCGGCTTCGCCGCCGGCGAAAGCCGAACACTCGCTGCCTTCCGACGGAGCTACAACAGCACTGCCGACAAGACGCTCACCGCCGGTGGTTTCTATCAGCGGCTGACGCCGTTGTTGGCAGAGTTCCTGTGCGACCTCGTCGAGCGCCGTCTCGACGAGGTCGCTGTCCCCCACACCATCACTGACGAATTCGACCGCTTCATACGGTCGTGCGTTAGTTTTTACCGGTATCTACGGACAGAGATAGTTCCAGATATTTGGTTCATCAACCGTGGGGAGTCCGCGTTGGATCTGCTGTTTCAGCGTCGCAAGATCAGGGATGAGACGGTGCTTGAACCATTCGTTGAGTCGATCCCAGCATCCCTCCACCGGGTTGAGCTCCGGTAATTTCGGCGGAAAGTACCAGACATCGAGATGCTCCACACCATCATCGTCTCCGCGCACGCACGCGACCGAACTGTCTCCGACAGTTTCGGTCGCGCGTTCTCCACTGACGTGCTCCCAAAGATCTCTGTTGTAGAAGTACCCAGCACGGTCGAGAAACACTACCAACTCTTCTCCAAACCTCTCTTGGAGAGCACCGAGCAGCCAGATACCTTGCTGTGAGGTGAGGTTCTCTTCGGTCCAGCAGTAGAAGCTGTCACCGCCGTCGGTGACAGCGCCCAATACAGTCACTTTATCCCACGAGTCTGAGGCCTCTATCGTCGGATTTGAACCGATCGGGTACCAACCACGTCGTTGAACTGTGCCGACGCGCTTGGTGAACTGATCGACAACAACGACGGTTTTCTCGGTCAGCTCTGGCCGTTTTTTTCGACTGTCTCCTGAAATTCGGCTTCTTTGTCCGGGTCAGCTTCGTGATTACGTGGCCGTGCTGTCCGGTAGGACAGCTCGGCCTTGCCGAGGAGTTTCCGAGCGTGGCCTTCGCTGTAATCGACGCCGTATTCCTCTTTGACGTGGTGAAGCAGGAGCTTCGGCGACCATGCTTGCTGCTCGTACCCGAGTGTGGTCGGTGGCTGCTGGAGGTGTTCGAAGAACTGTTCACGTTGGTCTTCGGTTAATTTCGCCGGACGACCAGGTCTGTCGTCATCATAGGGTGCTTGCTCGATCGGTTCGCGCGCGAACCGATCGAGCCAGTTGCGGATAGTCTTCTCAACGACACCATGGCGTTCAGCAAGTGTCTCAAGCTCATCGCCCTGTTTTCGCCCGATCGCTGCCAGAACTCGTTCCCGAGGAATCTCTCCTTCAGTCCGCTCACGCAGTTCCTGAAGCTCTTCCAGAGTAAGATTGTCCAACCGACTCATTACCTCATCTCTATTCTACAGCGGTAAGTATTTTCGCACGACCGTATCAGAGACATTGTAGTCGCTGATGGCACGATTCTACGGCTTCACGAGTTCCTCGCTGACGAGTTCCAACCCCGGAAAGGGGAGCAGGGTGGAGCGCGGCTCCACCTGCTCCACAACGTCACTGACCAAACGATCGATCAATTCAGCGTTACCGACGAGAAAGCCCACGACAGCACCGAGTTCGACACAGGGCGGTGGCTAGAAGGACGGCTAGCGTTGCTCGATCTGGCGTATTTCAAGTACCGCCGCTTCGCGCTGATTGACGAGAACGGCGGCTACTTCGTGAGCCGGCTGAAAGACTGTGCAAACCCGGTGATAACGGACGAATTGCGGGAATGGCGCGGTCGCGCCATTCCACTGGAAGGCAAGAAGATCCAGAACGTGGCCGACGATCTGCACCGCCAGTACATCGACGTTGAGGTGGAAGTCTCGTTTCAGCGGCGCGAATACGCGGGCACGCGGTCGTGGGATACGAAGCGCTTCCGCGTCGTCGGCGTCCGCGACGAGGACGCCGACGACTACCACTTGTACATCACGAACCTCCCGCGAAGTGAGTTTCTCCCGTGTGATCTTGCAACGATCTATCGCTGTCGCTGGGAAGTTGAGTTGCTCTTTCGTGAATTGAAGACGCGGTACGAACTCGATGAGTTCGATACGACGAAGAGGCACATCGTCGAGATTCTGGTGTATGCGGCGCTGTTGACGTTGATCGCAAGCCGGACGCTGCTCGATCTGGTCACCGAATACGCCGAAGATAATGCCGTCTTCCCGCCAGAACGCTGGGCGGCGACCTTCCGGTCGCACGCCCAGCTCATCCTCCATGACCTCAGCCAGCATCTCGGATACTCGCCACCACCGCTGTTAGAACGGATGGCTGAAGACGCCCAGAAAATCCACCAAGAACGACCGATCCTCCAAGAGCGACTCGCTACTGCCACCCAACAGGAGGAAGCGTGTTAGCTAAAGACGAATGCAACGACGTCCGGGTGACCGCCGACTCGCTCTCCCTGCTCGTCGACCGTCTCGAATCGGCACCCGACGTCGCGATCGCGTTCCCGCGGATCAACGACATGGACTCCGAGACGATCCAGTCGCTGGGCATGGGCTGTGACATCTTCGGCTATCGCGGCTGGCCGGAGTACGGCGAGGGCCGGACGGAACCGCCGTTTTCCGAACCGACGGAGATCGTCCAGGGCAAGGGCTGTGCGATGCTCGTCGACCGCGCTGTATGGCGGGAGATCGGCGGCTTCGACGACGGTAACTTCCTCTACGGCGACGACTCCTATCTCTGTCTCCAGGCCTGGGTCCGGGGCTACCACGTCGAGTCAGTCCCCGACAGCGTGGTCTACCACGAGGAAGACGTCACGATCGGGAAGAACCCGCTGAAGCCGTATCACCTCGCGCGCAGCAAGACCAGAACCTATCTCAAGACCTTCCAGCTCTCGACGCTTCTGGTGGGATTTCCCGGCTTCGTTGTCCTCTTTTTCGGCCAGCTCGCCAAGGACGTCCTCTCCCGGGGCCGCCTCCGACTCCCGGCCTACCGGCTCGCGGGGTTTCTCGCCGCGCTGGCGACTGTCGGGGACATCTACGCCCATCGGCGGGAACTCCGAGAGGCCCGCGAGTACGACGATTCCGAGTTCCTGACGCCGGTCAGCGAGACGTGGGACGTCATCTGAGGACCGGTTCGTGGGCGCACAGACCTCCTGTGGCGAACTACTGACCCCGTTGTGCTGGAGACGGCGCGAACGAGTCGCCCGTGTCGTGGTGGCAGAGCCACTCGTGACACGCTCCGCCTGCGGACGGAGCGACTCGTCGACCAGCGAGAAGGCTACGACCTGACCGCGGTCGGCCACGGGCAGGTCGTGGGTCGTCAACCCCCTTTCGAATCCACCCAGTTCGACGACCGACAGCGAGAGACCCATCACTGCGGCCCGAACGCGGCTGACGCCTGTACCAGAGTGCGAGCGAAGCGAGCACTGGCGAAGGTTTTTACGTCCATATATACGATATACATTCGAATACATGCCCATTCAGTTCGACGAGTACACGGAATCGGACGAGTTCGAAAACTGGCTTCGCCCGGACTCGAACAGTTACGTCATCCTCTCGTTTCTGGCAGAGCACCCGGAACAGGGGTTCACACCCACCGAGATACACGAAAACGTCGATATCCCGATGGGGAGTATCGGTCCGACACTCCAGCGCCTCGAGGACCGTGGACTCGTCCGACACAAAGGGTCGTACTGGGCGATCGCTCGGGACGACCGTCTCGCTGGCCTCGCGTCGACACTCTCCACGCTGCAATCCATGGACGATCTCGACGACTGGGAAGACGTCGACTGGGAAGCGGAGGCGGCTGACCGAGACGAGATGGAAGCGTGGCGAAAAGCCCGCCGAGAGTAAAGTAAGGTGTCCCCGAACCATCTGCGGTGTGAGGTCGTCACTCACCCGTCGCTATTCAATTCGTACAGCCGTCCGTTCGTCGTCGTCAGTCACGATACGAGTTCGGCGTACCCCGATCAACACATCGCGCTCGGAATATCGACGACCGAGGTCGAAGGGAGCATTCCGATCAACCCCGACGATTGGGCGGTCGGGAGCCTCTCGAAGCAAAGCTACATCCATCCTCGATACCCGACCGTCATCTCGGAATCCGACGTCGTGACGACAGTCGGTGCGCTGACGGAGGACATTGTCGACGATGCAGTGGGGGAACTCGGCCGGGAGATCGGATTGGCCCCTTCCACACAGTGACCGGCGTGGAATCTCGAACCACTGGATGTCGAAGACCGCGCGACGACCCGTTCACGCAGTCAGCGACACTCAGCGAAACTGCTCCGGTTGCTCCCGCAGGACCGCTTGCTCTTCCTCCGAGAGGTGCTCCAGTCGCAGGATCTCCGCACAGTCGACGCCGGGACACTCGGCGCTCCGGGTTTCGACCAGCAGGTTCCCGGAGACGACGGTGCCACAGTTCGGACAGGTGAGCGTGACGATCTGCATTACTCTGTCATCCGTGAGTCGTAGCCGAGCACGTACTGCGTCCCGTCCTCGGGGTCGCCGCCGTTCGTGAGTTCGGTCCCGCTGCCGAGCAGACTCCCGACGATGCGCTCGCGTTTCCGGACCGTCACGTCGTCGAAGACGACACTCGACTCGATGGACGCTTTGCCGATCGTACAGTCGGCGCCGACGCTCGTGTAGGGCCCCACGGAGGCACCGCTCTCGATCCGGGTGTCGGCGCCGATGGAGGCCGGTCCACGGACGGTTGCGCCGGGCTCGACGACGGCTCCCGATTCGAGTTCGACGCGGCCGGTCACGGTCGCCGCGTCCGCGACCTCGCCGTCGACGCGCCGTTCGCGCCCCTCCAGGAGGATCCGGTTGGTCTCGACGACGTCCGTCGGGGTGCCGACGTCCCGCCAGAGGCCGTCCTCGACGTGATACTCGACGGGTTCGCCGCCGCCGACGAGCGCGTCCAGCGCGTCGGTCAACTCCAGTTCACCCCGGTCGGACGGTTCGAGGCCGTCGATGTACTCGAAGATCGTCGGCGTGAGTGCGAGTACGCCCATGTAGGCGAGATCCGTCGGCGGGTCGTCGGGCTTCTCGTGGATGCGCACGATCTCGTCGTCGGCCATCTCGACGATGCCGAACCGGGAGGGGTCGTCGACCTCCTTCAGGGGGAGACCCGCGGCGTGCTCGGAGGGGTCGAAGCGGTCGACGAGTCGTCCCATCACGTCGACGTCGACGATGGTGTCGCCGAAGTAGACGACGAAGGGGTCGTCGCCGACGAACGGTTCGGCACAGCCCACGGCGTGGGCCAGTCCCAGTGGCTCGCCCTGGTGGATGTAGGTCACGTCGACGCCGAAGCGACTGCCGTCACCGACGTGGGGTCGGACCACGTCCGCCGACGGGTTGCCGACGACGATGCCGACCTCGGTGATGCCGGCGGCTTTCAGGTTCTCGATGATGTACTCCAGGAGCGGCCTGTTCGCGAGCGGCAGGAGGTGTTTCGTGGTCGCGTACGAGAACGGCCGCAACCGCGTCCCCCGCCCGCCCGCGAGGACGAGTCCTTTCATGCTATTCCCCACTGTCTCGATGTCAGTCTCTGTCTGGTCATCCACATGCGATTTCCCACCCACGGGACTGCTGTGTGTGGGTACCGTCCCCGGTAGCATTAACGCACCACCAGCATGCGAAGGGTTCCCCGTGCTGATACCGGGAGAAGGGTTCCTCGACGGCGAGGCTGCCTATCTACTGCCCCTGGCCGCGTCTCCCGGTGGAACGAAATGGAACACTTGTGCGATAGCTGCTCAGCAGGCCCTTCTCTTATGTTTCTGTCTTTCTATCACACACTATGATAGCGGCCCCTCTCCGTCCTTCCACCGTTTCACGAAAGACACGACGAGCCGCTCTTCTTGGTGGTCTCGGATATGCCCTCGTCTTGCTATTGACGTTGATGTGGTCGTACGGTGTGGCAAACGTATTGGATGCGTTGGCAAGTAGTCAAATCGGACCGTTTCTCTGGTGGGCGCTCCTCGGAGGTGTGGTCGTCGGGATCGGACTTGCAGTGACAGTCGTCCGATACGGACTCGTCTCGCCGCTACTCAGTGTGGGAATTGTCTATGGAGTGGCGATGTATCTGATGTGGCAGACGCTTCGATCATCAAATCCGCTCCAACCAGGGACTCCCTTGGACATCTACCTCATCAGCTGGCCACTGTTACTCGTCATCGCGCTTAGTGGCGGCCTCGTTGAACGCCGACTCCGGAACAGATACCCTTCTCCCGAGAATACCGAGGCTCCGTAAGATTCGATGTAATCACCGGAATCAGCCGGTCTGTTCGTCCCTGTGTGTATCGGTTCGTCTCCTCACGAGGGAGTATGAGAACTCCTATGAAAATCCTGCATTCTATGACACTCTCACAATCATCACGTAGATAACGTCGACAGTATTACAGTCACCTGCAACGACTCTCCCGTCACACGATCGGACAGGCAGTCCGAACGGACCCTCCCCAGGAGTGTCGAACTCCGCTGGATAGCGTCCGGCACCTCCCCGAGACTGCTCCCGGACCCAGAACGCATGGCCCCCGTCACGAGCGATACCCGCGAGCGCCTTCTCTCGGTCACTGCGCTCTGTCTCTGTCTTCTCGTGGTCGGAGCCACAGCCACGGCGCTGGAATCGTCACTGACCACCCCCGTCACTCCTGACCCGCCTCGCTCCGCGCCGAGTTCGAGCGTCTCCCTGCTGGCACTGCTGTATGCATTCCTCGACGCAGTCCTCGGGTTGTTCGGGATCTCTCTCGAGGCCGGTGGGGGAGTGGCCCCCGGTGTGCCCGTCCTCTCGATGGCCGTCTCCGCGCTCGCACTGCTGTATCGCTACAGGCACCCGATCGTCGCCGGAGTCGCGGTACTCACCGTCGTCTCGCTCGGCATCCAGCACCGCGACCAGTTACGGCGTGCAGGTGACCGTCGGGACGAACCGACCGCGTCACAGCGATCACAGCGACCACAGCCGGAGACGACCGACGACTGGCCGGAATCCTCGCCGTCGAACCCCGTTTCCCGGGCGTGGGTCGAACTGACCGCCAGCGTCGACCTCGACGATCCGCAGGTACGAACCCCCGACGAGTGGCGAACGGCGGCGATAGAGGCCGGCCTCGACCCCGCGGCCGTCGAGACGATCACCGAGACGTTTCGTGAGGTCCGGTACGGAGCGGGGGCCGTCACGCCGGCACGTCGACAGCAGGTCCAGCAGGCACGCTCGGCGCTGAACGAGACTCGCGAGGGATCCGAGGGATGAATCGGCCGTCCCGCACCACCGTTCGCAGGTGGACGACCCTCGCTGGCGGTGTGCTGGTGGTCGCCGCCGTCCTCGTCACCGGGATCTCCCGCGTCGAGCCCCGACTCCTCGCACCGCTCCGGTGGCCGGGTGACGACGTCCTCCTCGTCGCCGGGTTCTTCACGCTCACCTTCACTGCCGGAACGCTGCTCCTGACCCTGGACGGACTCGTGACAGACGACGAACCGACGCTTCCCGACCCGGAGACGACACCTGCGATACCACGGGCGGGGTCGGAGTTCGACCGCCTCGTGGACGGACGGGTTCTCTCCCGACGTCTCGGGACAGACGAGCGAGAACGCGTCCGGTCCCGACTCCGACACACGGCCGTCGAGACGGTCCGACGGAGGGAGGGAGTTCCACGCGAGCGAGCTGCGGACCTCGTCGAACGCGGCGAGTGGACCGACGACACGACAGCTGCGGCTTTCCTCGGCCAGCCGGCACGGCCACGAGCCGTTCGACTTTGCGACCGGGTGGCGAGCGGGGNCGCGTTCCGACATGAGGCCCGACGGACCGCCCAGGAAATCGTCACGTACGCGACCGAGAACGCGAACGAGGGCGAAGGATGACGACGATCGAGCGAACGCAGCGGTGGCGGACGGCGTTCGTGTTCGTACTCGTGACGAGCGCGGCCGGCGTCTATCTCGAACGGCCCGCACTCCTCCTCTCGTCGGCCGTCGCGCTCGCGTACGCGGCGTATCCGCTCGTGACTCCCACGCCGACCGTCGATCTGGCACTCTCGCGGACGGTGACCGAGGAGACGCCCGCTCACGGCGAGTCGGTGACCGTCACGGTGACGGCGACGAACACGGGCACGCGGACGCTCCCCGACCTTCGACTCGTCGACGGAGTGCCGACCTATCTGACGGTCACCGACGGGACGCCGCGACATACCGCCGCCCTCCGTCCCGGGGCGTCCACGACGTTCGAGTACGCGGTCGACGCGAAAAGCGGGACGCATCGCTTCGAACCGGCGACGGCTGTCGTCTACGATGTCAGCGGGGGTACGCGGATCCGAACCGAAGTCGAGGCGGGGAGAGATCCGGAGGCAGAGATGGAGAGAGAAAGGGAAACGGAGACGGAAACGAGGGGGGAAAGAGAGACAGAGTCCGGGACCGGCGCGACCGACAGACTCGATTGCGCCGTGGCGGTCGAGACACTTCCCACGCGACGGCAAACGCGGCGACAGACCGGTCGAACTGCCGTCGACGCGAGCGGGACCGGCATCGAGTTCTATCAGACGCGGGCCCACCAGCCCGGCGACCCGTCGAACCGGATCGACTGGCGACGGTTCGCGCGGACGGGGGAGTTGACGACCGTCGAGTTCCGGGCGGAACGCCTGCGAACCGTGGTTCTCTGTGTCGACGCGCGAGCGAGCGCCCGCCGGCGGAAGCGCCCCGGTGAACCCGACGCGGTGGCGTACAGTATCGCCGCTGCAACCGAACTGCTGCGGGCACTCCTCGTAGCGGGCGAGCGCGTCGGCGTCGCAGTGGTCGGCGACGAGTTCGAGTGGCTCGCTCCGGACAGGGGTGGTCACCACCGGGCGGAGGCCTCACAGCTACTCCGGACGCATCGCGAAGGCTCGTCCGGCAGGGAGGAGCGCCCGGGGTCGACACCGAAGTCAGCGTCACAGTCGCAGTCACAGTCAGAGTCGGGGTCACAGTCAGAGACCCACTCCGAACGGATACAGCAGCTCCTCGTCCGGAGTCAGGGCGCCGCCGACGTACTCCTGTTGTCGCCCCTGCTGGACGACTTCGGCGTGACCGCCACCGAGCGCCTCGAAGCACACGGACACCCGGTGACGGTCCTCAGCCCCGACGTCACGACGACCGAGACGCTGGGTGGCGAACTCGCGCGGGTCGAGCGACGCAATCGAGTGCGGTCGTTGCGCGAGCGGCGGGTTCCGGTCTGTGACTGGACGCCCGGTGACCCGGTCGACTG
>JGI12451J12833_1000532_pt1 | contig 12356 bp, 12 predicted proteins | sample A23E3SouthBayCA_2_FD_12833 | JGI IMG/M metagenome (IMG submission 12833) | reverse complement strand
GTTTCTCGAACTGTTTCAGCAACGCCGAAGCAGAAACTGCAAACGAGTGGCTTAGATCGTTCGCCTTCGCATGGAATCAACTAATCTGAACAGCACCTCCGAGATGTGAGCTTGGATTATCTTCGGGTTCTCGAATTTTCCGAGGTTCTTGGGGTAGATGTAGCCATACCAATCATCACGCCCTTCCATCCGACCTCCTTCCCTGTCTTCAAGCGCCTCTTTATGATCAATGAAGAACTCCCATGTCTGGGGAAGGTTCTCTCGTAGATAGTCCTCCGAGTAGAGTCCTGCGTCAAGTTCTCCATCGTCCTCCTCCGCAAAGTAAGGGTGAACAACGTGCAGACCTGACCAATCTCCCCGCCAGCGTTTCACTTCGTCTCCTTGCAGGAATGGGCGAAGGAGGTCTGTCTCGATCTCGTACTGCTTCGACTCTCCAGTGGGAACAACGGTTACTATATTTCCCGTGTCCTCCGATTCTATCCGGTCAGCATCCAGTACGTCGACGATATAGATTTTGTTCGCACTCGTCCGAATCCCCTGAAATACGGCGTCAGTAACCGACTCAATGCGGTCGTCAGCTTGATTTTCGAGCTTTCGGAATACCTCCAATTCCTCCGGCGGCATCATCGACCAGTAGCCGTCACCAAGCTCTCCCTGTGGGAAGTCGAACACGTCGATGAACTCGTCCGAGTACCCCGGTTCGTTCCGGTGATTACGGACGGCGGCGATGATCTCTTTGTCTAATGCTCTCCCCGTGTCCTCATCGACGTTTGCCTTCACTCGGACACATCGGATTTGGTTTGCTTCCCGAGCTTCCTCATCTGGTTCGTCTTCCGCGATGACGATAGCAGGGTAGTTCGTCGCGTCCTTGAAAACGCCCGAATCGCGGAAGTCGTACACTTCATCAAGAGAGGCTTCTCGACGGAGAACGCGACGAAGCCCTTCTCCATAGTCTGTCACCATGAACTGATTTGGCGTGATATATCCGAGCTTCCCCGTCCCCTCTACCAACCAATCGAGCCCTCGCTCGTAGAACGGACAGTAGAGATCGTAGTTTCCCGTCGTGGACTCGTACAGCTCGTCGAGAATCGACTTCTGCTGATCGGGGAGATGCTGAATACGGACGTATGGCGGATTCCCCACCACGTAGTCATACTGCATATAGTTCTTCACGACGAGCGCGAGAACGCTGTCCTCGAACATCTTGAACAGCCGCCCGTCGCCATGATCTTCCCGTAGATAACGAACCGTCGCGAGAATGTCGTTGACATACGGCTCGAAGAATCCTTCCACGCCATCGTACTGGCGTGTCGTGTAGCGGTGGATTCCCTCATCGAGGCCGCCGTGATACTCCCACAGCCCCTCCTGCATATGGTATTTCACCACGTCGAGAACGCCCTGCAACGCCGCGAAGTATTCCCCGAAGTTCCGAACCCCGGCGTTCACCTTTGCCGTGTCGTATTTTGGCATCCGAACCCGCTGGACGAGGAAGCCATCTTCCATCTCGGCGTCGGCCACGTCACTCTCGTCCACCTCGATGGGGAGTGGCACGGGAATCTTCACGTCCTGATTGTCCTCGGTGATCGAATCGAGGGTCATCTGCGTCTGCCCGTCTTCCCCGAGGTCGAGGCCGGTCAGCTCTCGCTCGTTTCGCAGGGAATCGGTTCGGAAGATCGGCAGTCGGCGGATGGTGAAGCTCTCGGAGTTCCGTTTCGCCTCCCGATACTCGGGGAGAATCGTCACCATGAATCGAATCTGTGCCATCAGGACGGCGAACGGGTGAATGTCAAGGCCGACGATGTGGGGAGTAGTACAGAGTTCGGTGAGGTGTTCGGCCCAATCGGGGTCGTCGTTGTACCGGCGCACGTCGTCGAGATACCGTTCGACTGCTTCGACGAGGAACGTACCGGAACCACAGGACGGGTCGATGAGACGTTCCCGTGAGACGCCCACATCGTAATCCACGCCGTCCATGATGTAGTCGATGACCGGCTGTGGCGTGTAGAACTCCCCGAGGGCTTTTCGTGTCTCGGGGTCGAAGTACCGCTGGTACAGGTCGCCAAGCGGGTCGCCCTCGATGCGGGAGAAATCGAATTTCAGGACGGCGAAGGAGACGTGAGCGATGGCCCGACTGAACCGTTCGCGGGTTGCTGGACTAACGCGGCTCACTTCACTCCCTTCCTTGGCTACGTCACGGAAGCGGTTGTACGGGTTGTCGTGCTGGCTGGCCGTCTGTTCGCCGTAGCCGTCAGTCCACCAGATGAAGATGTCGTCCTCGAACAGACTCTGGACGAGTTGGTTCCGCATATCCTCGATCATCCCGTTCGCGGCGACGGGGTAGGCATCGAGGTCGATAGTACCCCCGAATCCACCGAGTTCATCGAAGTACCGGCGGAGTCCCTTGCTACTCGGGAAGAAGTCGTGGTCGTCGGTAGCCTTCGCCAGCAGGAGACGAGCGAGCAGGGCGTGGCCGGATTCGAGACAGAACATGAAGTCACGGAGAGACTGCTTCCCGTCGATGAAGGGTTCCCACGAGTCGGGCGTCTCGTCGGGTTCGCTGGCGTAGCTGGCTTCCCAAAAGTCGTAAGCTCCCTTGACGAATTTGGCCTCCTGCTCGTCGCGGAGTTCTTCGAGCAAGTCCATCATCGCGGTCACGAGATCAGCGAAGGGACTGTCCTCCTCCAAGCGGAACGTCTCGAAGAAGTGTTCCCGTCCGAGTTGACCGTCGAGTTCCACTTCATCGAGGCGGTCGAGGAACGACGTGACGCTCTCGGGGTCGGTAATATCCCACTCGGGCTTCCGAAGTGCCGCTTCGAGATCGGCGGCGTCACTCTGCGTTGCGTCTTCGAGGGAAATCGAGAGTAAACGGGAGCGACCATCCCGGCGGTAGAGTCGAAGTTCGTCGCCGTTGGTCAGCACTCCGTAGTCGGCTTTCAGTTCGTCGACGTAGTGGAACAGTTGGTCTTCGTGAGGTGTGAGATCGCGTCCGGTCGTCTTGAACTCGTAGACGACGGTGACGGATTCGTTGCTGTCGAGAGTGACGTAGTCGGGGCGACGGTCGTCGGGGAGCGTCCACTCGCTTCGGAGATCGTGTCCAGCGCCTTCGTAGCCGAGAAGCGAGTAAAAGTTCTCGTTGAGGAACGTGTTTTCCACGTCCTTTTCGCTCATATCCGCATCGAGGCGAGATGCGATTCCGTGGAGGGCGTCGAGAATCGCAGACGTATCAGGCATAATAACCTCGAAACAGTCACACGATAAAAAAGATTGTACCGGCGGAGGTTCTACTCAATAGGTGGTCTAAGATCGCGCCAACGGAGGTCGATGGTTTCCCCCTCATCAAGTTCTACACGATATAGAAGACTGTCGCGGTCGTCGCCGGTTACAGCACCTGCGTTATCTTGTATGATCTCGATAACGGTTCCATGTTTGCCGTGGAACTGATGATGGTCGGGGTCAGTTTCATCAGGGAGATCAACTCGAACACGGTCGTCTTCCTCAAACTCAGTCATATATTGTCTTGCCGTAGTGATGGCGGATGAGCTTATTAAAACGGGGAATGGTTGTGTGATACTATGAGGTAGCATTGCGATAAGGAACGAGGCGGTCAAAGATTTGAGTGGATTATGCTCTCGTTCGACCGCCTCAGCGGTGATAGCGGTTGCATCGAGTTAGCATTTCTGGAGCGAGAGGCGACACCCGAGCCGGCGATGAAGCTCGGTATCCGACTCCATTTGGCTGGACTCTCACTTTCGTATACAGTCTCGATTCTTGAGCTGTTGGGTGTCGATCGTCATCGAAGCACCGTGCATCAATGGGTACAGAAGGCCGATTTACAGCCAACAGGTGGTGCTGAGCCGAATCACGTTGCGGTCGATGAGACTGTGATTCAACTCAATAATGATCGATATTGGCTGTACGCTGCTGTCGATCCCGATACCAACCGCCTGCTTCATGTTCGGCTCTATCCGACGAGAACCACCGCTATCACCTCGATGTTTCTCTCAGAATTACGCGAGAAACATCAGGTAGACGACGCAGTTTTTCTCGTCGACGGTGCACCGTGGTTGCAGGCAGCCTGCCACCGACACGGGCTACGATTCCAGCATGTTACACATGGGAATCGGAATGCCGTCGAACGTGTCTTCCGAGAAGTCAAACGATGAACTAACCAATTTTCAAATACGTTTAGTCACGTCGAACCGAGTACCGCCGAAAACTGGTTACAAGCGTTTGCCTTCGCATGGAACCAGCTTATCTAGACACTACCGTCGCTTCGGGGTTACTTGGAGAGGAGAAGAATGAATCTACGGATGAGACCGGCGTTTGTGAGGAGTAAAAACGACTCGATGTAGTGATTCTCGGTGAGACGAGAGACAGCGGTCGGTTCCCATTCTTAAGTTAATCCAATATGATAGGCGAAGCGTGACCGCCGAATCTGGAGACGGTTCCCGATTGAAACGACGACAACTGCTGGCCACGTTAGGAGCGACTGCCGTTGCTGGCTGTGGAGGCGATCAGCAATCCGAACCCTCGACAGAACCCACGGAGATGGACTCAACGGAAGTGGCACAACAGACAGATTGCGTCGATAGGGAGCAGTATGAGCAATTGCGGAGACAGTACGAGGAGCTGCAGAGCGAGCATCGGGAACTGAGGGAACAGCATTCTGATCTCCGAGAGCGGACGCAGACTGCTCAATTCCCGCCCTACATCACTGCAGATCGGCGCTCAGTCTCGGTAACGTACGAAACGCTCAACGGTAATGTCGAGGGATGGGAATGGGACAGTTCTACATTAGAATCGCAGATCAGCGCCGGCAGTATCATTCGAGAGTTGACGTACGAACAACTGGCTTATCTGGAATGGAATGTGTTTGGCTTTGAAGGGAACAGCAAGTATCAGCGATTAGGTGATTATGGACGGTATTACCAGCTCCTTCCGTTCGTTATTCCCTCGAATTTTGGCCCGCTCTCAGAGGAGATTTATAACCGCTATCAGAATGACCGGGAGCGGATTCGTGCGGCGTGGAATTTCACTACACAGTTGAACGATTATGTACGTGAGATAGCTGAAACTCCTCGGTTCCCCCTTGAAACGTTACTAATGGGAGGTGGTGACTGCGAAGATTCAGCCATTTTGCTCGCGAGCATCTTGTACGGAATGTCTCCCGATTGGAACGTTACGTTGTGGTTCATGGATTCCAACAATCCAACAGACCCAGAGAACATCAACCACGTAGTCGTTGGTGTGACTACAGGTAGCGGAGAGATGTTGGTGGAGACCACCTCGAAGACCATGATGACCCCGTTTGATCGGGTAGAGGGATTCTCTGTGGAAGTAGAGCCAACAGGGCAATACGCTCAGCAAAAATTAGGAGTAGACCGGACATCGTCAGCTTTCATCTAATACTCTCTTACCGCAGGGGAATTTGAGTCTTAATTCAGCCCACTCTCAGATATTTTTCAGGATATCTTGTAGATATCTGTGGGCTACTTCAACGGGAACCTCTCGAATGGTTTCATATTCCTCCTCGTTCTCACGATAGCGACCGATCGATTGTCCTTGAACGAAAAGTGCCCGTTCTAATTTTGCTACGTCCTCGGAGGTTTCACAGTTGTCAAAGAAGTATTCAACGAGTTTTCGATAGGAATCCCGAGAACAGGTAAGGGAACTCGGAAGTGTTCTTGAATCGTCTTTAGCTGTATGTGTTCGGTGCGCTCGGGCGACCATCACGTCCAGAATCGGGAATCGCCCCGAGTAAGTTCCTCGGCTATCAGCGATGTGAAGGAGGAATTGAGGAGTAACAGCTACTCTCGAATTTGAGCTGAGTGGGCCGTTAGACCCTTTTAATTGGGAGCGAAGCTCGATAAATGCGTCAACGACTTCCTCAATCGGAGACTCTGCAACGCTTCCGTCGATCTCATTGGCAAGGCTCTGAGCCTCCTTGAGAAACGGTTGCACGTCTTCCGGGTCATAGCTCGTTCGATGTAGTGACTTCCACCGCCAGAGCGCACGTAACCTGTCTTGTGGTGGCTGGTGTATCTCTCGGTTATAAATCGCAAGATAATGAAGTGGATATCGATTCGCCCAAAGATCGACGTTCCAATCAACAGTGACGCCTTCAGACATGGTCGTTCTGCATATTGAATAGATCTACCGTTGTAGAGATCAGATTTTTTCTCGACATTCTATTCGCTATGTTCATCATTCCCCCCGAGTCATCTATGTCTAAATCATCAGCAAAACCTTGCCAGAAATCTCTCTCCAGCCACTCTGCTATCTCAGCGGCATCGGCATCAGGAGAAGGACGTTCGTGGTTCTCCATCAGTCCGGGAATGTTAGTGATCGTACTTAATTCCCCATCGAAATTTGAGGGCCGTGCTGAACCTACCTCGGATAACTCCTCCAAAGAGTAGCAAAAATAAGTCAGCTAAACAGCTCCTCAACGTCCACATCCAACACGTCTTCGTCCCGTTCACCTTCCCGGTACTCTTCTAATTTCCGTTCGTTCTCGATGATGGTACGCTCTACGTCAAGCGCAAGCGCGTCAATCTCATCGTGGAGGTCTTCGTCGTCAGCCATTCTGATTCGACTCATCGAGGTTGGATATTACGTGTAGCGTTTCGCCTTCGGGAGTCACGGCAGGGAGACATTTGTATCAAAAGTAGAGCATACCAATCCTCGATGCATAGCGACACGAGAGGGTAGCCGCTATGTGCCGAATCTGCGTGATACGCAGAGGTTTTCTGAAGAGTCTTGTGTCGGTTAATCCGATAACTTTATACCAGTTCCTGTGCTTTATGCAAGTGTCGCAGACCGAGTGTACACCTGAAGTGCCGAACTCGGGCGTTGTAGGGCACAACGCGAGCGTTTCGCGCTCGCGACCTTCCAAGCTCATGGCCCGGGTTCAAATCCCGGCCGGCGCATTTTCCGAACGGAGTGGGGAAAATCGCCCAGAGGAATTTGAATCAGGGAGTGAAGCGAGCGAACGCGAGCGGAACGACCGTGGTTCAAATCCCGGCCGGCGCATCCGCTTCGCGGTCCAGTCCCGTAGTTTTCGAGCATCTATGACGGAACAAGAATCATGGACGCTAACGCTCATCAGTGGATTCGAGCCAGTAGCCCGGCGCAGTAGTGCGGTTTCAGTTCGTACCAGGCTTAATAAAAGAACAGTCAGTCGAAATCGACCGACAGAGGCAACTTCATGGCTGACGCCAGTGATGGTTCGTATACTAGAGATGGTAATACACCGCGAACTCTTGCCAGTCCACCGAATGTTTCGAGGTACTGAGGCCTACTCTTGATTACTGTTGACGACCTGACCCCCGGCCGGTCACTCCCGAATCCGATTGTCGTCGAAGTCACTGGTGTAACGTGGAACCCTCGACAGTCGCAACGAGCAAAATTGGACCTCGTCGATATGGCCGGAAATTCACTCCAACTGGTCGATTACGATGGTTCTGAGACTTCCGTGACTTGGACTGAGGGGCATCGATACTGTATCGCCGACTGTAACGTCCAACCGAGTCGAGGTCACGACGAAATCGTTCTTTCTCCGAGTAAGAAGACACAGATAGAACATCTTGACGAACCAGAGTCGGTGACGCGTATCCTCGTCGTCGGAGATACGCATGTTGGATACCGACACCGACCACGTCATAAGAAATCCTCGGGAAGCTACACTGTCGATAATCGTGAGACGTTCCGACAGGCGCTTCGCCGTGCCCGAAACACAGATGTCGACGCAGTGATCCATGCTGGTGACGTCTTCGACCACAATACGTCCCAGTCCGATTTAGACACGGTTCACGAGGAGGTAACGCGAACGTGTGAACAGGAAATTCCCTTCTACTTTATTCGTGGGAACCACGACGAAACATCCGGTAGACAGCTCTTGCACCGCCTGACAGCTGAGCAATCGAAGTGTTGCCGACTAACGACCGAGGAGACGTTCATTCACGGGGAGGGACCCTCGGCGATTACGTACGGGTATGATAACTCGGGAGGACAACTCCCTCAATTATCTCCTGACCATTACCTGCGTACGCTCCCGATGCCGGATTTGCTGGTAATACACGATACCCCGTATCCAGTTGTTGACGAACAAGGCAAGAATATCTACACGTCTGAAGAGCTTGATCTACAGGACTTCCTTGCAGAATCGACTCTCAGGCCGGACTTCATCATATCCGGCCATATGCACGTAGGGAGCAAGGGAATGGTTCGAGATCGCAATGTTCCAGTTTTGACCACCGGACCCACAGCACCCATCAATAGTTCCACGGAAGACAACGAACCCTCAACTTGGCTTCTGTCTATTAGTGGAACGACTCCCGAGATCGATCGTCAGCCATTGTGAGTAGACCGACCATGCCACCACGGACGGCGATAGAGCTTCTAATTCATTAGAGTGGGATCAGCCAACCGCATCGCTTCCTACGCGACTCAGACAGTACAAAGCGATCGAATTGACGAGGAGGTCTGTCCGAGCGTGTCCCACTTCTCACCGGCCTCGACGATCACCCTTCCACCGCTGGTTCCAGCAATCACTTGACCATCTGCGACCGTCCACGCGAGAATAAAATCCCCTACATCTTGTACGCTGCTTCTGACGGGGGATGATAGGTCAATAGCGATTGTGAAAGACGGAGAGTCCAAGCTTGACGGCGACGGCTTATACCAGAACCAAAGTATTCATCGGATATGGAGAGGATATATTCTCCTGATGAACCACGTTTCGACGACCGAGTTAGTCGACCAACTTGAACAGGAAAACACGAACTACTTGGAAGTACTGAGCAAGGACGCGCTGAGTGTCGAACTTGCACGGTACCCCAATCCTGAGGCAAAAACGGCCCACAAAACTGACGAACTCTACTTTATTATCTCCGGGTCGGGGATGGTCCACGTCGAAGATGAGCGGTACGCTGTCGACGAGGGTGACGTAGTCTATGTAGAACAAGGAACTGAACACGACTTTTTTGACATCGAGGACGAAATCACGGCTCTTGTCGTCTTTGCGAGTGCTGAAGACTCCGTCCTCGGCCAAGGTCTCTGAATATCTAATCTGGTCTCGCGAACAACTGCCGAACTCGGCCCCCTGTATCTCGCACAACTCTACTGACTGCCATCGAGTAGTTCGTTTGAGTTGTGTTGCATACCCCGCGCGAACGCAGCAATTGGATGGATCGCCAGCTTGTGGATACTACTCTTCAACGACTGCTTCGCACGTCAAACAGTATCGTCGCCCATCGGTGAGGCCACCGATGTTGTGATTACAACGACAACTGTCCATGCACACAGTTGCAACCATCCACCCAAGACTCTTCGATATGTCTTTTAGCTCCACCACTCCGTGGCTCCGAGGTGGTCCTGTTCTGCTGCGTTCATCGTCTGTATCGGTCACGCTAGTTCTGGCAGATGCCCGGAGCGTATCTGCTACACCAACGGAGCGGAACTACTAGTAGTCCGCAAGTGTTGTGACCACACAGCAAGAGAGGGACGGTAGCGTTCCATATCGAGAAACTACTAGTAGACACACGTATAATCAACTACGCGCCAAGGCGGAGGACGAGTTTCATTCCCTGCGTGGCGCCAGTCCCCATAGTAGTACACGATCGAGCCGTCAATAACGACGTACACCCCCCACTCTCGTCAAATAACACCCGTTTTCTGGGGTCGATTGCGATTCCGACCAGGCCCTCGAGCGAGTCCACCGACACATGCTCACCCCCCCATAGAGGGAGAAATGGTCCCGCTGAAGTCCCCTCCGAATATCGCGTACGGTGCATGATTAGCAAGTGTATCCTGGCCCCGCACACGACGGAAGATAAATTCGATAGTCACCGCCAGGAGTAACGCTCCAACGCCAACCTGAGGGATCCAATACGAGAATGCGTTTCGCGTGGGGTGGATGACTTTCCGGGTCTCCGTTTTCCCGAACGTGAGCGGGTTAGCCGAGTATGTCCCGTCTGAGAGTTGGAGGGACGAAGTCTCGCTTGTGCTGCCCGAATAGAGGCTTGTCTCGTACGACGTCGGTTCCCGGATGAATACGTAAAGCGAACTCTCAGACCCGATTTCGCTCCGAATCTGATCGCTCAGATCCGTTAACTCAGGGATGTCAAGCGGTGCCGACGACGGCGAGGGACCCGATATAGACCGTCCGGACTAGCGTGCCGACGGAGCGTGCATACCCAGGGTAGCTGACGGATCGACGTGGTGAAGGGGTGGACACACTCGCGGCCCGCGTCCGGACGGCGCCCGCTAGTGCCACGAGATACACCAGGATTTTGGTGTGACTGTCGAACCGGGAGCGGGTGGACCGTCACCGAGGCACCGCGGGGCGGATCGAATCGAAAGTATACGAAACTAGATACTTCTTTCTAAATCTAGCCACAGACTACGGATAGACAGTTCCTGTAGGATTTTTAGGCATTGCGAAAAATATACGGTAGTTGAAAAGTTATAACCCCGTGGAGGGACGACTACTGACTGTGATGAACACGCATCGGACCGTCCGCCAGGAAGCGGGCACCGTCGAGGGGAATCCGGTTCGGCTGGACGAGGAGAAGAGCGAACGGATCGTCGAAGCGCTGAACACGGATCTCGCGGACGCGTACGTCCTGTACCATCAGCTTCACAAGCACCACTGGAACGTCGAGGGGGCGGAGTTCCTCGAGGTACACGTCTTTCTGCAGGAGGCGTACGAGGCGGTGGAGGTGGCGGCGGACGAGATTGCCGAACGGCTACAGGCACTCGGCGGCGTCCCGCACGCGAGCATGCCGGCGCTCTCGGTGGCCGCGACGGTCGAACCCGAAGACGAGGACGTCTACGACGTTCGCACCTCGCTCCGCAACGACGTGGAGATGTACGGCGACATCATCGAGAGCTACCGAGACCACATCGAACTCGCTGAGGGGCTCGGAGACTACGCGACGGCCCAGATGCTCCGCGAACAGCTCGAGGGCCTCGAGGACCACGCACACCACCTCGAACACTACCTCGAAGACGACACGCTCGTCCTCGACTCCGCGACGAACTGAGTTCACTCGGAGTCCGGCGTCGGTGACGGCTCCGCGGGCGTCGACTCCGAATCGGCCAGCAACGTCGCGTCGAGGCGGTCGGCGACGGCCGGGCTGAGCGTTCCCGCCAACGACATCGCCTCTTTCTCGTGGGCATCGAGTTCGAGTACGTCACGAAAGAACCGCGAGAGCGTGACGAACGTCTCGTGCAGTTTCTCGGCCCGTTCCCGCCCGTCGGCGGTCAGCGTCGCTCCCTCGTAGGGTTCGTGTGCGACGAGCCCTCGGTCGTCGAGTCGCTGCAGCATCTCGGTCGTCGCGGCCGGCGATCGGCCGACTGCGTCGGCGACCGCTCCCGGCGAGACGGGACCGTCCGATCGACGTTCGGCGCGGTACAAGACGAGGAGGTATGCTGAACTCCCGGTCATCGCCGGCCGTGGCCGCCGTCGAACGCCGACGATGGGGACCGACTCCGCCCCGTCCGGAGCCACTCAGCGCTACGCATCGTCGCGCCTCCCGGTTGCGGTGGCGTCCGTCGACGGCGCTGTATCCGGGGGGTCGCCGTCGTCGGCATCGTCGTCCGGCATCCCGAACAGGCCGACGTAGACACCCGCCCACAGCCTCGCTCGGCAGCGGCAACGTCGCCGCACGGATCAGACCCTCCGCACCAGGTGGTTGCGGACGCTCCGTTGGCAGTCCGTACACGCCGAGTCGAGGCTGGCGACGGTCGACAGGACGGGGTGATCCACCGGGAAGTCCTCGTAGAGATACGCCACGAACTTCCGGTGATCGATCCGCGCCCCGGAGTCGCCCGTCGTGGTGTCACGAAGGAACGCTTGCCGTCGGTCGGCGAGTTCCTGACAGCGGTCGCGGTGTGTCGCGAGCGTCTCGTGGCGCGCCCGGAGCGCGTCGAAGCCGACGTCGAGAAGCGACGTGTCGTCCGCCTCGGCGATCCACGACGTGATCCGCTCGACGGTGGACGCGGCGTCGTCTAGCTGTGTGCGTTCGCGGGCGAGCGTCCGCTCCATCGTCTCGGCTTCCGTGCGTCGAACGCGCGTCTCCGCGACGATGGCTCCCTTGAGTTCCGCCGAGAACGACGCCTCCGTGGTCGGCGCAAGCGCGACGGCGATGGGGTCCGTGAACTCGGTGCGGATGGTCGCGAGCAGTGATTCGGAGCCATCCGTGTCCGCGACGCTGTGGGGCCGGATCGTCGCTGCAAACGCCCGCCGAACCGTGCGACAGCGATCGGTTGCGCTCGACTCGCCGTGCAGGTGTGGACCGGCTGTGGCCGTGATACCGGGCGTGGCCGACTGCGCCGGCTCGGTCGGTAGCTCCGCG
>JGI12451J12833_1000528_pt1 | contig 12376 bp, 8 predicted proteins | sample A23E3SouthBayCA_2_FD_12833 | JGI IMG/M metagenome (IMG submission 12833) | reverse complement strand
CGAGCCTTGGCATCCGGCGGCGGGACCTCCACGCGCTCGTCGAAGCGGCCCGAGCGCCGTAGCGCCGTGTCGATGTCCTCGACGAAGTTCGTCGCCGCAACTACGACGATGTCGTCGGCCGCCGCGCCTTCGAGTTCGGTGAGCAGCTGATTGACCAACTGTTGCTCGCTTGTGTTCATCGAGCCGCGCCGAGAGCCGGCGATACCGTCGATCTCGTCGATGAACAGCACGCAGGGGGCGTTCGCGCGGGCCACCTCGAACACCTCGGCGACGTTGCGGGCCGGCTCGCCCATCCACTTGCTCGTCACGTCCGCGGGGCTGATTTCGACGAAGCTATGCCCGAGTTCACCCGCGAGCGCGCCGGCGAGATGGGTCTTCCCACAGCCGGGCGGGCCATACAGCAACAGCCCGGAGAGCACGTCGATACCGTACTCGGCGTAGGCGTCGGCGTTCTCCAGTGGGTCGAGGACCGTGTCTTCGAGTCGGTCCTTCAGTTCGCCCATCCCGCCCACGTCGGCGAAGTCGCGTCCCGGGTCAGTCTCGACCAGCGAACTGGCCTGCAGGTCGACGCCGTTGGGCTGGACGACGCCATTCTCGGCGACCATCTCGGGGTCCACCCAGTCCGGGATGCTGGTGTCGGTCTCTGTGGCAGCCTGCAGCAGATGGTCCGTCCCGATCGGGGCATCCGCCCGCAATGCCTTTCGGGCGGCGTCCTCGGCGAGAAGTTCGATGTCGCTGGCCGCGAAGCCGGCCGTCTCCTCGACGACGGGGTCAAGGTTGATGTCGTCCGCAGTGGGTCGGCCAGCGAGGTGAATCTCCAGAATCTGCTTGCGAGCTTGGGGGTCCGGTGGCGGGACCTCGACTCGTTCGTCGAACCGGCCCGAGCGGCGGATGGCGTCGTCCACGTCTTCGACGAGGTTCGTCGCCCCGAGCACGACCACGTCCTCGTCGGCGATTCCTTCGAGTTCGGTGAGCAACTGATTGACCAACTGCTGCTCGCTGCTGTTCATGTTGCTGTCGCCGTCGCGTGCGCCGGCGATGCCGTCGATTTCGTCGATAAAGAGGATACAAGGCGCGTTCGCGCGGGCGATCTGGAACAGTTCTTCGACCTTCTGTGCGGGTTCGCCCATGTACTTGCTCGTCACGTCGGCCGGCGTGACCTCGATGAAGGCGTGGTCGACCTCACCCGCGAGCGCGCCGGCGACGTGGGTCTTCCCACAGCCGGGCGGGCCGTGCAGCAGGACGCCGTTAACGACGCCGATGCCGTATTCCTCAAAAGCGCTCGGGTCCTGTAGCGGCCGGACGACCTTGTGGTTGAGCGTCTCCAGTAGCTCGGACATCCCGCCCACGTCGGCGAAGCTCCGGGACGGGTCCGGGTCGACCAGACCGTCGGCTTCCATGTCGACGCCGTCGGGCTGGACCACCGTCCCGTCGTCCGAGGGCCGCTCGCGGTTTATCGAGGGCGCGCCGTCGGTGCTGTCGGAGCCAGAATCGCCGCCCATCCCGGCCGTGCCGGATTCGTCGGACTGGTCGATCCGCTCCCGGATGTTCCGTTCGAGGCGGTCCGGGTTGACCTCGTAGCCGTACTCGGCCAGCCGGCGGGGTTCGGCGCTCAAAAACTCCGCGAGCCAGCCGTGGCGCTGTAGCTCCTCGGTCGAGGCGTCTGGGTCCCGGAACGTGACGAGCTTGACGTCCGTGCTGTCGGGCGAGTGGTACTCGGCGAGCCAGAAGGGGAGATACAGGCGGTCGACACCGGTCACGCCGTCGAACCCGTCGGGGTCGAAATCTCCGGGCAGGCCGTAGGACTCACGCAGTTTCCGGAGGAATACGTTGGCCGTGCCAGAGGCGGCGTCCTGTTGCTGGTCGCGGTACTCCGCAACGCGCTGGGGCAGTAGCGACCGGGCGTCGTCGTCAGTGACCTGAAACTGCAGCAGGACAGAGCGGCCAAGCGCCGGGTCGCTGCGGCCGAAGTCGTAGTCGCCCGTCGCTCGGCGGACCACCGCGTCGCTGTCGTCGACGTACTGCGAGACGGCCCGGTCGTTGTCCGCCCAGAGGCCGTCGAGAAACGCTGTCTCAGACTTCGTCGTCGTCCCGAGCAGCTTCCCCTTCCCGGTCTCGTACTCGTAGTCGACCTTGAACACCGGATAGAACACCCGATGGAGGCGTTCCAGTTGCTCGGTGTCGCCGAAGGCCGTCATCGTCCGCTGGTCAAGGGTTTCTCTGACGGTTTCCTCGTCGGGTACCCGGCGGTCGGCGTAAATGTACGGCGGCAGACTCATTCCAGGTCCCCCTCCCGAATCGTCCGCTCAGCGTCGGTAAGGGCGCTGTCGGCGTCGAACGTGTCGATGGCATCCTGCTGGGCGTCCGGGTCGCCACGGAGGTCGCGGGCGTGCTCGGTAATGTTCGGTATCGCGCGAATGATGTTGTCGATGATGGGCACTGTTGCCACCTCAGCCGAGCGGCTTCGAGGGTTGAGGTCGATGACGAGTTCCGTCTTGCCCATCTCGCCGAGCGCCTCGGCGCGGTCACCGTCCTCCAGCGGCACCAGCACCACGTCCGCTGCGCCGATGCCGTCGGCGTCGACCTTCGCGCGCTCGTGGTCGAGGCCGGGAATGCGGCCGTCAGCAGTCAGCCCTTTTACGTCTGTCGCGCCGTGTTCGCGGAGGTAGTCGGCGATGGCCTCGATGCGCTCCTCGGTCCGGTTGAACAGGTTCACTTCGAGGTCTGCGCCGGTCACCTCGGCGAGTTCGACGAGTTCGCCGGGGACGAGGGCTGCAGCGTTGCCGTTGACCGAGACAACGGCGGGGTCGGCGGACAGAAGGTGTGCCGCAGCGACGCGCTCGGCGTCGTCGGCGCTGTCGATAGTACGCTCACCCAGCAGGTAGTCGAAGGCCTCACCGCGGCCCTGGGCGATGAGGCCCTGCCGGGAGGTGATACCGCGGTCGACGCCCGCTTCGATACGGTGGCGGGTCAGAAGCGACTCGTAGCGGGGGTGGCTTTCAGGGAGGTCGACGTCCTCACTCATACGTTCCAGTGATACCTCCCTGTACTAAAGTCGTCCGTCAGGGGCGTGTCCCGGTCAACGTCACGTATCTCATCGGAACTCGTCGTCGGGCACCACCGACGACTCCGGAAAAGATTATCTGCGGGTCAGCACAACTCCGTGCCATGGATACCCGACAGGCGTTGCTTGTCGACGCGTTCGCCGCAGAGCCGACGACGGGCACACCGACCGGCGTCGTGCCCGAAGCCGACGGACTGACCGACGACCAGATGCAGGCTGTCGCCAGCGAACTGGGGGCCACCGAGACGGCGTTCGTCCTGCCGGCAGAAGACGCCGACCGCCGGCTTCGCTGTTTCTCGCCAACAAAGGAACTGGCACAGGCGGAGACGGCCGCGGTCGCGGCTCATGCGGCGCTCTACGAGCGTGGTGAAATCGACGACAGCGAGTGGACGGTCGCCACCGCTAGGGGCGACGTCGCTGTCGAGACGAAACAGAACGGGATGGTCTGGGTCGAGCAAGGACGGGCCGACATCACCGAAGTAGATATCCCATACAGCGATGTTGCGGACGCACTCGGACTCAACGCGGCCACGCTCAAAGACGTGGGTGCTGACCTCCCGCTCGTGACGGCCGGCGTGGGCGAGTCGTGGCTCATGGTCCCGGTCAACTACTTCGAGCATCTGAGCGGGCTGACCATGGACGTAGCTGCCGTCGACTCGCTCTGTGACCGCGTGGACGCGGCCGGCGTATATCCGTTCACGTTCGATACCGTCGGTGCCGACGCGACGCGCCGGTCGACGTTCCACGGCCGCGCCTTCCGAGTGGGGAGGCGTCGGGGGCCTGCGCGGCGTTCGTTCGTCGCTACGGGGCGCTCGATGACACTATCGAACAGATCATCGCCGAGGGTGGGCACTTCCGCGACCGGCCCGGGACGGTGTCAGTTGATACCGACGGGACCGAGGTGTGGGTCGGCGGGCGCGCCGTCACTGCACTGGACGGTACAGTGACCGTTCCTGCTGTCGACGACGACGACATCATCGAGGCGTGACCGCACAACAGCACCGGCGGCGTGACTGCCTAATTCACTCGAAATCGAGTGAAGAGCGGTTTTTCACTGATGGCAACCGGAACTTCCTTAATTGTCGTTGAAGATGGTACGAATGAGTCCATGCCAACACTGTGGCTCGACGAAATCGGTGCCGACGACCTGGCGCGGGTCGGCGGCAAGGCGGCGTCTCTCGGAGAACTGACCGGAGCGGGCCTGCCCGTTCCGTCGGCGTTCGTCGTTACCGCCGACACGTATCGGTCGTTCATCGAAGCAACTGGAATCGACGAGCCGCTGTTCGAGGCCGTCGATGTCGACAGCGATGACTCGCAGGCGCTGGCCGAGGCGGCCGAACGCGCCCAGGAGTTGATCCTGGAAACGGACACCCCGCCGTCGGTCCGCGAGGACCTGCTGGCCGCCTACGACGAGATGGGCGACGAGGACGTTGCGGTGCGGTCCTCAGCGACCGCCGAGGACCTCCCGGACGCCTCCTTCGCCGGCCAACAGGACACGTACCTGAACGTCTCGCGTACGGACCTCCTGCAGCGGGTCAAGGAGTGCTGGGCGTCACTGTTCACCCAGCGGGCCATCTACTACCGCAACGAGAACGACTTCGCCCACGACGCGGTGGATATCGCCGTTGTCGTCCAGCAGATGGTCGACGCGGAGAAATCCGGCGTCATGTTCACCAGCCATCCCTCGACCGGTGGCCCGACAGCCATCATCGAGGCCGCGTGGGGGCTGGGTGAAGCGGTCGTCTCCGGCGCAGTCTCGCCCGATAACTACATTATCGACCGCGAGACGGAGACCATCGACGAGGTGACCGTCGCCGACAAGAAGGTGATGTGTGTTCGGGGAGAAGACGGCGAGACAATCGAGCGCTCCGTCCCCGAAGAGAAGCGCAACGAGCGTGTCCTCTCCGACGAGGAGATTCACCGACTTCTGGAGGTCGGCGAACGCGTTGAGGACCACTACGACACGCCACAGGACGTGGAGTGGGCGGTCTACGAGGACGAGGTGTATCTGCTCCAGTCCCGCCCGATTACGACTATCGACGACCCCGAAGGAAGCGCCGGCTCGGCCAACGAAGCCGAGAGTCAGCCGCCGGGAGCCAAATCGGGTGTCGCCGACGGCGGGGCGATGGAGAGCCAGTCCGAGGCGGTTCGGCTCTCCGGAATCGGCTCCGCACCGGGCCGGGTCACCGGCGTCGTCCGCATCGTCGACAAACTCGACAATCTCGATAAGGTCGAGGACGGCGACATCATCGTCGCCGAAATGACCACCCCGGATATGGTACCAGCGATGAAACGCGCAAACGGCATCATCACCGACGAGGGTGGGATGACCAGTCACGCCGCCATCGTCTCCCGGGAACTCGGCGTCCCGGCTGTTGTCGGGGCTGAGGACGCGACACAGAAGCTCCGGGACGGCGAGACGATAACGCTGGACGGCGACAAGGGCACAGTCGAGAAAGGGGCCAATGTCCCCGAGACGACTGAGGAAGACAAGGACGCCGGGCCAGTCGAGACACACTCGGCGGTGAAGCCGATGACCGGAACGGAGGTCAAGGTCAACGTCTCCATCCCGGAAGCCGCCGAGCGGGCCGCCGCAACGGGGGCCGACGGCGTCGGCCTGCTGCGCATCGAGCACATGATTCTCTCGACGGACAAGACGCCCTCGCGCTATGTCGAAGACCACGGCGAGCGCGCGTACGTCGACGAAATTGTCGAGGGCGTCCGCTCGGTGGCCGAGGCGTTCTACCCGCGCCCGGTCCGCGTCCGCACACTCGATGCTCCCTCCGACGAGTTCCGCCAGCTGCAGGGTGGCGAAGACGAGCCCAGCGAGCACAATCCGATGCTGGGCTACCGGGGCATCCGACGGTCGCTCGACCGCCCCGGCGAGTTCAAGCTCGAACTCCGCGCGTTCGAGCGCCTGTACGACCTGGGCTATGACAACGTCGAGCTGATGCTCCCGCTTGTCACCGACGCCGAGGACATCCTGCGGGCGAAGGCGCTGATGCAGGAGGTCGGCATCGACCCCGAGAAGCGCGACTGGGGTGTCATGGTCGAGACGCCGGCGAGCGCGCTGTCCATCGAGGGCATCTGCGAAGCCGGCATCGACTTCGTCTCCTTCGGGACGAACGACCTCACCCAGTACACGCTGGCCGTCGACCGCAACAACGGGAACGTCGCCGACCGCTTCGACGAACTCCACCCGGCCGTTCTCGAACTCATGCGCCAGGTCATCGGGACCTGCCGCGAGCACGACGTCGCCACGAGTATCTGCGGGCAGGCCGCCTCGAAGCCACAGATGGTGGACTTCCTCGTCGACGAAGGAGTCACCTCCATCTCGCCGAACATCGACGCCGTGCGTGACGTGCAACACGAGGTCAAGCGCGTCGAACAGCGGCTGCTGCTGGAATCGGTCCGCTGAGACCGCGGCCGATTGACGTAGCCAGCAGGCTTTTTTGCGCTGTTCGCCTCGTTGCGGTATGGCACCCGAATCGACACCGGAAGCCAAGAGTATCAGCTCCGGTGTGTCGTACATCCCCTTCGGCATCCCCGGGCTGGACGGACAGGTTCGGGGGATTCCAACCGGGAGCACAGTCCTGCTGGCCGGGGCCTCCGACGCGGGGGGCGACGCCTTCACCTACACCAGCCTCGCCACGCTGATGCTTGCGAAACACCGCCCCGAGATGGTCCCAAACAGCATCGCCCGGCGTAGCGAGGCAATTCCGGATTCGGTGACCTATATCACGCTCTCGCACGACCGCGAGCACGTCTACAGCGAACTCGACGCCGTCCTCGACGGCTACCAGTTCGAGGCACTCACGGAGCATATGACCGTCGCGGATTTCTCCCAGCGATTCATGGAGCTGTTGCCCGTCCCCGAGCCGCTGTTCGATGCTCGACGGAGCGACACCGAAATCGAACAGCCCGACGCGGAGCCACCGGAGCGAGAGGCCCCGGAAGAGACGTTCGAAAAGTTGCTTACCGACATCAGCGACCGGGTGAGCGACGCCGCAGCGACGCTCATCGTCGTCGATTCGTTGACCGATCTCGAACGGGCGACGGAGTTCGGGCTACCCCAGAACCACGAGGTGGCATTCCTCATGGGGCTCCGAGAGGCAGTCGTCAACTGGGGGAACGTGGCCTTCGTCAAACTCAACCGCCCGGCGAGCGACGTGCGGTCGGACGAGCTCATCCACGGCCTGTTGCACGGCAGCGTCTACTTCTACTCCAACGACAAGGGGTTCGAGACGTATCGAACGATGCGGGTCGGCTCCTTCGGCGGCGCGCTCGACACTGAGCGCCAGACCGTCTTCGAGTCGCTGATCGGTCCCACGGGCTTTCGTGCGAAAGCGACGAAGAAGATCGGGCCATCGAACTGGTAATTCGGTCGGTGAGCACGTGAACGGACTGTGTACGGATAGCTAGCCCGTCCTGGCCAGTCTTCTGCCACTGGAGCGAATAAACAGCAGACAACGATACGCACGAGCACAACGGCTAAACCACTCCCCCGCTATACACCCGATAGATGCTTCAGCGGGCAGAGCCACAGGATTTCGAGCGCGTCCTCTCGTCGATGTGTACCGTGCCGCATCCATCGGCACGCGAAGCGGCAGAACGCTTCCTCGCGACGAACCCCGGAGACCCGGGCACGTACGAGACCATCGCCGGTCTGGAACGTGAGGCCGTCGAGTATCTCGGCGACATCACCGGGCTCTCGGACCCCGCGGGCTACGTCGCCTCGGGCGGGACGGAGGCTAATTTACAGGCGATACGCATCGCTCGGAACCGCGCCGACACGGACGACCCGAACGTGGTTGCGCCCGTTCACGCGCATTTCTCCTTTACCAAGGCCGCCGACGTGCTTGGCGTGGAACTCCGGACCGCGCCGGCGGCGGATTACCGCGTCAACATGGCGGCGATGGCGGAACTCGTCGACGAGGACACGGTGTGTGTCGTCGGCGTCGCTGGTTCGACCGAGTACGGCTACGTCGACCCGATTCCGGCCATCGCCGACCTCGCCGAGACGGTCGATGCCCTCTGCCACGTCGACGCCGCGTGGGGCGGCTTCTACCTCCCCTTCACCGACCACGACTGGCACTTCGGCCACGCGGACATCGACACGATGACCATTGACCCCCACAAGGTCGGGCAGGCGGCGGTTCCTGCCGGCGGACTACTCGCTCGTGACCGCACGCTGCTCGATGAGCTCGCTGTCGAAACGCCGTATCTGGAATCGACGGACCAGCTTACGCTGACAGGCACGCGGTCGGGTGCCGGCGTGGCCTCGGCTGTCGCGGCGATGGAGTCGCTGTGGCCGGCGGGCTACAGACAGCAGTACGAAACGTCAATGGCCAACGCCGACTGGCTGGCCGACCAGCTATCTGCGCGGGGCCACGACGTTGTTGGCCCGGAACTCCCCCTCGTTGCGGCTGACCTCTCGATGCCGATGACAGACGAACTCAGGGACCGCGGCTGGCGAGTCTCAAAGACCGGTGCCGGCGAGATGCGCGTCGTGTGTATGCCCCACGTCACGCGGTCGATGCTACGGTCGTTCGTCGCGGATCTCGACTGGTACTGAGTCGCTGCCCTCGGCAGGCGCTGAGTCGCAGATATCGGTTAGTACTGAATCACGGTCTCCGCTCTCGAACATACTGGTATTGAGCGCTCCCGAGAAGACATACGAAGGTTTAGAAGTGCCTGTTTGCTACAGGCAGGCGTGGACTTGGTAGTACCGACCGCATCGTTCATTGCCTTCCTCGGCGACTGTACAACCGCCGGCACACCACTGTCACCACTGGAAGAGGGGGTCTGTACGGCCACCGGTCCCACCGGGCTGGGTATTATCGCGGTGTACTCGTTTTTGATCGCGTTTATTCTCCCGCTCCCGAGCGAAGTCGTACTGGTTCCGGCCGAAACCCTTCGACTCGGGCTATCAACGAACGGAAATCTGGTGGCGATTATCCTCGTCAGTGGTCTCGGGAAGGCGTTCGGCAGTCTCGTTGCCTTCCATATCGGTCAGGAGGCAAAGGAGTACGGCCCACTCGTGCGCTGGATCAAGCGCTCACGGTTCAATCTCATCGAGTGGTCTGAAAGAAAGACGGTACAGCTTGCACGGAAGTACGGCTACGTTGGACTGGCGCTTGCGCTCTGTGTGCCCTTCTTCCCCGACACCATCTCTATTTACGCGTTTACCGTTCTCGAACGCGACTACTATCGGTTCGGCGCAGCGACGTTCTTCGGCAGTGCCGGGCGGCTTGTCGTGACACTCGGGCTTGCCGGTGGCACGCTGGCATTGCTGTAACCCGGAGCGTGGCCGAGCGCGCCGAAACCAACCCCCTTTTGACCCGTCGGTGGCACACGAACAGGTATGAGCAACGACGAGTTTCCGACGGACCAGCCGGCGGTCGTGACCTGTGGGTTGCCCTACGCGAACGGTGACTTGCACGTCGGCCACCTCCGGACGTACGTCGACGGGGACGCGCTGTCGCGCGCCCTCCGACGAATCGGCCAGCAGACGGCGTTCGTTTCGGGGTCGGACATGCACGGCACGCCAGTCGCGGTCAACGCCGCCGAAGAGGGCGTCGCACCGCGGGAGTTCGCACTCGACTTCCACGAAACCTACGCCGAGACGTTCCCGCAGTTCAACATCGAGTTCGACAACTACGGACACACCGACGATGAGACCAACGTCGAACTCACCCAGGAGTTCGTCCGCTCGTGGGTCGAAAACGACCACGTCCACGAGAAGGAGATCGAGGTCGCCTGGGACACTGAGGAGGACCAGCCCCTCCCCGACCGCTACGTCGAAGGGACCTGTCCCTACTGCGGGGAACAGGCCCGCGGCGACGAGTGCGACGAGGGGTGTCAGCGCCACCTCGAACCCGGCGAAATCGAGGACCCGGTGTCGACGCTGACCGGGAACCCCGCGGAGTACCGCACCCGCGAACACAAGTTCCTCCGGCTTGCTGACTTCCAGGAGTACCTTCAGGGCTTCCTTGACCGTCTAGAAGGGACCGACAACGCCCAGAATCAGCCCCGCGAGTGGATCGAGGGCGAACTGCAGGACCTCTGTATCACGCGGGACATGGACTGGGGCGTGGACTATCCCGAAGACGTTGACGGCGGCGACGAGCTGGTGCTGTACGTCTGGGTCGACGCGCCAATCGAGTACGTCGCCTCGACGAAACAGTACACCGAGCGCGTCGGTGACGACGAGTACGACTGGGAAGCGGTCTGGAAGATCGACAGTGAGGAGCGCCACGGCACCGAGTGGGACGACGAGTGGGCCGACGACAGCGGCGAGATAATCCACGTCATCGGCCGGGATATCATCCAGCACCACGCGGTGTTCTGGCCCGCGATGCTTCGCGGCGCGGGGTACAACGAGCCCCGGTCGATTCTGGCCACCGGGTTCGTCGGCATCGACGGCAACGCGCTGTCGACCTCGCGTAACCGCGCCGTCTGGGCCGACGAGTACCTCGACGCCGGGTTCCATCCCGACCTGTTCCGGTACTACATCGCCACCGGCGCACAGATCGACACCGACGTGGACTTCTCGTGGGACCGCTTCCAGGAGCGGGTCAACGGCGAACTCGTCGGTAACGTCGGCAACTTCATCTACCGATCGCTGCTGTTCGCCGAGCGCAACTACGACGGGACGCCCGACGCTGCCGTCAGCGACGACGTGCGCGGGCGAATCGAGGACGCGATTGCGGACTTCGAGGCAGCCGTCCGAGAGTATGACATCCGCGAACTGGCCGAAATCGCTATCGAGCTTTCGAACTACGGCAACGAGTACATCCAGCGCAACGAGCCGTGGAACCTCGTCGACGACGACCCCGACCGCGCCGAGCAGGTCATCCGTGACTGCGTCCAGCTAACAAAGGCCGTCGCGGTGCTGATGCAGCCCGTACTGCCGGGCAAGGCTGAGCGCCTCTGGGGCCAGCTCGGCGAACAGGGCTCCGTCGCTGACGTGACCCTCGACAGCGCGCTCGAAGCGCCGCCGGCCGAGTTCGGCGAGCCCGCGGAGCTATTCGAACAGGTCGAGGACGACCACATCGAGGCGCTGAACGAGGAACTGCAGGAACGGGTCGAGGAGGCCAGCGAGGCTTCGGCAGAAGCCTCGAATGAAGGCGGCGAAGCCGCCGGAGACGAAGTGGACGACGGCGACGTGGACACCGCCGACCTCCAGCCACTCGTCGAGGACCGCATCAGCTTCGAGGACTTTGAGGGCGTCGACATGCGCGTCGGCGAGATCCGCAGCGCCGAGCCGGTCGAGGGCGCGGACAAGCTCCTGCGCCTGGAAGTCGATATCGGCCACGAGGTCCGACAGGTCGTCGCCGGCCTGCGACAGCTCCACGACGCCGAGAAGCTTCCCGGAACGCGCGTTATCCTCCTTGCAAACATGGAGAAAGCCGAGCTGTTCGGCATCGAATCCAACGGGATGGTGCTGGCCGCCGGCGACGAGGCGGACCTGCTGACGACCCACGAGGACGCTCCGCTGGGGACGCGAATCAAGTAACCACAGTCGCCAGCGCTTTTGTAGTCACGGCACGTACCGCGAAACATGGATGACGACGGGGCCGCACAGGACGATGCGGCCGCTACGGGTGATACGTTCACTGAGGAGTACGAACTGGCGACGGACGCCGACGTGATTCAGGTCGAAGACGACCCCGACGGTGACGTGGCTGCCGACGAGGAGGGCGCAGTCGCCGGCTCCTTTGCTCCGGATCTTGAGGTGACACCCGACGCGCCAAAGCCCGAAAATGTGATTTTCGTTGCGCTGGGAGTCTGCATCGCGATTCTCGCGCTCGGGCGGATGTTCCTTGGGGCGGAGATGTACACGCCGTCTACACTCGGCGGCGTGGTCCTGTCCGTTGCGCTCGGCACCGCAGTTCTGTACGGGTTCTTCGTCCGGACGAGCGACGTGTGAGGCTGTACCGATGAGGGAAGCGGTGCGCTCTCCACCCCGACACTTAATCCTGCTCCGACACTAAGTCCGTGCATGGTAAACCCGCTGGCGACGGTTGCCCCACTGCAGGCCGAACCACTGTTAGGTATGTCGCTCTCCATCCTGCTGTTTCTGGCCGGCGCGGGCCTCATCGTGGGCGAAGCGCTCGCTCCCGGGACCCACTTTTTCGTGCTCGGCGTGGCCCTGCTGACGGCGGGGCTAGTCGGGCTGTTCATCCCTGCAAGCCTGGGTATCCTCGCGCCACTCATCCTTACTGTCGTCGTGCTTGCAACGACAGCGGTCACGCTCTGGGGATATCGAAAGCTCGATTTCGCTGCGCCGGGCCGCGGCCAGACGCTCAG
>JGI12451J12833_1000523_pt1 | contig 12449 bp, 17 predicted proteins | sample A23E3SouthBayCA_2_FD_12833 | JGI IMG/M metagenome (IMG submission 12833) | reverse complement strand
TGTCCTCGGGCGCCTGCCCGCCACGGAACTTCAACACGCCGAGCTGGGTCTCGATGTCGGTGCCGTCCCGCTCGACGTACAAGCGCAGGACGACGTCGGCCATGTGCTCGGTCAGTGTCCGCGCTTCCGCCTCCCGACCGGTGAGACAGTGCAACACCGCCACTCCCTGGGTGTTCTGCATGTGGTTGGTCAGGTCATTCAGGAAGTTCTGGTACCGGGCCTGGTCGGCCCGCTCGAGGGGGTCGACCGGGTCGATCACGAGGCCGGCGCCTTCCCCGGCGTTCCGGAACAGGCGACGCGCGTTCTCGAGCGGGGCGTCCCCCGCGACGTACCGCACGGTCGGGTCCCCGGTCGGGGCGGCGGTCCGGGTCAACGCCTCCTGGACGGCGTTCTCAGTGCGGTCGGCGGTGAGATAGAGGGTGCGGCGGGCCGTCGTCAGCTCGTAGAGGAACAGCTCCGACTGGCTCGCCGGGGGCGCACAGAAGGCGACGACACTTCCGGAGGGGATGCCGCCGCCGAGCTCCCGGTCGAGGACGTCGACACCGGTCGAGAGCCGGGTGGCCATCGCAGTGCGGGTTATGTGGCCACGGTGTTAACCCTTCCCCCGGAGTCGTGCCGCGAGTCGGTCGTATGTCGCACACACCCTGAATATCACTATCGTTTGATAGACTATTGTCGGACGGATGTCGCACACGGCGCAGGGGCCAGATTTCGGATTAATCGCGCGTTTGGCTCGGACCTACCACGTTCGTTACCATACTACACTGATACGTCTGGCGGTGGTCTACCCACCCCTTAGATCGTTTCGGGAACCTCATCCAGTCGGGCCCAGGCTGATTGTCAGCCGTGTGGGAGAGTTACGACAGACGCCACCACTACGCCGTCTTGCGATTTGTAGGACACGATAAACTATCGGAATACAAACATCGCAGACGGCGGAGACCCACCCACGGCTATTATAGGCTGCTAGGTAAGTGGGTGGGTTTTCAGAAAGGTGGGCGGCCATATCGCAGGAGATTGAGACGGACACCCCTACGGAAGTGGAAACCACTTGACTGCGTACATCTGTATCTGATAATTGGGACCACTTTCACCCCGCTTCCAACCCCTTTTTCACGTTGAGGAACCGACGGGTTCGTATGGCCGCGATCCGACTGAATAACGCCCACAACGTCCACCTGCATAACGTCACTACCTCTGGGTTCAACGTGGGCGTAGACGCAACGGGCTCAAGTGGCCTCGTTACGGGATACAATGGATCTCCTCTCCATTTCTCGCAAGGTTCCGATTTCCAGGTAGTCAACAGTCACACATCAGGGTTAGCGGCTGATGCAAGTTCCCGAGTAGAGATTATCAACTCGATAGCAACTGAATTGATACACTTCAGCCAGGGCAAGCAAGACCCAGTGATTAACGATCTACGATACTATTCTCACTGCGTTCTCAAAGCCAACAGCGGAAGGGAAAAGCAAGATCTCATCAAGCAGATGAAGGATAAAGTCCTCGAAGCAGAGCAATACCTGCGATTGATTGGATACTTCAAACCAATCATCGACATCCTCTGGAACAATCTTGGGCTGTAAGGGAAATGGAAGTGGGTTTCGGCCGTCTTAGGGTGGTTTGGGCAAGGTAAACACCGTTTCACCGCCTTAACGGCCAGTAACGGCCATTTCCCGTTTGTGAAGGCGCGTCTCAGGCCGTCTACCGCCCGTTCTGAACCCGCCTCTCGAACGTCGATGACTCAATCAAACCGCGTGTTGTATGGTAAGGGTTCGTCCGTCAGATACTCGAAGATTTCTTGCCCAGGTTGCGCCCGCTTCTCAAGGTGAGCGTGGTGTTTGCAGAAATCCGAGCCCGTGTGCCACGCCGCTTTCCCGAACCGTCGTAGCGGCATCCCCGTACAATAGCGGAGTTCGTCGAACCTCTCACGACTGTTCGGGAGTGGACACCCGCAACGGCCTGCGTCCGTCGCCGCAGAGAGGTTCGCAGTACCAGGCAGGTTGGGTCGTCCGTCGTCGCGGCTCGGGTCCTTCTCCGCGAACGTCGACCACGCGATCCGCGGCACGTTTTTCGGAGGCGAGAGTCGGAGCGCCCGCCGCACTTCTTCCCCGTCGTACTCTGAGGGCACGTCGTCGACGGCGTGTCCCGTATAATGCCTGGATTGATCGCTAAGCGGGTCCGTCGTGTTCCCCGTCATCCTGTTCCGCCTGCTGCAAGTCGCGCAAGTGCTTCTGCCACGTCGCCTCACTCAGTTCTGGGAAGTGTTCACGCGCTTCTTCCAGCGTCGTCGGGTAATCACTCATACTGGGTCCTGTCCGTGGGAGCGGACCGCTTCTTCGGGACTGACGCACGATGCCCACTGGTACGGTGTTCTTCTTGAGGTTCTTCCCTCGGCGTCCCTATCAATGAATTGTCACGACACGCCTCTCGCACGTCGCTTTCTGTCACCTGCGTCCTGAGTTCGCGGGAGAGGTACAGAGCGATCTCCCCGACACCCATTCCGTCCGAAAGTAACTGGGCGAGAAGGAGTTTGTCGGTCCACGGTTCGTCGCTGAGTGCGTCGACGGGCAGTTCCTCGCCGCTTGGAAGGCGAACGACATCAGGGTCGGACGTAGACTCTTCCACGCCGTCGCCACTCGGTTCGACGCCGTGCAGGTCGAACGCCTTTCTCACGGTGGCCTTGTCCGTGTTCGTTTCCTCGGCGGCCTCTTCCACCGAGCCGACGGCGTTCGAGAGCCGCTGAAGAAAGTCGGCAGCCGACGGGAGTAAGAGGTCGTCGAAACGGGGGTAGTGTTCGTATGCCTCGGTCAAGTCGTCGCCGAGTTTCACGTCGTCTGCGTCCGAGGGATGCGGAACGAGAGGCTTCCCCTCTCGCCAACCGACTCGCCGCTCGGCCTTGAGGGCTTCGTCCACGTACTGGGGACGGTCGTCAGCGGGCGCTCCGTCGCGTTCTGCCGCGTTGGCGACCGCCTTGGCCGAGATATTCATCGGGACCCCCCGTAGGCGGTTCGAGGCACCAGCAGATAGGCCACGGGGTTAGCCATCCCGCTGCCTTCGCTCACGGCGAGTATGCGCCCTCCGTCTGGCACCTCTATCGTATCGCCGTGTCTGAACCTGGCAGTTAAGACGACCTGTTCAGTCGAGGGAGCGTCCGCGTACACGGCGAGGTAACGTACCCCTCCGTTCTGGATGGCCGTGTTCTCTGCCACCGCTTCGCTGTCGGGGACTTCCAAGGTATCGCCCTTCGACAGGCGCTTGTCGATAGTATGGTAAGTAGTCACGCGACGGCCCTCCCCGCTGGTTCCTCAAGTACCATCGCCACCTGCGGGTTTCCCGTCTCATCCGTCTCCGAGAGAACCGTCCACCGCTTGCAAGACGGAGGAATGTCGACCGAGCCGCCGTCTTCCACGCTTCTGATTTCGAGTCTGTAACTCATCTTCCTTCTGTTCCTTACTTCGCCTAATGATGGCGAGGCCGCTGGTTCTCGTTATAACTTATGCATACGTTATGCATAAGTGCGCCTACTGCCCGTTCGAAGGTCGAAACGCCGTCGAATCGCCCCAATGAAACGGCTTCAAAACGCGTCAGAGTACCTCTAAGCAAATCAGGTCCGTTAGACGCTCCCACTGTCTTAAATAGCCTTAAAGTTGCTCTAAGGCTCGCTAAGAACAAGAGAGGAAGTGAGTAATAGAGGAGTGAGGTGGGAGGAAGGCCACTGGGCGAGGTCACTGCCCCGCGGTGAGTGACCTGTCACGACTGGCCTAAGCAGTCGTGACGACTCTCCCAGTGGCCGCGGTGTGAGGGTCGCTGACCGTCCTCACCGACTGCAGATCTCCTACAGGTTCGGACGCTCAGCGAACCCTCACGACCGCTCAGACAGCGAAGGAGTCAGCCGAGACGGGGAAGGAGGGTGTGGGGGTTCGGAAGGAAGGCTTTGTCTCTCGTGAACGTGTCGGTATGTTAATGTTTTTCGCGTCTCGGGTCGGGCGCTCGGTTGGCAGACCACTCCCCCCACTGGTTTCCTTCCGAGGCACCTCCCCGAGCCTTCAGGCGATTTAATCAATAGATGAAGTAATGGATGCAGGGAGGAAGCCCCTCTCTGCAAGATCGAGGAGTCCGCCTGTCGGTCTTAGCCCACTCGGTCGTCAAAGTTGATTTCGGCGGGTGAAGTCCCGCAGGCCACTCTCCGTGGCCTTTCAGACGGAACACTATTTTGCCCGAGGCCACTCCCCCACTGGCATTTACCCATCGACTTTTCTTCAGCACCCCGCCCCCGCCTTCGGCCCCAAACTTTGAGGGAGGAGACCGACCGACCACCTCCCGCCGAGCTGTCGCGCGGTTCCCTACGGTCTCGAAGCCGTTCCCGCGTCTCGGTAGCGACTCGAACGTGTTTACTCATCGACCAGTCCCCGTCGTTGGGCGTGTTCTGCCAGGTCCTCAAGCGGCGTGTCCAGGTCTTCCGAGTCGTGAACGTCTTCGGCGAAAGCGTCGTAGCCGAGCGCGTACAACACGCCGCACAGGGCGGATGGCCACCCGCCTTTTCTGCTCCACGCTCGGCCCGTATCCTCTCGGTTTACGCACGCTTGAACCCGTTTTTGTACGCTCTGCGGTACGTCTGCGGCCTGCATCAGGGCGTCAAGTCGTTCACGCCGAAGGTGGTCGTCTTCGCTATAGTCACCGCCTGCTGGCCGAGTCCACCCCCCATCCGTTTTATAGGCGGGGGAACGTCCTTTGTGCAGGCTAAACTGCCGTCGCGAAAGGCCCGTCGCTATCGTCGCGGAAGGCCCGTCGTCAGGGCCGCGATCTGGCCTGTGACGGTGGGCGTGATTATCCCACTGTTCGGCGTCCTTGTCACCTACCCCGTTGTCGCCATTCGGCCCGCGCTGCATCCTTTGCGTGTTGCCACAGCGGAAACTCGGGCGGTCGGCGAGAGGAGGGTTACAAGCCCGTTCGGCGCCTGGCGGGATTGAACGATACGCGGCTTCCGAGGTCGGGTGAGGCGGCTGGTCGGCTACGCGCCCCGTCGTCCTGTCGGTCCTCATCTGTCAGTTTAGAATTCGTCCAGATCGCCGCTGTGCCCCTCCAACAATAGCATTACGTAGGCGGCGAACGGCGTGTCTTCAAGGCCGTCTTCGGCTTTTTGGGCGCGGAGTCGTTGCTTTTCTCGTTCACTGAACCGTATCTTCTTATCTCGTGACATATCCTGGGCGAGTGGCACAATAATGGCCGCGCTGTGCCACCGCCTCATTTAATATGTAGTGGTCGTGCCCCATATAAATCGGTAACTAAACGTAACCCATCGCCGACTTGCGTCATCGACCACGTGGTCTGCCGTGTTCGTCACTCATACGATACCTCTTACAAGCCCTCAGCAACTTGCTCAGGCGTTTCAAAAACACCCACGGGGTAAACCTTCACGTGTCAGAATATCTTACACGTCTTCACAGCGCCTCAGAGATGGTCCCCCCTCTAATCGGCTGAGGGGGGGCAGAACGGCCTGGCGCCACCCCCCACGAATACCCGTTTACCCGAATATGATCGGGTGAAAAGGGCGGGACTATGAGAGAGAAGGGCCCATCTGCCCTATTTTATCAGCGGCATCCACCTCGGCCAGTTGTAGGTAGATCTGCGTGACTTCAAGCGAATGGTGACCTAATTGCTCCTTGAGGAAGGGCGCACCGACGCCGTTTTTGGCGGCTTGTACGGCAAATGAGTGCCGCAACGTATGCGGCGTGATCTTAGATAGGGAACGGCCTTCCGAGTCCGTCCCGTACTTTTCCTGCAACCCCGCGTCTTCCGCGGCCTGGTGAACGACTCGCCGCACCAACTCGCCGCCTATGTGGTTCGGACGCCACTTTGGGCAGTCGGACTTGAACGCGTGGCCTTCGCCACATTCACAGATTATGGACTCGGGGGAGGGGAACAGCCACTCGGAGTCCGCTTCTTTCAGGACTGGGCGCTTTTCTTCTATCCAGAGGCGCAGCGGCGTCTTCAGTTCGGGGCGGAACCCGACGACGCGCCGTTCATCCCCTTTCTCATCCCAGACGCTGAGGCGCTGCTGTTCAAGATACACGTCTTGAAGCCGCAACGTAATCAGTTCCGAGCGTCGGATGCCCGTGTAGTACAGGATTTTGATGAGCAACTCGTTCCTGAACCTGTGAGACGACGGCACGTTATCTATCAGGGCCTGAACCTCTTCGGGCTCAAGATACTCCACGTCTTCAGGCAGGGCTTTGCTCTTCTCCGTGGTGTCAGTCCACGTCCAATCCAGGTCCGCGACAGGGTTCGAGTCCTCGCACAACTGGTAATACTTGCTCAGCGCCGTCCGAACGCTGGTAACGAGCGACTCACTGTTCGCTTCTCCGAGTTCCCGCAGGAACAGTTTCACGTCCCGCGTCGTCGCTTCTGCAAGCGGCTTGTCCAACCATTCTTCCCATCTGCGAACGTAGCGGAGGTACTGGGCGACGGTATTGGCCGAGTACCCGCTGCCGTTACTGTTCTCGGCTAATCGCAGTTCTTCGCGGAATGCGTCGACGGTGGCGCTCATTCTTGCCTCCAGTACGTGGGTTCGTCATCGGCGCCCGTCATCACCATTCGCACGACACCCGTCTCGCGGCGTAACTGCGCCAGGGCGATCTCCGCTTCTTGTACGCTGATGCCCGTCTCGTCGGCTACGTCACTCGGCGTTGCGCCCTTGATGATGCCAGCGCCATCCCCATCCAGGTCCGTGACGGGCAGGGCGCTGAACACGGCGGAGACGGTTTCGTCGCCGACGCCACTCTCGGCTGCGATGGCTTCACGCACTTCCGCCACGTCGTCGGCGACGCGTTCAAGGCGATCTTCCAGCGCGGACACGGCGTCCGTAATGGGCCCCAGATTTTGCACGCCCCCTCCCTCTACCTGGCCTCGGTCTCGCCGTATCTGGTTGCGCACGGCGACCTTAATCAGGTCCGACCGCTTGTCGTAAAGTGGTTCGGCGTCGACGTGTCCGTCCCACTCTGCTAACTGGTCTTCTGACACGCGGAAATTCACCTGCGTTCGGCCGTCTGGGGCCATACCTGTGTATAAGGCTTGCACGGTATTTCAGTCTATCGTCTGGTAGCAAACCTGATCGTATGTCGCACGCACTGCTGACGCCGTCAGTGGCGGGTCAGCCACCGCCGGGACGGTCCCCAGGACCGGGGCCTCGAGGAGAGTGCCCACGCCCGACGGCGCGGTGTCGGTCCGAGTCACGACCACGCCGACGACCGCGGTGTCGACGGTGCGGGCGAGGGCGGCCGTCTTGACCGTGTCACGGACGGCGACCCGATCCGGGGTGGTGACCAGCAGTGTGCGGTCGGCTCGTGACAGCGGCGAGACCGCGGCGTCGCTGGCGCCGGCCGGACAGTCGAGGACGACCGGGCGGTCGACGTCGAACCGAGCCAGCGCGGCCCCCACCGGATCGCCGGGGGCCGCGGGGACGACGCCGACCCCCGTGCCCGCCGGTTCCGGGTGGGCGACCCGGGCGGGGTCGGCGCCCCCCGCCACCGCGGCGACCCCCGGTTCGGCGGGGACGCCGGTCAGCGCGGCGAGATCCGGCATGTCCGTGTCGGCGTCCACGACCAGCGGTCGGCGTCGCTGCCGGGCCCAGGCCCGGGCCACACCGAGGGCCGTCGTGGTCTTCCCGACCCCGCCCTTGCCGCCCGCGACAGCGAGCATACCGGGGACTGGCCCGCCGTTCGGGTTTCAACCTCCGCCCCATCGAATCGCTTTTCCGGAGCGGCGACCGACTCTCGCCCGATGTACGGCGTGGTCACGCGCAACGAGGAGGAGCTGGAATGGTCGGAGTTCGACCGCGGGTTCTACGAGGTCAAAAGCGTGACCGGACGCCACACCGACCCCAGTCCGGCGGCCACGAACATGGTCGCCTGTTTCGGGGACACCGCCACCGCGGAGGCGAAACCGGCGCTGGTCCCGGTCTCGGCCGACGGGGACCGCGCCACCCGGGACCGCCCGTACTTCGACTGGGGCTACGTCTGTCCGATGGCCACGGACTACCGGGAGGGCCTGTCGGAGGTCATCCGGACCTGTGTCGACGCCAACGAGGACGTCCGCATCGACGACGTGGGGTTCCCCCGGGCTGAGTACTGTCACTGCGACCGGTGTGATCGGGCGTTCGCCGACAGCGAGTACGACGACCGCGAAGCGTGGCGGACCGCCGCCATCACCGCGTTCCTCGCCGACGTCCGCGACCTCGTCCCGGGCCGACTGTCCGTGACCGTCCACCCCGACCCCTTCCCCGGCCACCTCGCGACCCGGTCGGGCGTCGATCTCGAGGCGGTGTCGGCGTTCGTCGACGAGGTCGTGGTCCCCATCTACGATACGAGTTACGCGACCACCTACTGGCTCGAGTCGCTGGCCGCCGGGTTCGCCGACCGGCTGGAGGTCCCGCTGGTCGTTGAACTGTACGCGGTCCACGTCGACCTGGAGGCCCTCGTCCACGCCGCGGCGATCGCGGGGACCTACGCCGACACGGTGGTGTTCGGGTACGACGCCAGCAACGCCCGAGCGGCCATCCGACGGCTCGAGGCCGACGATGCGGCCGGAACCACCTATCGGCCGGAGGACGCCTGAACCCGGGTGCCGACGGTGAATCGCGCCGCTTTTAGGGTGGCCACCGGTACGCTGGCGCATGAGCTTCGAGGAAGGCGACCAGGTCGTCCTGCACGACGAGCACAGCGAGTACGACGGGGAGACGGGGGAGATCACCCAGAAGATGGAGACGATGTTCGGGGACGCGAACTACACCGTCCAGTTCGAGGACGGGCAGGAGACCGGGGTCCCCGAGGACGCCCTGGACGCCGTTGAGGACGAGGAGTAGGGCACCGCCGATGAGCGGGGTGCCGTTCCACTACGTCGACCTCCGGACGTTCGTCTACGACACCGAAGACGAGCACCGCGTCCGGGCGGCCCTGGAACTGTTCGTGCCCGAGGACACCCCCATCGACCGCGAGGAGACGACCGGCCACCTCGGCGATCGGATCGTGGTGCTGTCCCTGCGGGTGGAGACCGCCGACGCGATCCGGTACGTCCTCGACCGGTTGCGAGAGGCCGACGTCGACCGGGTGCGGGCGGAGCTCCCCGACCGGATCGACGAGGACTGTTCGTTGCACCTCCACCTCGACAAGCAGGCCGCCGCCCAGGGGACGGTCGCGCTCGGCGAGGGCATCGCGTTCCGGGCGAAGGTCGAGGCCTACCCCGCCAAGCAGGAGACCGCGATCGAGAACGTCCGCGAGTACCTGTAACCCCGTGACTTTTCGGGGTGCCCACCGAGGCGAGTGGTGATGACACCTGGGCACGGCGTGTCCCGTCGGACGGTCCTGGCAACCGCAGCGGGCACGGGGATCGCCACCGCCACGATGTCGCGGCGGTCGACGGCGGCGGCGGTGACGACGGTGGCGGCGACCCCGGTCTCCGACGGGTTCACCGCCCCCGTCGACGTCGCCATCCCCCCGACCCGACCATCGCGGTACCTGGTCGCCGACCAATCCGGGGTCGTGTTCCGCGTCGAGGACGGCACCGTCACCGGCGATCCATTCCTCGATCTCCAGGACGCGATCGTCCCCGTCGCCGGGTACGACGAACGCGGATTGTTGGGACTGGCCCTCCACCCCGAGTACGCGTCGAACCGCCGGCTCTACGTGCGGTACAGCGCCCCACCCCGGTCGGGGACCCCCGATGGCTACGATCACACCTTCGTCCTCTCGGAGTTCGAGGCCACCGCCGACGGCACCGGGGTGGTAGCGGGCTCACAACGTACCCTCCTCGAGATCCCGGAACCCCAGATGAACCACAACGCCGGCAGCCTGGCCTTCGGGCCGGACGGGTACCTGTACGTCGGCGTCGGCGACGGGGGCGCGGCCGGCGACCAGGGACGGGGCCACGTCGCGGACTGGTACGACGCCGTCCCGGGCGGCAACGGACAGGACGTCACCAGCAACCTCCTGGGGAGCATCCTCCGGATCGACGTCGACGGGCGGACCGGGGACCGTCCCTACGGCATCCCGGAGGACAATCCCCTCGTAGACCGGCCCGGATTGCCCGAACAGTACGCCTGGGGGTTCCGGAACCCGTGGCGGTTCTCCTTCGATGGGGCGGACCTGTACGTCGCGGACGTCGGGCAGAACCGGTACGAGGAGGTCAACCGCGTCCAGAAGGGCGGGAACTACGGCTGGAACGTCCGGGAGGGCACCCACTGTTTCGAGGCGAGTGACTGTCCGCAGTCCACGCCGGACGGCGACCCGTTGCGCGACCCGATCATCGAGTACTCCCACGCCGACGACGGCGATCCCGGCGGCCAGTCGGTGATCGGTGGCTACCGGTATCGTGGGGCCGACCTCGAGCCGTTATCGGGGGCGTACCTGTTCACCGACTGGGCGGCCGAGGGCCGGTTGTTCGTCGCCCGACCACCCGACGACGATGGACTGTGGCCGATCTCGGTGGCATCCCTGGACAGCACCGGCGACCCCGTGGGCCGGTTCGTGTTGGCGTTCGGTCGCACCCCCGATGACGAGCTGGTGGTGTGCTCGACCGACGAGGCCGGGGTGACCGGCACCACCGGGCGACTCCACAAGCTCACCGGTGTCGAGCCGACGACGACCACGACGGCGACAACGACCACCGACGGCCAACCAGGGTTGGGGGTCGTGGCCGCGGCCCTCGGCCTCGGCGGAGCCTACGCACTCGCCAGGCGGTACGCCGACCACTGAAGCCAGGGGTATCAACGCTTAACCCGTCCGGGAGCCCAGCGCCGAGCGTGTACGAGGCCGTCACCCCCTACCCGGCGGGGGACAGCACCGTCTCGCGGCTGGCCGCGACCGCCGCCACCCACGGGTACGACGGGCTCGTCGTCCGCGACGCCGACGCGACATACGACCGCACCGCCATCGCCGACCGGTACGGCGTCGACGTCGTGGACGGCATCGAGATCGACGCCGACGATCCCACCGTGGTCGCCGGCCACATCGGCGCCACGCGGTCGGAGACGACGGTCGTGATGGTCAGGGGTGGTTCGCCGGCGGTCAACCGGTACGCCGTCGAGGAGCCCCGGGTCGACGTCCTCACCGCGCCGATGGCCGACGATGGCGACATCAACCACGTCCTGGCGGCGGCCGCCGCCCGGAACGGGGTCCACATCGAGTTCCGTCTCGGCCCCGTGCTCCGGTCCAGTGGTGGGACCCGTGTCCGGGCGGTGTCACGGCTCCGGAAGCTCCGGGAGGTGCTTGCCGACAGCGACGCCGAGTACGTGGTGTCGGCCGATCCACGGTCCCACCTCCACCTGCGGTCGGTGCCCGACCTGCGGGCGGTCGGTTCGGTCATCGGGTTCGCCCCCGAGACGATCGACACCGGCATCGCGGCGTGGGGTTCGATCGCGGCCGCGAACCGAGAGCGGTTGTCCGATGACGTCCCCGAACCCGGCGTCCGCATCGAGGACCGTGACGGGGGTGGGAAGCGATGAGACACCTGCCCAAGCACCTGCGGCCACGGTGGCGGTACCTCGCGGTCCACGTCGAGACCTGGGCGAGGACCACCCTCGAGGAGGGCGACGTGCAGGCGGCGTTGTGGGAGTCCGCCCGGGCCCTGCTGGGCGAGCCCGGGAGCGCAGACGTGGGCCTGGACATCGTCCGGTTCGCCGTCGGAGACGGCGGCGGCGCGTTCCTGGTGCGGGTGCGCCGCGACGAGGTCGACCGCGGCCGGGCGGCGATCGCCTGCGTCGACCGCGTCGGCGACGATCCCGTCGGCCTCGCCGTGGTCGGGGTCAGCGGCACCATCCGTGCCGCTGAAGAAAAGTATATGAACGGGCCGACCGGACCGGGAGACGAGGAACGCGTCGTGTTCCAGAGCGCCGCCCACCGCGCCGTCCCGCGGACGGACGGTCGGTACGACATCTCGGATGCGGGCGGGTTCACGGGCGCGACGAAACTCGATCTCGAGTGAGGACGATGCAAGGACAAAGTCAGCAGCAGGCCTATGACAGGGGTATCACCATCTTCTCGCCGGACGGTCGGCTCTACCAAGTCGAGTACGCGCGGGAGGCGGTCAAACGCGGGACTGCGAGCCTCGGCATCCGTGCCGCCGACGGGGTAGTCCTGGCCGTCGACAAACGCATCCGCTCCCCGTTGTTGGAGGGGTCGAGCGTCGAGAAACTGCACAAGGTCGACGACCACGTCGGCGTCGCCAGCGCCGGCCACGTCGCCGACGCCCGGCAGCTGATCGACTTCGCCCGGCGGGACGCCCAGGTCAACCGGTTGCGGTACGACGAACCGATCGGCGTGGAGTCCCTGACCAAGGACGTCACCGACCACATCCAACAGTACACCCAGGTGGGTGGGGCCCGCCCGTTCGGTGTGGCCCTCATCATCGGCGGGATCGAGGACGGGACGCCCCGCCTCTACGAGACCGATCCGTCG
>JGI12451J12833_1000522_pt1 | contig 12467 bp, 9 predicted proteins | sample A23E3SouthBayCA_2_FD_12833 | JGI IMG/M metagenome (IMG submission 12833) | reverse complement strand
CCGAACGCGTCAACAACGACCATCGACGCGCTGTCCCCGCTGATTTCGATAAGATGGCCGCGTGTGATCCTGACGAAGCTATCTGGGTCGCAATGTCGCACGACGCCGCTCATGAGATTCTTGCCGCGCTCAATGATCCACTGGAGGGCGAGCCACGTGTCGAAAAAACGTATTCCGAAAGCACCCCTGCGAGTTCCTTCACCATTGACGAACCCGGCTTCTCGGACATCATCACGGTCAACCAGCTGCTTGATCGGATCAACCGCCCGGATCCGCGTGACTTGCAAGGCTAATCGGGGGCGATTGAGACTGCCAAATCGGGCCAACACCGTCCTTTGTCGATCTGGGTGTGTCCAACCTTGGGCCCCAACCCCGAAACAAGGTGAATAATCGCTGTCGAGCCTAGCTAGATGCGTGGGGAATTCAGCTGGCGAATGCCGTGGCTCACTGGCCAACGGGGCACTTTTCATGGGACAGCGCCCTGCTTGCGGGCAGTCTGGAAATACCGTGAATCCCGAATTTGTTAATCTAAGTTGATAGATATGGCGTACATGGATTTCCAACCTTAGTTGCTGTCTGGCGATTCGGTCTAAAGTTGACACTGATTGGGATATTGGCATGTTCCGCTTGAGCGATCTGTATTTCCCACGCAGCGCCCCGCTCACTTGGCTTTTCGTCGTGTTTCGCCCGCCTGCCCGTTCGTCGCGCTTGTCGCCGGGTGTCTAGGGAGTGCTAGAACCGCTTTGATCTATTCTACCGGGGGTTTTCCTAAGGTTGCCGACAGAGTGGGCAACAGAGGATGGGGTAGTTGCTCTATTCTCCGGGCGCCTCCAACTCAACCAGCGTCAAATCACGATCTAGCATACAGTAGTCATGCGGCGGGTCACCAACAATCTCGGATATCCGATACTCTTCATCAAACTCAGCCCCAGCAGGCTCACAGTAGGGGTGGCTGGGACATTCGGTGTGTGGACAGGGGCCCGGCAGCGACGCCTTACTCCCAGCGTACGCGCCCTTCGAGGGGACGTTGGCCTGAATCGGTGCGGGCTCAACCTCGACGGCCCGAACGCCGTTTTCATGCACGGCACAGTCTAGCGTTTGCCCGCTCTGGCGGACGTTGGTGATCCGGTATCGGTTCCCCGTCGTCAGATTGAGGCATTGGTCGCGGTAGGGACAGCCCTCACAGCCGCTGGCTTCGCCGCGGTAGACGAACTCCGCGCCGACCTCGGCGAGGCGCGTCCCGACGAGCGTGACAGTGGTCATACCGGGCTATAGAACGCCGCCACGGTAAAGCATCATGTCCGCCCGGTCAGGTCGTCCAGTTTATCCAGATACGCCTCGCGGGGCACCTGATACAGCGAGCGGTAGTCCAGTTCGCCGTCGGCGAACCGAGTAGCGAGTGCGACAGCGCCCTCAACGGCAGCGTCGCGGCCCTCGTAGGAATCGGCGTCGCGCTCGACCTCGGGCTCCAGATAAAAGGTGACGTACCAGCTCCCCGGTCCGGTCAGCGCCGGGGCGGCGGGTCCGTTTCCCGCGCGTGAGGTAAATAGTCGGCAGGCACGGTGCCGGGAACTGCTCCGAGTCGAATACGTCCGGGCGGTACGCGAGGATGAGCTTCTCGTCGGTCTCGTTCCACACCGTCCAGTCATCGGGGAGGCCCGACAGGTCCATACAGCCGAATCGGTGTGGACGGGCAAGAATCCGCTGGTCCGTCCCAGGCCCAGATACCGGCACTCGGTTGCACGACGGCAACAGCGATGCGCTGAGTTGCGCTGCCGTGTGTCCCGTTCTCGTTCGTCAATCAATCCGGCAACAGATTCACATCAATCCAGCGCTAAACACTGGCCGACCCACCAGAGAGAACAGTTGACAACCGACACAGTATATAAACCAATGCCAAAATAATGAGACATGGTAACATGGGTGTGCCCCGCCATCCCCGCATTCGGACGACTATCGGACCGGAATTTATCGGCGGTATGCACATAAGAGGGCAAAGTTCTTATATGAACAGAACTCGTACGGTAAATAGTATCGGAAACAGTTCGACACTGCTTCCCGTTACCACACCAGGTCGGAACAGTCCCCGTGTTCCGTCCGGCAGGTCAGCCATGGAAGGGCACACGCGTCACCCCGCAGTGAAGGGTGAACCAGCGGCTGTTTGCGGTCACATCTGCATCGGACAGCACCGACACCGAGGAGCGACACAGCCCCGAGACCAGCCCGCGACAGTCGGTGGTCGCCTGCAGCCACGACGAACTACTGAGATAGCATGAGCAAGAACAACGAGACACTCGAAGCGCTGAGCAAGGAGTACCGTGACACGATACCGGCGGACCTCCGGAAGACGAACACGTTCGACTGGTATCTGCAACAGTTGTACGACGAGCCGAAGATCGCCCGCAACGCCCACCAGCGCGTGGCGGATATGTTCGACTACTACGGCAAAAGCTATGACGAGGAGGCCGGCGTGGTCGAATACGAACTGGCGAGTGAGGACCCGCTCCACGACGGTGAGAACACCTTCTACGGACGGGTCATCCACGAGGCGATGCACGAGTTCGTCAACAAGGTCAAATCCGGCGCTCGCGGGCTCGGCCCCGAGAAGCGTATCAAGCTTCTCCTGGGGCCGGTCGGGTCGGGCAAGTCCGACTTCGACCGGCAGGTCCGGCGCTACTTCGAGGACTACACCAGCCGGGACGAGGGCCGGATGTACACGTTCCGCTGGACGAACCTCTGTGATGTCATCCACGACCAGGACCCCGCCGACGACGTGGTCCGGTCGCCGATGAACCAGGACCCGCTCGTGCTCCTCCCACAGGCACAGCGGGACAAGGTCATCGAAGACATCAACGCGGAACTCGATGCCCCCTACACTATCCGAAACGAGCAGTCGCTGGACCCCGCCTCGGAGTTCTACATGGACCGCCTGCTGGCCGAATACGACGACGACCTCCAGGCTGTTCTCGAGAACCACATCGAGATCGTCCGCTTCGTCGCTGACGAGAACCAGCGCCGCGGAATCGAGACCTTCGAGCCCAAGGACAAGAAGAATCAGGACGAGACGGAGCTCACCGGCGATGTCAACTACTCGAAGATCGCCATCTACGGCGAGAGCGACCCGCGAGCCTTTGACTACTCCGGGGCGTTCTGTAACGCCAACCGCGGCATCTTCTCGGGCGAGGAGCTGCTGAAGCTCCAGCGGGAGTTCCTCTATGACTTCCTCCATGCCAGTCAAGAACAGACAATCAAGCCAAAGAACAACCCCCGTATCGACATCGACCAGGTCATCGTCGGCCGGACGAACATGCCCGAGTACCGGGACAAGAAGGGCGACGAGAAGATGGAGGCGTTCAACGACCGGACCAAGCGCATCGACTTCCCGTACGTCCTCCAGTACGAGGCTGAGGCCAACATCTACCAGAAGATGCTGCGCAACGCCGACCTACCGGATATTCAGGTCGAGCCCCACACGCTGGAGATGGCGGGCCTGTTCGGCGTCCTCACCCGCATCGAGGAGCCCGACAACGAGTCCATCGACCTCGTGCAGAAGGCGAAAGCCTACAACGGCGAAATCGACGAGGCCGACGACGTTGACGTGAAGAAACTCCGTGAAGAGGCCGAGAAGATGGCCGACATCGGCGAGGGGATGGACGGCGTCTCCCCGCGGTTCATCGGCGACGAGATCGCCGAGGCCATCATGGACTCGATGCACCGCAGCCGCGACTTCCTCTCGCCGCTGACGACGTTCAACCACCTCGAGGGCAACCTCGAGAACCACGGCTCTATCGACGAGGAGTCGTTCAGCAAGTACTACCGCTTCCTCGAACTCGTCCGCGAGGAGTACAAGGAGCGGGCCATCGAAGACGTGCGTCATGCGCTGGCCTACGACATGGACGAGATCCAGCGCCAGGGCGAGAAGTACATGGACCACGTCATGGCCTACATCGACGACGCGACCGTCGAGGACGAACTCACCGGCCGCGAGCAAGAGCCCGACGAGCAGTTCCTGCGCTCCGTCGAGGAGAAGCTGAACCTCCCCGAGGACCGCAAGGACGACTTCCGGCAGGAAGTGTCGAACTGGGTGTCCCGTCGCGCACGCGAGGGTGACACGTTCAACCCACAGGACAACGACCGCCTGCGTCGCGCCCTCGAACGCAAGCTCTGGGAAGACAAGAAACACAACATCAACTTCTCCGCGCTGGTCTCCAGTTCGGAAATGGACGACGAGGAGCGCAACCAGTGGGTTGACGCTCTCATCGAGCAGGGTTACTCCGAGGAGGGCGCCAAGGAAGTGCTCGAGTTCGCTGGTGCGGAGGTCGCCAAAAGCGAGATGGAAGAGTAATGACAGGCCAGGAGTACATCGACCGCGCGGACGAGTCACTCGACGCCGCCTACGAGGCCCCGATGAGCCTCGCGGAGTACGTCGACACCGTCCTTGAAACGCCACAGGTCGCGGCCCACGCCTCGAAGTACCTCCTCGACGCCATCGAGGACGCAGGGACGCGGATGGTCATCGAGGAGGGCGAGGAGAAGGAGCGCTACCGCTTCTTCGACGACCCGTACAACGATGGCGAACACGCCATCCTCGGCAACACCGAGGTGCTGAACGCCTTCGTCGACGACCTCCGCTCGATTGCGGCGGGCCGCGGGAAAGACGAGAAGATCATCTGGCTGGAAGGCCCGACAGCCACGGGGAAATCCGAGCTGAAGCGCTGTCTCATCAACGGCCTGCGGGAGTACTCGAAAACACCCGAGGGCCGGCGCTACACCGTCGAATGGAACGTCGCCGGGGCCGGCAACGACGCCACCAGCATGACCTACGGGAATGCGGCCATCGAGGACGAGGACGACTGGTATGAGAGTCCCGTTCAGGCCCACCCGCTGACGGTGTTCCCCGAAGACGTACGGACAGGCCTGCTCGCCGAGGTCAACGAGCGCCTCGACGACCACATCCCCATCCGCGTCGACGGCCAGCTGGACCCGTTCTCGCGGGAGGCCTACGACTTCCTCGAAGAGCAGTACCGCCGGCAGGGCGAGACGGACCTGTTCTCGGCGGTCACCCAGCCGTCCCACCTCCGGGTGAAGAATTTCGTCGTGGATGTGGGCCGCGGCATCGGCATCCTCCACTCCGAAGACGAAGGAACGCCCAAAGAGCGCCTCGTCGGCTCGTGGATGCACGGGATGCTCCGCGAACTCGATTCGCGGGGCCGGAAGAACCCACAGGCGTTCAGCTACGATGGCGTCCTCTCGCAGGGCAACGGCCTGCTGACTGTCGTCGAGGACGCCGCCCAGCACGCCGACCTGCTCCAGAAGCTGCTGAACGTCCCCGACGAGTCCCACGTCAAGCTCGACAAGGGCATCGGGATGGACGTGGACACCCAGCTCGTCATCATCTCGAACCCGGATCTTGAAGCCCAGCTGAACAAGCACGCCGACCGCGAGGGGCAGGACCCGCTGAAGGCGCTGAAACGCCGGCTTGACAAACACGAGTTCACGTATCTGACGAATCTCTCACTGGAGGCCCAGCTCCTGCGCCGCGAGCTGACAAACGAGACGCAGGTCTGGGACCCCGAGACGTGGGACGAACTGGAGACGTGGATTCAGGAGCCACTGAGTATCTCGGTCCGGGATCAGGTCGAGACGGCCACCGAGAAGGAGCTGGCCCCACACACCGTCGAGTCCGCGGCGCTGTACGCTGTCGTCTCGCGGCTCGATAGCGCCGAAATCCCGACCGGGCTGGACCTTGTGGACAAGGCCCTGTTGTTCGACCGGGGCTACCTGATGGAGGGTGACGAGCGCGTCGACATCGACGACTACGACCTGGAGACCACCGCCGAAGACGGCGACCACGGTATCCCGGTCACCTACGTCCGCGACATCATCGCCGACCTGCTGCACGAGCCACAGGACCGGCACCACCCCGACCTCCCGGTCGAACACGTGCTGATGCCCCGAGACGTGCTCAACGCCGTCGCTGAAGGGCTTTCGGACGCGCCTGTATTCTCGACCGGTGAGGCCACGGAGTACGAGGAACGCGTCGTGACTGTCAAGAACTACATCTTCGGCCAGCAGGAACAGGACGTGCTCGACGCGATGATGCGGGACAAGCGCGTCGACGAGGCGACCGTCGAGGAGTACATCGAGCACGTCTACGCCTGGGAGTCCGACGACCAGATCGAGAACGAGCGGGGCGAACGCGTCGACCCGGACCCGCTGAAGATGAAGGTGTTCGAGATCGAGCACCTGGGGCGGTTCGACGACAAGAACTACGACGGCAACGAACCCGACCACGCCGTCGAGCAGTTCCGCACCGACAAGATCATCACCGCCCTGAACCGTCACGCGTGGCAGCGCCGCGACGAGGAGTTCCGCGTCGGCGACGTCAACCCCAAGGAGATTCCGGTCATCAACACCGTCCTCGGGAGCTACGACTGGGACGACATCCAGCGGACCTACGAGGACTTCGAGCCCGGCCAGTGGGATAACCCGCCGTCCGGGACCGAGACGGCTCGGCTCAAGGCGAAGACGCTGGACAACATGGTTGAGATGTTCGACTACACGGCGGCGTCGGCCGAGTTGACGAGCCGACACGTCATGAGTCAGGTGAGTTATAGATGGGACTAAAAGACGACCTCGAACGGTACCGCGACGTGGGCGAGGAGCGCCGACAGGACCTCTCCGAGTTTATCCAGTACGGCGATCTGGGCCAATCTCGGGGCGACTCGGTACGCATCCCGATCAAGATCGTCGACCTTCCTGAGTTCGAGTACGACCAGCGCGACCAGGGTGGCGTCGGCCAGGGCGAAGGCGCCGAAGAGGGCGACCCAGTTGGCCAGCCACAGCCCCAACCCGGCGACGACGGTGACGAGGACGGCGAACCCGGCGAGGAGGGCGGCGAACACGAGTACTACGAGATGGACCCCGAGGAGTTCGCCGAGGAACTCGACGAACAACTGGGGCTCGACCTCGAACCGAAGGGCAAGAAGGTCATCGAGGAGAAAGAGGGTGACTTCACGGACATCACCAGATCCGGCCCCTCCTCGACGCTTGACTTCGAGCGCCTGTTCAAGAAAGGGCTCAAGCGGAAGCTCGCGATGGACTTCGACGAGGACTACGTCCGCGAGGCGCTCAAAGTCGACGGCTGGGGGCCGGCCACGGTCTACGAGTGGACCCGCGAGCAGAACATGCCCGTCTCGAAGGCGTGGATCGACGACGCGTATGAGGAACTGCCAAGCGAGGAGACAGCCGTCTGGGACTCCATCGAAGAGATGGAAGACAACGTCGAGGAGGTCGAGACCTCCCAGCGTATCCGCCGGGAAGGAGTCAACCAGATCCCGTTCCGCCGCGAGGACGAACGCTACCGCTACCCCGAAATCGTCGAGGAACGCGAGAAGAACGTCGTGGTCGTGAACATCCGGGACGTTTCCGGGTCGATGCGCCAGAAGAAGCGGGAACTGGTCGAACGGACCTTTACGCCGCTTGACTGGTATCTCACAGGCAAGTACGACAACGCCGAGTTCGTCTACATTGCCCACGACGCCGACGCCTGGGAAGTCGACCGCAACGAGTTCTTCGGCATCCGCTCGGGCGGGGGCACCCGTATCTCCAGCGCGTACGAACTCGCCGCCGAAGTGCTCGAAGAGGAGTACCCCTGGAGCGAGTGGAACCGCTACGTGTTCGCGGCGGGCGACAGCGAAAACTCCTCGAATGACACCGAGGAGAAGGTCATCCCGCTGATGGAACAGATTCCGGCGAACCTCCACGCCTACGTGGAGACCCAGCCGAGCGGGAACGCCATCAACGCCACCCACGCCGAGGAGGTCGAACGCAACTTCCGGGACGCCGACAACGTCGCGGTCGCGTACGTCTCCTCGCCGGAGGACGTGGTGGACGCCATCTACGACATACTCAGCACGGAGGACCAATGAACAACGATAGATTCGCGAAACAGCGCGTAGCCGATGACCTCGACGAACCCGTCGAGGAGGCTGGCAATCTCGCCAGAAAGCTCGGTCTGAAGCCGTACCCGGTGAACTACTGGATCGTCGACTACGACGAGATGAACGAACTCATCGCCTACGGCGGGTTTCAGCAGCGATACCCGCACTGGCGCTGGGGAATGCAGTACGACCGCCAGCAGAAACAGGGCCAGTTCCTCGGCGGGAAGGCCTTCGAGATCGTCAACAACGACGACCCAGCCCACGCATTCCTTCAGGAATCGAACACGCTGGCTGACCAGAAGGCCGTCATCACCCACGTCGAAGCCCACGCGGACTTCTTCGCCAACAACGAGTGGTTCCGGATGTTCACCGACGGCTCCTCCCGGACGACGACCGATGAGTCCGGCGAGGACCGCCGCCGCGGCCCTGACGCCGCCGGGATGCTCGCCCGCCACGGCGACACCATCCAGGAGTACATGCAAGACCCCGACATTGAGCGGGCCGAGGTCGAGCGGTTCATCGACCACGTCCTCTGTCTGGAGGACAACATCGACCAGCATATTCCCTACAGCCCGGTCGAGACGGTCCCCGAGGAGTTCGAGGACATTGAAGGGGCGGACGTGACCGAGCAGTTGGATGATCTTGAACTCTCCGAGGAGGTCAAACGGCAGGTGTTCGACGAGGAGTGGCTGGACGCCCAGCGCGACGACGACGAGAACGTCACGTTCCCCGCCGAACCTGACAAGGATGTTCTCGGGTTCCTCCGCAAACACGGGATGCAGTACGACGCGGACGCCGAGCGCGCTACGGAGATGGAAGATTGGCAGAAAGAACTGCTGGAACTGCTCCGCCGGGAGGCCTACTACTTCGCCCCACAGAAGATGACGAAGGTGATGAACGAGGGGTGGGCCTCCTACTGGGAATCCCTGATGATGACCGGCGAGCAGTTCGCCGGCGACGACGAGTTCATCCTCTACTCCGACCACATGTCGAAGGTACTGGGGTCGGGCGGGCTGAACCCCTACAGCCTCGGGCTGGAAATCTGGGAGTACGTCGAGAACACGGAGAACCGCCGCGAGGTCATCGAGCGTCTGCTCCGGGTCAAGGGCATCACCTGGCGGAACTTCGACGACAGCGTCGATTACGAGATGGTACAGGACCGTCTCGAACCCCCAGCGTGGCTCACCGACATTCCGGGCCACCTCGACGACCTCGACCCCGAGGACGCCCGTGTCGACGCCGACGGACTGGCGGCGGCCCGCGACGGCGAGTTCGACGTGGAACAGTACCCCTGGAAAGTCCCCAGTACCGCGGCTTCGTCTCCCGGGTCGGGCAGGAGGAACTGGAACGGACCGCCCGCTACATGTTTGACGATTCGCGCTACGACAGCGTTGCGGAGGCACTCTCGGACGTGGACTACACCCGCGGCTGGGAGCGGATGCGGGAAATCCGGGAGAGCCACAACGACGTGACCTTCCTCGATGAGTTCCTCACCCAGGAGTTCGTCGACGACAACGACTACTTCACCTACGAGTACACCCACGCCTCGGGCGACTACCGGGTGACCTCGACAGACCACGAGGATGTCAAGAAGAAACTGATGTTGCAGTTCACCAACTTCGGGAAGCCCACCGTCGTCGTCGAGGACGGCAACTACCAGAACCGCAACGAACTGCTGCTCGCTCATCAGTACAACGGCGTGATGCTCGACATCGGGCAGGCCAAGGAAGTGCTCAAGCGCACCTTCGAACTCTGGGGCCGCCCGGTGAACCTCCTGACCATCGTCAAGGAGTTCGACGACCACGACGTGGAGGTCGCCAAGCGCCGCGACCGCGAACCCGAGCCCGAAGAAATCGGCAAGCGAATCCGCTACGACGGCGACGAGGTGACCGTCACTGACGTGGACTGGGCCGAGGTCGAACACCTCACCGCGACCGATATCGATTACAACACCAAGCCGGACGAATGGCTGGCCTGAGCGCTGTGTGGCACCCCCGATTCGAGCGGAAACCAACTCCGCCATGCCGTCGGGTATTTCTCGCAGTACCGACCCAAATCGTATGTGAAATCGGTCCTAACCCCGGAACATGAGTGGCGCGACCGTCGCCGACTGCATGACCGAACCAGTGCTGACAGTGACTGCCGGCGAACCGGCGCTCGACGTTGCAGCGGCGATGGATGACCAGTCGATAAAGTCAGTCGTCATCGTCGACGAGGCGTGTCAGCCGGCGGGCATTCTCACCTCGACAGACTACGTCCGGATGACCGCCGACGGCGTCGACCCCACTGAAGCGACTGTGGGGGAGCACATGACGACCGATATCGTCACCACGTCGCCCGAGACGGCGCTTTCGGCGGTCGCAAGCACAATGTGGGACAACAATATCAGTCACGTGCCGGTCGTCGACGACGAGAACCGGGTGACGGGTATCCTCTCGGCCACGGACCTCACCGTCTATCTCGCTGACGACTGAATGAGACGGTTGGAGGAGAACCGCCGTCGCACCGGAGACGGTTGCGTGACAGTCTCTGCCAAAGATTTTTTATTGTCTGGGCTAACCCGGGGCCATGGAGCGAACGGCACACACGCCACCGGGGCTTCCGGTTGTGGGGAGTCTGCCACGACTGGCGAGGGACCCATTGCGTTTTCTCACCGGGATGCAGGACGCCTACGCAAACCAGTACCCGCTCGTCCGGGTCGACCCACAGGTTGGACAGTCAGTCACAGTTGTGCTCGACCCCGACATCGCCCATGAGGTCCTCGCGGACCGTGACCGGTTCCGCCGCCCAAACGTCGGGGCTCAGGAGCAACGGCGACAGGGGCTGGTATCGAGTGACGGCGCGCTCTGGGAGCAACAGCGGTCAGTGCTGGACCCGGAGTTCGTCGGCGGTCGGCTGGCGGACTACGCCGAGATTGCCGGCGACACTCTAGAGGAGACGCTGACAGCGTGGCCTGAGTCGGGGCGCGTAGACCTGTTCGAAGAGCTGTCGATACTGACGATGCGCGTCATCACACGGTCGCTGTTCAGCCAGGACACCGACCGCGAACGCGGGGAAACCGTCCATGAAGCGCTGGCCGCGCTTAATGATGAGTTCGACGCCTCTGTGTTCGATTTGGTCCTGCCCGAGCAGTTACAGTCCGGCGTCTCCGCGGAGTTCGAGGAAGCCGATGCAGTACTTGACTCTGTGGCAACGGAGTTCGTGGACTGGCACCTCAACCACGAGGACCCGCCCCGGGATGTGATTACTGCGCTTATCGACGCAAAGGCAGACCCGGACATCGAGCTCTCCGAGAACGAGCTCATCGACCAGACCGTGCTGTTCATGACTGGTGGCCAAGAGACGACAGCACTGACGATTGCCTATGCGTTCTACTGGTTGTCTCAGAACCCGGCTGCAAAGGAGCGTGTCAGGGCAGAGGCACAGGATGTGCTGGACGGGGGACAGCCGGGATGGGCCGACCTGTCCGACCTTACCTACACGGAGCGTGTTGTCAGGGAGACGCTGCGGCTGACGCCGGCGGTCTGGAGCGTGTCTCGCGAGGCCCGGGAGCCGGTCACGCTTGCAGGAACCGACCTAGACGCAGGCGAGTTTGTCATGCTCCCCATATACGCTCATCACCGGGACAGTCGCGTGTGGTCGGACCCCCTGACGTTCGACCCGGACCGGTGGGCCGGTTCAGCCTCCCGTGGCGATAGCGCGTACTACCCCTTCGGCAGCGGGCCACGGGTGTGTATCGGTCGTCAGGTCGCCTTGACCGAGGCACAGTTCGCCCTTGCGCACGTGCTGCAGCACTACGACGTACAGGTGACTGCGGATGAACTTGATTTACAGCCGAGTGTGACACTACGCCCGTCGGGACCGATGGAAGCCGAGATATCAGCCATTGAGTAGCGTGGTCATGGGGTGAAAATGGCCTATCTTCACATAGGTCCGGGGAGTGGCATTCGATATGAGCGCAACTCGGTTCACCGTCGAAAGCGACACGCACACAGACGTGATTGATATCACCGACCGGGTTCGGGACGTGATTCCTGAAGACGCCGAAGGGACCTGCACCGTTTTCGTCCGTCACACCACGGCTGGCATCACTGTCAACGAGGCCGAGCCGCGATTGCTGGGTGACCTCAGCGACGCCCTCGGGGACCTTATTCCGGACAGCGGGTGGGACCACGACGAACTGGACGGCAACGCGGATTCACACGTCCGGGCGATGTTCGTCGGGCCAAGCGAGACGATTCCCGTCCGCGACGGGGACCTCGATATGGGGACGTGGCAGTCCGTGCTGTTCGTTGACTGTGACGGGCCGCGCGAACGAGCGGTTGACGTAGTCGTCACCGACTGAGTCGGAGTTCCGGTGACCGCCAGTCAGGCCGCCTCGACCTGCTGCTCGCCGTATATTTCGGCGAGTTTCTCGCGGTACGCGTTGCGGATGTTGCGTCGCTTCTTTTTCATCGACGGCGTGAGCAAGTCGTTCTCGGCGGTCCACTCCCGGGAGACGAGCGCGAACGACTTGATCCGCTC
>JGI12451J12833_1000521_pt1 | contig 12478 bp, 14 predicted proteins | sample A23E3SouthBayCA_2_FD_12833 | JGI IMG/M metagenome (IMG submission 12833) | reverse complement strand
ATGACCGTTGCCGTGCAAACTCTCGCAACACTCACCATCGTCGCATTGCTGTACATAGAGGTGAAATACGACTCCGGATCCGAAACCGGACAGCCCGAACAGGCTGCAGTCGATGACTGACCTACCCGCTATCAATCAGGCCGTACGTCAGCGCGAGCCGTCGCCCGACAAGGAGACGTTTCAGATGTTCACATTTTTAACGGCCACTGTATCTGTCCATCGCGTCGGCTCAGTTCGTATTTGAACCAGCGGGTGAGGAGTTCGACAAAGGCCTGTTCGTCCTGTCTGAACTGGCCCGACCGGGGGTCACGAGCAACGAAACAGACCGTCCCGAACAGTTCACCGTCAACTTCGATCTTCGCACCGAGGTAACAGCCGATACCGTACCGCTGGTATGCGGGGTCGTCATCCAGACCCTGCTGCTCGGCGCTGTAGATAGAGAGCAGACCGTCGGAGTCGACGGTTCGTCGGCAGTAGGTCTCGGAAAGCGACGTAATATCGCCGGGGGTAGTGAGAGACGGGTCGCCGCTAATGGCGATTATTTCATGCGTTCCCGCCTCAGGGTCGATTGCAACGAGATGGGCCTGGTCGACATCAAGATACTCGACACCGAGTTCCAGCACGTCCACTAACCGCTGTTCGAACCGGCGATCCGAATCGTTCGTGATCTCGTAGAGTTTCTCCCGGTAGCGTTCGGCCATTGCCTGCTGTCGCTCCCGTTCGATCTGCCCCGTGATGTCCTTGATCACTTTCGCAAAGCCGCGGGCGTCGCTGTTTTCTTGGAGCGCCGTGACGGTCACATCGGCCCAGAACGTGCTCCCGTCCTTCCGAACCCGGAGCCCGCGGTCGATGGCCTTACCGCACTCCTCGGCTTCTTGCAGCAGTTGCTCGGGGATGCCGTCGGCTACCTGTTTCTCGGTGTGGAACGTCGAGACATGCTCGCCGAGGATATCAGATTCCTCGTACTGGGTGAGCTGTTTTGCACCCACGTTCCACGACTGGATGAGACCGTCGGGGTCAAGCAGGAATATCGCGTAATTCTCGACCGCATCGACGAGCAGCCGGAACCGTTCGCGCTCGTGTCGCAGTTGTTTGTCAAGTTCTTCGCGGTCAGTCCGGTCACGGACCACGCAGACAGCACCGTCATCTTCGATGCTCGCGACGGTGTGTTCGCCGATGAACTGTGTCCCGTCGGCGCGTTCGAGCAGTGTCTCACCCGTCCACGTCCCGGTCTCGTCGACAGCCGGGAGGATTTCACCATTGACCGTTTCGAGGCCCTCTGCCGAGTGGATTTTCTGCCAGTGGTCGCCCAGAAGCTCCTCGCGCTCGTAGCCGAACGTGGCCGCGTAGGCGTCGTTCAGATACGTGAATCGGCCCTCGTGGTCCAGCGTGCTAATGCCATCCCAAGCCGCGTTCATTGCGCGGTGCCCACGCGTGACCTGCAGTTCGTCTCTGCGGGCTTCGACGGCGTTTTGGACCCGGTTCGCTAGCACCGTGTACTGAGACGTTCCCGGTTCTTTCTGAATATAGTCCGTAACACCTGCGGAGATTGCTTCGGCTGCGATCTCTTCACTGCCTTTCCCAGTATAGAGAATGAACGGAAGCTTCGGTGCGTCCTCGCGAATCCGTTCGAGGAACGCCAGCCCATTCATGCCAGGCATATCGTAGTCGCTGATAATACAGTCATACGTGTCCTGCGGACGGTCCGCGATAACCTCGTCGGCCCGCATCGCGGTGTCGACGGTGAATGAATCCATGGTCCGCTCGAGATATGCCGCAGTTAGATCGGCAAAGTCCGGTTCGTCATCGACATGTAAGACACGCACTGAACCAGCCATCTGTTTAAACATTGTGCGAAAACTGCAATAAGAGGGTTGTCATTTCAAAGTACTAGCATCAATGTATCGCCTGTCACTGGGTAAAAATCGGGTGATAGGTAGAATGCTAATCCTGTCTTAGAGGGTTTAAAAGTCGCAAAAAACGGCTTTAACAAATATTTGTCGAACACGAATGTCACCTTCCCTTGCGTGTAAAGGTCAGGAAACTAATCACATGATTTACAAACGTCAGACAGCACGGCCCTGCTGTGACAGGGTCGGTCAGAACCCGCTGCTACTGAGGACGTTCGCGGCGGACGAGAGTTCACCACTGAACTTCACGGTGACATACAGACCAGTAAACAGCGTGGCGTTGTATGCACCGTGGATGAGTGACGGGACGACGATGTTGTCCGTGTACTCGTAGGTTGTGCCGAGGATGAGTGATGGAATGAGGAGGGCACTCACCGCGACCAGCTTCCCCGTGACCGACCCACCGCTGAGGGCGGGGTAGTGAATGCCAGCGAAAATGACGCTTGCAATGGCGACGCCCGAAATCGGGCCGAAGTAGTCCCGGATGCGGCCCTGAACGACGCCGCGGAACAGCAGTTCCTCGCCCGGGCCGATGAGGAGGAAGGAGGCGGGAATCAACAGGAGGAGGACATCGGGGTTCTCCATCCCGGTCTCCGCTGCCTGATTGGTTGCCGGTTCTATCCCAAACATCGAGACGAGCGCCGTGATGACGACAGCCACCACTACGAGCCCGCCCATTGCGCTGGCGTAGCCCAGCACAACGATGCCGACCTCACGGAGGCTCGGCACAGAAATGCCGATACTGAATGCTCCGGTGTCTGGCGCATACGAGAATACCTCACGGAGCTTCGCTCTGATCACCGGCCTGAGTTTGATGTACGTGTATGCGATGACCGGGCAGCCGATTCCCTGGACCGTTATCAACCCAAGAACCAGTGTCTGTACTTCGGTTATCTGGACTCCTGCGCCGAGTGACAGGGAAAAAGCGATGGTAAGGAGCAGGACTGATCCGAACCCGAGTCCTATCACACCCAGCGAAAGCGCCGAGAAAAGCGTAAACCCGTACTGGAAGGCCTGCAGAATCGGACGGTCGCGGGTCGCCGTTGCCATACACTGTCTTGGTCGTGGCGATGTGTAAACAATTCGTTTGGTGTTGGTGTCGTGACTGCCGGCAAAGACGCCTCAGTCTATCCGCTCCCCGGCCGTCACCGCAGTTTCGAGCCAGTTTGACTCCGGCGGGAGCGGACAGGAGAAGGTGTCGCTGTAGGCACAGAACGGCGAGTACGCGAGATTGAAATCCAGCGTAATCTCGTCGCCGTCACTCAGGTCGCGGTCGGGTTCCAGTTCCATGTATCGGCCGCCGTCGTAGCTCTGTTGCCCGGTCGTCTTGTCCCGGAACGGAACAAAGAGCGTCCGTGACTCGTCGGCGGCCTGCCGGAACGCATGGAGGTCGCGGGACTCGCCGTCGAGGTCGAACGAGAGCGTTGCGACGTGGAGATAGCGCACTGTTCGGTCGTCACTCGTCTCCAGATCGACTGATTCTGGTGTCTCGTGGACGGTAACCGTTGCTTCGACCCGATAGTCGGGGTCCGGGTCGAAGTAGCTGAGTCCGTCGAAATCATCGCGTTCCTCCGGCGGAATCGGTGATTGGCGGTGTTCGGAAAAAAAGCGGTCTTTCTCGTCCCGGTTGGCTTGCAACTGTGTCTCCCAGTCCTCGGTGTCTTCGTCCATACAGAGACGGTGGTGGCCACGCAGTTTCAGTCCGGCGACTCGGCGACAGACGAGCGATATCGTAGCGTGAGGGAGTGAATACCTTATTATACGCCTAGTCCAACTGGATAAATACACAGGGGTGTGTATGGAAGCGACGTTCTACGGTATTCTGGGGGTGGACCCAGATGCCACCGAAGAGACGATAGTCCGCGCCTACCGGGAGCAGACGAAAGCGCATCACCCGGACGTGAGTGACGACCCTGCCGCCGGAGAACGGTTCAAGCGACTCACGCAGGCGAAGAACGTGCTCACTGATGAGGCCGAGCGAGCGCGATACGACCGACTCGGTCACGACGCATACGTCAACAGGCACGTCGACGGCGGCGCGGACGGAGGCACAGCCATGGGCGGTGTCAGTGACATCGCACAGCAGTACGTCGACCAGCGGGCCGATGCAGAGAGCGGCGCGGACGGAGGCACAGCTACGGGCGGTGTCAGTGACATCGCACAGCAGTACGTCGACCAGCGGGTCGACGCAGAAACGACGGACGAGGCAGCGGCGAAAGCGACACAGCGGCCCACCCAGACTCGGGGCGGGAGCACGGGCTACGGGACTGCCACGGAGTACTACCGGCCCGGTAAGCGAGTTCGGCCCACACAGCCGTCGGGAGTCGAGACGCTGCTCGATTCACTGCGACGTATCGGTCCGTGGCTATTCGTCCATCTGGCCCTGCTGGTCTGTACGATCATTGCCGCCGTGCTGCTCGCAGTCGGTGGCCTCACCGGGAACCTCTCACCGGTCGTCGCCGGTGTCATGGCTGTCTCGATGGTAACGATTTCGCTGGTCGTCTCCGCGACCCACGTCCTCACACACGTGTCGGGCTGACTGACGAGGGCGGTTTCGAGCGATAGCAGTTTCGAACAGCCAGCGAACACATGACTGCCAGAACGGCTACATCCTCACGCTAGCGGCCGGAACCAGACAGCGGTCACGAGGACGGCCAACAAGAGATACGACCCGCGAATCAGCAGCATCGTCGCAGTTTTGGGGTCGCCTCGCTGAGCGATAGCCGCGACCGCCCCGAAGACGAGCGCGGCCGCCGCAGCACTCGGCGGGATACCGGGCAGTGCCACGGACAGCCCCACGATTCCAAGGAGGGCCACTCCGAACAGGCCGAGCGCGAGTTGTCGGGCGCTGGTGACCCAGTACGACAGCGACGGTCCGTTTCTGTATCGACCGGTCGTAGTCGTAGTCTTGCTCATCGTCGATGATCTTGATGCCGGTCAGCAACAGGAGGAACACGGCCGCGAGACCGACGGCACGCGGCGTCAGCGTCGTCACCTGCGCGTAGTAGCCGCCCAGTAGCGCCAGCGCGATACCCGCCGGATAGCCCATCGTCGCGCCGACGGGGTTCATATCCAGTTGCGGCGCGTGGGTGTAGCCGATAATCCAGGTCGGAAGCGTCAGCAGTGCCGCGCCGGGACCGACCAGCAGCCAGATGGCCGCCGTACAGAGCGCGAAGCCGACACCAGCACCGACCAGCGCCATGCGACAGCCAGCACCAGTGAGGGGATGGTCGTCGTCCTCGCCACGGACGTGGAAATCGACGTAGCCGTCCTTGACGTGGGCCGTGTAGACGGCGAAGAACATCGCGCCCGCATGGAGCACAGCCACCGGTGGCCAGAACCCACCGGAGAGCAACCCACCGAACAGCGACGTCGCGAGTGGTGGCAACATGAACACCGGATGTACCTGCGAGGCCAGGGCACTCACGGTCGCAAACGGACCGGTCTCGTGTCGGGCGACTGCCATAGGGCAACAAGGCACGGCTGTGTAAAAAAGCCACAGCCGTGTTGGTTCGGCACTACCGCCAGTTCGACCGGTCCAGCACGAACCCAGAGATGTGCGAGGCTAATTCTCTGGCAGCCTGTTCGGTACCCGCGTGGAGTTCGCCGGACACCGGGCCGGCCTCGCCGCCGACGCCCTCCGTCTCCGAGATCGGGTCCGTCGTCGTCGGGTACGGTCGGCGGGACCGCACACGGTCCCGAAGCGCCTGAACGGTGGCGTCAGAGAGCTCATAGGACAGGTGCTGGAGGTCGTACCGGACGATGAATCCCCGCGTCGCCTCTCTGACGGCGAGGACCGGGTGTCCACGGTCCCGACAGCGCTCCCAGATCTCGCGCTGGTGTTCCCGCGTCGCGTACACCGGCACGTTCGACGGTGCGAGGTGTTCCATTGCCTCTTTGTACGGGCTGGAAGTGTATTATCCTTCGGCAGTGCCCCGCACAGAAATGCCATGCAGGAAACGTTTAGGGGGAGGGCCGTGTCCACAGGATTGCTATGGCAGATATCGAAGTCGAGAGCACCTGCGAGGAAGGATACACAGTAGAGAGTATTATCAACGGCGAGTGGGAGCTTATCGTCGATGCGCTGAGCGAGAACGGCCCGTCGCCGAACGAGATTCTGGCCGCCGACTACGCCTCCTGTTATATCCCGGCACTGCGCGTCGCCGCCGACAAGTACGGCCACGAGGACATCGGCAGCGTCGATGTCGAGGTCGCTGCGGGTCTCGATGAGGACGACGACCTGGAATACATTGACTTCCACGTCGAGGTCGAGGCGTCACTCGCCGACGAAGAGCAGGATATCGTGGAACTCGCCGAGGACATCTGTCACGTCCACTCGGCGCTGCAGGATGAGCTACACGCCGAAATCACCATCGAGTCCGGCGTCTGAGGGACAGGAACAAGACTGGCGTTTATTCTTCGCTGGTCGCAGTCCCGTAGTCGTCACTCCGGGAACAGCAGGATGACTGAGGAAGTGTTGTGATAGCCAGTGTAATCCTCGTCGGCCGAGCAGACTTCACCGTAGGTTTCGAAGCCGGCGAAGGGCGCGTCGATGGCGCTGTGAATCGTGTCGACGGCTTCATCGAAATCCTCGCCGAGAATCATCGCACGGCAGGCACAGTCGTAGACGAACCCACCCGCGACGCTTCCGCCGCGGAGTTCATTGACAGCGTTGTTGGCGGCGTTCCGGACCGCATACACCTGGTCGGATTTATTGCTATGTGTCACCACCACTTCCGTTCCTTCGGAGACAGTGACAGCGAAGTCCAGCGGCCCCTCGGTGTCGGTTGTATGGCCCGGCCATCGGATGTTGTATCCCGTCGTCGAGATGAGTTTACTCTCGATGAAGGTCTTGATTCGGGAAGCGAGTCCGTCCGCGTCAGATTCTGGCTCCGACTCGATACCAAGCTCGTAGCGACCGAGCAACATGACAAGGTCTTCCGACCCCGCCTCCAGCTCGTCGACATCGATATCGTATGTCTCCATCGCGTCCTCCCGAATCGCGTCCCGCCAGGCTTCGAAGGCAGGTCTGCCGTCGAGTTCGTACACAGTGCTTCCCTCTGCACGGGTTACCGTCATCGCCTCGGAGATCGGTTCGTGGCCGTGATTGACGGTCACTGGGAGCGCGTCCTCTGCGGCGATGAGCGTGAGGACGACGGCGTCCGTCTCGACGCGGTCGTTCCGGAAGACGTGGGTCTGCTGTAACTGGAGGTCGTCACCCGCAGACCCGCCGACGACCGGCGTCTCCTCGTCGTCGAGGTACTGCTCGGTGAGTCGCGTGACCTTGTTTCCGATTCCGGCCATGCCGTCGTGGAGGTTGATGATCGTCCGATGCGGATACCCATCGACAGCAGGGTCACCGCTCGCGGGGAGGTCATGAACGGCTTCGAACAGGCAGCGTTCGGGATCAGCACTGAGTTCAGTCGAAATGCTGGAGAAGAACCGCATCGAGTCCGACGAAACGACGCCGACTGTAACAGTTCCGTTCCCCGAGCCGGTTTCAGTGAACTCCCCGGAAGACGAACAGCCCACGATTTCGGTATCTGAACCGACAACACTTCGCGCACCCCACAGTACCGCATCGTAATCATATGCCGGGGAGCAGAAAATCTGACAGAAGTCCGGTTCGCTGGCCGAGATGTCGGCCATAGCTCCCCGTATGGCGTCCATCGCTGCTGCATCTCCCGAGTCCCCCGTCGCCTGCCCTGTCCCAAACTCAGTAGTCATTGAGATATAAGTATATCGTGAGCTAACTTAACATATTGGAACCGTTTTGGAGACAATAATACGTAGCGGTCGCGGCAGTCAGCGCCGTAACAGTCGGCCCGGACACGGTACTTTTTACCGTAGAACACCGCACGGAGCGGGAAACGCTCATACCGCCGGCCCGCAAACACCAGTTTATGAGCGATTCAAACTGGACCGACCGCATCGCCGGCGAACGGATGGCGGTCGACCAGCGGTTCAACGAACAGGTCAAAGCGTCGTCGTTCTCAAGCCAGCAGTGGGGGCTGGTGATGACTGCCGTTGAGTTCGAGATCGAGAACCCGGGTGACCCAGACGCCGCTCGAATCGTCGCCGATACGTCGAAGCTCTCTAGCGTCATGCCCGAGATGGAACGGGTCGCAAATCAAGGGCCGATGGGCAGTCCCGGCGGTGACCAGTCCGGAGGCTCAGGCGGCGGTCTCCTCTCAGGTGTCAAGGACGCGCTTGGACTAGGTGGGTCCGGTGGCGGGAACAAACAACAGGAGGAAGAGGCGGCACGGCTCGCACAGGCGTACGCTGAGCAACTGCAGGAGAAACTGGAGTCGAACGGGCGCTGGAAGTCCGTCTGTGAGCAGGCCCAGGGTTAGTCGCCGCTGTGAAACAGTGTTAGCTCCTCGGCCTCGTAGATGTTGATGAGTTCCGTCACGATTTCGTCGTACGACTCGTCCTCGACACGGAGGTCGTCAAGGCGCGCCACTGTTTCGGCGTCCAGTTCCACTGATGGCATAACCGAACCTTTCACTGGAACACACTTAATTCCCGCCCTCGCTCAAAAACAAACGCGAACAGTAGTAACAAATCAGAACCGAAAACGGTTAATGGTCGTTCTGGGTAGAAACATGACACATGCGACCACTGGGTGACTCACCGCTCGTACGGAACGACAAGACGCTGGTGCTAGCACACGACCACGGGCTGGAACACGGTCCCAAGCAGTTCAGCGGCGTCGAGGAGCGCCTCGACCCGCGTGAGGTGTTCGAGATGGCGACCCACGACGCCGTGACGGCACTAGCTGTCGGGAAGGGCCTCGCCGAAACGTACTACCCGAGCTACGAAGACGACGTGAACCTGCTGGCGAAGCTCAACGGCGGTTCGGACCTCTGGATGGGCGACCCGTACTCGCCCCAGAACTGGTCGGTCGACTACGCGGCCGAACTCGGTGCTGACGCCATCGGCTACACCGTCTACCCGGGTGTCAACCGCGAGACCGATATGTTCGAAGACTTCCGCCCGGTGCAGGAGAACGCCCGCGACCACGACCTGCCGATTGCGATGTGGTCGTACCCGCGCGGACAGGCCATCAAGGAGCACCGCAGTCCGTCGACCATCGCCTATGCGGCCCGAATCGGGCTCGAACTCGGGGCTGACTTCACGAAGGTCAAGTACCCGCGTGACAAGGAAGCGATGGCCCACGCCGTCCGCTCGGCCGCAGACAACCGCGTCCTGCTCTCCGGTGGCTCGAAGACTTCGGACCGCGACTTCCTCGAACTCGTCGAGGACTGCATGGACGTCGGCGTCGCCGGCCTCGCGGTCGGCCGCAACGTCTGGCAGCGCGACGACCCCTACGACATTCTGGACAAACTCGAAGGCGTCATCTTCGAGGACGCGACAGCCGACGACGTCCTGTAGGCCATGGACGAGGAGACGCGCCGAGCCGTCGCCACAGCGGATGAGGCGTTGCCCACCAGCGACGCGCTCCCCGACGCTATCGATACCGGGCGGGTCGTCTTCGGTTTCGACGGCTACCTCGACCGCGTCCGAGAGGTCGTCGCTGACCGCATCGACCCCGAGAGCCACGAGCGCCTCGCTACACTGGAGAGTTTCGGCGACCGTATCGACCGCTCCGTTGCCGCCGACAGTTCGCTCTCCTTCGAGTGGCTCCAGCAGGGCAGCCGAACCGGCGGCCACACCAGCCACCTCGCGCGGGCCTTCGGCGGCTGGTCGTTCGACCCCGTGATGGTCGGGATGTACGGCGACCCGGTCCACGACGCATTCGAGACGGAGTTCGGCGAGTACGAACTCCATTCGCTGGGTGAACCCGGCGTCACCGACGCTGTCGAGTTCGACGACGGGAAGCTCATGCTCACGGAAATCGGCGACACGATGTCGCTTGACTGGGCCGAACTCGACGCGGCCTTCGGCCACGACCGATTGGCCGAGAAACTCGACGGCGCGAGCCTGTTAGGAACTGGCTACTGGTCAGAGACGCCAGACCTGCCGACGGTCTTCGACGGCCTCCGTACCCTGTGGGATGGTATTGACGACCCGCCCGAGACCGTGCTGGTCGACCCCGGTGACGTACGAAAACTCGACGCCGACCGGCTGCGCGCCGGTCGGGAGGCCATCGGCCGGCTGGACGAAGTGACCGACGTGGTGGTCACGTCGAACCGTGCCGAAACGGGTGTCCTCGCGGACGCCTACGCCGGCGACGCCGAGCGGTCGTTCGCCGACGACGCCGAGGCAGTGTTCGAGGCGCTGGAACCGACCTGGTTCGTCGGCCATGGCGTCGAGCAGTCGGTCGTCGTCACCGCCGCGGGCACCGACAGCGTGGCCGTGCCTTCGGTCTCGGACCCGGAGCTGACGACCAGCTCCGGCGACCACTTCAACGCCGGACTGGGGCTGGCCCGCATCGCCGACCTCTCGCCTGCGGCCGCCGTCGTCGTCGGCAACGCCGTCGCCGGCTACTTCGTCCGGACCGCGGACCAGCCGTCGCTGGCCGACGTGCGCGCGTTCGTCGACGAGTATCTGGAGAAGTTCTGAGCGGTCCGCATCGTTTCTGATTTTTCGACTGCCGCCAAAACCAGTTTCCGCCTGCTACAGCCGTCGGACCGTCACGCCATCCCGGAGTGAGCCGATATCGTTCAGGTCCGGAACGGCCGTGCCGGCCCGCTGGACGACCTGCGATGAGACGGCCACGCCGGTCCGGAGCGCCGTCTCGTCGTCCGCGCCGGCTTCCCAGGCGCTCAGGACGCCAGAGAGGAGCGCGTCGCCGGCCCCGACGGTGTCGACAACATCGATGTCGAGCGCCTCCGCGTACAGTCGGCCTGTGTCGCCGACAAGGACCGCGCCGTCCGCGCCGAGGGAGGCCAGCACCCGGTCGAAGCCCCGGTCCCGGAATGCGTCCGCCGCGTCCGCACACCCCTCGACGGTAGAGACGTCGGCCCCGGTCGCGTCACCGAGTTCGGCGCGGTTCGGCTTGCAAAGTCCATACTGCGCGTCGAGTTCTCGAAGGACATCGCCGCCGGTGTCGACGATGGTCTCCCAGTCGCCACCGGCCGCAATGCGGTCGATAGCATCGGGGGACAGCCCCGGCGGCAGGCTCCCACCGATGAGTACGCGGTCGGGGGACTGCGCTCGCACCTGTTCGAGCAGCGCGTCGACAACCGACTCGCCGACAGTCGGGCCGGCCTGATTTAGCTTGTACTCCTCCGCGGCTGCGATAGCGGTGGTGTTGAGCCGTGTTGTCCCGTCCACGTCGATGAAGGCTGTCTCGACGCCGTCGTCTTGCAGCGTCTCTCTGATGAACGACCCCGTGAACCCACCTAGCAGTCCCGTCGCAACGCAGGGCCGGTCCATCGCGGTGAGGAACTGCGCGGCGTTGATGCCTTTCCCGCCGGCGTCGAACTGCGCTTTGTTGGCCCGCATGACACGCTCGGGAGCCATCTGCTCGTCGAACTGGATCGTCTGGTCGACCGCGGGATTGTAGGTGACGGTGACAATCATGTGCTGACCTCCTCGACAGCCACGTCGGCGTCCGCGAGTGCCGCAGCGAGCGCCCCGGGCGGGCTGGCATCGGTGACAAGCAGATCGACCTCATCCAGAGCGGCAAAGCTGACGAAACTCCGGTCGCCGAACTTCGACGCATCGGCGACCAGCACGACCCGGCGGGCACGCTCGACCATCAGTTCCTTGATCGCCGCCTCGTCCTCGTTCGGGGTCGACAGCCCGGCGGCGCTGTCGAGCGCGTTCGTCCCCAGAAACAGCAGGTCGAAGTTCATCCGTTCGACGGCGCGCTCGGCCGTCGGGCCGACGAGCGCGCGGGTTCGCGGTCGNAGGCTCCCACCGGTGAGTTTGGTGTCGACATCCCCCTCGGCCAGTTCAGTGGCGAGGTCCGGCATGTTCGTCGCCGCGACGTAGTCGGTGTCCGGGATCGCACGCGCAACCTCCATTGTGGTCGACCCGGCATCGAAACAGACCACCTGCCCTTCCCGGACTTCCTGAGCGGCCCGCTCCGCAATCGCCTGCTTCTCGGCGTAGTGGTCAACCTCACGCTGGCCGTAGGGGCGTTCGGTCCCGACGGAGGACGCCGGCACCGCGCCGCCGTGGGACCGCTCGATCCGGCCTTCAGACTCCAGATCCCGGAGATCACGGCGGATCGTCGCCTTCGAAAACTCCAGTTCCGCGGCCAGTTCCGACACTGAACAGCCGTCTCGCTCTGTCACCAACTGGACGATTGTGCGCTTTCGCTCGGCCGGGAGCATTCTCTCGTTCGTGATTGTTTCGCTTCGGTTTTACCACTTTCTATTGGGATATGCTTGTTTCTGACCAGATAGAACGGGAGAAAAGCGTCTACAGCTCGTCGATGACCGCGGCGGTCACGTCCTCAGTGGATGCGTCGCCGCCCAGGTCCGGCGTTCGGGGACCCGAGTCGAGCACGGACTCGACAGCCGACCGGACTGCATCGCCCTGGTCGTCGTACCCGAGGTGGTCGAGCAACATCGCGGCGGAGAGAATCATTGCCGAGGGGTTGGCGACGCCCTCGCCGGCGATGTCCGGCGCTGAACCGTGGACCGGCTCGAACA
>JGI12451J12833_1000519_pt1 | contig 12492 bp, 18 predicted proteins | sample A23E3SouthBayCA_2_FD_12833 | JGI IMG/M metagenome (IMG submission 12833) | reverse complement strand
CTTCGACTCACTCGACGAACTTACAACAGCGATCGATACCGCTCTTGACCAAATTTCTATTCCAAAAGTGAGCAACTATTTCTAACGTCTCTACTAGAGTTGTCCCAGATCGGAGATAGTGAAAGTCCATAGACGCACACAGACTTCGTAGTGCTGTCGGGTAGTCTGGTGTCGAACTAGTTGTCATTCACTAGTATTAGAGATGACAGCTTGTGCTCACAGGCGCTAAATTACATCAAAACAGTGGATTCAAATGGATAGTATATACTACAATAGTTGTAAGTTATGAGATGCTAATTGATACGCTGCTGTTTGCGACGACGACGTTTCTCATTTGGGTTGCGCTGGTCTATTCGTTGTCAGCGCTCTGGTGGGTAATAGAAGTCTTACCACTTGGTATCGGATGGAACTCAAGTGAAATGGACGCATGGGGGCTGGATGACGTACAGGTGCGCGTCCTCACAATCGGAGCCGAAGACGTTGTGCAGGCGACCGTTGACTCGGTTCCCGACGGCGTTGCCGGAGTCAAGGTTATTGCTGAACAAGATATCGAAATTGATGGGGCAGCGGTGCACATCGTCCCAGACTCATTCAGTTGTGAAGCCACAAACAAGGGCCGCGCTGTCGAGTGGGCACGGAGACACGTCTCCTGTGACGCAGAGTACGTATTGTACCTCGATGAAGATACACTGGTTACTGGGTTGACTGGCCTCCCTGATGCAGATTTCGTGCAGTTTACTGAGAAGCCGATTTACACGGGCTCACGGCTAGCCTATCTGTGTGAGGTGTTCCGCGTTGGGTACCAGTTCGAACAGCGTGCTTTCCGTCGTCTATCGTACCCTCTGTACGCATGGGGCGGTGGGTTTGCAATCCGGCACGAGTTGGAGGATGAACTCACCTGGGACGTAGCGACGATTACAGAGGACACGAACCTCATTTGGCGAGCTGCTGATCGATTTGACTTAGAATATCGGCTCGTCGACGCTCGCTTTCGGAATCAAGCGCCACCATCGCTGAAAGCGTTGATTAAGCAGCGCCGCCGGTGGATGTCCGGAACACTGAAAGACAATCATATCCTCCCGCTAGTGTACCAACCACTGACACTAACTCGCGTCGTGTCGTGGGGCTTTTCGCCGGCCATTCCACTGTTGATTATTGGTGCTTCGGTCGTCCCCGGTGCAACAGTTAGCATCCAGTTCTTCGAACTGATTTCGACTGCACTGCTGGTCGTCCTGTTTATTTATATGCTGTTTGGTCTGTGGGCCTACAAAAAACATCCATTGCTGTGGCCGGTGTTTCTGGTATTGACACCACTGGCCGTTGTCCTCCATGCAATCGGGGCTGCATGGGGTGTTCTTAGTCCAATCGAGGAGTTTGAGGTCACAACGAAAGTCGCACCCGAGACCATCGAAGAGGTCAACCCAGAATTGAGCGGGGGCGCGATTGCCGCTCATGATGGAGAGGACCGTCTCGTTCGGGACTCAGCTGACGAATTCGATACGGAACTGTTCAAAGATTAGCTGTTGGTTACAACTTACAATAGATCTTTTCTCTGTCAAAATCGGTAACAATTGTCGTTGACAACAGGTGTTTTGACCCTGTAGAATAACTTATGGTCATGTCAAAACTACAATTTATTACCTTTGCTTGTACTGATGCGGAACGACTGGCGGAGTTCTGGTCGGAAGCTCTTGATGGTGAACAACAGGACCTTCCGGGATCGCTTGATCCAGAAATTGTTGAGCGTCCTGGCGGTAGCCCAAATCTGCTGTTCAAAGAACAACCGAAAGGAACGGAGCGCGACCTCCCCATCCATCTTGACTTGGCAACCCAGAATCGTGAGGAGACAGTTGAACAACTCCGTCAGCTTGGGGGATCCGTCCGTGAAACCAAGACCGAAGCGTACGAAACGCACACGGCAACTTGGACGGTAATGGAAGACCCAGAAGGAAACGGCTTCTGCGTGAGCGAATATTAACAATAGCTGGGATGACAGCGGCTTGGTCAGTTATGTATACGTGAGATATTTGCGGTCAGAACCAAATCAAGTACTCACCAGATGGAATAAATTGCGCAGCTATGCTGCATAGATCCTCTATATGTTGCGCTATCTTTTGTAGCCATCTTTATGCGAACATTTTCTACTCGGATCGACACCGCAGTAAATCAGCTGTGAATGGTTTTATAACAGGCTAGTTTGCTGTCTGCTGGGGTTGGATATCCTCCGACGAGTATCTAAACATATCACTTACCCGTGTGCGTACCCAAGTTTCACGTGCTCTGCTTATTATGGTCCCCGGAGAACCACTGCAGGACCCGTCGGACAAACATGAGGAATATCCGCCGATCCAGTGTGATGCATGTCGGTCTGCACTGGAGTCACCCGATGGTATGCCGTCGTTCCTGCTCATTGATCAGCTAACGGTTCCGCTCGTTGGCTGTACTGATCACTTAAAACAGTTCAAGTCTGTTTGTGGATACACGACTACAGCCACCGCTGAAATCCTAAATCACAGGCCCGCTGGCGGCGTGAGCTGCCCCAGTTGTCACCTCGCACCGTACAACCCACAGCAACCGGTGATTCAGGTTCAGGATGGGGCCGTCGCCGTGCTCGCATGTCCAGAGCACCAATCTGAGATTATCACTCGGTTTCACGCAGGACTGGACACGCAGCAACGGCTGACAGCACAATTTGACGCCTCATCATAGTGTGACGCAGGCACGGTCAGTGTAGCGTGACCGATAGGCTAGTAGAAGGACAACTGCGAAGAGAGTGATTAGCAGACCGCGCGACTTGGACATGACGTGGCTTCGGTGGTGGTGATTTTGTGGAGTGGTGCCAGCCAGATTCCTGAAACATTGTTCCTTGTGCGATTGTTTCCGCCCATTGGTGTGTCCTCTTCGGCACTACCATGCTAGCAGCAGCAATTATGTTACTCTGTGCAGCACTGGGCCTTCTGGCACAGGGCGTACAGACGCTCGCGAAGCATCTATACACGTGGCGAGCGTGGCTGGGACGTTGCGCCACACGGTGGTGGGTCGCTGGTCAGCGGTCTTACCCGATATCTTGAGGCGGCAACTGTACCGTCGAAGAGCGCAACCGAGTGCGGCGTGCAGCGTGGGCGATCTGGGATACAGTAGGACTGAGTCGGTTGATGTACTCGGCAAACAAGATACGCGTTCGTGTAACCCAGTGGTGAGGAATTAACACACTGTCGTTAGAAGCGACTGCATGGACGCCCGACGGAACCTCTACGTCGCGGCATTCGTTGGTGCATCATTATCATATATTTTCAACGTGCTTGCGTTCACTGGTACCTTCGATGTGTTCCGTTGGTTCGTGTTCGCTGTCGTTTTTCTCGGCTTTACGTTTGGGTTTGAGAAGTTCATCGGGTGTCAGACTAGATAACAAGAGCCTCGATTGGGACGAGTTGGCATTCAGTGCTGCAGACAACCTCTGTGTGGATCACACCACTCCTGACAGGTATCGAATCGTTCCCGAGGATGCTGTGCATACAGAGCGCGAGCCCTGTAGTATGTCGCCTCCCGCCTCCTGCAGCACAATCGCGTAGCATAGGAAAGGTCGTTTTACTGGTACCACGTTGAAACATCCTTTGTATCGTGAGCAGGAACGCGTATCGTATGGTCCCCTATATTAGCGAGACGCTGTTTAATGAGCCACAAGGCCGTCCACTTGCACTCGTTCAGTTTGGCGTGTCGCTCACCTTCTTATGTATGTTCGCGTATACCGCAAGCACCGGCGGCGCAGGCGATGCTAGATGGATATTGGTTCTCGTCGTCGGAACCGCGCTGTCCGGAACCGCAGAGTCTCTCCCCAAGAATCGGCGACAGGCGGCGGGTGTACTCCGCTTCGCGGCAATTCTCGCCCTCGGAATTTTAGTCGCTGCTCCGTTCATCGGTTTTAGATTCATTATTGGAGGATAACCGTCCGTATTGTTGCTCTCTGTGCCGAGCTTCCCCGGCGAGCGTATTGTTATTGGAGAGATAATTCGAAGTGTTACTCTCCACCTGCTTTCCTGCAATCTATTTCAGGCAAATATCCTCCTGTTACGCACTCTCTGGATCGGTCGCGCTGTTACTGGTAGGGGTAGTATAGGTGGGAGCGCGCTATACAGCAGAGTCGCATGACTACGAAGTAGCTATTGATCGGTACAGGAGCGCACCGTCTCCAATCAAGTCGTTCACCTAGAACAACTGCTCGGTAGGCGTGTGTATCCTTTAGTCAGTCACGCATCCGTGATCATGAACGTCGTCGAGATTGTGCTCCCTCCCAATCCGAAGAACGCGAAGCGATACTCGCCCGGTTCGAGGGCCGAGCAGACGTGATAGGCTGGGTTGTAGCCGTTTTGCCGTTCCAATCCGTCGTTGGTGGCCGTGAAGGTCCACCGAAAGCCACCGCCGGGGTACACGCGGACGCCTAAGTCTGTCCAACCGGCTTGGCTCTCTGTAAAGTAGATCGGTTCCCACCCGTCGTGCTGCCGGAGAATATTGTATTTGTATTTTTCTCCGATCCCCCGCGGATTGTCTCCGATATTTGTGAGTGTGAATGTAATGCGCTCACCGATAGTGACGACACCCTTCGATGCCGTCAGTTCGAATCCATTGGCCCGGTCTGGGTAAAAGTCACCAGCAGCGCGGGATACCGGGCGTGGGTCATCGTCGCAATCGATTGGGTCGGGTGGTGTCGTCATCGGTAATTCCCGTATTTGCGACTCAGGAGTCATCTCTGTCCCTGTCTTGCTGGGTGTTGGGGTGAGGTCTGTTGTTGTGTCGGAAGAACACCCTGCCACCAGCGAGAGGCTACCGGTGACAAGCGCGAGGGCTTGACGGCGGCGCATACGTCAGTTGTCTGGCCAAATTGGTAAATGCTTTCTCTGGATCTCGTATACCCCAAAAGCCACAGTGTAGGCCAGACTTGGTCGTGGCCGAACCCGCGGTCGGGTCGAAACTAGGACCGCAAACGGACACGCTACCGATCATCAGCTCGTACGTCGGCTTCCCCATTCAACAAGCGAAACGCCCCGCGCATTAACAGGATGAGCCCAACAAGCCCAGCTATGTAGCCGAATACATTCACGAAGCCACAGAGCTTGCATCTTGAGGCGGTGAGTATACTGTATATCGTCCCGTTCTTTTTGACACGGGCAGCGGCCACTGTGTCACCCGTTGGATAGTCGAAATCTGGCGGTGACTGATACACCCTTATAAATCCATCAGCACGCAGTCCTTGGTCGAACACGTCCTGGCCCCCCTCTGAAAGGTTAGTGTACCTGAGCACCTCGGCATCAGGAGGAACTTCTGATTCATCCTCCTCCGTGACGAGAACTGGGTGCGCCGTATCCGGGGCAACGAAAAGGAGTAGACCAGCTATGATGAACGCTGCTACAGCAATTATAATGAGCGCGCGGCCACTGAATCGAAATCCTGCTGGTGTGCCCATTTTAGAGACTGTCTGAAATAGATCAGAGAGCTATTTTCAGTATCTTAATTCGTCAAGCGAGGTAGTGATTTCATGTCCCGTGCAAGTGCGTATATTCTTTGTGGCATCGGTGGCTCTCGCAGGGATGATGGCGCTCCTGCTGTCGATTAGCGCGGATGTCTTCGGCTTCCAGATCGCTATTTTGCACCCGTCGAAAGCGGGTAGCGTAGCCTTCGCTCTGGCAGTAGCTGGATTCGCGAATGTTTCTCTTGGCGGAGACTCAAATTCGGGCTGAGACACTATGCACATTCAGCACTCCAAGCTGACGAGCAGAGTCGGTCGTCGAGATGCATACGATCTGACTATGTCGCCAGCGCTCGTCTGTGATGGATTCACAGATGGATTTTTTATGCGTCTACTAACATGACAGGCCCATGGAAAAGTGTGATTCTATCGAAGAATATATCCAGACGCTATCGGGGAGACTCGATGGGTTTGAACAGTCGACGACGACGGTGGACGACCAACAGGCGACGGTATTTCACGACCGCTCGCTATCGATCTCAACGTTTGGATTAGTCGACACCGTATTCGTGGTCGGCACGGCGGAAACAGCCTCTCAGGCACAGGCGTTCAGTGAGGCTAGCTTCAACTACGGCCTCTCCCTGAAATCGAAACTCCCGCGGGGATTAGGCGGCAACCTCGTCGTCTATCCGGTCATTGTTAGCGAGACAGGTCTCATCGATTGGGTCCAACAGTATGACCCGAAACACTGGTCATCCTTCGAATTTCCAGTCATCATTGACCCGACTGAGGGCACCGTCGATTACTACGAATCGACGCCGTTGTGGGGTATAATCTATTACAAGGGCTTCAGGGAGACGGCTGAGACGATTCTTAAACCATAGACTCCTCATCGACAGACGGCTGGTGAAATTGTGGACCAGAGTGCTTTCTGGTTAGCTCTCTGGATTGAGTTCTCAGTGTCATCCATAATCAGTAACTCTCCAGTACTGACCCCTTCAGTAGAGTGTGCGCGGTCAATGGTGTGGATACTGCGTACTGTGGCCGGTCGGAAGTTCGACTGAGCGGGTCACTGGTTGGCCGAACTGCTCGGGTACTGAAAAGACGGTCTCTAAGGGAATGAGTAGGGAAGCGAATTTCAGGTGTCCGCTTCACCCCCGCCGAAGCCATCGAATCCCAGTAATGCCCATCGCAATCCCAGTGAGGAGGAAGGGGCCTATCTTAATGTAGTCGAAGATGTGACCTGCCGATCCGCTCGTCATCACCTCGTATATCGTTCCCTCGCTCTGGACGTAATAGAAGCCAGTATCATCGGAGTAGTACCATTCCGGTGGCCGGTTTTCTTTGCCGTGAACAGTATAACTGCCCTCGTTAGCCAAGGCTTCTCGGAATGCTGATTTCGCTTCTGGCGACAGATCACCGACCGGAGTGACGGTTTTACTCTCTGGCACTTCGTCGGCTTCGACGGTTCGCGCAATACGATGTGTCGATTGTGCCTCGCCAGGGTGAGGGACCAGAATAAACCCGAGTACAACGATAATGAGACTGGCGATAACGAGAGCACCACCGGCAGGTTGTCGATTGTTTGTGGAGGGCATCGATGGCACCTGTCAACGACGAGTGACAATATCCTTCCGGTATCCTCAGGCGTGGAGCGTAGCGCCATGCGTACCAGAAGGCGACCCGTGCTGCCCGTACAAAAGCGGTCTGAGCGAAACTGGTTTACTTCACAGCGAGACTGAACTTGACCCACTGAGGGTCTGTGGGACAGTTAATTGAATCTCGGTGGTTCCACCAGTCGGTGTGGTAATTCGTATCGTCGCCAAGTCACCCTCTGCAAGCGAGTTACCGAAGTTGCCTATGTTAGTTCCACCGACGCTAACATCGAACGGGGCGGCTCCGATGTCGAGCGTTATCTTGAGCCGGTCGGCGCGGTCGTTCAAGACTGGCCGCGACCCGTCGCCGTCCTAGATTATCGTCGTTCCGAACGTTCCGTCGGTGACACCACCCGATTGGCTCTGATGGACCAGACTGTACGAGCCTGATGAATCGACCCATTGGATAGTCGTCTCAGACAGATCGATATTACCGGCGCCCGGCGCTCGACTCACGCTGATGTTCACGACGCCAACACGGTCTTCGCCGCTCACAGTACCGATCTGTCCGGTTGCGGAGGTTACCTGTAGCCGGTTGGTGACTTGGTCAGAGCTCTGTTGCCCTGTCTGTTCGGCGCTTGATTGAAGAAATCCGGCCGTATTGATCAGAACGCCGGCCGCGATTGCCGCAACGAGTACCATCGCAATGAAAACGATGAGCGTGCCGATACCAACCTGTCCACGAGAACCATCTGGGCCCGCGTCGTAAGCCCTTCCATATAATATCAAACAAATAGAACCGGTATATAATGTTTCCTGCAGCATTTTCACACGTGATACTTCCGACATGCTTCGACGGGCTCGAAGTACATTCCTGGCCAGATGGTGAGCTGGTGCGCTCGGCAAGCGGCCAACTCCGGTCAACGCTCAAGGCAATGCAACAGGCTGTGTCACCGGAGTTGTTCTCATGGCCGGCCCCAACCATGACCGGTGTCTCATTTTTGTGGATGATACAGCAGAGTGGCATTTCGTTGGGTATCCGGAAACGCTTGTCAGAACTGCCCCCGCGAATGAGAACAAAAATTCGATCAGCGGGTCATCACCAAGTTCACTGATCGCTCCCATGATCGAAATTCACTCCATCGTCCTCTAAACACTCGTGTTCTGGATAACCATATCTAAGAGTAATACCGGAAACTCAGACAGATAAGTGCATCATCCGCAGCTGTCATTAAGTGGCTCTGCCAGCAGGATTTCAGACGGTCTGAGTATCACAACTGGAAATGTTCGAGGTGGATTAATATACACTGAGGTGGCAACGTGTGATCATGGCACAATCGATTTCAGAGTATGTCGAGTATGAGGAGCAAGACGGTGTCGGTGTCTGGTATATTGAAGATATGCCTGCAGCCGTCGAGAGCGGCGACATGGAACAAGCTGAACAACATTATGTTGAAACAGCAAGCGACCCGGAGATGCATAGCGTCGTCGTTGAAATCGGGAATGTAGAAAACGCTAACCGCGAGGTTCTCAACCACGTCAATCAGAACTGGACTGAAGTCTCCGAAGAGTCTGGCGTCAAAACGACTGCATATGTCGCTGATGGGCTGTCACGTCTAGCAATTAGCCAGAACAATGAAGCTGAGAGCGTCACAACCAAAGGATTTGAAGACTTTGACGACGCACTTGAGTGGGCTCAGGAGCAACAGCAGAAGCTCATGGACTAAGACGGTTTAGTTTTGCAGTCACCCTCCATCTGAGATCAGGTTTCACGGTGGTAAGTAGGTATCTTGTCTCGACTGACGGCAGGCACACAAAAGAGGCGTGACCTCGACAGCTGAGAAACGGGTACTCGGGAGCATCAAAGAGTCGAGCGTGTGACGATTGACGAGAAGGTCCGCCAGTGTACGAGCGATATCAGGCGGCTGAAAGCGACGGTGAGCGACGTAAGGTTGCTCTTGAGCTGGGGACTCAACGGATGCCGCCACGTCGACATCTATGTGGCACTGGAAAACGAGTGAGAAGTCTCACGTTCTACGCTTGCTTGTACAGTGTTGTTCGGGACTAGACGCTGCTTGGTCGCCTCTTCTGGATGGGACCGTTCTCTTGTCGTAAGCTGAATCAGTCTCCGAGCGCGTCGATCCCGGGGTAGTAAACCACTCCAACCGTCTCAGTCGCGCCGATGGAGTGCGTACGCGATGCACACCAGCCCCGCGAACTGGAGGATATTGCTCACTGTCAGGAAATAATCCTGCTGCGGGAGCGAGAGGATACGGAACTGCAGTAGTATTGACCCGACGAACGTGACGGTGTACGTGACGGCGGTCAACAACAGCAGCCCAACTGCGAGATACCGCATTGATGGGTCGCCGTGGCGGTAGAAACTCTGGAGCGAACGGAAGCCGATGTAGAGCCCGACTGCGGCCGAGCCGCTGGCGAAGCCGCTGGCGATAAGCTCGATGACGCGAAAACCGTAGAGGTTCGTCTCGAATACCATCAGAAATCACTCCATAGTCGATGTAATCTGTCAGCTGGGTTCTCATCGGTCTCGGTCTCGATCTCGAAATTGAAGCGACCGTCACGCAGGGAGAAGTGAAGGTCGGTCAACACCGCTGAGTAGACCGAGTCGTGGTGGCCGTCAGGTCGCACCCGCGTCTGTTCGTCGAGGAAGCCGACCGCCTTGAGCCGTTCCACACGCCGATACAGCGTTGACGGGGATGCCTCCGTCCGGTCGGCGAGCTCCTGTACCGTCATCGGCTCGGTACTGGTTGCGGTGAGAATAGCTCTCGCGTACTCGTCGTCAAGGAGGGCAACGACTGTCTCGAGGTCCTGTCCGTCCGTCACTGTATCCCTCGTTGTCATGTCTCGAATATAATCGTCGACGATCCGCTGCCGGTTTCGACCGGGACGTCCCCGGGAATTTGGGTGTTGCACGGGTGTCCGGACGGCTGTCGTGAACTCACCATTCATCACTGGTCGAGCAGGCTGGGCGGGAAGTATACGAGTTCGGTCCAGACGTAGTTCCTGCTGGCGGGCTCTCCGCGGACGAGTATCTGCCACCTCTCTTGACTGCTAACGTCCACTGACAGGGAGTTGCCCGGCCCGATTCGGCCGTAGCTGTCACTAAACTGGGCGTCTGCCGGCTCGGGCTCGCGCGGTCCGTCTGTCCCGTCATTCGCCCCTGCCGAGACGTCTTGCAGGTAGACAGTGAACAGGTCTGCGTCGACTGAATCACCGGCTTCGTGTGTGAGGAGCGCCGTCGAATCGCCCGGCTCCCACGCGAGCCCCCAGGTGATTATCGGTTGGTCGTAGAGGCCGATGCTGTCCATATCTCGGAAGGTATCTGGCGGCATCTTCGCGACGACGGTTGCGATGTCGCCATCAACGGTCACTTCGGCGCGGTCGGCCTCTAGCGCCTCAGGGTACTCGCTGATTCGGTCCCTGATGGACTGTTCCGACACGCCGGCACCGTCCTCGAACAGAAAGCTTCGAGTAGTGTAGATCATCGACCCGCCGAATCCGACGCTTCTGGCCTCCAGAACGGCCGTGGAGCCGTCGACGGTGAAGGTTCCTGGCCTGATTCGAGTCCACGGGGGTGCCCCCACACTGTCTGTCATCCGTTCGAACTGGGATTCGGCCTCGTGCAGCCGTGTCTGACGGCCAGATTCGGCGTCGATCCTCGGCCCGACGAACTGCAACGGCTCGTCGATATAGCCCGAAAAGAGTACGTAGTTGTCCCCGTGGGCGATGACCCGCTGGAGGTCGTCGCGCTCGTAGATCCTGTATCCCTCGTAGTTGTCGTACTGCTGGTATCCGGTTTCCTCCAGCGCTGCCTTGACGGTGTCCGTGTTTACCGACCCCTTCGCTACGACGCTTCCCCGGGATTCAACCGCCCACTCGAACGCGGAGAGGGCCACACCGATGTCGTCCATCCCCGGTTTGACCCCCTGTCCCCCGTAGGGGGTCCCAAGTAGGTCCGCTCCGCGGTTATCTGGTTCGAGGTACTCCAAGCTCGTTCGGACCCTGTCGAACTGGTCGCCTCGGTCCTGCGTCAGTATCCAGTCCCGGTAGTGTGGTGACCCTGTTTCGGGTTGGTCGACTGATCCGAAGCGGACCCCCTGACCGAATGACGGTAGCGTCGTACAGCCAGCTATTGAAGTACTGCTTACGGCCAGCCCTGCCAGCAACTGTCGTCGGGTACCACACGGTTGGTCGCCAGTATCCTCTGTCATACGTCAGCCGACGATATCCGATAAAAAAGAACGGCACCATAGCTGGCAGACTTGACAATCCGTCGGAATTTTTATATACCCACTGGTGCCGAGTAACCGGCTTTTCGGTCTGAGCCGGTGACGCGACGGGGGCGTTGATGAAACGGGAAAATGAGAGTTTCACAGACGTTCTCCTCCGGATGACGGGAGACGAGCAGGACGTCATGAAGGGGTTCGGTGCTTGGAAAGACCGCGGACTCCGCGAGGAAGTCGAAGGGACGCGAGAGGAACTTGACGAGGACTTCAGGGAACGTCAGGATAAACCGTTTGGACACTACCGCGCTCATCGACTACCGGCACGGGGACGAGGCGATAGCCGAGTATCTCGAACATAACGAGCCACTCCCGCTCTTCGTACCTACGGTGGCACTCCATGAGGTATTCGCCAGCGCGGGCCGATTGCGGGGCCGTGACGGCGTTGAATAGGCCCGCGATGACCTCGATTGGGTCAAACCACTGGAACTCTCCGCCGACGGGGCAGCTGAAGCTGCATTGGTAAGGGCCGAGCTCCAAGAGAGCGAGAATAAGATCGGTTCGATGGACACGTCGGAGCGCTCGAAGATCGTTCGTTTGAGCGACTCACCAGAGAACAGGTCTTGATCCGGTTGTAGTCAATACAGGCTTCGTTTGTATCGATTGTTTCACCCTTTCATTTCAAAAATCAATAGTGTTATCAAATATCGGTCACGTAAGTGTAACCAAGTGGACCGTATATGGCATATTCTACTCTACGATGGATAAGTTGAGATTGATAGTATACGATTTCGGTAGTAGCGACTTGTACAACAGGCCGTGAATCGATCAGTACAGGATTTTTATCCCTCATTATAAGAGCCAACGTATAGATTTAAAAGCCAATAGGCGATTACACTCACAACTATGACATCGAAGCTCCCAGCCAGCCAGTTACCATTAACAACAAACTCACGGATACCTCCTGTAGCGCCTCTAAAGGCAAATAGAACAAGTAAAACAAGTGCTAAGCGGCGAAAATAAAAACCGAGGCCCTTTCCAAAGTCATGACTATCTGTGTTCATGTTCTGAAATTATCATCTCTATCTGAATAGTTCTTTCCCTGTTCAGTTCGCAGTAGCTACCTAACGGCTGTTTCAGCAGTATCAGTGTCAAACTAATAGTAATCCAACAAAGCTTCCCATCCCAA
>JGI12451J12833_1000513_pt1 | contig 12551 bp, 10 predicted proteins | sample A23E3SouthBayCA_2_FD_12833 | JGI IMG/M metagenome (IMG submission 12833) | reverse complement strand
CTCGTGCCGTGCTGGATCTTCGACCAGATGTAGATGGGGAGGGTGTTTTTCACGCCGCTGGTGAAAAACGCGATGAGGAAGTCGTCGAACGAGAGGGTAAAGGCAAACAGCGCACCGCTGACGATGCCGGGCATGAGGATGGGGAGGGTGACACGGCGGTACGTCTGCCACCGACTCGCTCCGAGGTCGCGTGCCGCCTCCTCCATCGCGGGATCGAACCCACGGAGCCGCGAGGTGACGGTAATGAGGACGAAGGGCGTGACGAACACCAACTGTCCGATCATGACCGTCTTCAGCGACGTCGAGATGCCGATGTAGTTGAACCAGTTGAGTAGCGCCACCCCGAGGATGAGACCTGGAATCGTCATCGGGGCGACCACGAGCAACCGATAGAGGCTCTTGAGCCGGAAGTCGTACCGCACGAGGGTGACGGCACCGAGGGTGCCAAGCACCGTGGCGACTGTCGTGACGACCGCCCCGACGTAGAGGCTGTTCACCGCGGCGTCGAGCAGTCGGCTGTTGGCCACGAGCTGACGGTACCACTGAAGCGTGAAGCCGTCCCAAGGGACCGTCGAGAAGTTCCCCTGTTCGAAGGAGAAGACGATGAGGACGACGATGGGCGCATAGAGGAACAGAAAGACCAGCGCCGACCAGGCGCGGATCCAGTTTCGTTCGACGAACCGGACGACCGACGCGGCGGAGAACGTGGTTCCCCGCTCGTGTTTCGATTGGGTACTCATTGGAACATCTCCTCTAGGTTGACGTAGCCGAGCAGCGACCACAGGACTCCCACGACGACGATCATGAGGACACTCCCGAGCGCGGCGCCCATCGGCCAGTCACCGCCGATGCCGAACTCGTAGGCGATCCGCGTCCCCATGAACAGTTCGCCGCCGCCGAGCATCGCGGGGACGATGTACGCCCCCATGCTGAAAATAAACACGAAGATGAAGCCGCCGACGAGCCCCGACAGCGACAGCGGGAGGACGATCCGGCGGAACACGGCGTACCGCGAGGCGCCCAAGTCGTAGGCGGCCTCGATGATCTCGCCGTCGATCTTTTCGAGACTGGAGTACAGCGGGAGGATCATAAATGGCAACCAGAGATACGTCAGCCCGAGCCAGATGGAGAAACTGGAGTTGATGATCCACTCGATGGGCTGGTTTACGACCCCGAGCGCCATCAGCGCGGAGTTGAGCACCCCTTGGGAGCCGAGGATGATCTTCCAGCCGTAGACGCGGACGATGAAGTTCGTCCAGAAGGGGATCATCACCAGCACCGCGAGTTGGTTCTTGTACCGACCGCCGAACCGGGCGATGTAGTACGCGAGCGGATACGCGATGACAGCCGCCGTCACCGTCGTCAACACCGCGAGCGTCGTCGTGTTCACGAACGCGGTCCGGTTGACGAACTCCGTGAACACCGCCAAGAAGTTCCCGATGCCGTAGTTCGGGATCAACACCAAGTCCTCCATGCGCATCGTCGCGATGTAGAACATGATGAGCACCGGGCCGATGAAGAAGAGCAACTCCAGCAACACCAGCGGCCCTGCGGTCACAAGGAGGTCCCTGGAGACCGGAGAGGATTCGAACAGAGACCAACCTCCCCCCGGTTCTTGAGACGTTTGTTCTGACATGGCTCAGGTTAGTGATACTCTGTCCAATATATGTTGTGGTGGCGTCCGACCATTCACCCTTCGAGGCCGCCGGCCGTGGTTCCGTCGGCGGCGGCCGCCGAAAGTAGACACGTGGTACGGTGAAACCAACAATACGTGGACTTCATTCATAATTCAGGTCTATAATCAGATCTTGTTCGAAACAAGGAGTAAGTATAAGTCGTTAGATTTTGCAGTGTGTGTGTATGACGGACTCGCGGCGGAACACGGGCGAGGGTGATGCATCGAACAGATCGGGTCGTCGTGCCTTCTTGGTTGCGGCGGGCAGCGTCGGAGCCGCGGGGCTCGCAGGCTGTGCCGGGCGTCGAGACGTCGGCGGCAGCGACGGTGGCGACGGCGGTGACAGCAGCGGTGACGGCGGCGAGGGCGGGTCCACGGGGACGACGACCGGGAACGCCTCCGGGGACGGAAACACGCTGAATATCCTGACTTGGGAGGGGTACGGCACCGACCAAATCGTCAGCGAGTTCGAGAGCGAACACGACGCGACGGTCAACATCAAACTCCTCTCGAGTGACCCCGAGGGGTTCAACACGCTCCAAAGCGGTGGGACCGACACCTTCGACCTCCTGACGCTGAACAACACGTGGGCACAGCGCCACGCACAGGCGGGCACCATCGAACCGCTCGACCCCGCCGACTACCCCGAGCGAGAGAACTTCCTAGAGCGGTTCCAAGAGCCGTTCAGTTCGTTCCGACACGATGGGGAGATGTACGCCCTCCCGACTCGATGGGGCTGGGACACGCTCACGGTGAACACGGATCAGGTCCCCGAGGAGCATTACCAGTCGTACGAGACCCTCTGGACGGGCGGGCCGAACGGGGAGTACGAGGGCAAGATCGGGATCATGGACTGGCCGACGTGGAACATCCCGAAGATTGCGCTCTCGCTCGGCTACCCCGCCTTCGAGCAGACCGAATCCCAGATCGAGGATATCCGGTCGAAGCTCGTCGACATGTTCTCGAACATGAACGCCGTCTACTCGGGGACCAGCGCCATCCGGCAGGCGTTCCTGCAGGAGGACATCGTGATGGCGCCCGTCGGTAACTTCGCGATGAGCCAACTTCGCGCCGAGGGCAACGACTGGGTCAACGTCGTCATTCCGGAGCAAGGCGGGATGCAGTGGACCGAGGGTCTCTGTATCGTCAAGAACCCGTCCAACCGGGAGCTCGCCGTCGAGTTCCAGCGGAAGATCATCTCCGCGGAGGGACAGTACAACGTCTCTTGGAAGCCCTCCGCGAAGAGCCCGCCGGTCAACACCGACTCCTTCGACATGTTCGACGATAGCCAGCAGCAGGCGCTCATGTTCAACGACGAAGGGTTCGACGCGGCCGCGGAGATCTCCCAGAACACGACGCCCTACGAGTTCTCACCGATCACCGACACGTGGACCGACCTCTGGACCGAGGCGAAAGCCCGGGCCGGTATCTGAGCGCGGAACCGAACGATCCATGAGTTCACCACAACTATCGGACGATAGTGAGATGACCGACGGTACTGCCCAAGGGACCGGCCGAATACAGCTCGAAGGGCTGCGCAAGGAGTACGGCGACGTGCTCGCCGTCGAGGGGATCGACCTCGATATCAGGGCCGGGGAGTTCCTGACCCTGCTTGGACCGTCGGGCTGTGGCAAGTCGACGACGCTCCGCATGATCGCGGGCTTGGAGACGCCGACCGACGGCGACGTGTTCATCAGCGGGAACCGCTCGACCCCGCTCTCCGCGAACGAGCGCGACACCAGCATGGTGTTCCAAGAGTGGGCGCTGTTCCCTCACATGACCGTCAAGGAAAACGTCGCGTTCGGGCTCGAGATGGACGGCGTCCCGGCCGACGAGCGCAACCAGCGGATCGACGACATCCTCGAACTCGTCGAACTCCCGGACTACCACGACCGGCGGGCGACGGAGCTCTCGGGCGGACAGAAACAGCGCGTGGCCATGGCCCGGGCGCTCGTCCGTGAACCCGACGTGCTCCTCCTCGACGAACCGCTGGCGAGTCTCGACCGGAAGCTCCGCCAACACATGGAGGTCGAACTGAAGAAGATCCAAGAGCAACTCGGCATCACCTTCCTCTACGTGACCCACGATCAGGAGGAGGCGCTGACGATGAGCGACCGGATCGCGGTCATGAACGACGGGCAGATCGAGCAGGTGGGCGAGGCCAGCGAGGTGTACGAACACCCCCAGACGACGTTCGTGGCGAACTTCCTCGGCGAGACGAACCTCTTCGAGGGAACCTACGAAGCCGGCGAGGACACCGGCACCATCAGGACCGACGGCCTCGACGTCACGGTTGCGGCCGCCGACGACGCGGACGGCCGGTCCGCGGCGGTCGCCGTCCGTCCCGAACGGGTCCAGTTGGCCGACGGCGCCGAGACGCTGAACACGGTCAACGAGTGGACCGGCACCGTCGAGGACGCCATCTACAAGGGGTCGATCCAGCAGTACCACGTCGACGTCGGTCCCCTCGAACTCCACGTCGAGCGACAGATCAACGAGACGACCCGTGCCTTCGACGAGGGTGAGACGGTCACTGTCGGCTTCCCCGCCACCTCCGGGGAACTCATCTTCGAATAAACGTCGTCTCACTCAGCCGCCGAAGCATGAACCACGTTCAAGATTTGGAAACCTTGATCACGGGAGGGGTCGATGTCGATTTCAGACGGACTGCGGTGAACGTGACGACGCCTCTTCGACAATGGACGAGAAAGACATTCGTATTCTGAAGACGGTGGCGGCGGAGGGTATCACGAGCCCGGATCGTATCCAAGAACATACGGGCATCCCGAAATCGACGGTCCACTACCGGCTCGACCAGCTCCGCGAGCGGGGCGTCCTAGAAAACGACCTCGGCGACATGGACCTCTCGGAGCTCGGCCTCGATATCACGGTCATCAGCGAGGTGTACGCCGAGTTCGACGAGGGATACCACACCATCGTCGGCGAGAAACTCTCCGAAATCGAAGGCGTCAATCAGGTGTATTTCACCATGGGCGACACCGACTTCATCGTCGTCTCCCACGTCACGAGTCGGGAGATGGTCGAGACGCTGATCGAGGAGTACGAGGCCATCGATGCGATCCGGCGAACGAGTTCGCGGTTCGTCATCGCGACGGTCAAACGCGAGCCGTACCCGATCAACGACTTCGGCACCGAGGCGCTGGTCGACACGCTCGTCGACGAGTAATTGTATTTCGTTCTAACATCCGAGCGCAATCTGAACAGCCTCCGCATCGGCGGCCTTCGAGGGGACACACAACAACATTTATTGATAACACAGAACAGTCTCCAACCATGATACACGACACCGGTCCGCTACTGACGCTCGATGTCGGGGCCCGCGAGACGACGACGGCCGACATCGACACCGTCCAAGAGCGGTACATCGGCGGTCGTGGCGTCGGGACGCGACTGGCGCACGAGCGCATCCCCTTCGATGTCGACCCACTTGGTCCGGAGAACCGACTCGTGTTTACCACCGGGCCGATGCAGGCCTCGACGATGAGCTTCACCGGCCGGATGAACTGCACTGGCGTCTCGCCGCTGACCGACGGTTTGCTGTCGAGCAACGCCGGTGGGTTCATGTCGCGGAACTTCACCGCGACGGGCTACGGCGCCATCGAGATCGCGGGGGCGAGCGACGAACTGTTGGCGATCCACGTCCGTGACGACGGCGTCGAGTTCGAACCCGTCCCCGGCCTCGCGGGGGCGACCGTTCCGGAGACGGTCGACTATCTCGAAACCGAACACGGGATCACCGCCGATCAGACGGCGGTCATCGGCCCGGCGGGCGAACACGAGGTTCGCTTTGCGTCCATCATGACCTCCGAGGAACGCGCCTTCGGCCGCGGCGGTCTCGGGGCCGTCATGGGAGCGAAAAACGTCAAGGCGATCACCGTCGGCGGCGACGCGGAACGAGACATCGACATCGACGCGACCCAAACCGAGGTGCACCGCGAGGCGGCGACGGCCGACGACATCATGAAACGGCAGGGCACCGTCGCGGTGATGGAGTTGGCCAACGAGGTCGAGGGACTGCCCTCCTACTACTTCTCCGAGCGGCAGTTCGAGGGCGTCGACGGAATCGACGGTTCGGCCGTCGAATCGAAAAAGTACAAGAAGGGAACCTGTTCGGCCTGTGCGTTCGCCTGCAAGCTCCCGACGAAAGACGAGGCACGTGGGGTCGAGACGGAGGGCCCGGAGTTCGAGGTGGCCATGGCCTTCGGGTCGAACTCCGGCGTCGACGACATCGTCGACGTGATGAAGTCGAACGAGCTCTGTGACCGGTACGGATTGGACGCCATCTCCGCGGGCAACACGGTCGCGGCCTACCTAGCCGCCAACGACGCGTTCGGCGATACGGAGTTGATCCACGACACCGTCAAACAGATCGCGTACCGCGAGGGCGTCGGAGACACGCTCGCGGAGGGCATCGACCGGGTCCACGACGACTTGGGCGTCGAGAACTGGTCGGTCAAGGGGATGGACTTCGCCGCCCACGAAGGGCGCGTCCTCAACGGTCAGGGGCTCTCCTACGCCGTCGCCAACCGCGGCGCCGACCACATGTACGCGACGTTTTACTCGGTGGAGTATCCGCTCGTCGACGAGGACCAAGCTCTGGAGCCGTCGGGGACGCTCGGCAAGGCCGACACGCTCGTCCACCGCGAGAACCTGATGGCGCTCAACGACAGCGGCGTCGTCTGTAAGTTCTCTCGGCAGTATATGAACCCCGACCGCTACGAACGGCTGTTCGACGCCGACTTCGCGGACCTCCTCGCGGTCGGGGGCCGCGTGGTCACCCTCGAACGTCACTTCAACAACCAGCGGGGGTTCGACCGCGAGGACGACCAACTCCCCTACGAACTGCCCGAGTTCGACCGGGCGCTCGACGAGTACTACGACCGCCGCGGGTGGGAAGACGGAGTCGTTCCCGAGGAGGCGCTTCCGGCGGACTACCGCGCGACGACCGCCGAGGCCTGAACGCGAACGGGTTCGTACACGGTTCACTTTCGATCCGAATATTGGCGTAATATTCGAGAAAGTTTAATTTAGTAGGAAAGAGTTCACACAGACACGGGTAACGAATGTCACAGGATTACACATCGAGGGCCACCAACGCGACGGTCGAAGCGCAGTACGAGGAGTACCTGATGCCGATCTGGAAGGAGCTGAACGTCCCGATCCGGCGGGCGGACGACTGTACCGTCGAGGACTTCGACGGCAACGAGTATCTGGACGTCTTCTCGGGGATCTCCGTGACCAACGTCGGCCACGGCAACGACGCGGTCGTCGAGGCCGCCAAGGAGCAACTCGACGAGTTCGTCCACGGCTGTACGTACGTCCATCCCCACCAGCCGGCGGCGGACCTCGCCGAGAAACTCGCCGAGGTGACGCCGGGAAACCTTCAGAAGTCCTTCTTCTGTAACTCCGGGACCGAAGCCGTCGAGGGGGCGATCAAACTCGCCCGCAAGTATACGGGAAACACGGAGGTGTTGGCCCTCGAGATGTCGTTCCACGGCCGGACCCTCGGGAGTCTCGCGCTGACCGGCAACAAGGCCTACAAGTCCGACATGGCGCCGACGATCAACGACGTCGCTCACGTCGCACCCCCCTACGCCTACCGGTGTCAGCTCTGTGACGGCGGCCCCTGTTCGTGTGCCTGTGCCGAGGACGTCGAGCGCGTCATCAACACTCACACCGCCGACGACCTCGCGGCGGTCGTCGTCGAACCGGTGATGGGCGAGGGCGGCATCATCGTCCCGCCGGAGGGATGGCTCTCCCGCGTGCAGGAGATTGCCCACGCCCACGGCGCCTTGCTGATCGTCGACGAGGTTCAGTCGGGCTACGGCCGCACCGGCGAACTGTGGGCGTCGGACCACTTCGACGTCGTCCCCGACATCATGCCCCAAGCAAAGGGGATCGCCAACGGCCTGCCGCTGGGGGCTTTCACCGCCCGCGCGGAGGTCGCGGACGCCTTCGAGTCCGGCGATCACCTCTCGACGTTCGGCGGCAACCCCGTCGCCTGCGCGGCGGCGCTCGCGACCATCGAGGAGCTACAGGACGGCATCGTCGACGACACCCGCGACCGGGGAGCGTGGCTGAGCGACCGCCTCGCGGATCTGGAAGCCTACGACGTCGTCGGCGAGACCCGCGGCCTCGGACTGATGCAAGGGGTCGAACTCATCGATCCTGCGGAGACCGGTCCGATGGACGTCGCCCCCGCGCCCGACCCGAAACTCGCGAAACACGTCGGCCACCACCTCCGCGAGGCGGGCATCGTCATCGGCGTCGGCGGCTTCCACTCCAACGTCCTCCGGTTCCAGCCGCCGCTGACCATCCCACGCGACGACCTCGAACGCACCGTCGCCGCTATCGAGGACGCCCTCGACGACTGGGACGGGCACTGACCGGTCTACACCGCCTCCTCGGTCGCCACGTAGACCGCCCCCAACACGGCGCCGTAGACGGCGTGCCACAGGAGCGACGGCGGCGCGAAGTTGGGGAACGGCGGCGACGCGGGCGACCCGACCGCACGGAGCCAGAGGGGCATGAGCAGGGCCGCGAAGCCCACCCACGCCGCGACGCCCCACGCGATTCCCAGACCCACCTGTTCTGTCGGCGTCCGCACGCCGCTCACGCCGACGAGCGCCGCGAAGACCACGCCCAGCACCGCCCCGTGAGAGACGTGGACGATCATCCCCAGCCCCAGCGTCGGGGGCGGCGCCAGCCCGTACAGCGACGGAATGGCCACCGCCAGCGTCGGGGCGTTCATCGCCACGACGAGCGCCCCCATCACCAGCCCTCCGGCGATACCACCGAGGGTACCCGCTCGCCAGTTGCCGCCCAGTTTCCCCGTTCCGGCCACAGTTTGTGGTGACATACCACACCACACGGCGAGTGGGCACAACCACGTTCGGGGGTCTGACGCCCGAGACACACGCCGCCGCCGGAGTTATACGGTTACCTGCCTCAACGTAAACGTTGGATCGTTGACCGATATTCCGGGCGGGTCGGCCCGGAGCCGACGGTTGCCGGTCAGTCGAGTAGTTCGACTAGGAGGCCGGCTTGGGCGTGCAGGCGGTTCTCCGCCTGTTGCCAGATCAACTCGCGGTCGCTCTCGATGACGTCGTCGGTGATCTCCTCACCTCGGTGGGCGGGCAGGCAGTGCATCACCTTGGCGTCGCTTCCTTCGAGCAGGTCGGCGTTCACTTGATAGCCCTCGAAGGCGGCCAGTTTCTCCTCTCGAACGTCCTCCTCGCCCATCGACACCCACACGTCGGTGTAGACCACGTCGGCGTCGCCGACGGCGTCGCGGGGGTCGTCGACCACCGTGGGTGCGGGCCCGAGTTCGGCCGCGCGGTCCATCACCGCCGGATCGACGCCGTAGGACGGCGGGGTCGTGACCGTACACTCGAGGTCGGCGAGCGCCGCCCCGAGGACGAACGACTGCGCGACGTTGTTGCCGTCGCCGACCCACGCGACGGTCACGTCGTCGAAGCCGTCGAACGCCTCGCGGATCGTCAGCAGGTCCGCGAGCGTCTGACAAGGGTGGGCGTCGTCGGTCAGCCCGTTGACGACGGGGACGTCGGCGTACGCGGCCAACTCCTCGACGTCCGCGTGGTCGAACAGTCGTGCCATAACCGCGTCGGCGTACCCCGCGAGCGCGCGCGCAGTGTCTTTCACCGGCTCTCCCCGTCCGAGGTGGATATCGTCCGGGCCGAGGAAGATGGCGTGCCCGCCGAGCTGTGTCATCGCCGTCTCGAATGAGGTGCGGGTGCGTGTGCTCGGCTTCTCGAACACCATCGCGAGCGTCTGTCGGTCGAGGTCGGTGTCGTCCTCACCGGCCTTGATTGCCGCCGCGCGGTCGAGCACCGTCTCCAGTTCGGCGGCCGTGAGGTCGTCCACGTCCAGCAGGTCGGTCGTCTCGACGCTCATCCGTCCACCTCCGTGAGCCGCTCGCAGACGTCGATCAACACGTCGATCGACCGATCGTACTCGGTGAGCGGGAGGTGTTCGTCGGGGGCGTGATCCAAGTCGGAGTCGCCGGGGCCGTAGGTGACCATGGGGCAGTCCCACGCCGACGCGAAGACGTTCATGTCGGCCGTCCCGGTCTTGCGCAGGAGCCGCGGGTCGCCGCCGGCCTCCCGGATGGCCGCCCGGAACGCCCGCGCCGCGGCCGTCCGCGGGCTCTCCATGACCGGCGGCACCCGGTCGTACCAGTGGACGGTGCCTGCGTCGAGTTGGCCGTCGGCCATCTCGCGGACGTCCTCGACGGTGTACTTCGGTGGAACCCGGAGCTGTACCTCCATCGTCGCCTCAACGGAGAGACCGTCGACGCTACTACCGCCCTCGAACGACGTGGGCTTGCAGGTGACCCGCTCGAAGACGGGGAGATACTCGTCGGGGTCGAACTCCGCTTCGACCCGCGACCACCAGTCCATCGCGTCTTGGATCGCGTTGTTCTCCGGGCGCGAGGTGTGGCCCGACTCGCTGGTGGCGACGTACGTCCCCGCCAGAAGGCCACGGTAGCCGAGTGTGATGCCCGTCCACCCGCTCGGCTCCCCGTTGACGACGGCGCCGGGTTCGGCCCGGTCGCTCTCGATCACGTGTCGGGCGCCACGGGAGTCGACTTCCTCGCCGACGACGCCGAGAAAGCTCACGCCCGTCTCGACGGCTGCGACGGCCATCGCCGCCAGCGATCCGGTCGCGTCGACGCTCCCCCGACCCCACAGCGCCGGCTCACCGTCGGTCGATTCGATCTCGACCGGGATGTCGCCCGGCACCGTGTCCATGTGGGAGGTCAGGAGGACGGCGTCGTCGCCCGGTGCGTGGACGTTGCCCACCTCGTCGATCCAAGCCTCGCGGTCGTGGGCGTCGAAGAAGTCGACGAGGCGGTCGGCCGCGGCCCCCTCCTCGCCCGACGGCGACGGGATCTCGACCAGATCGACGAGGAGTCGACGAGCCTCGTTCAACTCGCTCTCGGTCGTCTCCGCCGCCTCGTCGGACTCGCTCACCGTCACAGTACCGCCTCCAGTGCCTCCACCACGCGGTCGGCGTCGGCCTCGTCGACGATCAGCGGCGGCAACAGGCGAAGGACGGTCCGTCCGGCCGGCAACGCGAGGATACTCTCTTCGAGCGCCAAGTCCCGCAGGAGGCGGTTCGACCCCCGCTTCACCTCGACGCCGATCATCAGTCCTTGGCCCCTGACGTCGCGTATCGGGAGGTCAGCGGCCTCGATCGACTCCATCAGGTAGTTACCCACGTCCGCGGCGTGGGTCGGGAGATCCTCCTCGACGATGACGTCGAGAGTGGCGTTGGCGGCCGCACAGACGACGGGGCTCCCACTGAACGTCGACCCGTGTTCGGGGTCGGCGTCGGCGATCCAGTCCGCACAGACGGTCGCACCGAGTGGCAGGCCGCTGGCGATGCCCTTCGCGGTCGTGAGGATGTCGGGCGAGACGTCCGCGCGCTCGCAGGCCCACAGCGTCCCGGTGCGCCCGACGCCGGTCTGAATCTCGTCGAAGACCAAGGCTGCCCCCGCCTTCCGGGTGAGCGCGCGCGCCTCGTGGAGATACGCGTCGTCAGCGGGGTGGATGCCGCCCTCGCCTTGGATGGGTTCGAGGAAGACCGCCGCCGTCTCCTCGTCGACCGCCTCGGCGAGTTCCTCGCTATCGCCGTAGGAGACGAACTCGATGCCGCCTGCGAGCGGCTCGAACGGCTTCTTATACTTGTCCTTCCACGTCATCGCGAGGGCGCCGAGCGTCCGGCCGTGGAACCCTCGGCGGGTGGCGACGATCTTCGACCGGCCGGTGGCGTTGCGTGCGAACTTCATCGCCGCCTCGTTGGCCTCGGTCCCCGAGTTACACAGCCAGACGTTGTCGAGGCCCGGTGGCGACACCGTCGCCAGTTTCTCGTACAGCGTCGTCCGCGCCTCGACAGGGTAGGACGCCTGGACGTACATGAGGTCCTCGGCCTGTGACTGCACGGCGTCGACCACCCGCGGGTGGCTGTGTCCCACGGCGGCGACGGCGTAACTCGCGCCGAAATCGAGGTACTCGGTTCCATCGTCGGCGTAGAGGGTCGCCCCTTCGCCGCGTTCGATCTGTATCGGCTTCTCGGAAAAGACGAATCCGCTCATGTGTCCTCCAGTGCGCTCGCGTGAATATGTGTGCCGTCGTCGCCGAGCGCGTCCGTCACGGGCGCGTCGGCGTTGGCGTCGGCGACGACCACCTCGGGCGCCCCCGACTCGAGGGCTTCCGTTGCGGCCATCACCTTCTTTGTCATGAACCCCTCCGCGGCGTCGGTCAGCGCGTCGTACTCCGCGGGGGTCGTTACCGAGTCGATCAGCGTCGACGGGTCGTCGGGGTCGGCGTACACGCCCGCCACGTCGGTGAGCACGACCAGCCGGGCGCCGAGCGCGCCTGCGACGGCCGCGGCCGCCCGGTCGGCGTCCGTGTTGACCGGTGTCCCGTCGTCGGCCAACATCGGCGGCCCCGTGACGGGGACGTAGCCGTCCTCCAACAGTGTCTCCAGCAACTCGGCGTTCACCGACTCGATCTTCCCCGAGTGGTCGCCGCGTTTGATCTTCTTCTTGCCGTCCTCGACCACCCGCACCGCGGACTTCCGGGCGCCCGTGAGCAGGCCGCCGTCGACCCCCGAGAGGCCGACGGCGTCGACGCCGGCCCCGCGGAACGCCGCGACGAGGTCTGTGTTGACCGTGCCCATCGCCATCGTGAACGCCTCCATCGTCGCTTCGTCGGTGAAGCGCCCGACCACGCCACCCGGCGTCTCGACGTACGTCGGGTCGATACCGAGCCGGTCCAGTAGGTCGTCGACCGCCGTGGAGCCGCCGTGGACGACGACGACGGGTTCACCC
>JGI12451J12833_1000512_pt1 | contig 12552 bp, 14 predicted proteins | sample A23E3SouthBayCA_2_FD_12833 | JGI IMG/M metagenome (IMG submission 12833) | reverse complement strand
TCCGTACCGCGCGCAGTCAGCTGGCTGGCCGTCTCACGAAACTGCGTGTAGATGTCCGTCCGCTCGGCGTTGAACCGCTCGGAGTAGTTCCGGTAGGCTTCGATCTCACTCTCGTTGTTCAGCGGCTGCACGTGACGATCCGTCCAGCGCACGCTGCCGTTCCGGTAGACGGTCAACTCGTGAGTCGTCCTGACGAACTCCGACGGGGCGGCCATCAGTTCCGTTTCCGTGACCGCGCCCGTACTCGTCGTCTCCGCGAGCCGGGTCGGTTCCGCTCCCCAGTCGCTGTCGACACCTCGATACTCCTCGGCACTCGCCGGGAGACCGAGGGCCACACTCGCGGCGAGCGTTAGCACGAACACGAGCGCGAGACCGCCCGACCAGCGTACCATCTATGCGTATAGATCCATGGCCGATAGTTAAGTACTGTGTTACGATCGGAGTGTACCGACGCCGTCACGCGGTTTCTTCGATCGCGTCGGCGAGCCGTTCGATCGGATGCGGGGGTTCGGTCTCCTCGTGATCTTTGAGTTGTCCGCGACAGGACGCTCCGGGGGCGACCACGGAGTCGCCGTCGCTGCGGTCGATCTGATCGAACAGTATCGAACCGATCGCCTTGCTCATCGAGTAGTGTTCGGCCTCGTAGCCGAACGAGCCAGCCATCCCACAACAGGTCGAATCCAGCGCGTCGACCGCGTAGCCGGCCCGCCGGAGGACGTTCGCCGTGTGGTGATCCTTCTTGGTCGATTTCTGGTGGCAGTGGCCGTGATAGGTTAGCGTCTCCTCGGGCGCGTCGAAGTCGATACGCTCGTCGAGTCGGTAGGTGTCGAGATACTCCGCGACGCCGTAGGTGTTCGTCGCGACGCGCTCGACGTCGTGGCCGGCGAGCAGATCCAGATAGTCGAGCTGGAACATCACGGCTTCGGAGGGTTCGACGGCCACGATGTCCCAGCCGTCCTCGACTTTCGGCGCGAAGTACTCGACGTTGTGCTCGGCGTGCTCGCGGGCCTTATCGAGAAAGCCCTTCGAGTGGGCCGCACGGCCGCTGTCGACGACGTCCGTCGGCACGTCGACGTAGACGCCTGCGGCTTCGAGCACTTCGACGGCAGCCATCCCCGCCATCGGTCGATTGTAGTTCGTGTAGGTGTCGGGGAACAACAACACCTTCCGGTCGGCCTCGTCCTCGCTGACGGTCCGCTCGTGATCGGCGAACCGATCGACGAACGTGTTCCGGTAGAACGGCGGGAACTCCCGCTCGCGGGCGATCCCGAAGAGCTTCTCCTGGACGAGACCGGTCCCCGGGAGCTTCTGTGCCCAGTTCGACAGCGGCGCGAGCGCGCTGGCCAGCGGGTAGAGCGTGTCGGCGTTGGCGAAGATCCGATCTCGTAGTCCCGGGCCCTGTTCCTCGTGGTGTGCGTGTTTGACCTCGGCTTTCAGCTTGGCCATGTCGACCTCGCTCGGGCAGTCTTTGGCACAGCCCTTGCAGCCGACACAGAGATCGAGCACCTCGTCGACGAACTGTTCGTCACGCGGGTCGTCCGGCAGGTCCCCGCTCATCGCCTGCCGGAGCATGTTCGCCCGCCCGCGCGTCGCCTGGATCTCTTCGTTGGCCGCGCGGTAGGTCGGACACATCACCCCGCCTGTCGTCTCTTGGGGGCCCCGACAGCCGCCACAGCCGTGGCACAGTTCGACCATCCCCTGCATGCCGTTGTCGTTGTCCCAGTTGAGCGTCGGCTCGAAGGGAATATCCAGCTCGTACTCCGGGTCGAACCGGAGCTGTTCGGTCATCGAGGCGACTCGGGCCCGTTCGGGCGTGTCTTCGGGCAGTTCCTCGTCGGGCGCGTACCCACAGACCTGGCTGGGATTGAGCAGCCAGTCGGGGTCGAACGCCGCCTTGAGTTCGCGCAGCAGTTCCCAGACCGGCTGGCCGTACAGTTTCCGGTTCCACTCGCTGCGAGCCCGACCGTCGCCGTGCTCGCCGGAGACGCTGCCGCCGTATTTGACCGCCAGGTCGGTCGCACCGTCGGCGATTGATCGCATCTGTGCGACGCCGGCGGGGGTCTTCGTGTTGACCAGCGGCCGGACGTGCAGACAACCCGGGCCCGCGTGTGCGTAGAAACTCGCGTAGGTGTCGTTCTCGGCGAGCAGCTCCCGGAAGTCGGCGACGAACTCCGGCAGGTTCTCCGGCGGGACGGCCATGTCCTCGATAAAGGAGATGTGCTTCTCGTCGGTCGTCCGGCCCAGAAGCGTGGGCTGGCCGGATTTGCGAAGCTTCCAGAAGCGACTCCGACGCTTGTCGTCGTGGGCCTCGCTCGCGTCGAAGGCAATCGGGTCGGCGTCGGTGATCTCGGCGGCCCCCGCATCTGGCTCGGCCACCGTTTCGACGCCCGGGACCCGATCCGCAAGCAGGTTTGCGACCTTGCGCTCGCCCTCGCTGTCGCTGTCGGCGTAGAACTCAACCAGCAGCGTCGCTTTCGCGCCCGCCGGCAGGATCTCCTCGACGAGATCACCGAACTCCTCGGTGTCGGCCGCCAGATCCAGCAGGACGTCGTCGAGTACCTCCACCGCGGAGGGATCGTGTTCGAGGATGATCGAGACGTCCTCCATCGCCTCGACCAGATCCTCGTAGAACAGCAGCGCGACCGATTTGGTCTCCGGGACCGTCTCCAGGCCGAGCGTCGCCTCGGTGATCGTCGCCAGCGTCCCCTCGCTGCCGGCCAGCAGCCGCGCGAGGTTGACCATCCCCTCCTCGCGGGCCTGCTCGACCATCCGATCGATGTCGTACCCGGAGACGTTGCGCTTCAGGTCCGGGAACGCATCCAGGATCTCGTCGCCCTCCTCCTCGATCAGGCGCTGGACGGTCGCACAGATCCGGGCCTCGATGTCGCCGTCAGGATCGGCCCGCTCGGCGAGTTCCTCAAGGGTCACCTCGCCCAGTTCGGTGACCGTTCCGTCCGCGAGGACGACCTCCGCGCTCTCGACGTAGGCGGCAGTCATTCCGTAGACCAGCGAGTGCGATCCCGAGGAGTTGTTGCCGATCGCCCCGCCGACGGCACTCTTGTCCCGCCAGGCCGGGTCTGGGCCGAACTTCAGTCCGTCCTCGGCGAGGTGTTCGTTCAGATCTTCGAGGTAGGTCCCCGCCTCCACTCGGGCGGTCTCGGCGTCGGTATCGACCGAGACGATGTCGGTCATATACCGCGAGAAATCGAGGACGACGGCCTCGTTGACGGTCTGTCCGGCGAGACTCGTGCCGCCTCCGCGTGGCAGCACCGGGATGTCACGCCGTGCACAGTACTCCGTGACAGCGGCGACGTCGTCGGTGTCGGTCGGGAAGACGACGCCGATCGGCGTCACCTCGTAGGCGCTGGCGTCGGTTGCATAGAGCTGGCGCGTGTACTCGTCGAAGCGGACGTCCCCCGAGACACGCGAGCGCAGGTCAGATACGAGCCCCGGCCGCTCCACCTCGCCGGCTGTGTAGTCGTAGTTCGCCCGGTCGTCCCTCGCAGGGTCCGGTCGTGGAACTCCTGGCTCAACCCGGTCGCTGGTTCCCATACGGATTGGCTACGACCCAACACCGATTAAACCCACGTTATCGCTCAGCGCTGCCCCTACCCCACTTTCGTCGTTGCTTCGGGTCCGCATACACCTGGGTGCGCGATCCACGAGTATCAGCAACCGACGGTGGGTTCCCGGACGTTCAAACTACCACGGCAGCAGAGTTGACCCATGAGCATCGATACCGAGACACCGACGACCGACACGGACGCCGACCGACTCGCGCGAGAACTCGGCGACGCGATCACTAGCCTGCCGGAATACCAGGCGTATCTCGACGCCAAATCGGAGGTCGAATCCGACCGAGAGGCACAGGAACGGATCGAGGAGTTCGAACAGGTACGCGAGGAGTATCTGGTCGCTCGGCAGACGAACCAGGCCGAGGACAGCGACAAGCAGGCGCTGACAGACGCCAAACGTCGCCTCCACGCGCTCCCCGTCATGAAGACGTATCTCCGGAAGCAGGCCGCACTCGAAAACCGACTCCAGGAACTCGACGACTTGATATCTCAGCCGCTCGCCGTGGACTTCGGCGAACAGGCCGGGAGCTGTTGTCAGGACTAGGAGACGTGTGCGGCGATGTCGGCGTCAGTGATGATCCCCCGCGTCTGGCCGTTCTCGACCACGAGGACGGCGTCTTTGTGGTCGAGATAGGTATCGATCTCGTCGATCGTGGCGTCGGGTTCGACCTGTGCGATCGACTCGTGCATGACCTCCGCGACCGGGAGGTCACCGACGTTCTCCTCGGGCCGCTGCCGAATGTCGGTGTTGCCGATCAGCCCGATCGGCGAGCCGTCCCGGATCACCGGCACCTGCGAGTAGCCCTTCTCGTCCATGACGTCCTTGGCGTGGTGGACCGAATCGTCCGGCGCGACGCTGACGACCGCCTCGTTCATCAGATCAGCCGCACGGAGGATGCTCCCCTCTGCCTCCTCCAGCGCGTTGACGATCCGCCGCAGCGTCGAGAGCCGTGGATCGACATCCCCGCCCTCGATCCGGGCGATCAGCGGCTGAGACACTTCGGCTCGCTCGGCGAGCTCGCTCTGGGTGAGATCGAGCCCCGTCCGCCGTTCGCGCAGGTCCTCCGGCGTTGGCAGCTTCATACCTCTGTATAACCAGAGGTAATACAAAAAGGTACCGGCAGTCGTCGGGCGACCGCTACGCTTCGGCTTCTTCCTCGTCGTCCTCGAACTCGACGGTTTCGATGACCTTCAGCGGGACGTCACGGAGTGCGCCGCCGACCTCGCTTTTGGCGATGCGCTGGGCGTGTTCCTGGCTTTCGGCGTTGAACACCTTCATCTCCAGCACGAGGCCGACCAGGGCCGTGTCGGCAGCGATGAACGCGGAGTCGAACGGTTCGCCACAGGCCGGACAGCCCGTCGCACCGACCTCGACTTCCACGTAATCCATCTCCTGGTCGTTCAACCGCTTCCCCGCTTCGCTGACCGCCACACCGATCGCGTCGTCGATGTCTTCGACGTCTCGTACCAACCAAGCTGCTTCCATTGCGACGAGGTAATTCATACCCGTCCCTTCCGGCCCGAGCCTCTTGGTGTTTTATAATTCGCCACGACGCCCGGTGCGCACGTCATCCCGATAATGGCTATAACTTATAGCTACGCCCGCCATCTCCAACCGCTCGATTACCCATCGCTCCGGAGAAAATCACATCTACTTGAGTGTAGCCCAACCCTACCTGAATCGCATGACTCCGGTGCTGTAGTCTGTCACTATCTGTTAAACTACCATATTTCAGTCAGAAATAGTTATATACCGTGAGCAGCCCACATCCGGTCGAGGACAAACCGATGGAATCACGGCTGTACCGCGCTACCCTGTTCGCACTGTACCAACTGACTGTACTGGTCGGTCTCGTCATGCTACCGATCGCACTCGTCGCACGTCAGATGGGCGTCGCCGTCCCGGTTCACCGGGCGATCGACCGAGTCGAAGCCGCCTACGAACGGACCACCGAACAGGCCTGATCAGTCGTCTTCCGCCGTACTGTCGCAAGCATTGCGCGAGGGGCATCCCACGTTGTTCATAGCGGTAACAGCGCGAATTCCTGTCTCAGACGTCGAAAACGACGTACGCCCGCCAGCCGTCGGCCACCGGCTCCAGTTGCATTTCGGAGTAGGTAACGGCTTTCACTTCGCGAGCGGTGATCGACGACAGCGGGACGCCCCGTGCGCTGGCTTCTACCGTCCAGCCCTCTCGGATTGTAGCCTCGTTTTCGACCGGCAGAACACCTCTGACGTCTCGCTGGTATATGAGTTCGTCGAGATAATCAAAGAGCAGCGCCTCCCGGGACTCGGCCGTTCGAGTCAGTTCGAATCGGTCCCCCTCTCCGGACGGATCGTCGTACATCGCGGCCGCGAGCCCGTCGGCGGTGGCCGCAAACGTCGCGCCTAACGTCTGTCCGGTCGCTTCGACCGCGATATCCGCAGTGTGCTCTCGCAACTCGTAGCTCATCGTCGGGGCTCACGCTCCGAGTCGATATTGCGTTCAGTGACGTGTTCGATCATCTCCGGATCGGCCGCACCCGGGAGTTCATCGACCGGCACGTCCTCGGTGCTGTTTATCGCCACGCCGCTGGTCACCAGCGATCGCATCCCCTCTTCGACGCTCATGTCGATGTCGTAGACTTTCTCGTCGTCGACGTGGACGACGAACCCGCCCATCACGGGATTGGGGGCCATCGGGAGATACAGCGTCGTCATCCCGTCGATCCCCGCTGCATCCCGGATGTTCTGGGACGTTTCGGCGGTGACGAAGGCCACGCAATACGATCCCTCGACCGGATACTCGACGAGTTTGACTTCCCGAAAGCTCTGGACCTCACTGTCGAGCAACAGATCGCTCATCTCGTTGAAGCTGTTGTAGACGGCTCCGATCCCGGGGATCGAGGTGACTGCGCGATCGAACGCGTCCTCGATTCGCCGGGAAGCGCTGCTCCGTTCGGTCGCGAATCCGACGACGAAGATGATCGCGACCAGCGTCACCAGCGCGGCGAACTCCGAGGCCATATCGTTGTCCATCCCCAACAGTCGCAGCAGTCTGGCGAGTGGCCCCACCGAATTGAGTAGCAGATTCATCGCGAAATCGAGCACGAACACTGTCACCAGTATCGGGACGGTGATCGCCAGCCCGCTGACCATCGCCGTTCGTAACTGCTCGCGCAGGCCCCCCGTGTCTCGCTGTTCTGAATCGCCCCGCATCAGTTGTAGCCTCTCGATGCGAGTACAAAAATCGGTCGCCACGGGGTAGCCGTCCGGCCACCGGACACGGCTGACACGACCGCCAAGCGTTTTTCCGCTGACGACGGACGGTGCCGTATGGACGATCAGGATTCGGACGACGCCACGGCCGGGCGTGTCTACGACCCCGACGTGGATCACGCGTTCCCGGACGAGCGGGTCAACGACGTGCTCGGACGGATCGAGGACGACTCGGAGATTCAGGCGCTGCTGTCGGCACAGAACGTCAATCCCGTGGCGCGAAAGCGGTACAACGATCACGGGCCGAAACACGTCACTATCGTGCGAAACCGTGCGCTGTGTCTCTACGACCTGCTCAAGCGCGGTGGCGTCCCGTTCAACGGGGCGGCCGATCAGGGTCTCGCTGCGGCCGACGAGGGGGTCATCATCGCGCTCGCGGCGACGCTGCACGACATCGGCCATATCGTCCACCGGGACGAGCACCCGTACTACTCGATCCCGCTGGCTGCGGACGTGCTCGACCGGCTTCTCCCGGAACTTCCCTATTACGACATCGAGCAGCGGGTCAGACTCAAAGGCGAGGTCCTGCATGCGATTCTCTGTCATGATACCGAAGAGGAGCCGCTCACGACCGAAGCGGGCGTCGTCAGGGTCGCCGACGCGCTCGATATGGAGCGGGGGCGCTCGCGGATCCCCTACGAGCACGGCGGTCGGGGGATCAATACAGTCTCCAGTCAGGCGATCGAAACGGTCCGTCTTCAGGAAGGTACCGACAGCGTCGTCCTCGTCGAGATCGAGATGAACAACGCCGCCGGTGTCTATCAGGTCGACAACCTGCTCAAGGCGAAACTGCGCGGCTCGGGGCTGGAAGACGACATTCGGATCGTCGCGGTCAACACCCATCAGGAAGGCGATCGGATCGTCGAGCGGATCGAGCTGTGAGCGCGTCCGATTCCCACGGGGCGTCGGGGTGGCGTCAGAACGCTTTTGATCGTCGGGGCGGATCGTTTCGCTGTGACCGAGGCAACTGTACTGACGATCGGTGGTGCGAAAGGGGGGGCTGGCAAGACCGTCACGGCCATCAACGTCGCGTCAGCGCTGCGATCGGCCGGCTTCTCGGTCGCGCTCGTGGATGCCGATCTCGGTACGACGAACGTCGCCGACGTGCTCGGACTCGAGATCGAGACCTCGATTCACGAGGTGTTGGCCGGGGAGGCCGACACCGAGGAAGCGATCGTGACCACCGACACCGGACTGGATGTCCTGTCCGGTGGCGACTCGATCGCGTACCTGACCGAGGCCGATCCGGCCGAACTGCGGACGGTGATCGACGCTCTCTCCTCCGAGTACGACACCGTAATCGTCGACACCGGGACCGGTCTGAGCCACGAGGTCCTGGTTCCGTTCGGACTCGCGGACGGTGTCGCCCTCGTCTCGACACCGGACGACACGTCGATCGTCGATACGCGCAAGACTGCCGAAGTCGTCGAGAAGGTCGATGGAACGTTGTTGGGCGTCGTCGTCAACCGTGTGACCGACGAGACTGACCTCGATCGCGTCCGCGAACAGATCGAACTGCCGCTGCTGGAGCTGCTGCCTAACGATCCGGGTGCCAGCAAGATCGAACCGGTCGTGATGGAGGCGTCCGACACCGACCTCGCCGAGGCCTACCGACAACTCGCGACGACGCTCCACCGACAGACCTCAAGCGACGAGTGAGTCCGATTTCTGGCCGCACTGGCGGGACACTCGACGGCGATGGCAATCTTTGAGTGAGCATCCGTCCGAATGCCTGCAATGACGTTCTTCGACAGACTGGCCGAGCGCATCGCGACCGTCGACAGCGTCGTCTCGGTGGGGCTGGATCCGGATCCGGATCGCCTCCCCGAACACGTCGCCGACGCCGACCTGCCGCGCTTCCAGTTCAACCGCCGGATCATCGACGCGACCCACGAGTATGCAGCCTGTTACAAGCCCAACGCGGCCTTTTATGAGGGCGCGGACGGCTGGGCTGCCCTCGAGGAGACGATCGCTTACGCTCACGGCAAGGACGTGCCAGTCCTGATAGACGCAAAACGCGGCGATATCGGGAACACGGCCCGCCAGTACGCCGACACCCTCGACCCGGACGGGCTGGACGCCGACGCGATCACCGTCAACCCGTACATGGGTCGCGATTCCCTGGAGCCGTTCCTCCAGCGCGAAGACAAGGGTGTGTTCGTCCTCTGTCGGACCTCCAACCCCGGCGGCGCGGATCTGCAGGACCTGGAACTGTCCTCGGGCGAGCCGCTGTACGAGCGCGTCGCCGCGCTCGCGGACCTCTGGAACGCGAACGGCAACGTCGGCCTCGTCGTCGGCGCGACCAACCCCGACGAACTCGAATCGATCCGCGAGATCGTCCCCGACGTCCCGTTTCTCGTGCCCGGCGTCGGCGCACAGGGCGGGGACGCCGAAGCGGCCGTCGAGCATGGGCTGACAGCGCGGTGGTCCGACGCGGACGACGCTCCGGGTGTCGGGCTGGTCAACTCCTCGCGCGGTATCATCTTCGCCGGCGAGGCGGCCCGCGGCGGCGCGGACGCCTACTTCGGCGCGGCCGGACAGGCGGCCCGACAGCTCGCCGAGCGACTCAACGAATACCGGTAACGGTTATTCGCCTCGGTGTGCTTGCCGGGCATATGGAAGAGCTGTACACCGACTGCCCCGAACTCTACGACGCGATCCAGTCGGAGTGGGACTACGATCGCGACTGCGCCTTCGTCCGGGAGCTACACGACCGGGATCCCGACGACCTGGCCCTGCTGGAGATCGGCTGTGGTACCGGCGAGCACACCCGACGGTTCGCCGAGGCCGGCTACGACGTGACCGCGATCGATCCGAACGAGGGGATGCTCGCCCGCGCCCGGGAGAAGGCCGACGTCGAGTATCACGCGGCCGGTGTCCCCGGTATTCCGGTCGATCGGGAGTTCGATCTCGTCGTCGCGATCCGCGGCGTGATCAACCATCTGCCCCCCGAGCAAGTGGGGCCGGCAATCGAGGATATGGTCGCGCACCTCGCCGGGGACGGCGTCCTCGTGTTCGACAACTCGCCGCTGCCGCCGGAGGGCAACGAAGTCGCGATCGATATCGGCGAAACCGACACCGGAACGTACGCCCGCCTCGTCCAGATGAATCCCGATGGTGACGGTCGACTTGCCTGGGATCAGCTCGTGGTCACGCCCGACGGCGAGATCCGTGTCGACACGCGGCCGATGACTCCGTTCGAAGATATTGACATTGCAGCGGCACTGTCAGAACACGGTCTCGAAATCGAACCGATTGACGGGTACGGCCCGGGTGATGATCGGACGGTCTTTGTCTGCTCGCCGCGTTGAGCGGTATTCGATCCGGCGACGGACTTCTCAGAATCGGTAGGTGTCTACGTCGTCACGTTCGGTCCCGCCGCCGATCTCGGACACGCACTCGACACAGACGCCCATCTCAGCGCTGTAATGTCGGTCACAGACGAGTCGCCCACACCGGTCACAGGCGTGCTCGACGTCCGGCTGCCCGCAAATCTCGCAGAGTCCGGAGACGCTCATATGCACATAGTGGGTCTCCGGACGCTTTAGCGTGTCTTCCGCGTCAAATTGTCACACGGAACCGAATTCCCGACACGCTCTGCCGTTGCCCGGACGTTTAGGCGTCGCCGCGCTGAATCACAGTCGTGGACGAATCACGCCTGCTGGTCGGCCTCGCCGCGGCGTTCGGCGGGATGGCGGTCCTGCTCGCGCTCCTCGGGGTCGTCTACAACCCGCTCGTGCTCGCGGTCGCGGCAGTGTTCGGTGTCGTGGCCTATCTTCTCTGGATACACGGCACGGGTCGGCTGGCGACCCGTCTCTACGCGCGCGTCCAGCGCCAGGCCGAACGGAACGCGGACCGCGGCCGCCGTCGAACTGGTGGGCGCGGGGGATTCGGGGCCGGACCTCGCGAGGACTGGGAGCCTCCGGGCGGTCGCGAACGGTGGCGCCAGGCCGGTGATTCGGGCCGGCGCCGCCGGGCTGACCCCGGCCAACGCGATTCCCGCGGTCGCCGGACCCGCGCCCAGTCCAGTAGTGACGGTCCGACGGCCGCCGAGGCTTACCGCACGCTCGGCGTTGCACCCGATGCCGATCAGGAGACGATCAAACGGGCCTACCGAGAGAAAGTCAAATCGGTGCACCCGGACACCGAGGACGGCGACGAGGCGCAGTTCAAGCGCGTCAAGGCCGCATACGAGCGCCTCTCGGGTGATAGCGGATGAGATATCCGACAATACGCAAGGCCGATAGTGCTCCGGACTGACGAACTGATATGACGAACGTGCCGCCGCTCGCGGTCGATATCGACGGAACGCTGACTGACGGCCAGGGTGCGATCGACCACCGAACGTTGCCAGTGCTCCGGGAGTGGCCAGCACCGGTCGTCATCGCGACGGGCAAGTCGCTGCCGTATCCGATCGGTCTCTGCCACTTCGTCGGAATCGAGGGCCGAGTCATCGCGGAGAACGGTGGAGTCGTCGCCCTCGCCGAGACCGACACGCTCCGATTCGAGGGCGATCTCGAGGCCGCGGCGGCAGTCGCCGATGCGTACGTCGAGGCCGGGTACAGTCTGGGGTGGCGAGCAATCGATTTCGTCAATCGATGGCGCGAGACCGAGATCGCCGTCGCCCGTGACCAACCGCTGGCACCGCTGGAATCGATCGCCGCCGAACACGGTCTGGAAGTCGTCGACACCGGCTACGCCTACCACGTGAAATCCCCGGACGTGAGCAAGGGCCAGGGGCTCGAAGTCATCGCTGACGAACTCGAGATCGATCCGGGGGCGTTTCTGGCGGTCGGCGACTCCGAGAACGACGTCTCGACGTTCGAAGTCGCGGGTGAGACCATTGCGGTCGCGAACGCCGACGATGCGGCACTTGCGGCGGCTGACCGGGTGACGGACGGCAGCTACGCCGACGGTTTCCTGGAAGCGGTTGGCGCCGACTCGCGCTGATCGTCGGCGGATGACAGCCCCGATAGCGAGACGGACGTCCTACGCCGTCACTGCGGATATATAGCGATACAGACCTCTACGGTCCAGTATGCGGGGAAGGCTTATGTCAGGTCCCTCGTTACCCACGCGTATGAGCGCGGACCGGGCCGCCCTCGAGCGCGCACTCGAACGCGGGGAACAGGAAGGGGGTAACGTCGAGTTCAAGGAGCGACTCAGCGAGGACCTCCACGCGACGGAGGGACGCTTCGAGAGTCTCGCGGCGCAATTGCGCCACCGCGTCCTGAGCGGCGACGGCGAGGCGACCTACGTCGTCGGCGTCACCGACGACGGCGGGCTCGCCGGGATCGAACCCGAGACGTTCTCCGAGTCGATGGACGTCCTCTCACTGTTGGCCGAGGAGGCCGGTGCACACATCGCCGACGTCCAGACCTGGAGCGCCGACCGTGGCGGGATCGTCGGCGTCGCAACGATCCGGGAGGGGACGCGGCTGGCCGACGACGAGCACATCGTCGTCGGGACGGCGGGCCACGTCGATCACGGCAAGTCGACGCTCGTCGGGTCGCTCGTGACCGGCCAGGCCGACGACGGCCAGGGCGGTACTCGCTCGTATCTGGACGTCCGCCCCCACGAGATCGATCGCGGCCTCTCGGCGGATCTCTCCTACGGCGTCTACGGCTTCGACGAGGACGGACCGGTCCGGATGGACAACCCCGATCGCAAGTCCGACCGCGCTCGCGTGGTCGAAGAGGCCGACCGGCTGGTCAGCTTC
>JGI12451J12833_1000510_pt1 | contig 12564 bp, 10 predicted proteins | sample A23E3SouthBayCA_2_FD_12833 | JGI IMG/M metagenome (IMG submission 12833) | reverse complement strand
CCGTAGAACTGCTCGACGATGTCCTCCTCGCTCATCTCGTCCTCGTTGCAGACGATGTCGATGCTGATGGAGCTCTGGTCGCGGGCGGGCCGGTCGAGCCGCCGGAGGTACGACTCCACGCGAGTCTTGCTCGCGCCGAGCGGGAACCCCTCCGCAATCCACGCGTGCTCGATGGCGTCGGTCTCGTCTGGCTTGACGACGTTCGACCAGTCGGTCGCGGACTCTTCGCCGGTGGTGCTCCGGACGGTCGCGCCGTCGGCGCGGTAGAACTCCGTCAGCGCCTCGGGCTCGTCGTGGACTTCGGGGTCCTCGTCGTCCTCGGGGATGCGGACCGCCGCGAGCTCGTTGGCCACGAACGGCACCGCCTCGGCGTGGTCGGGGTCGGGTTCGATGTCCGCGGTGAGCTTCCACTGCGGGAGGTGGGGCTCGGTGACCTCGTAGGGCACGTCGAGGTACGCTTGGAGGCGCTCGGCTGGCGTCGCGTCGTAGACCGCGGCCGGGTCGAACGAGAGGTCGGGTTCGACGGCGTCGCGCTCGTGTAGGTTCACCGGGTAGAACCCCTCCGTCGCGCTCGTGGAGGTTCACCGGGTAGAACCCCTCTGTGCGGGTGACACAGTCGAGGAAGAAGACGTGCTTGAGCAGCTTCGACACCTCCGCCTCGAAGCCGCGGTCGGTGTCGAGGGCGTAGCGCTCGCCCGCCACGTCGAGCACCCGTTCGTCGCCGGGAACCACGTCCGCACCGAGGTAGTACGCCAGCGAACTCACGCGGAAGAGGTCGCCGTAGTCGCGGGGAATCTCGATGGCGACATCCGTCTCGGGTCGCTCGAAGGCGTCCGGGGCGTCGAAGCCGTCGCCGCGCTCGATGAGCGGCGGGTGGCCGCGCAACGACGGAAACGACCGCTCCGGGGACGTGGTCTTCAGCGCGGAGCCGCTGAGCGCGACCGCGCGCATCGCGTCCTCGACGTCGTCACCGATGGTGATGGTGCCGGCGGGGGACTCGTGCAGCGAGCGCGCGCCCAGCCGGAACGTCGTCGCGTCGCCGAAGTCGACGTACGTGGAGTGCTCGGAGCGCCGAATCACGAAGCCGCTGTCCACCACCAGTTGGAGCTTCATCGGCCCCAGCGGGAGGTCAAGCGAGTACCAGCCCGGCGGGTACTCCGTGCGCTGTTGGTTGACTGACTCGCCGACCATCGTCCCGGCCTCGTCCCAGAGGAAGACGTTCACCAGCCGCGGGATTTCGAGTCGCCCCGCGGTGACGGTGACGGCGGTGTCCACGGGGAGGACGAACTCGTCGGCGTCCGCCTCGACGGGCTCGACCATGCGGTCGGTGTACAGCTCGAACTGCGCGTTCTCGATGGGGTCGCGCACGAGGAGGCCGTCCGGGTCGGCGAGCGGTTCGAACGCCGGCCTCATCGCTTCACCCGCGCGTCCCACCGGTGCGCCAGTCCGCTGGCGGCGTCTCTCCCCGTGCATTCGTGCTCCAGCCTATCGGGGCCGCCACGGTTACGCTGTTCGGTGCCCCTCGTCCGCGCCGCGACAGATGGCGGCGCTGCCCCGACACAGTCCGCGCTAAAGCCGCCTGACAGGTCACTGAGCGCCCACGGCTCGTCACAGGGCGACGCCGCCACCAACGGCATTGTGTCGTAGAGTGGTAGTAGCGCTAATAAAAATTCGGGCGCCGGCGCTCAGTCGATGACCACGAGCACGTCGCCCATGTCGACGCTGTCGCCCTCCTCGACGGCGACCTGCGTGACGGTGCCGCCGTGGGACGCGACCACGTCGTTCTCCATCTTCATCGCTTCTAGCACCACGAGCACGTCCCCGGGCTCGACCTCGTCGCCCGCTTCGACGTCCACCGAGAGAATCGTCCCCTGCATCTCGGACTCGACGGTCTCGCCGCCGCCCTCCACGACCGTCTCCGAGTCGTCGTCGCCGCCGCTGCCGCCGGCTGGCTCGGGCGGCTGGCCGCCGCCGCTGTTCGCGTCGCCGACCGAGAGCTGTGCCGCGCCGCGCTCCTCAAGTTCGACCTCGAAGCGCTTCCCGTTGACCTCCACGGTGAAGTCGCGCTCGACGACCTCCTCGTCGTCCTCGCTGCCCGCGGGCTCGGTGCCCCACCGCTGTTGGGCCTCGTCGATGCGCTCGGGGTCGAGGTGCTCGTCGAGGTACTTGGTCGTGTGCGTGCCGCCGACGAACGCGTCGTCGGTGAGCATCAGCCGGTGGAACGGCACGATGGTCGGGATGCCCTCGATGTCGTACTCCGCGAGCGCGCGCTTCGAGCGCGCGATGGTCTCCTCGCGGTCGCTGCCGTGCACGATGAGCTTCGCGACCATCGAGTCGTAGTCGGTGACGAGGTCGTCGCCCTGCCGGAGCGCGTCGTCGACGCGCACGCCGATGCCGCCCGGCGGGTCGTACGTCTCCAGACTCCCGCCGGTCGCGGGCGCGAAGTCGTCNGCGGCGTTCTCCGCGTTGATGCGGTACTCGACCGCGTGGCCGTCCAGTTCCACGTCCTCTTGGGCGAAGTCNAGTTCCTCGCCGNCCGCGACCCGGAGCTGGTACTTCACGATGTCGATGCCCGTCAGCGCCTCNGTGACGGTGTGCTCGACCTGAATCCGGGTGTTCACTTCGAGGAAGTAGAAGTCCGCGTCCGCGTCCAGCAGCTCGCCCGCCTCGCGGTCGGGGTCGTCCGCCACGAGGAACTCGAACGTGCCCGCGTTCGTGTAGCCGGCGGCGTCCGCGCCGCGGCGCGCGGCCTCACCGATTTGCTCGCGGAGGTCGTCCGTGAGCGCGGGGCTGGGGCCCTCCTCGATGACCTTCTGGTGGCGTCGCTGCAGCGAGCAGTCGCGCTCGCCGAGGTGGCGGACGTTCCCGTGCTCGTCGCCCACGATTTGGACCTCGATGTGCCGGGGGTTCTCGAGGTAGCGTTCGAGGTAGACGTTCGCGTTGTCGAAGTACGCCTCGCCCTCGCGCTGGGCGGACTCGAACTGCTCTTCGGCCTCCTCGGCGCTACGCACAATTTTCATGCCGCGGCCGCCGCCGCCGCCCTCCGCCTTGATGGCGACCGGGTAGCCGTGCTCGTCGCCGAACTCCGCGACCTCCGCGGCGGACTCGGCGGGCTCGGTGGTCCCGGGGACGATGGGCACGTCGGCGTCCCGCATCGTCTGGCGGGCCTTCGTCTTCTCGCCGAGCTGCTCCATCGCGGCCGCGGACGGCCCGACCCACGTCACGCCCTCGGTGTCCTCGACCTTCCCGGCGAACTCCGCGTTCTCCGCGAGGAAGCCGTAGCCCGGGTGGATGGCGTCGGCGTCCGCGCGCTCGGCGGCGTCGATGATGGCCTCGTGGTCGAGGTACGAGTCAGCCGCGCGCGCCGGCCCGACGTTGTACGCCTCGTCGGCGTACCGGACGTGGCCCGAGTGCTTGTCGGCGTCGCTGTAGACCGCGACCGTCTCGATACCGAGTTCCTCGCACGCCCGCATCACGCGCACGGCGATTTCGCCGCGGTTCGCGACGAGAACCTTCTCGAACATTCTTGGGAGACCGTTCTGCGGACGCCCTACTCATACTATCGGTTCGGAATCGCTGGCCCCACCGCCGCCCCCGTCCCCGAGGAACGCCACCGTCTGTGCGACGACCTCGCGCTCGCGGTCCGCACCGCGGAACGAGTGGTCTTCGCCCTCGCGGACGACGAGAGCGGCGTCAGGCGCGGCCTCGACGATGCGGCGGGCGTGGCCGAGCGACCGCACCTCGTCCTCGTCGCCCTGCACTACGAGCAGGGCGGCATCCAAGTCAGCGAGCGTCGACGGCGCGATTTGGCGGCGCTCGGGCGCGTCCTCCATCTCCCCGAGGGGCACGGCGAGTGAGTCTGAGATCGTCTCCTCGTCCCCGAACGTGACGAACGCGGGCGCCCAGAGCGCGACCCGGTCGAACGCCGCGAGGTCGTGCGTGAGCGCGACGCCGCCGCCGAAGCTCTTGCCGACGAGTCCGAGTTCCGTGCAGCCCGCGGCGCGCAATCGGTCGACGGCCGCGTCGATTTCGGCGTGAATCTCGGCGACCGTCTGCACCATGAATCCCTCCGCGGTCGGCCAGCCGTCGAATCGGAGGACGTGGCTGCCGTCGTCGGCGGCCGCGGCCGCGAACCGGTCGAAGATGTCGCCCCACGGGCCGTGGCCCGCGCCCGGGAGGACCACCACGCCGCGGCCGTCGGGCTCCTCGGGGAGCGTCAGTCGCGCCTCGTACTCGTCGCCGTGCGCAGTCAGAGCGAACGTCTCGGCGGACATCCCCCGAACCCACCGCGGGAGGCGAGAAAAGTGTTCTCCCGAGTTCGCAGAACCCGTCGCAGCGGCCGCGAATCGTCAGTAGGATTGAGTAGCTGGCGCGAGCCACGACGGGGTATGGTGGACATCTCGACCGTGGTGTTCGCCGTGGTCTTCGGTAGTGTCGGGCTCTGGAGCGCGAGCCGGCTAGCGTCGGTGCTGGGGACGTACGTCGCGGTCCGCCGTGCCGCCCCGGCGTCGCCGGGGAGCGTCCACGAGGGCCAGCAGCTCGCCGTCGCCGGCGACGTGTTCGTGGAGCAGCCGGCGGCGGCCGCCGACCGGCTGTTCGACGCCGAGGAGCCGGTCGGTGGGTACGTGTGGCGCGCCGGGTTCGACGACGCCGGCCGGTACACGTACGACTTCGACCGCGGCGAGTTCCGGCAGACCAAGAACACGTTCGCATCCGGCGTCGAAACGGGAGCGTTCGGCGTCGAAGCCGGCGGCCGCGAGTTCGCCGTCGACCTCGACGCGGCGGCCGACGGCTACGACGCCTCGACGCTCGCCGGCCTCGACGTGGGCGACCCGAAGTCGAACGTGTCGCTGCCGTTCGTGCTCACGGACTACGTCTGGAGCGCGCCCACCCTCGACCTCTCCGAGCGCCCCGGCGGCAGCACCGCCGACCGCCTCGCCGACATCGTGGACGTGCACGCCGACGGCGTACAGGCCGAGAACTTCTTCGTCGACGCGCGCGGCTTGGCGGCCGGCGACGACTGCTACGTCAGCGGCGAGGTTGCCGTCGAGGACGGCGTGCCGACGCTCACCGGGACGGACGCGACGCCGCTGCTCGTGGCCGACGGCGGGTACGCCTCCTTCCGGCGGACACTCAGCGTCCGCGCCGCGGCGTACACGCTCGTCGCCGCGGCGATAGCGGGTGGATTCTGGCTGTTCGTCCTGTGACCGCGCGTCAGAACCGGTCGCGGCGGCCCGCCGCCGTCCACGCGTCCGTCGGCGCGCCGTCGGGAACACGACCACTCTGCCCGTCGAGCGCGTCGAGGCGGCCGGCGAACGTCCACTTCTCGCCGTCCCACGTCTCTTCGTCGTCGGCGGCGGCCGCGGCTTCGGCTTCGCGGCGCGCGAGGTGCGCGCTCACCGCGGCCGCGATGGCGGCGGCCTCCGCCTCTGTCGCGTCGTCGGGGACGGAGATGTCGTAGTCGGCGGCCATCACAGCGGGATGTTGCCGTGTTTCTTGTCGGGCGAGTCCTCGCGCTTGGACTTGAGCATCTCCAAGTCCTGAATCAGGCGCGGCCGCGTCTCGGTCGGCTCGATGACGGCGTCGAGGTAGCCGCGGTCGGCCGCCGTGTAGGGGTTGGCGAACTCCTCGCGGTACTCGTCGATGAGCTGGTCGCGGAGCTCGTCGGGGTTCTCGGCCTCGTCGAGTTCCTCGCGGTAGAGGACGTTCACCGCGCCCTTCGGCCCCATCACGGCGATTTCGGCGGTCGGCCACGCGTAGTTCACGTCCGCGCCGAGGTGCTTGGACGCCATCACGTCGTACGCGCCGCCGTAGGCCTTCCGCGTGATGACCGTCAGCAGCGGGACGCTGGCCTCCGAGTACGCGTAGAGGAGCTTCGCGCCGTGGCGGATGATGCCGTTGTGCTCTTGGTCGGTGCCGGGCATGAACCCGGGCACGTCCACGAACGTGACGATGGGGACGTTGAAGGAGTCGCAGAAGCGCACGAACCGGCTGGCCTTCTCGGAGGCCTCGATGTTGAGGGTGCCGGCACTCACGCGGGGCTGGTTCGCGACCACGCCGACCGAGCGGCCGTCGAGGCGCGCGAACCCGACGACGATGTTCTTCGCGTAGTTCTCTTGGACCTCGAAGAAGGAGTTCTCGTCCACGACGCTGCCCACCACGTCGGTCATGTCGTAGGGCTTGCGGGGCTGGTCCGGGACGATGGACTCGAGGGCGTCGTCGCGGCGCTCGGGGTCGTCGTAGGGCTCGACCCGCGGCGGGTCCTCGACGTTGTTCTGCGGGAGGTACGAGAGCAGGCGCTTGATGTTGTCGAGGGCGTCCTCCTCGGTGTCGCAGGCGAAGTGCGCGACGCCGGACTCCGAAGAGTGGGTGGTGGCGCCGCCGAGCTCCTCGAAGCCNACNTGNTCNCCGGTGACCGTCTCGATGACGTCCGGNCCCGTGATGAACATGTGGCTGGTGTCTTTCACCATGAAGATGAAGTCCGTGATGGCGGGCGAGTAGACCGCGCCGCCCGCGCACGGCCCCATNATGGCCGAAATCTGGGGGACGACCCCNGACGCTTTCTCGTTGCGCGTGAAGATGTCCGCGAACCCGCCGAGTGCGTCGACGCCCTCTTGGATGCGGGCGCCCGCGGAGTCGTTGAGCCCGACGACGGGCGCGCCGACCTCCACGGCCTTGTCCATGACCTTCGTGACCTTCTCCGCGAACACCTCGCCGAGGCTCCCGCCGAAGACGGTGAAGTCGTGGGCGAACACGAAGACGGTGCGGCCGTTGACCTCGCCGTAGCCGGTGACCACGCCGTCGCCGGGGAGCTGTTTCTCCTCCATCCCGAAGTTGTGGCTGCGGTGGGTGCGCAGCTGGTCGAACTCGTTGAACGTGCCGTCGTCGAGGAAGTAGTCGATGCGCTCCCGGGCGGTCATCTTCCCCTTCTCGTGTTGGGACTCGATTCGGTCCTCGCCGCCGCCGAGGAGTGCGCGCTCGGTCTTCTCGCGCAGTTCCTCGATGCGCTCTTCCATCGTCATCTGATTACGCGTGGTTTCCGCGACCGGCGGCAAAAGGATTCCGAGACGACCACAGGCGCGCGGGCGGGTGCTTACAGGACCGACCGGGAGCGCCGCAGGCCGACGAACGAGACGACCGCGACCGCCACGGTCACGACGAGGAACACGCGCGTCTGGTCGAACGTGACACCGAGCAGCGACAGCGGGCCGACGGCGACGCCGAGCGCGCCCGCGAGCCCGGAGACGAACGTGAAGATGAGGAACACGGGGATGGCGACGCCGACCGCGTACAGCCACGGCGTCGCCACGGACTGCGCGAGCGAGCCGGCGCCGCGGCGGAACTCGTCGACGGCCGCCGTGCCGAGCACCCAGCCCGCGAACAGCAGGAAGCCGACGAGCCCGCCGGTCAGCAGGAGGTCGACGACGGGGCCGGCGACCGTGCCGAAGACGCCGGCGTCGAGCGCGCAGACGCTCCCGGTGACGGCGAACACGACGAGGAGGCCGGCGACCGCGCGCCGCCGGGAGACATCGTACTCGTCGACGAGGAACGAGACCGGGATTTCGAGCATCGAGATGGAGGAGGAGAGCGCGGCCAGCAGGACGACGCCGAAGAAGACGACACCGACGACTTGGCCGTAGGGGAGCGCGGCGAACGCGCCCGCGAGGCTGACGAACAGCGCGCCCGGGCCGCCGGAGCCGGCGCCGCTGCCGAGCGCGAACAGGATGGGGAAGACGACGACGCCCGCGAGCACGCCGACGAGCGTGTTGAGGACGGCGATGGCGGCGCCGTCGGTCACCAGCGAGCGGTCCTCGCCGAGGTAGGAGGCGTAGGTCAGCATCGTGCCCGCGCCCAGCGAGAGCGTGAACAGCGCCTGCCCGGCGGCCTGCGGGAGGATGTCGAGGAAGTTCGCGCGCAGGAAGCCGATGTCCGGCGAGAGGAAGAACGCGACGCCCTCGGCGGCGCCGTCGAGGGTGAGCCCCCACGCCGCGAGCGCGACGAGCAACACGACGATGGCGGGCATCATCACCTTCGTCGCCTTCTCGATGCCGCGGCGGACGCCGCGGAGTACGACGAGCGCGGTGAGCCCGAGGAACAGGAGGTGGAACCCGACCGCGTCGAACCCGTAGCTGATGGCGCCGAAGTGCGCGCCGGGGTCGGCGAAGTACGCGCCCGTGAAGCTCTCCGCGAAGTAGCGCAGAATCCAGCCGCCGACGACGCTGTAGAACGAGAGGAGGACGACGCCGGTGACGACGAAGACGTGCCCGAACGCCGACCAATACTTCGAGTCAGAGAGGTCGGCGAGGGCGCCCACGGGGTTGCGTCGGGAGCGCCGGCCGATGACGAACTCCGCGAGCAATCCGGGCACGCCGACGAGCAACACGACACCGAGATAGACGAGAAGGAAGGCCGCACCGCCGTTTTCGCTTGTCATCCACGGGAACCGCCAGAGGTTCCCGAGCCCCACGGCCGACCCGACGGCCGCGAGGATGAACCCGATTCGTGTCTGCCAGGACTCGCGTGTCATTGGCACGCCGTAGCAACCCCCCGCATTTGAGGGTTGCGACTGACGAACCGTCAAACCGTAGAAGACACCCGCGAACGACGCTAAAAGACCGTTATAGAACTGTGGGTCGGTGCCAAAATCGCGGCGCCGGTGACAGTTCCTAGAGGCCCGGAATCGGGGGCGCGGCGTAGATGTCCGTGACGCCGAGGTACAGCGTCACGAAGACGCCGACGAGCACGTACGTCCGAATCGACCACAGCCAGACGGTGGCGAACGTCTCGCCGCCGCTGGTCCCCTTCTTGATTTCGTCGACGGCGTGCGGGCCGTACACCCAGCCGACGAAGATGACGCCGAGCAGCACCGACAGCGGGAGGAGGACGCTGTACGCGAGCGTGTCGAACCAGCCGAGCCACGCGGTGTTCCACGCGGAGAGCGTGCCGAGCACGAACAGGCCGCCGGCGAACCCGAACGCGGTCGCGGGGCGGCTGTAGCCGTAGTTGTCGACGACGTAGGAGGTGACGACTTCCAGCAGGCTGATCGCCGAGGAGAGCGCGGCGATGAGCACGACGACGAAGAACACCGCGCCGAGCGCCTGCCCCGCGGTGCCGAGCTCCGCGAACACCTGCGCGACGGCGACGAACAGCGCGCCCGGGCCGCCGCCGGCGGCGGTGTCCGGGACGCTGCCGAACTGCACGAACAGCAGCGGGATGACGACGAGGCCGGCGAGCAGGCCGACCGCGGTGTTGAGGACGACGACGAGGCTGCCGTCCGCGGGCAGGCTGTCGTCCTCGCCGAGGTAGGAGGCGTACGTAATCATCGCGCCCATCCCCAGCGACAGCGAGAAGAACGCCTGACTCACCGCGAACGGGACGACGCTCCCGAGGTTGTTTGCGAGGTAGTCGAAGTCCGGGGAGAGGTAGTAGCTGTACGCGGCCGCGGAGCCGTCGAGGGTGAACGCGTAGACGGCGAGCGCGACGAGCATCACGACGATAGACGGCACCATCAGCTTCGTCGCCTTCTCGATGCCGTCCTCGACGCCGAACGCGACGATGCCGGCGGTGACGGCCATGAAGACGGCGTGGAAGGCGATGGCCTCCCAGCCGGCGGAGACGGCGCCGAAGTAGGCGGCGGCGTCACCGAAGTACGCGCCGGTGGCGCTGCCGAAGATGTAGCGGATGACCCACCCGCCGACGACGCTGTAGTAGGAGAGAATCCAGAGGCCGGTGAGCAGGCCGAGCGCGCCGACGACCGTCCACGCGGGGTGTTTCAGGCGGTCGAACGCTTCGACGGCGTTGATGTTCGCGCGCCGGCCGACGACGAACTCCCCGAGGATGGCGGGGAGGCCGATGAGCAGCGCGGCGAGCAGGTAGACGAAGACGAACGCCGCGCCGCCGTTGGTCCCGGTCTTGAACGGGAACTGCCAGATGTTGCCGAGCCCGACGGCCGACCCGACGGCCGCGAGGATGAATCCGAGTCTCGTTGCCCAAGTCTCTCGTTCTGCCATGGTGTACCACGCCGTACCCGCGCCGCCGNTTAAAAAGCGTACGGTTTGCGAGNGCGGACCACGGCACCAGCTGGCCCGAGAACGCCCGTCGCCGCGGGCGGCTCGCTCGGGNACGNGCNCTCCACGAGGCCGGTAGCGGCCCCGAAACAGCCGAAATCAGATGCCGGCGGGTCGCGTCGCCGGGCCGACCGCACGAAGGCGGCAGTGGNGAGTGAGAAGGGTTGGCTTTATGCGAACCCGCGACAGCCTTCCGAGTGCAAAATGAAGCTCCACGAGTATCAGGCGAAGCAGGTCTTCGCCGAGGCGGGCATCCCGACCCCCGGGTCGACGCTCGCCACGACTGCCGACGAGGTCGTCGAGGCGGCCAGTGACCTCGGCTACCCCGTCGCTGTGAAGGCCCAAGTACACGTCGGCGGCCGCGGCAAGGCCGGCGGCATCAAGCTCGCCGAGAACGAGACCGAGGCCCGCGAGGCCGCCGAGGACATCCTCGGCATGGACCTCAAGGGGTACACGGTCGACAAGGTTCTCGTCGAAGAGGCCGTCGACTTCACGAACGAACTGTACGTCGGCGTCACGATGGACCGCGGCGAGGGCAAGCCCGTCGTGATGGTCTCCGAGAAGGGCGGCGTCAACATCGAGGAGGTCGCCGAGGAGGACCCCGAGGCCATCGCGCGCGAGCACGTCGACCCCGCGTTCGGCCTCCACCCGTATCAGGCGCGGAAGGTCGTCTACAACGCGGGCATCCCTCGCGAGGTCGCGGGCGACGTCGCGTCCATCCTCACGACGCTGTACGACCTCTTCGAGGACCGCGACGGCAGCGACGTGGAAATCAACCCCCTGATGGTCACGGCCGACGACGAGGTCATCGCCGCGGACGCCGTGATGAACATCGACGAGGACGCGCTGTTCCGCCAGCCCGAACTCGCCGAGATGGAGGAGGAAGCCGCCGAGGACGACCTCGAAGCCAAGGCCAACGAGTACGGCTTCGACTACGTGCGCCTCGACGGCAACGTCGGCATCATCGGCAACGGCGCCGGGCTCGTGATGACGACGCTGGACCTCGTGGACTACTACGGCGGCAAGCCCGCGAACTTCCTCGACATCGGCGGCGGCGCGAAGGCCGAGCGCGTCGCGAACGCCCTCGACATGGTGTTCAGCGACGAGAACGTCGACAGCGTCGTGTTCAACATCTTCGGCGGCATCACCCGGGGCGACGAGGTCGCGAAGGGCATCAACACCGCGCTCGAACAGTTCGACGAGATTCCCAAGCGCGTCGTCGTCCGGCTCGCCGGCACGAACGCCGAGGAGGGCCGCGAGATTCTCAACGACGAGCTGGTGACCGTCGAGGAAACGCTCGAAGGCGCCGTGCAGCGCGCCGTCGAATACGCTGACACGGAGGCAGAACAATGAGCATTCTAGTCGACGACGACACCCGCGTCGTGGTACAGGGCATCACCGGCGGGGAAGGGAAGTTCCACGCCGAACAGATGATCGAGTACGGCACGAACGTCGTCGCTGGCGCGGTCCCGGGCAAGGGCGGCCAAGAGGTCGCCGGCGTCCCGGTGTACGACACCGTCCACGACGCCGTCGACGAGGAGGACGCCGACGCCTCCGTCATCTTCGTGCCGCCGGCGTTCGCCGGCGACGCCGTCTTCGAGGCCCTCGACACGGACCTCGACCTCGCGGTCGCCATCACCGAGGGCATCCCCACGCAGGACATGGCGAAGGTGAACAAGCGCCTGCAGGAGACCGACACCCGCCTGCAGGGGCCGAACTGCCCGGGCATCATCACGCCCGGCGAGGCGAAGCTCGGCATCCTCCCCGGGAACATCTTCTCGGAGGGGAAGGTCGGGCTCGTCTCCCGCTCCGGCACCCTCACCTACCAAGTCGTGGACTCGCTGACGCAGCGCGGCATCGGCCAGACCACCGCCATCGGCATCGGCGGGGACCCCATCATCGGGACGGACTTCATCGACGCCCTCGAGCTGTTCGAGGCCGACGAGGAGACCGAGGCCGTCGTGATGTGCGGCGAAATCGGCGGCGAGGACGAGGAGGAGGCCGCCGAGTACATCGCCCAGAACATGGACACGCCCGTCGCGGGCTTCATCGCGGGCCGCACCGCGCCGCCGGGCAAGCGCATGGGCCACGCGGGCGCCATCGTCTCCGGCAGCGGCACCGGCACCGCCGAATCCAAGATCAACGCCCTCAACGAGGCGGGCGTCCCCGTCGGCGACACCCCCGAGGAGGTCGCCGACAACATCGAAGACCTGCTGTAGTCGGTCCCGCCGGTTTTCTTTCGCGTCCCAGTAGCCGACAGCCGCGGCTCTCGGAACTGACGCGCGAGCACGAGCAGGGCGGCGTGCGCGCGAATACCCCCGTAAACTGTCCGAACTCGCGTTAATCGGCGTGAAACGACGGCGACGGTGTCCCCGGTTTATGCTGTCGTCGGTCGAACGCCGGAACACGATGACGACGACCGCACCCGACTCGGCCGTCCGGGAGTTCTGCCAGCGCTGCGAGCGCGCGACCCGCCACGCGGTCCGCATCGAACTCC
>JGI12451J12833_1000497_pt1 | contig 12798 bp, 16 predicted proteins | sample A23E3SouthBayCA_2_FD_12833 | JGI IMG/M metagenome (IMG submission 12833) | reverse complement strand
GTGGTGCCCCACTACGACCTCGGCGAGGATCTGGACCTGCTTGACTTCGAGCGCGGTGCGAAAGTGTCCGGCGGCGGCTACCAGTTCGTCAAGGGCGAGGGGGCACGTCTGGAACACGCCCTCATCCAGTTCATGCTGGACGTCCACCGCGAACAGGAGTACGTCGACGTGCTTCCGCCGATTCCGGTCAACTCCGATTCGATGGAAGGGACCGGCCAGCTCCCGAAATTCGACGAGGACGCCTACCGCGTCGGAGCCAGACAGGACGACGACTACGACAGCGACGACCTGTGGCTGCTCCCGACGGCGGAGGTGCCGGTCACCAACATGTACCGCGGCGAAATTTTACTTGATGACGACCTGCCGGTCAAACATCAGGCGTTCTCGCCGAACTTCCGCCGCGAGGCCGGCGAGCACGGGACCGAGACGCGGGGGTACGTCCGCGTCCACCAGTTCCACAAGGTCGAACTCGTCAACTTCGTCCGGCCCGAGAACAGCTACGACCGGCTTGAGAGCCTGCTTGACGAGGCCGCCGAAGTGCTCGACCGGCTCGAACTGCCCTACCGCGTGCTCGACATGTGTACCGGCGACATGGGCTTTACACAGGCGAAAAAGTACGACATCGAGGTGTGGGCACCCGGCGACGACATGGAGGACGGTCCCGACCGCGGCGGCCGCTGGCTCGAAGTCTCCTCGGTGTCGAACTTCGAGGACTTCCAGGCGCGCCGCGCCGGCCTGCGCTACCGCCCCGAACGCCACGAATCCGCCGACTACCTCCATACGCTGAACGGCTCCGGACTCGCCGTCCCGCGCGTCCTCGTCGCCATCATGGAGTACTACCAGAACGACGACGGAACCATCACCGTGCCCGAGCCGCTCCGCCCGTACATGGGCGGCCAGGAAGTCATCGAGGGCTCCGAGAAAATCGGCGAGAGCGCCGTCGGAGCCGGCGAGAAAGAGTAGACCACCGCGGTCCGTTGCGCTCGGCCGGTGTCCCGCTTTCCCGTATGCGGCGTGTTACACGGAACCATATTTCAATACAGTATTACATTCGTTCGCCGGCACCGTCGATATATGGCTGACGACGCCTTCGGCCGGATGGTGCTGGACTTCCACCGCGGGGACCTCGCCGAACGGCCCCGCTATCGCCGCGACGACGACGATCTGACTGAAGCACATCTTTCGGGCTACTTCGAGCCGCCATCGGCGTGGCATCCCATCGAACAGAACCTGTTCTCGGCGGTGACGGGCCGTGTCCTCGACGCCGGCTGTGGCGTCGGGCGACACACGCTTCCACTACAGGAGCGCGGCCACAGCGTGCTGGCATCGACCGGAGTCCGGGGGCCGTCGCGGTTGCCCGCGAGCGCGGCGTCACGCGTCCCGTGGTCGGCGACCTCCGACGGCCGCCGGGCAACGGATTCGAGACGGTCGTTGCCCTTGGCAAACAACTCGGCCTCGGCAGTTCGCTGGCCGACCTCCGGACGACGCTCACCGAACTGGCGGCGGTGACACAGCCCGGTGGCCGACTCGTCGCCGACATGGACACGCTCGACCGGGCAGAGCCGGAGACTGACGCGGCCCACCGCACCCAGCCCGGTGTCGCTTACCGGACCTTCCGCGTCGAGTACGACGGGCTGGCCGGCCCGTGGACCGACCTGTTGCTGGTCACGCCGTCGGAGTTCCGCGACGCGGTCAGCGAAACGCCGTGGACCATGGACACGCTCGTCGGGACCGAGACCGACGGGTCGATGTACGGCGTTCAGCTGTCGCTGCCCGGACAGTAAAATAGCAACGCCGCAAGCGGGCAAGCCTTAGCGCGTGTACGTCTCTATTCGCTCGATGTCGTCCCCGGCGAACGTGAACACATCGACGAACCCGACGATGCACTCGCCCTCAGCATCGAGCAAGCGGCCACGGGCGATGACTGCCGCCGTCGTCGCGTCGTCGCTGTCGGCCGGCTCAACCGCGCTGTCTTTCTGGCGACAGTAAAGGCCGTCGAGCGGATGCGTGGTGTCTGTCTGGGGTCGTTCCTCACGCATGAACTGTACGAACCGGTCCCGGCCTTCGATGGTCCGGTCGGGGCGGTCGTGGACGAACGACGGGGCGAGCAGCGAGGCCAACTGGTCGTAGTCGTCGCCGTCGATGGCGTCGTAGTAGGCCCGTGTCCGCTGACGGAGAGCAGGTCGCGTCACGGGCCTGGTTCGGGTTCGTCACCCGTGTCTCTATCGCTCTCCGCGTCGGATGTCTCGTCAGCCGCGTCCGGGACCGAATCGGCAGCTTGCTCGGGGTCGGCTGATTCTCCCGTGTCGCCGCCGTCACCGTCGGCCATCGGGTCGGCCAGATCCAGTTCGACTGCGTCGTCAGTCTCCGTCTCGGAGTCAGTGGCGGCGTCCGATGACGCGTCGGGGGTCGACTGCTCGCCGTCCGACGCGTCCTGTGTCGAGGTGTCGTCGTCCGCGCTGCCGACCGTGTCGGGAGGCTCTTCAACCATCGCGGTCGGGGCCTCGTCCAGCGGGTCCGTCGGCTCGTTCTCAGCTTCGCTGGCGGCCAGTTCGGCCTGAATCTCCTCGATATCAGCGTCGTCGACATCCGAAAGCTCACCCTCGCCGTCAGGCGTCGGTGCCGACTCCGGTGAGGCATCGTCAACCGACGAGGCATCGGGTTCCGCCGCTGTCGACTGGTCCGCGTGAGCGGTCGCGTCGTTGGTTGCGGTCGGCGGATTCGTTGACTGGGTAGCTGTCCCCGTCGTCGTCCCCTCGGCCGATTCTGCCGTCGGATCGTCGGCTGTGTCTCGTATGTCGTCGGCCGCATCGGCGGCTTCAGATGACGGCGTCGACTCCAGCGACTCGGTAGCCGACGACGCCGTCTCTGTCAGCTCGTTGTCTGTCCGCTCGACTTCTGCGTCGATGTCTACGTCGAGCGAGGTATCCACAGCGGTCTCGTCCTGTGTGAGGAACGTCGGCCGGTCGTTGTCCGTCTCTTTTTTCAGTGTCTCCAGATCTGGCGGCCACGGACCGTCGGGGTCGGGTGGTTCCTTGTAGCCGCGGGCAGCTTCAAGCGGCCGCTCTGCGTCGTCCCGGAGTTGCTGGCCCTCGGCACCGTCCCCGCTAGAGTAGGCGCGAGCGGCCTGTGTGAGCCAGTCGCTGGCCTGCCACAGCGAGTTCGCCTTCGTCTTTGTGTCCTCGTAGATCGGTTTCAGGGACTCGTCGTCGACGAACCGGACAGCGGTGTCGAAGTGGTCTTCGGCGTCGGCGAACTCCTCGCGTGCCTGCTGGAAGTCGCCCTGTGCGACCATCCACTCCGACTCCCGGAAGGCCCCCATCGCCGACGTGAACGCGCGCCGTCCCTCAGTGTAGTGGGCGTGGCCGACGCGGTAGCGGGCGAACGCGGTGTCGTCGCCACCGGTGTCGGCGATAGCGTCCTTGATTTCCCCGACACGGGGGAGTTGCTGGAGGTTGTCGGTACTCCAGACGTACTGCACGTCGCCGTCGTGGTCGATGACGACGACAGCGCGCTCGATCAGTTGCTGGCCGATATCGTCGATAAAGTCGAGTCCGTACTCACGGGCGACATCGTGGTCAGTGTCGGACAGGAGCGGGACTTTCAGGCCGTAGCGGTCGGCGAAGGCCCGGTGGCTATACACCGAATCCGGGCTGATGCCCAGGATCGTCACGTCCTTCTGCATCGTAAAGAGGTCGAGTTCGTCCAGATCACAGGACGTGTCGTCACAGGCCGGATTGAAATCCGCCGGATAGAACGCAAGGATGACCACGTCCTCGCCAAGATAGTCGGATAGTTCGACTCGCTGGCAGTCGCCATCGACGAGCGCCGGCAGTTCGAACAGTGGTGCCGCCGTCCCCTCTGAAAGCACACGTTGTACAACCAATTCCGGCTATAACAGTGTTTGCACAGTGTCACTGAACGAGTCGCTTTTATTCGCCAGCGTAGTAGCGCTCGTGTGGAACTGCACGTCCGGTACGAGGGTGACGACGACCCAGATAAATGTAGCGCACGGAAACTGGCCCGGATGGACGAGGCCGAACTCCACCGCGCGACGCGGTCGACGCCGCCCGGCATCGTGCTCAACCCCTTCGCCGAGCAGGCGCTGTCTCCGGCGGACCGACCGACCGCCGGCGACGGCGCTCGCCACAGCCGTCTGGTTGCACTCGACTGTTCCTGGGAGACCGCCGAACGGGAAGCGTTCGACCTCGAAGGGGTGCACCGCTCGCTCCCCTTCCTCGTCGCCGGCAACCCGGTCAACTACGGCACGGCCTTTCAGCTCAATACCGTCGAAGCCTTCGCGGGTGCGCTCGCCATTCTCGGGGAGCACGACCACGCCGAGCGGATTCTCTCGACGTTCTCCTGGGGCCACACGTTTCTGGAACTGAACGAGGAACCACTGGAACGGTACGCGAACTGCGAGGATTCGAGCGACGTCATCGACGTACAGGACGACTATCTCGCCGAGGAGTAGTCATCGGGGCGTTGCTGGCTTTTCGAGGAGCGGCGCATCACAGTGTGGACAGGCCCGCCGCGCATGTGCCTCCAGTACGTCGTCGATGCGTTCTCCGCAGGCTTGACACCGCATGACAATAGTTAGCTCTCCAACAATAATGTAGCTTCGGCTTCATATTTAAGGCCGCTTACGAGAAGCTGGTGCCGATACCGGCTGGCGCGTCGGGAGGGGTGAGCGGACTCGTCGGCAGGTCCGCGTCGGGGTCGGGGTCGTTATACCCGCCGGGCGCAACGTCGTTTGGCCCATCAGGATAGCACAGCGACGCTAGCGCCTGGATATGGTCGCGGCCGACACCGAGTTCGAACTGCCCGCCGCCGTACAGGTCGATACCGTGTGCCTCGCAGTAGTTGATAGTCGCAAGCACGGACTCGACGGTCCCGCAACGGGATGGTTTCATATTGAGCCACGCCGGTTCGAAGGGCAGCGACTCGATGCTTTCAACGCCGGTGATAGGTACGTCCCAGGTGACACGGGCCTCCTGACCGTCGAAGATGGGTCGGGTCGTCTCGGTCAGGTCGGGGTCCTCGACCAGCGCGTCCGGGAGGCCGTCGACGACACGGCGGTAGAACTCCGGGTCGGCCGCGACATCGACATCTGTCCCCTCGTACAGCCCTTTCAGGTCCAGCACGCGAACGTCGTAGTCCGCCAGCTGGTCGACAAGGGCGTCACTCCAAGACGGCGTCGGGTCGAGTTTGAACGACAGGTCGCCGTAGCGCTCACACAGCATCGCCAATCTGTCAGCCGTCGGCGGCGTGTCGTCGTCGGCGTTCGAGAGCCGCGTCGAGACGACGAAGTTCACTGGGTCGTACTGTCGGCCGAGTGCTGCCCCGAGGTCCGTGTCATCCTGCTGCAGCGCCAGGTCAAGCGCCGCGCTCTCGAACCCCCAGCGGCGGTAGTGACGGAACCGCTTCTCGTCGGGGGGCTCGGGCCACAAATCGGTCGCTTCCAGCGTCGCCGAAAACGAATCAACGGTGTACTCGCCGGCCAGCGGGGAGTCCTCGCCCGGCAACGCATCGCTGTCCTGTAGCACGTCGTGGGCTTCGGCTGTGTACGTCACGTCCTCGCCGCTGCCGGTCTCACCCGCACCGGAAAGGTGGATGACCGTCGTCACTCGGTCGAATCCGCTGGAGGTCGCCCGTTCTCGACGCTCGAACGAACAGCTCTCGATGGTGACCGGTAGGTCTGCGACCTGATCGTACATACTCCGGCTTCGTCGCTCGGGCATCTAAAGCCGGCGACGACTGGGAGGTGTCTCCCTGTCTTTCACCGTCGTTCCACGCTGAATCGGTCCCGGACCGAAACTCAAAGCTTAAACGCGCGCACCGGGAATGACCGCGCATGGCTAGCTTCGAGACAGCGTCCGACCGACTCCTCAACAAGCAGATCTGCATGCGGTGTAACGCTCGGAACCCACAGCGCGCCCAGCAGTGCCGGAAATGTGGCTACGGCAACCTGCGTCCGAAGGCGAAAGAAACCCGCAGCGCCTGATTTTCGGGTCAGTTGCCACCGAGATCCGGTGGCAGTTCGTCACCACTCGGCTACTGCCCAGTGGGTTCTTCATCCGCTGACTGCCGGTCGAGCGTCGCCATGCGAACCGACGCGTGTGAGACGAGAAGCTCCAGCAGCTTCTGGTCTTCTTCACCGACAGTCGTCTCGTCCGTCGTAACCGAGATGACGACTGTCGTCTCGTCTTCATCGTCCAGAACCACTGCCGACACGCAATCGGTGACTGACTCGGGGATGTCGACGGGGAACGGCCGGTCGTGAACGATGACCGCTCCCTGTTCCTGTGCCCGGACGGCCTGCGCGAACTCGGCGACGACGTCGACCGGGACGGTCCGAACCGTGTTCGCGAGCGCCACCGCATCGCCGTCCCTGAGCTGGATGACGGCTGTCTCCTCCATGCCGGTCATCGTGCCGAAGGCCTCAACAACGAAGGCAGCGACGCCGTCGACGCTGGGGGCGCTGGCGATGGCGCGCCCGTAGTTGTTCACGTCGGCCGCCTTCCCGGCGAAAGCCTCGACGCGGTCGCGCTCGGCCGCCAGTTCGCGGAGCCGACTGCGGCTCCGGGCGTCGTACAGGCCGACCAGAACGCCTGCCAGCGCGCCGACAGTAACGAGGTCAACCGTCAGGTACGACGCTCGGGCGAGTGAGCCAGAGGTCACGCGCTGACTGAACAACAGGAGCGCCGCCACGGCGGCGAACGTCACAGTTCCGCCGGCGGCCCACGCGGCCACTCGGGACGTGGCCCCCTCAAATGCCGTGTCGCGGGCGAGCCAGACGCCCGCGTACGTCACCGCGAGGCCCATCGCCACAAAGGGGAGCGCATCGACCGCGACCGCCACCGGAATCCGGGTCTGCTGGACCGCGTGAAATACCTGCATCGCGGCCAGTACGACGCCGGAGACTGCCAGAGCCGCCCCCGTCAGAAGTCGCTGGTTCATAGCGTCGAATATCGGCCCTATCACTAGAGCGTTGTGCCGGTTTCGAGTGGTCAGTCGTCGGGATACTTCGGCTCGCGGCGCTCGGCCCGTTCGAGGGCGCGCTCGACGACCTCGCGGACATCGCCGTGGAAGACGCCGCCGTGACCCGAGTACATGTGTTCGACGCCTGCCGGTATTCGGTCGAGAATACGCTCGATGCTCTCGATGAGGCGCTCGCGGGACTGGCCGGGGCGGTCCGTGCGGCCGAAGGAGCCGTCGTCGAACGCGCCGTCGTCGTGGACGACCACGTCGCCGGAGAACAGGGCTGACTCGGAGACGAGCGAGACGTGGTCATCGGCGTGGCCCGGCGTGTACACGACCTCACACTCTTCATCGCCGACGGTGAGCGTGTCGCCGTCAGCGAGTGCGTGGTCCCGGCGGGGATGGGAGCCGTAGGCGTACAGCGGCGCGTCGAAGGCGTCGAGGACGGTATCAAGTCGCTGGACGTGGTCGCCGTGCTGGTGGGTTAACACGACGGCATCGAGCGCGTCGGCGTGCTCCCGAATGACGTCGACGACGCCGCGCATCGCACCAGCGTCGACGAGTGTCGTCTGCTCGCCGGTCGCGAGATAGGCGTTGCAGGTGAACGTCTCGGCTTCGGCGGTGACGTTGTGAACGTCCATACACGAAGCCTGTGGCGCGGCCCGCTTGAGTGTACTGTCCCGGCCGCCGGTCGCCACAGCAGTTCCGAGAGTGAGACCGAAGAACATCGTATTAACGCGCTAACACGCTGGAGTCGGCGAGTGATTTTTTACTGTGAACGTCATAGTTGTACACGTACCATGGGGTTCGGGAGCTACGACGAATCGGAACAAGACAATCAGGAGTACGACACAGACTTCGAGGACGAGGACGGCCTCGATGCTGAAGAAAACGCCCACGAGGGCGACATCGAGTACGAGTTCACCGCGTCGAACGACGAACTACTCGACAGACTGGAAGACATCAAAGACAACCAGAACACGTGAAAGCAGGGGCACGGGCCCTCGGCGTCGCGGAGTCGTACCGGGCGGAAACCAGTCAGTTTGCTGGCGCTGTCGTCCGCGCCAGTAGAGTGGCCGACGGCTTTGTTTTCAGTACTGCCACGGTCGGCGGGAGCGACGCGACCGAGACAGTGTGTGCGATGGTCGACCGACTGGACCGCGAGGACATCCGCTACCTGCTGGTGGCGGGTCTCGCGCCGGCGTGGTTCAACGTCCTCGACCTCGAACAGATTCACGACCACACCGACCTGCCAGTCCTCTCAGTCACCTTCGAATCCTCGCCGGGGCTCGAGGGGGCCATTCGTGAGGCGTTCGACGATCCCGATGTCGTACAGGACCGGCTGGCGACCTACCGTGCCCAGCCGGAGCGCCGACCGGTGTCGGTGAACGACGAGACGGTGTACGTTCGGAGCGTCGGTATCGACGACAGCGCCGCCGCAGATGTCGTCCGGGCGTTCACGCCGGAAGGCGGCCGTCCGGAACCGCTCCGGGTGGCCCGACTGGCAGCGCGGGGACTGGCCGAGATGGAGTGAGTCGGACAGCGGTAGCGGCCGACCGGCGACGCTGTGACACTGGTCGTCAAGACAGTGGAACAGGCCAGAGTTATTGCTGTCAGGAGCCAAAGCGAAAAGTTGTCTATTGCTAAGTCATATCTGCGGCCCGAAAGCATCCTGCTAGCTAGTACTGCCTCATCATTGTCTACAGTTAGTAATAGCTAAAGATATCCTGATTAGCTGGCACTGTGTTTGTACGAATACAATGGCAGAGAGCAAGACACAGGCGAGGAATGCTGTAGACCCCGCAGAAACGAACGAGCAGACGAATATCAACAGTAGCGTGACCCGGTCCGAGGGCGACCAGCCGACAGAGCACAGCGTGTACGGCAAGCGCCAGCAGGACAGCCAGCTCATATTCTTCGACGGGCAGGTTCCGGACGCGGACACGGCTCGCAACGGCGATGTGCAGGAACAGACGCTGGCCGCACTCGACCAGATTCGAGCGATGGCTGCCGAATCCGGTCTCGAACCGCGTGACCTGCTGCGGACGACGGTGTACCTCACGGAGATGGACCAGCTACCAGCGGTCAAGCAAGCGTACGCGGCGTTTTTCGACGGACAGCGACCGTCACGAAGCGTCGTCGGCGTTGCAAGCCTGCCAAACGACGCGGCGGTGCAGATCGAAGCAACCGGTGTAAAGCGGTAGTCACGGCCAGCGTCCGCGGTCGGGTGCCTGCCGGCGGACCGCTGCGTTTGAGAGCCTCCGGTGCAAACGACGGTGCATGGAGCAGATGGACGGCCTCGATGTCGTCGGCTGTGAGCGCTGTGATGACCTCTGTGGCTCGCGCTCGCGCATCGTCAACGGCGTCGGCCCCGCGGACGCGGACCTGCTGTTCGTCGGGGAAGCCCCCGGCGCGAACGAGGACGAACAGGGCGAGCCGTTCGTCGGCCGGAGCGGCGACGTGCTCGACGCTGGGTTACGCGATGCCGGCCTCGACCGCGGCGACGTGCGCATCACGAACTGCGTCCGCTGTCGCCCGCCGGACAACCGCGACCCCCGAAACGGTGAACTCGCGAACTGCCGCGACTATCTGGAGACGGAAATCGACCGTGTTGACCCCGAAGTCGTCGTGACGCTCGGGAAAGTGCCGGCCGAGCACCTGCTAGAGCGTGATGTCGCCGTCACCGGCGAAGCGGGCGACGTGTTCGACGTGGCTATCGCCGGCCAGCCACGGCGCGTTCTCGTCTCCGTTCACCCGGCGGCGACGCTGTACGACCCGAGCCAGAAAGAGACGTTCGAGGCGGCGCTGACGACTGCCGCGGAGTTTACCGACGCCCAGAGCGGCCAGTCACGACTCGGCGAGTTTTAAAAGTCGGATAGTGCGCTCGGAACCGCTAGTTCGCTGTGATGTCCATCGCTTCTGCTCTGGTATCGACCAGCGAAATGTCAACACCCGGAATCTCGCCGACCTGACTCTTGAGCGCCATTTTCTTGATCCCCTTGGAGACGATGACCCAGTCCGTGATACCGAACTCCTTACCCGCTTCCGCGGCCTCCTGTGCTCGCGAGAACACGTCGTCGTTCAGTGACGCCTCCATCTGGAGATTTGAGATGTGCGTATCGACCGCCGGCTGTGAGGCGAGTTCTTCGAATCGTTCGTTGACTTTCGCAAACGTCTCATCCGTCATCTCCATCTCTTCGGGAAATTCAGCGATGAGAACGTTACCGTCGACGTACAGGACTTCTGTCAGGTCAATCATCAGCGGCTGTATGCGGCAGGTGGATAAAACTGGGCCGGCCTATTCTCAGCTTTGATACTTTTGCAGGACCGGACGTGTGAGCGGGGTCGAGACCGCCCGCTTGACAGTGGCGGTGCTGAAGGCTTGTTCGAACAGGAACTCACTTACCCCCCGTTCGCCTACGAGAAGGTATGAGTGTCAGACAGACGACTGCGGACGTGGTCGTCGTCGATTACGGACTGGGGAACCTCCGGAGCGTCACGCGCGGGCTCGAACGCGCCGGCGCGAACGTTTCGCTCTCGGAGGACCCCGCAGAGTTCGACGCGGCTGACGGCATCGTCCTGCCCGGCGTCGGAGCCTTCTCCGAAGGGATGGACAACGCTGGGCCGTTCCGCGAGGCGCTGGTCGAACAGGCCGAGGCCGGGAAGCCCCTGTTCGGAATCTGTCTCGGGATGCAGATGCTCCTGACGACGAGTGAGGAGGCCGACCACGAAGGACAGGGCGACGCCGAGGGGCTGGACCTCATTCCGGGGAAGAACGTCCGGTTCAGCCGCGACCAGACCGTGCCACACATGGGCTGGAACGAACTTGACGTGACGCGGGACCATCCCCTCGTCGAGGGCGTCGACAGCGTGGGGTCGAAGACCCCACGGGCAGACGGAACCGGTGGTTCCGTCGACGGCGAACACGCCTACTTCGTCCACTCCTACTACGCCGTTCCTGACGACGAGAGCGCGACGGTGGCGACGACGGACTACGGGACAGACTTCGCATCGATTGTTGCCAACGACGCCGGCAACGTCTTCGGGACGCAGTTCCACCCGGAGAAGTCGGGCGAAACCGGGCTTCGCATCCTCCGGAACTACGTCGACTACTGTCTCGACCACTGAGTTCTGGACTTGGGTTCGTTTGTATGTCTACAGGAGCTTCTGTCGTGCTGCTCACCGGCGCAGCGTCGGGTATCGGAGCGGCGACGGCGCGGGCGTTCGCCGACGACGGCTGGACCGTCTACGCGACGGATGTTCGGACCGAATTTCCAGCGGATATCCGCGAGCGCTGTCGCTGTCTCGAACTCGACGTAACTGACAGCGAGCAGGTCGAGGCTGTCGGTGACCACATCATCGAGGAAGCGGGACGACTCGACTGTCTGGTGAACAACGCCGGGTACGGGGTCGCCGGCCCAGTCGAGGATGTTTCCAGCGACGACGTTCGCGAGCAGTTCGACGTGCTGGTCCACGGCCCACACCGACTCGCACAGGCAGTGCTGCCCGAGATGCGCGAACACGGCGGGCGCATCATCACCGTCTCAAGCGTCCTGGGCCACACCGCGTCGCCCGGACTCGGCGCGTATTCAGCCGGGAAAGCCGCCGTTGAATCGCTTTCTGACGCAGTTCGGATAGAGGTGGCCGGCGCGGACGACATCCATATCTCGCTCGTTGAACCGGCGTGGGTCGAGACGGGGTTCGCCGATGGCGCGCTGGAGAGCCTGCGTGATGCGGACCGGACGCCGACCTACGACCGGACGTACGACGCGCTGGAGGACGGCTGGGTCCTCACCGGTGGACCGCTGGCGACAACGCCAGAAGCCGTCGCGGCGACGGTACTCGCCGCAGCGACCGACGACCCGCCGAAGGCCCGCTATCCTGTCGGGGCCTTCGCCACGTTCGTCCGATGGACCCACTGGCTCCCGGCGCGACTGCAGGACCCGATACACCGTGGGTTCGGTCGGGCGAGCGCGCTTCTGGGGCGGTGGTTATGATACACCTGTCCGACGGCGACCGGGTTCGGCTCTCGACCGGCCACGAAGTGACGCTGCCGCTGGTCACCGAGGCGACGGTTGCCGGCGCGGTGCTCCCGGCGCGATACGACGTTGCCGAGTCGCTGCTGCCCGATGGACTGACACCGGTTCGAGTAACGGCCCGGCAGGCCGCAGTCGTGCTCCTCTGTGTCGAGTATCACCGTATCGGCGACGACGCGATGGCCCCCTACGACGAGTTCGCGGTGCTGATTGGCGCAACGGCGGACGAGTGGCAGCCACCACTGGTGCCACTGCTGACCCGCGATATCGGTGGCTACGTCTGGTCGCTCCCGGTGACAACTGAACCCGCTCGCGCCCTCGGCGACGAAATCTGGGGCTATCCGAAAACAGTCGCCAACATCAGCCACCACGACAACACGACCCGCCGCGAGACGACGGTCGTCGAGGACGGCGACCGCGTGGCGACGGTCAGCATCGACTGGCCCCGGACCGGGGAACACCGAGAGCAGATAGAGAGCTACGCGGTTCGGGAGGGCCGACTCGAACGAACATCTGTCGAGTTCCAGGGGAAACTAGGGGCTGCGCCGCTGAGCAGCTGCATCGACGTGGACCCGGGCGACCACGAGCGAGCCGACACGCTCCGCGCGCTCAACCTCGGCTCCCGGTCCGTCCTTCGATTCTCACTGGAAGGACGGATTGCGTACGGGGCTGGGCGGCCGGTGGAGCGGTAGCGGGGGCAGTAGCAGGAGCGGAGCAGTGCGGTAGCAGTAGCAGAGCGGTGAGGAAGCCGTACCGCATAGCATACCGCGCGCCGACGGCG
>JGI12451J12833_1000484_pt1 | contig 12930 bp, 15 predicted proteins | sample A23E3SouthBayCA_2_FD_12833 | JGI IMG/M metagenome (IMG submission 12833) | reverse complement strand
CGTGTTCGCAGCCACGCCGTTTCTCCGGGACGAGTTCGGGCTGACCGGAACGAAAGTCGGACTCGTGGTGACGGTACTGACGCTCGGCTACGCGGTGTTTTACTGCCACTGGGTGCGGTCACGGACCGGTACGGCGAACACAGAACCCTCTCGATGGGCCTCGTCGGCCTCGCCGGGGGCGCGCTGCTCGTCTCGGTCGCGGACACGTACGGACTGTTGCTGTGCAGTGTCTTCGTCCTCGGTGCGCTGTATGGCACGGCGATACCGGGCACGAACAAGGCGATATTTGGAAACGTCCCGTCCGGGCGGCAAAACCTCGCTGGCGTCGCCGTCGCCGACGCTCACCAACGGGATAGTGGGCAATAGAATCCGGGGCGGCTCGGATAACTCTGGGTTCCCGAAATCGGTTCGGATGATTCCCCAGTATGTGGGTCCGCCACGGGGAGCGCCTGTGTGCCAGTACCGGAACGTTTACAGCTGGATCGGTGTATCATTGATACATGGCACTGGAAACGGTACTGGTCGCTGGTAGGCCCGGTGACGAGGGTAACGGGCAGCAACTCGCATCGACGGCGATCGACATAGCGAAGCCGGCGGATGCCCGAGTGATCGTCGGCCAAATATTCACTGATGAGGAATACGAAACTAGCAAAACAAGTCTGGGTTTCGACGACGCCTCTGAGGTGTCGCCCGAACAGATAGCGGCCCAACACGGGCTCTTCAAGTCAATCGTCTCACAGCTCGACTCCGCAGAAGTCGAGTACGAACTGCGCACTGCAACTGGGCCACACGCGAACAGCATCATGGACCTAGCTGCCGACGTAGATCTCATCATTGTCGGTGGAGCGAACCGCTCACCGACGGGGAAAGCCGTCTTCGGCTCCACCACGCAAGATGTCCTCCTTCAGGCCCCCTGTCCCGTGGTGTTCGTCCGTCGAGAGTGACCGGTGTGAAACTGTGGCGCACAGCTTCGATGCCACCTGAGGACTTGGCGGCGTGCCTTGAAGGCCTAATCTGGCGGTTCAATCCCGGCGCGTCCGAAATAACTGCCGTTATTTCAGAGACACAGCGTGAGTCCGGATTCTGCGGACTGCCTTGCAAGCCGCTTCGCCGAGTTGAACGGTGCAAATTGGAGCGGTTTCCTGAAGTCCGGTGAAGTCTGGCCTCGTGGCTTCATCTATGAGTGAGACCGTGCAGAGAAGACTACTCCTTCGCTTGATTGGAACCCTGTTTGAAGCTCTCGATAACAACTGCGATTTTGTCCGTCGATGGAACGTCTCGGACGCTGTACTCGTGTGGGTGCTGCTGGTCATGTGGATATTCATCCGGTTGCGGGATATCGTATGTTTTGGCACCTTGGAAACCGCTCAAGAACTCTCGGGTGAGCATCGGTTCTACGAACGCCAGCTGTGACCCCTCTTTGTCCCCGATGAATCCCTGAATGAGTGTGTTGTCAAAGTTCGTGGGATCACCCTGCTCGTCGGGACCGTTTGGGAGCTCAGGAGCGTCTGTCGGCGCTGCGTGTTCACCCATGTCTGTAATATACCGCTCATCAGCGACGGGCGGCGGTGGTCGCATGTACCCCTCTGGAAGTTGAGCGAAGTCGAAGTTAGTCTCGATTCCGTCCGATGTTTTGGCATCGTACGGTGGAACCTGCGGACCCGCAATGTTGTCCACCGTTGCCGGGTCAAGCATGTGGAAGTGGATATCGAAATGGGGCTTCTCCCACGCTCCTTTGCCACCAAAATGGCCGTCTGGATTCCAGTTGAGTCCCAAGAAAGTAAATGGCGTATTAGCCGCGTCCGGGAACGGCACAAAGAACTGGAGCGACTGTTTGAAGTGGATCGTTGCTGCCTGTCCGCCAATCCGATACTTATCAGTCTCTGCCCGATTGTCTGATTCAGTTATATCCGTCTCGTCTGGAAGCCCTTCGAGTGCGGCGTGATCGAATTCAATTCCGTGATACTTCGCCTCTCCTGACGGTGTTTCACTCGTAAAGGTTCGGACTCGCCCGTTTCCGAGGGTAACGCTTCGTCCATACTCAGTGATTCCACTTGGTGGAAAGCCCTCCCAGCTATCGGTGCTATTTCCAGTACCCTTCGCGTCGGACTGCTCATCGTTGGCAGTTGCTATAGGTAGACCGACTCCGCCTAATATCGCACTTCCTGCAAGGGTCGACTGAAGCAGTGTTCGCCGACTTAGTGCGACCGTCGAATGGTCTGGCGACTGACCTGCTTCCTGTGTCTGAGCGGAATCTTTCACCATACTAAAAAATATATCTCCATTTACACTTTAAGCTGTGCGCGGCTGGAATAGAACCGCACACCTCCAACGAGTTCGCCGCGCTGTCAACCTAAAACAACCCCCTGCGTTGGAGTCAGCAAAATCTGACACTGGACTGCTGGCCACGATACTCAGATTCCCGCGGCGATTGTGCTGTGCTTTGTCGCCGGAAGAAACCCAGTGGCGTGGGTTTACTTGCCACCGTGAGGCTGGTCTTGGAAACCCCTCACCCAGCGGGGGTCACAAAATTGCTTCTCACACTGCCGTCAGACTGCCATCGTGACAGTTCCATGCCCTTGCAAGGACAGCCTGAGCTGGTCCGTTGACGCTATACTTCCTATATGACCCCGGTTAGATGACGAACGTAACCTGACGGAACCACCATGGCTTAAGTACACAACTGCACTACAGAAGAGGCGAATGGGCTCGGGGCCGGAGTTGACGCAGACGTCGCTGGAGACACTTCAGGAAGCACTCCAAACGGAGCGAATTACCTACGTTGATACGCTGAATGAAGATATCGGCGCAGTTGTTGAGAGTGCAGACCAGCTTGCCTTCGATTACGTCGTCGGTGATGTCTCTGACTATGGCGTGTCCTCGAATGACCATGTCCATCTTGATCTGGTCCATGAGGGCTCGACGATTCACTGCGTACTCTTCGGATACAAGCGGTCAGCTATCGACGCTACGATCGAGGATGGGATGCAGGTGGCCGTGAAAGGCTCACTGTCGTACTACGAAGACGGGGGCAACGTGTCCGTCATCGTCGAAGACATCGTTGAGGTCGGTGAAGGCACGTACCAGCGGATATACGAGCAAAATCGGCAACTGCTGGACTCGGATGGGTTGCTTGATCCGGAGCACAAACAGGCGCTTCCAGACTTCCCAGAACGAATCGGGATCGCCACCAGTGCAACAAGCGATGCCCGAATGGATGCAATTACCAGCATTCACGAGCGATATCCTGACGTTGATATCGTCATCCAGAACACGAGTGTTCAGGGCGACGATGCAATGATGTCGATCATGGGTGCGATCAGTGAACTCGATGACGACCCGCGGGTCGACGTTATCGTTCTCACTCGCGGCGGCGGTTCTGACAAGCATCTCCGGGTGTTCAACGAAACACCGCTCTGCCGCGTCATCCACAAAACCGAGACGCCAGTCGTGGTTGGAGTCGGCCACGAGAACGACCGAACACTGGCCGATGAAGTGGCCGACAGGCGGGTGATGACACCGACCGAGGTGGGCAACATCGTTCCAGAGCGGACCACGCTGGACGCGGAACTGGAAACACTCGAAGAACGTCTCAACACAGCCTACACAGAGACTGCCGAGACGACGCTGGAAACGATGGATGACCGACTCACACGGGCCTACAGACGAACAGTTGAGTCGGATCTGTCTGCGTTCGAAGCTGAGTTGGACCGCACATACGACACCCACGTTCGAGATGAACTGACTGATCTTGCGAACCGGCTAGAGCAAGCGCGGACCCAGTATGACCAGCAGCGAAAACGTGAACAAGAGGTCGCTGCCCATCGCCGCCAGCGTCGACGGCTGCTGCTCATCTTGGTAGCGCTGGGCTTGCTTGTTGTGGCCTTGCTCCTGTACATCCTGCTTCCACTATGAAAGACGAGACAATCGCCGACAAGACCGACCGACTTGAACAGATTATCGAACAGCTCGAAAACGGAGACGTCGCGCTGGAACGAGCGAACGAACTCCATGCTGAGGGCACGGAACTGATTGCTGAGTTGGAATCCGAGCTAGCTGTTGGGGATGGCGAGGTTATTGATCGCTGAAGTCCGGTTAAAACTGTTTTGAGTTGTAGTCGCTCTCCTCACAGAACGTCCCATATTTCGATTTCTGTGGTGGCTCTTGCGATGGCTGCACCCTCGCCGTCAACGTTTATTTCAGAAAGTTAAGACCCAATGGACGGCTAGGCAGCGGATTTAGATCAGCTAACCAACAGCCGGGACAGTTCTCATTCTCTGTTGGTTAGCGTGTTCAGAGTACTGGAAGAGTCCGGGTACGCTTACGAAGTCTATGTGCCCTCACAGAATGCTTCGAATCCGGGCCAGCAGTCCGGTGACTCGTCCGGCACACGCCGGAGGCGCTCATGCACATCCTGCCGGATACCCGGGTGCGTTTGTAGATATTCGCTGAGCACCCACGTTGAGCGGTGGGTGCGTATTTGGACACACTGCCGATGGCACACTCGTCGCAGATGTACTTTCGATGGGCCAACGCATCGACTTTCGAGGTCGCTGTTGGCGCGTCCTGCACGACCCAGTCCCGATGGTCACCCCAAATATCGATCTCGAGGCGAGAAGCTACGACAAGGCGATTTATTCCTGATTTAATCGCGTTAATTCGGCGAAAACCGGCCCCAAATCGGCCTCATGGCTTGGCCCCCTTATCACCTCCCGCCCGATACGTCGAGTTGCAATGTTCGAAGCAGATCCGCTGACGATTGTCCAGTTCGCAAACGAAACGGCTCAGATGGCGATGCAGGCAGGCCCACCGACAGACCTCCCCGCGCAGGTTCCGGACTTCGTCGGGAACATTCTGGCTGAGGTTAGCTCCGCTGCCGGCGGTGAGTCCGGCGGCCTCGGTGAGGTGATCAGCAGCATGACACCTGGTGGCAGTGAGGCCGGGGCGAATACGGCCGCAGAGAACGCGACTTCGGCCGCGAACGGGGCCGCGGACAATGCCCCTGGCAAATAAGCACGCAGTGGTTCCACCAGTTGGACCTGATTAGGGTACGGAATGATTGTCTGGCGCTGGCCGTTCTTTTGAGCGCTCTAAGCAGGTGTAACTACCGTTTCAGCGTATGGGTGTCTGACGACGAGACCAAGATCGCTGGGGAGTGAGTGGTTCGGTTGGTTGTGGCTAACCAAGCCGACCGCGAGGCGGTTCGAGATATCTTGTTGCATACCGCCTCCTCGTTCCTTTTAAAAAGTAACCGCAATAAGCCGTCGTAATCACATCGGTTTTTTCTTAGCTAAAGACGGATGAGAGCAAGTAATTAAACCGGACGACCGCAGTTCCTGTCTATTCGGGATGTAGTTGCCGTTGAGCTTCTATTGCTCCGCTCTGACGAATCCGGACTTCATGCGTCTCAACAGAGAAACGAACCTCGGTAAACTGTCGCCCCGCTACTGCCTGAAGCCCGTTGCAGAGCGACTCAGCGTCGACGTACTCGTCCAGTACTGGTACGTCATCAGTAGACAACTCCTCCAGAACTTCTGCAAGCTCTACGATGAGCTCAGTGTCGCCGTCCCAGTCATGAACTGCAAGCGTTTCCCAGTTCTGGGAAAGCGATGGAGTAGCAGCGCTCTCTGACATACCTACATTCGGTTACATACGTACATGAAAACATCGGCCTAAGTATCAGTAGTAATAACTACGTCAAAATAAATTGAATCAAGTAGTGGGGACTCCGAGACCATCTCGAAAAGCGTATGGCCCAGTACAACCTCCTCGGCGTCTCCGTCAGCCGAAACAACGGCCACGGAGATCGTAGCTGTTCCAGTTATCGGCTGCAGCCGCACCATCAACACCGAAAAAGGGCGGTTGGCCCTGAGTGAGTAGTTCATGTGATCTGGTCAGTACAGAGGAACAGGCTAACAGAGCCGTCCGCGTTCGACTCGGTGGTTGCCAGTAGTACCGCGCAAGATACAGAGGGTGTATCCAGCATACTGAGATTCGATTGCATTCTCGGAGAAACTGGTGAAAACTGGATTAGTCAAATAGCTACGTCACAGTGGCTCGATAATGCCAATTGTCGTGGCCACCGCCACGATCACGAAGAGACCACCGGAACCCAGAACCGCTACAGCTTTTTGTTGACGGAACTGGAGACATTGCCTCTGTCTATGCCAGCGCTGACTGTCGAGACTGGGTTTCACCTGACCCAGTGTGGCAACCTTCGTGTGCAGGGCTGCGATTGATACTAGCTAACAAACCATAGTTAAAATTAATTATCGACGGCGAATACCACCAAAACAGGTTCTGGTCCCCGCTGCAGGCCGACTCCTACGCCACCCTCACGTGGGAGAGGCGGTATGCAGGATCCGGAACCTGTCCGTGCCTCTGACAATTGCGGTTGTCGGGCGAGACTGTCGGTGCCCACCGTCGCCCGACATGCCCCTTTTGCAAGGAACATAGCACCTGTTTGACACCACTCTGGTCACAGCACTCCGTCACTGGTGGTCACCTCCAGCGACGGGTCTGGTCGGCGTAGGTAGGTCCGTGAGCGTGTCTGACGGCGTCAGTCAACGTACCTCGTTCGTGCGAGCGTCGAACTCGTCCCGGTTGATGCGGTTTTGCCCGGTGAGTGTGCTGAGATTCTGATAGAGCCGGCTGTCATTGAGCGGGTCTGTTCATACTACCGATACGCCTTCGGAGAACTGCGGCTGAAGCCCCTCGTTGAATAGTATCAGGAATTATAGAAGTAACGACTAACTGACCAATCTGACGAAAAAATACAGCGGTGTGGATGAAAAACAAATCGCATTACCAGCAGCTGTTGTGTTCTTTTCCAATGATAAGCGGGTGTCCGAATACTATTTTTCGTCACTTTGTATTTCCAGAAGTATTATCTGAATACTTATTTCTAGCAGGGGTATGCCAATCCGGCAACATCGACCTGACACGGAGGCCTTCGTGGAAGAATTCTTGGCGCAAACAGTTCCTTCAGCAATCCCAAATGACCGCTTCATCAATTGGGACGGTCTCAACGAGAGTATCGAGATGTACTCTGAACAGATCGCGGCTATTGTCGAACTTGAGGACGTTGAGAAAGAGGCCTTCGTAGGAGGAGTTGCCGACGCTCTGATGGCTGCCGACGATACCCGCGAGTGGATAGATTTCTACTTTGAACTCGTCGGTGAACGCGGGAATAAATACAGTTCGCTCGAAGGGGTCTGGAAATTCTATCCGATACAGAGGGCTATCGACAAGGGTGACCGCGAACAGGCACGGGAGCTCGCAGAGGTTCTACACGAAGTCGGACTCCAGCACATTGTCGACCAGGGAAACGTCCGCGACCACTACCGAGGGATGCTGGTTGGGATGGAGTCCCATGCCCGCAAAAACCGACAGGGAGCGTGCTTCGAGACGCAGGTAGAGCAACGAGTGGCCGATGTAACGGAGCTTCTCACAGATCATGGTTACTCCGTAGAATACGAGGATGAATACACCACAGAATACAACGATGATTCCGGACAGGCGAAGACCGTCGATTTTGCTATTTTTCACGACGGCGAGCTCGCAGTAGCCGTTGAAGCCAACTGTTACAAAGTTCAAGGCAGCAAACCCTCAGAAATCCGCCGATCCTACAATCACGTTGCTCAGCGGATGCGAGATGACGATGTGATTTTTGTCTGGATAACTGACGGCCAAGGATGGGGCTCCATGGAAAATGTGCTTCGAGAGTCATACAATGATATCACGGACATTTACAACCTCAACCAGGCTGATGCACATCTCACCGACGACATACTGAACGCCATCGAGACGGAAAATTGACCTGCAGTCACGTCAACCACGGAGGACTGAAATAAATATTTATATCGGGTGGCGGAACGAGTAGCTAATAATGGCAGCACCGGTTTTGAAGTGGGCAGGCGGAAAGCGCCAATTACTCGATGAGTTACAAAGCCGCTTTCCAAAGGAGTATAACCACTTTCACGAGCCGTTTTTGGGTGGCGGAGCCCTCTTTTTTGAGCTTGAGCCTGAGGACGGGACTATCAACGATACTAATACGAGACTAATCAACTTCTACCGACAGGTTCGGGACAACCCAGAGGAGCTTATTGACAAACTTGAATCGTTTGACGACCCTGAATCCAAGGTAAACCCAGATAACGACTATTCTGAAACCAGCCATACCGGTCGCGAAATCAAGAATTATTATTACCAACAGCGAGCGCGATTTAATAAGCGGCCGTACGGTGAAAACTTTGATCCACTCACCGAAGCGGCATTGCTTATGTATTTGAATCGAACGTGCTACAACGGCCTCTATCGAGAGAACAACAGTGGTGGGTACAATGTTCCGATTGGCGATTTCACTGACCCCGACTGGGTTCAACACAAACGGATTCACAAAGCCAGTACAGTGCTCACAGGAACGGACATTCGCAATGACGACTTCACATATATCCTTGACGCCGCAGAGCCTGGTGATTTAGTTTATTTCGACCCACCCTACAAGCCGATGAGTTCGACTGCCTACTTCACTGATTACAGTGCCGACGGATTCGACCAAGACGACCAGAAACGGCTCTTAGAAGTAGTTCAAACGCTCGCAGAACAAGATGTACACGTCATCGTCAGTAATAGCGGTGTGATGTACGAAATGTACGAAGATGCTGGCCTTCAGGTCGACAAAGAGGGTGCGACTCGGGCGATAAATAGCGATGGTGACAGTCGCGGCGAAGTGGACGAAATAATCGCGACAACAGTCGAACCAGCGAACCGGGCCACAAAAGGCCAAACGTCTCTTGGCCAGTATAATTCTTGAGTTGAGCCCTACTGACGCTACCAACAATGACTGTGTACAATAGGTGATAGAATAGAATCCAACGCGAGATCCGGGCAGTGTACTCTACTTACCGCTGATGATGTTGTTCGCTTCGTCACGGGTACGCTTCGCGGCCTCCTGAGCGTAGCCTTCGTGGGTTGTTTCGATGGATTTGTGCCGCAGTACGTCCTGCGCCAGCTGTGGGTTTTCGCGATAGAGTTCACGACCGAGGCCACGGCGAGCCCCGTGGGGTTTCAGCGGCTCCTCGAAGTCATACTCAGACCACTCACAGAGGTCTGCCAGTATGTTCCGGGCTGACTGCGTTGTGATCGACGGCGTCGAGTCCAGTGCTTTCGCCGCGTTGTCGAGCCTGGGGAACACGGCCTCGTTCTCGTCGGGCTCTCGGAGTTGCTTCCAGCGCCGGAGCGGGCGAAGTGCATCGTCGAGGATGGGTGCAGACTCACGGGTGCGATTCTTGCCGAACACTTGCATCGTGCCAGCATCGAGGTTGACGTGCCGCCACCGCAGCCCGTTCCGTTCCTCATCATCGGAGACGGCGACGAGTTCCGCACTGCGGGCTCCGGAGTAGGCGAGTAAGAAGACGAGTGCCTGGTCGCGGTAGGCCGCCGTGCGGTCGACATCACCACTTTCGCCGGCTTCGTCGACGCGGGCGGTGGCAGTCGCGCAAATGGCTTCGCGGTCGCGTGTCGTCCAGTACTGTTGGTCGGTTTCAGTCTCGTCGGTCGGAAGCGGGCCTTCGGCGTGGTTGGTCTTGGCCGGGTTCGTCGGTACCAGACCCTCGTAGACAGCCCACGTGAGAAATGAGCGGACGTAGGCGAAGTAGCGGCGGGCAGTCTCAGGTGAGATATCGTCCCGATCATCGGCTCGGGCTAGCTCACGAGCGTACTGCCGGCAGAGATCATCGTCAATCTCCTCGGGGCTGGTGATATCGTGTTGATCTCGTGCCCACGCGGCGAATTTCCGCAGCACGCTCGCGACGTTTGTTCGGTAGCGTCCGGAGTCGATATCGACCAGCCGTTTCTCGATTGCTGCTTCGAGGGCGTCGCCCCCGGGAGTAGCGTCGTACTCAGGCGGAAGCCGATCCATGCTTCCCATACAGCGGCGGTCCGGGTAAAACTGGTGGTGCTTACTAGTAATACAAACCCATCTACAAAACCAGAATATCGCCGTTTCAGGCACTCTGTTCGTGAATATTCGGGCTTTCTGTGTCTGATAAAGTCTATATAGCTATATCAATCTATCTTAAGAGGAGTTGAGATAACAGCGGGTTTAGTGGTGCTGTAATACGTGAACTGTCCAAAATTCGCTCTGATAAAACACCCAATAACACTTCTAATTTACTTGCGGTCAATACGAAAGCACCATTTTACGGGTGATTCAGCTGCACTCCCCCCGAAGCACTGACCGTAGATGTTTACTACAGGCCAAAACCGTTCAAGACAGAGATCTGATTCGGTACTGCGAAACATGATGCGCCAACTGTCCCGTCCTCCCACCGGTACCTGTGACGAGACGGCACCCCAGCCTGCAACTAATCCGGAGGTCGGGGTCTGAACCGTTTGACCAACACGTAGCCGCCGACCGCACTGACCGCTGTAACGATGGCGACACACGCCGATAGAATAACCGCGATGGGGAGGGCGAATATGATACCTAGGAGCGCGATCGCCGGAGACTGAACCGCGATGGCACCCCAAGCGATAGCTGCCCCAAGCCAGACTGTTACGAATGGCCCGACGATGACCGTGGTGACGACAGCCACGTCCGTCGATCGACCGGCGTGTCCACCTCGGCGGGCGAGTGACAGTGTTAGTGCCGTTATCACGAGCGGCACGAGGACCAGAACGCCAACGTGATAGAAAAGCGACTGCTCAAAAAAGGACTCCAAAATGTAGTAGGTAATCTCAAGAGAGTCACGACCGCCGGTATTGACGTACTCGCTGGTCACCAGAGGGACAAGAAAGTACGCGACCGCTCCAATCAGTCCCGTCGTTACCCCACTAAGGATGGCCAGAACCCCCGGTTCTATCTCACCGATCGATCCCGACGTCGTACGCTGTGGGGCCTCAGTCATGTTCTGCTGGCCGCCTACTCGTAAGTGGTCTTCAACCCACGCGGATCCAGCTTGTGACCGATACTGGTCCGCCTGTCCCCGGAGTGGGGTGGGGCCTGTCACTTCGGACAGTAGGGGAACGTGCTGATCCCGCCGGGTGCCGTTTCACATTCATTGCACGGACATGGCTGAGATGAATGTTTTCTATTTGATGGGATGGTTAAATTTGGCTCAGAGTTGCAAAAACAGTAATGAACCCGCTGATAGATCTCTCAGTAGTCAACACGCATTCAGAATTAACAGTTTATCGTGGTGAGATTCCTCTGAATCTCATATCGTATGCATTGAGAGGGCCAGTCTCAACTACTGGCATAGATTCTTTCTGACAGGAATTGGCTCTATAGAGGGTCAGACCGGCGAAAACTGGCGGTTCGGTTTATTTCAGATGCTCGTAGCCCCAACTCTCCAGTATTCCAGCCACAGCATCTGGGTTCTCTGCCGCGAGTTCAACGAACGCTTCACGGAGGTCTGTCACCGAGACATCCTTCGACCGCATGTCGAGTTCATCGGCCACGTCAGCTCTGATTTGGTCTTCCAGTTCGGCGTACTCGTCGCGAAGAAATGCAACGTGTTCGTTGTCTCGGTCTTCTTTGACGGTCTGACGGCGGATTACGTACGGAATGTCGTTTGTGCTCATGGTGTCAGTGGTGTCGTGATCCGGTTCAGAGTCAGACTCAAGAGCCGTCTTGGGATCGGCGTCCGGCGCTGAATCGGCCTGGTCATCGGTCGTGTCTTCGGCGAAGGGGTCTTCGCCTGGCCCTTCTTTCATGCCCGCCATTTAGGCCACCTCCTCGATAGCGCCAGGTTCTGGGGGATTCGGAGCCTCAACTCCGGCTTGTGCTTCGAGATACCGAGCCAGTCGGTCATACTGCGCCAGCGTTTCGAGCTCGTAGTCACGGCGACGGTTGCGGTGGTCGCGGACGTAGGTAAACGCTGAACACTGCTGTGCCCACGAGCCTTCCATCAGCGAGGTTCGGTCACCGAAGGTTTCTGGCGTTGAGTAAGGAATCTCGCTGAGGATGCGCTTCTGGTCGTTTGTCCCCTTGACGCCGATCGGAACGGCAGCCAGCACACCCACGTCGATTTCCAGCGTGTCTTCGAGCCCAGCGACAAGTTGTTCGAGGCCTTCAACAGCGGCCTGGCCTTTGGCGCTCGGTTCAATTGGAATAACCAGCGACCGTGTGGCGTTAATAGCGTTGTGGAGATGTGGGCCCTCCGTCGCCGGCGGGTCACAAATCAGTACGTCGTACTCATCACGGACGCCGGCGTCAGCGAGAGTACTGAGAAGTGCAGCGTGGATATTGAACGCATCCCCGACAGCCGCGGCCTGATCCTGCTCGCGGCGGAGCCAATCGCCGAGATCGGCGAGTTGGTTGTGTTCTGGAATGATGTCAACGCCGTGTTCCGCGGTAACGATGAGGTCCTCGAAGTCTCCTTTCGGCCGGTTTATCATATGCCGGGCGAGATGATCGACGTCCTTCGAGCGGTCCTCATCGACGCCAAACAGACGTGAGAGGTTGCCTTCTTGTGGGTCCAACGGGACAATCAGTGGTTTGAGACCGGCGCGTGCGTGCGCGACGGCGAGATTGGCGGCCGTTGTCGTCTTGCCGACGCCGCCGGCTTCACTGTAGGTGCTGTATGAGAGCATAGGCACCCGTTGTAGCCCCAAGTTCAAATAATCTATTGATTTAACCAGTCTGTTCAATTAATTGGTTAAACCAATTGCCTCATACAATAGATTCAATTGTACGCTTCAACTAGCCAGTTTAACTGACTGTTTCAACCAGCTGGTTCAATTAATTCATTCAACCAGCCAACTAGGCAATAGAGACGAAGTATGAGAAGATCAGGAGTCAGTACGTCGCACCGTGAGATACGATTCTCTGAAGATGGTGGATTGTTCGTTATCGCCGTCACATCGTGACGAACTCCTCACCGGAGTCAGACAGGTATTCGGTGATACTCTGATAGATCCCGAACT
>JGI12451J12833_1000466_pt1 | contig 13179 bp, 14 predicted proteins | sample A23E3SouthBayCA_2_FD_12833 | JGI IMG/M metagenome (IMG submission 12833) | reverse complement strand
GGAGCCACGGCGGCGGGTGTGCATTCGTGCCATAGATGATTGGAACCGGACGGACCGCAGAAGCGTATGTGCACCGACGCCTGTCGGTACACGCACTCCCGCAATCCCAAGCCCGAAGGCGAGTCGGATTTGCGGTCGCGTCGTTCCCATCGGTCTGTTCGGGAATCGAGCACTAAACCGTTTCGAAGGCATCGAGCACCGTGTCACCGGACCGCGTACGGGCGAGTCGAAGGCCTTATTATTCGGACCCCGGTACGAGTCGTTGCGACGAGGGCTCGTAGATCAGGGGTAGATCACTCCCTTGGCATGGGAGAGGCCCCGGGTTCAAATCCCGGCGAGTCCATGCGGGCGCGACGCCAAACGTATTCGACAGACGGCGTACGGCCCCTTTTACCAGTAATCGTTTGCAAACGGCGAGTCGATACGATATTCCGGTGAGCCTCGGCTTCGGGCTGTGAGCGATTTGATGCAGTAGGCGGGCGCGGGGATCAGCCCTCGAGCATTTGTGTTGATTCGACGGTTATCAAACCGAAGCCCAGTCACTACTGAAGACGGAGAACAGGCCCCCACGGGCGTCGATCCAGAATCAATTAGCAACGGGTCTGTTGGCCCTTAGCAACTGATAGAAACTGCGTGCTGATTACAGAAGTTATAGGTACAACCATTTTCGACCGCTATTTTGGGGACTGTAATCTTTCTAAATCACCATCCTACAGGCGGGTGTTGGGAAGATTTATCCGTTGGTGGGTCATACGCAGAACTACGATGACGCTCAGAGAAGCCGTTCACGGCGTGAACGAACGGTACAACATCCCGGAGAATGAGCGGCTACGAGAAATTGCGCGTTCGAACGCGCATCTTCAGGATTAATCCCTACTGCGATTCTTGGTTCTCCATACGAAGGAAGTCTACGAATTCTTCCTTTGATAGGGCCTCTTGTTCTATCAGATGGTGGCTGTTTGCCCTTGCAGCAATGTCTTCTACGAAGCCAATACAGTGTTCTTCGTGCATGACGGCATATTCCTCCCATGCCTCATGATAATGCATATCCAGCTCATACTCACATAGAGGAATATCGATCGCGTGTTTTCTGCGCACTATTTCGCAGCCCCAATCTTGGAGCGTCTTGAAATAGAGGTTGTGCCTACGAACGGTCAACAGACGCTTTGACTCTATAATGTATGGCTGAACCCAAGAGCGCCAATCGTATTCTTCAGTAGTCGTAGAGGGCATCTTGAAGTCAGCACCCGCGGCTTCCAAGTATGCCTGTGCCATGGTTACGCCCGTCCGGTGGTTCGCGTTCGGGAGGGAGTGACGTAATATCAGATTAGACATGAGGCGGCCTGCAACGTCAGATACCGAGCCTTCCCAGTCTACCTGATCAATAGCATCCGGAATCTTTTCTATTTCTAATTGTTTATATATTGAAAGATCGTCCCCTAACTCTTTTTCTTCTTCCTGCATCTCAGCGAGAAAATTAAGCAACCAGATTGCAATTACTCTGTCCGTAGGATCCATCTCGTCCAGCTCATCGCTCAATTCTTCTGGATCAAATTCAGCAGATAGATCGTCGACAGTTCCGGAAGTTCCGGGTGTATACAGTACCCAAACATCTCCATCAGGGAGAGGATAGCCGATCACTTTTATATCTTCATCGGGATCCTCAAGTTGTGATGAAAACGTAGTTGGATCAGGATCAACGCCCTCAAGCGAATAATGGATATCCACTGGGTGGTGTTGGTGGACTACCCGATGTACCATCTTCTTGATCTAATCCTACCTCTCTACTCGTATAACGCTTTCTTGGAGGTAGAGAATGAACCGCAGGGTGATTAGACATCTCTCAGGTAGATTCACGCCGCAACACATGCGACACAACGGACAACGGTACGACTCGGAATTTGATCGGAAGCACCCTTTTGACGCGATCAACCCGGAGGAGATCAACGAACGCAACATGGTGCAATCTTGCGGATTTACTGATTCGGCCGGATACGGAACTGGATTAGAGATCTGATCTGAACATGCCACCACAAACGTCACTCCAGAATTAGTCGCTGACGATCCCGTTGCTATCCTGTCCTCGAATATAACTTTAGAACTCGGACTCCAAGCTACTGGGGACTCGGTCGTAGCGGACCCAAGTGGAGGGGCATAGCCGGCACCTCCGTTCTTGACTTCATTTCTTCCTCCTTATTGACGGCCAAGGCCAAATAAATGAGACCGGCACGGGCTTTCCGTACCATCGCTAATGCTTCGTCTTCAAGTTCCTTCCGGACCATTGTTATCGCAAGTTCGTCGTTAAATCGTCCCGATTCATCGTCCTCTCGTATCGGATACATAGTCAGTTTCACGTATCGGTGTTCAAGCGAATCTCGGATGTCAGCAAGTTTTCGCCCGCTTTTGTCAAGGGATCCTTCAATATGTAGGTCCCACTCACCGAAATCCTTACTAAGCCAGTAGAGTCCCCGAAGTGGAAGATTTGGCTCGTTCTGGAACTGTGCCTGGAGGTCGTCTCCGTACCGTTCAGTATACCAAATGTCGGTGAAATCTAACTCCTCTACCTCTCGACCGCAATTGAAGTAATAGTTGATAAACTGTCCTATCTTATCGAAAATAGAATACGCGGTTCGGAGGGCAATTTTCAACTTTTCACCATAGATGGAGTGAATAGGATAGTCAAGGGTATTCATGTGTTGAACACCCTTATCGGCGAAGTGGCCTGAGTCTGGATTCAGACCCTCATAGAGCAGGTACCGTGCTGTGACATATTCTTCAACTAATTGATTCCACAGACCAAGACACGATATGATTCGCTCCCTCCGCACACCCCGAACCTGTCCCAAGTGGAGGTTATCTGTGGCTGCTATCGGTTCATCGGTAACGTCGTTCAGCGTGTTCAGAAAGAGACGATGATTGAGGCCCCAGCGTCGGTACCGACGTTCGTTCTCTGTATCTCCCAAGTCATAATCCTCGAAATCAAGAATATCATCAGAGGGTGATTGAGACTCAAATTGAGTGGCTATCTGGTTCTTGATTCGGAGGAAACGATTAGTTGTAGATTCTGGTGATATGCCGACGTGCCGGTCGAGTCCTGCAAGTTCCAACTCATCGTAGGCTTTCTTCAGTAGGATCGTTCTGTGACCGTCGTCGTAGTCATGATTCGCATAGTATAAGAACCCGATACCGCGTTGCCCCCATGCAGGAAACCAATACGGTTGTCGAATAAGCGCCTCGTTCCAATAGTCGAATGCCTCAACAAATCGTCCGACAGTTGAGTAGAGATTTCCGAGGTTGGTGAGTACTCGCCACTGTTCCAGATCCGGAAGTTCTCCAAAGTCTTCCTCTTGGATCGCTCGTCGATAATGCTTCATCGCTTCCTCAATGTCTGGAATCTCCCAGTTCCACTGGTCTTCGCCGTGAGCAGTAACGGATGCACGGTTGGAGTATGCTGTTCCCAAGCGATAATGCAGCATACCACGGTAACGGGAACGTAGTTTGGACTCGTCTATCGATTCACCAAGTTCAATCCCTTTTGTTATTGCGAGCTCGTCATCAAGATCGCCCCCGAAGTCTACAAGCCACCCAATTGCCCTAAATTGATTAAGAGGTTCTAAGCTTTCGACAGATTCTAACATCTCCAGACGTGCCACCACCTCGCGTTTGGAACCAGGAAGTAACCTCTGCAGTTCCTCTATCTCCATCTCAGTCAGCTTCGAAACAAATGGAGTATCCCCTCCCATCTTGTGACCTCTACTGACAACTATCCTACTGAACGAAACGAACGTTGGTCAATTATAAACATGCCAACCAGTTTGAGATGCCTGTTTTAGGATGAAGCCAGCATCTATTGACGACAAAATGAGAACACGACAAAAATACGCGTCCTGTGACAACCCCACGGAGAACGGAACAACAAGGGGTAAGAATAGGCCGAAACAGATCACCCAGATCAACAGTTATTCGAAGCAGGATTTGAGAGCCTTTTGATCATCTCCATTACCTGCGCCGTAGATGAAAGCACTATAGCCTCCTTTCTCAACTAATTTCGTGCTATTCGAAGGAAGCTGCGACGTTTCGTACTGGTTGTCCGCTCCTTCAACGTCGCCAATAACTCGTCCATCAAGAGGGACACCCTTCTTTGACCACTGGTACTCAACGAGGTACTTCTTGTTCGGGTTGTACGAACTCAGTAGATCGCAGCGATCATGATCATGATCCACCACAAACTCAAGCCGGTATCCCTCATTCTCGTTGATCGTCTCTGTTGAGATCTGCACCCTGCACTGCAGAACCTCGGCATCGGTACGGTTGGTGGTGTAGATTTCGGGTTTCAAAGGACTGCTTACCGTGATGTCGCCGTTTCCTTCACCTGTGCCGGAAGCCTGTCTCACACAGCCAGGGAAGCGCACTTCAAATACTGCTCTATCAACAGGAGGACCTCCAGCGTGCTTGAACCGAACTCGATATACCTCAAAGCCCTCCTCCCAAGTGATATTGCCAAATTTTCCAGCCCGAACTCCGGGTGTATACGGGCTATCGACTTGTTTAACACTGGTTTGGAACTGCGGCTCGGAATAGATCCCCATCGAGACGTAAGCTGGTGTAACAAAGCCAGAAATAATCGGAGCTACAGCGACTGAAAGTGCGAACCCAATTAGAATACCGCGCCACCCGACTGATTTGAACTTTCCACTCTCCTCCTTCAGTCGGTCTTTAATTTTTCCACGCACAACATGTTAACCTGCTATCATCCGGGTTGATAAGTTTTCTCGGTATTTCCGGAACTGTCCACGCGTAATGGTCTCAGTTCACTATAGTCCTCAATTTGTTAGTCTACCATACTGGTTAGAGATTGTCAAGATAGGTTGTCCGTTGATTCCGACGTTCTCCTGCTGTCCGTTTATCGTAATGCTTCTCCAGCACCTCATCAGACACGTTCATCCGATCAGAGACCACCTCCTTCGGTACACCAGCGTTCAGATGGTAGGTGATCGACCCGCGACGAATAGCGTGAGGCGACACGCTTGACGGGCACTTACTCGCGTGACCAGACTTCGTCGCCTCACAGTCGTCGATCTCGCGGTCGTGTGGACACTCGTCGGTGTACACGCACGGCCGCGTCACCTGGTAGACCTTCCGCCGAATCGTTGCGAGTGAGGGACGACCGTACGCGGTGCCGAGCAGCGGCATCCGCCCGTTGTCGTCAGCCGTCTTCCCGTGATTGAACGCGATGAAGTCGTCGAGCACGTCACAGACCTCCCGGCTGAGGTTGACGTGGCGCTCGCCGTCCTCCTTGTTCTTGAGCTGGGTCCCAGTCTCGGGGCGGTGATGGATCTCGACGTACCCCTCGTCGCTGTCGTAGTCGTCCAGATCGAGCGCGCCGGCGGAGCCGATCCGCATCCCGGTGTGCCAGAGCAGGTAGAAGACGACGTGCGTGAGGCTGGCGTACTCCCACTTGTCGAGGTAACTCAGTATCTGGTCGACCGCCTCGGTGTCGATCATCGCGTCGCTCTGGTCGCCGTTCCCGGTGATCGTCGGTGGCGACACCTTCTCGTGGACGCCCTGTGGGACAGCCTCGATCCGTTCGCAGAACCGGAGGAACACGCGGAGGGTGTCGAGGCTCGTCTTCAGCGTGATCGGCTTGATGCCCTCCGAACGCCACTGCTTGTACTCGAAGGCTTTCCGGCCGGTCATGTCGTTCATGTCGTCGAGGCCGACCTCGTCGCACCATTCGAGGAATCGGTCGAGGCGGTACCGCTGGTTCTGGAGCGAGGAGTCCGAGAGCTCGCTCTTGCGTTCGTTCAGATACGCTTCGACTGCGTCTTCCGGCGTCAGTGATTCCAGCATTGGTTGTCTCCGCAACCGATGCCCGCAGGAGGTGAGGGTGCCACCAGAAGCGGTCCGCCGAGGGAGCCAGAGGCGACCGAGGTGTGGACGAGCCGGGATTTGATCTCCGGTGGCCGGTCCTCTTATCGCCCGAAGGCGTGAGGCCGAAGGCCGAACGACTGAGGCTGGGAGAGTGTCCCGTGGTGAATAATCCCGGCGAGTCCATCGGAAATAAATTCCATCTATAGGGATGGATGCCCTTTGTTTTCGGGACGATCAGACCATCGAGAGGTGCGAATCTGGTTTTCACTCTGTCCCTCTCGAAAGAGAGTAGCACGGGTTACCCGGAGCGGAACCCTGCCGTCTATCGACTACACTGAGGGCGGTGACGGTTCGTGAGCATCGACGTGGCGTCCGAGTCACCGATTTGCGAGTTCTGCGGCCTCCCGATCACGCCTGACCGTGATCACTGCCCAGCTCTCGACGAGAGGGTGTGCCAGCCGTGACTCTCGACGGCATCACCGCCGAGGAGTTCATTCGACGGAAGCGGGGTAAACTTGGAACCGAGAAAGACCGAGAATTCCGTTGTCCGACGTGCGGGGCTCGGTGTACTGAGTCACCGTCGAGCAGCCACGAGTACGGTCACTACACCGACTGTCCTCGGCGGCCCGATCACCTCCCACGTGGCGGGAAGAACATCAAGGAGACACCGCAGGTTCTGGCGCCTGACGGAGGTGACGGCCGTTGGGTCGTGTCGACTCTCGCAGCGCCGACGAGCTCGACGTAGGCGACGTGATCGTGGTCGATCGGTCGGTCGGCGAGATCCAGTCTCGCACCTTCGCGACCGTCGTTGTGATCGGCGCTCGCGGACCCCGGATCTCCGACCCTGACTACCCCACACCCGCCTACGCGAGCGCTTTTAAGATCGACGGGAAGGCTCAGTATAAGAAGAACGTCGGTCGCGACGACACTGGAGCTTACCATCTGATCCGGCGTGATCGAGACGGCTTCGACGTCTCCCGGCTACGTGGTGCCGCAAAGGTGAGCCTCACGAAGTATATCCATTCGGAACTGTGCGATATTCTTGAAGGCCGAATTTCAGCTGGTCCCCAGCGGAATAGTGTCGAAAACGATGTCGTCGACTATCTCTCCGACATAGCTGCTGGCGACGCAGGTCACGCAATTGCTCTCCTGCGTCGGACGGTTCGACACGTCGCTAAGCGAGGAGAAGATCGAGTGGCTGTGGGGAATGTTGTTACCGTTCGGTACGAGGCACGAAAAGAGATTCACGAACGTCGGATCGACACCTTGGGGACGCACCAGCGTCACCTCTACGAGATTATAGCCGATGCTGGCGAAATCTCTGTGGAGAATCCCCATGAGACATCTGAGGAGAGAGTCTCTGAATCGAAGGCGAAGAGCACCCGTCGGAAGTACTTGCAATCGCTTGAGCGATACGATCTTGTCGAGTCCGAAGGGATGACACGCGGGAAACGGTACAGAGTTATTCGACCCTAAGTTTGAGAAACGAGCTACCTTTCACCCCTTATCAGCCTTTGTGAGTTCGGCTTCGATCGTTGCGATCCGGTTTTTGATATCCTGCTCGATATCGTCGAGTGTCTCTTCAATCCGTTCTCGCGATTTTCTGATTTCGGTACACTGGCCACGAACCGTCTTGAACCGGCCAACATCTTCCTCGATCTCCGTGAGTTCCGAACGTAGTTCCTCAGGTTCGAAGCCGTCACCCATTTCAGCGTACGCCTGAACCGCTCGCAGGCGTGCCCAGTGGAACGCAATCCGAAGATCGCCTGCCTCGACGTCTTGCTCCGCGGTTTCACTCATCGCGACGACGACAGTCTTCTGCTCAGGGAATTCGTGGAACCATCCGGTCTTGGTTCGAGGCAGGTTCTCGAGTGTGTCTGTGACAAAGAGACCGTAATCTGCATCCCTGTTCTGGAGGGCTTCCCGCATCTCGTCTTTGATGTTCTGTGTCGAGTAGCTCTCTGTCTTCGCTTCGACGACGATATTCTGTCCCGTATCAGCTAGATCGACGACAAAGTCACCCACGTCCCGACCCATCTCTCCCGTCGTGTCTCCGGTGAATCGGACGTTGTTGGGGATCTGACGAACGATCTCTTCAAGAACTTGTTGAACAGTATCTTCGAAATCGCCACCCTTCAGATACGTTTGACTGCGGAGTTCTGCCTCCGTTTCTTGCTCAACGATTTTCTCTCGAATGGAGTCAATTTCTCCTTTGAGCCGCTGTTCGAGCCGATAGATCGGACTGTCGTCGTTATCAATATCTAATGCGGACTGTATTCGTTCGCCATTCTGACCAAGCTCTTCATCCAGGCGTTCGGCAAACGGTCCGTCGTCGCCAAACGCAGCTTCGATTCGCTGTTCGAGTGTACCATTCTCCCCGACGTGATCCGCAAGCGCTTCTTGAAGATCGCCATCGTCTCCGAGCTTCTCGTTGAGTTCTTCTTGGAACGTTTCTACTTCCTCAGTAAGCTCGTCCTCAAGATCACTGAGTCGGCGTTCGACGTACTCAACGTCCTGTGAAGTGTCGATTAATTGCATCGTCCTCATCCCGACCGTGAGGGCTTCGGGATTCACTCGAAGTGGGCACACGCCTTCTATCACGGCTACCGGCCCTCCGATGATATCGAGCGCGCTGGTCAGTTCTTCTTCCTACGCTACTCTCAGTGAGGCGGGAAGTACGGAAAACCAGCGGGGTTCGGGACGGGCAAGGCCTCTAATCAGGCAAAGTCGTACTCGAACAAGCACGAGATTCTCCACCGGTTCGGCGCACGCTTCGCCGATGTCGTCATCGAGAACCTCGACTGGTCCGAGGTGTTCAAGAAGTACGACGCCGAGAATACAGTGTTCTATCTCGATCCGCCCTACGTCGGGAAAGAGGACTACTACCTGATCGACACCATCGACCACGGCGCGCTCGTCGACGCGCTCGGCGAACTGGACGGGCGCTGGATCTGCTCGTACTCTAACCTTCCCGACGGCCTCGACGAGTACCACGTCGTCGGCCGCGACGAGACTCACTTCATGGGGAACGGAAAGAGCGGATCGGCGAAGAGCACGCGAGAGCGGTTGGTGATGAACTTCGAGCCGGAGGCGGTGTGAATGCGTTCAGCGATGCTCGTCGATCCAGCGACACCACGCATCGAAGTCGTCGGCCCCGCACTGCTCGGCGATCGACTGGAGCGTCCCGATCTTCACCCGGTCGTGCAGCGGGACCGTCACGGTTCGCACTTCGCCGGTATCGGAGTTGGTGTACTTCATGATCGCGTGGCTTCCGCGCTGTCGATCCTTGCGGTAGCCGAACGATCCGAGAACGTTGACGATTTCCCGTCCGGAGAAATCACGCGGCGGGCCGTTCATCCCTCAAACCACGGGGCGTCGGGTTCCGGTGCGTCGGTGTCGGCTTCGCGGGCTTCCTTCGTCAGTTCGACCGCCTCGTCAAGGTTGGCGAGCGCTTCCTCTCGCGTCTCGCCCTGGCTGGCGACGTTCAGTTCCTCGTCGATCGCCGACCAGCCGCCTTCGTCCTCCTCGATTAGGCGGATTTCGCGGCCCGTACTCATGCTCCGATGTAGCGTGCTTGCGAGGATAAGCGTTCGGGAGGAAATGGTGCTCTGGCTGGCCTTTCGCGTGTATCTATCGCCATACCTATGTTAGGCGATTACCCATTTGTTGGTAAGGACATTACTCCCGGGAACTGGCAATCGCATCCGATCCCATTTGTTCCTATCTTGGAAGCCTCCTCCTTCCCGTCTGCCAGTTAGATCAATTGCGGCTTGTTGCACCCACTTCCTCCTCGGATTTGACGGTGCTTTGATAATCATGGGACGGATGCCGGACGCACATGAACATGCCTCCCGAGGAGATTTCTGTGGGGGACCGTCTCACGCAAGAAGAAATCGAAGATGTGTTCGATACGGGCTTCGGATACCGAATTTCCGGTATCAACGTGCGGCGGGACAATCAGGATAGGCAGTACGTGTTAGTCTTCGCAAACGAAGACGGACCTTACGAAGATTCAGTTAGACAGGGTCGGTTTGAGTACGTTGGAGAAGGACAAATCGGCGACCAGAGCGAATCAAATCCTTCCAACTCTATCCTCATCGACGCCATCAAGGGAGGAATCCCGGTTCACTTCTTTTACAAGTCAAAGGGTGCTGAGCTGTGGGAGTATCAGGGCTTAGTCGATGTGTTGGATTACGAGTTCGTGGAGCAAGGAGGCCGGGAAGTTCTCATGTTCACGATGGAACATCGGGACACCGGGATGGCACACGATGTCAATGACTGGCTTAGTGCTGTGAGAAAAGAACTCGCACAGTATCAGGAACAGCATGGGAAACGAGTTGTCCATCTTCGGGAACTCTATGACTTCTCGGAGGCGCGACTGGCATCCGCGTTTCCAGAAAATGACCATGTGAGGGCGAAAATTAGGCAAACGCTTCAACGACTTCGAGATAGGGGGGAAGTCGATTTTTTGGATGAGGATGCGACCTATCGAATCAACGACTTAGACCTCGACACCGAAATTAATCAAAAAATTGCAGGTGGCGATGCTACGTCACATACAGCCGAACCGGATTCGGAACCGCAACTGACCGAAGATGAAGCACGATTCACGGAGACTCGCCGTCGAATGCGCAATGCCGATTTCATCGAGACTGTCAGAGAAGCGTACAATCAGACCTGTGTAGTCTGCGGCAGTAGTCGGGAAACACCAGATGGACGGCCCGAGGTCGAGGCCGCCCACATCTATCCGAAATCAGAGGGCGGTACGGACGACGTCCGTAACGGCGTCGCTCTGTGCCGACTCCACCATTGGGCGTTCGATACCGGCTGGCTCGCGTTTACTGACGACCACGATATTCTGGTGAAGGATGTACCCGAACGCGAGGGGTATTACGAATTCAAGCAGTTAGAGGGGAACTCGCTGGTTCTTCCCGAGGAAGGTGGCGTGGAACCCCATCCGACGTATCTACAAGAACACCGCGAACTACACGGGTTTTGACCGCCGAACATGTTATCCAAGAACTCCCGCTGAAGGCCTCGCTTATCCTCCTCAGTGTGCGCGTTGTAGTGTTCTCGAAGCACCTCCGGCGACATGTCCAGACGGTCGCTCGCCATCTCCTCGGGCATCCCGTCGTTCAAGTCCCGAGTGGCGGAACCGCGCCGGAGCGCGTGCGGCGAGTGTGACGACGGACACTTCGAGGCGCTGTTGTACTCACTGACTGCCTCGCACTCGTCAAGATCACGGTCGTGAGGACACTCGTTCGTGTAGTAGCACGGTCGCGTCACAGTGTACACGTTCCGCTGAATCGTTGACCGCGTCGGACGGCCCTGTTCGGTTGCCAGAAGCGGCTCACGTCCGTACTCGTCGGTCACGTCGTGGCGTATCTGCTCGATGTAGTCCACCAGTAGGTCGCGCAGGTCGTCCCGAATCGGCGGCTTACGCTCGGAGCGCCATTTGTTCTCGATCGGTGTTCCCTCATCGGGGCGATGCACGAACTCGATGAAGGGGCCATCGGGACCGTCCTCGTGGAAATCCCCGAGCTTGAATTCAGTGTCAACGGCGACATCTGAGCCAACGAGTCTACCGCCACCTCCGGTTTGAACTCGAACTACCGGGCGTGCTGACTACATCCTCTCTATTGGCTCCGTTGAAATCCTCGGCAAGTGATATATTCTGACCCGGTTGCGGTCAATACAGACAAAGCACTTACCGAGGGAGATAATCCCTCGAATAATGCCCCCGATCCAGCTAGAAGATAGTATCCCCCTATTTGGTGCACTGATTCTTGGATTCGTCCTCTTTCTTCTCATCAATTACCTCAGTCTATTTGGGGTGGCGACTGTAGACTCCGATCTGATTACTATCTCGTTAGGTGTCCTTATTGGATTCGTGATCGCTCGGGTCAGTAACTCACGATAGGTTCGCACTCTTCAGTGACCGGGTGTCTCAGACAATAATGTATCTGAACGACAGGATTTCAACAGAGCCTCCCTATTCAGTAGGCCTTTCGTATCAGTTGATGGGGGCCTCAACGGAGTCAACAGTCACTCATCTCTATTTGTCCACTGAGCGACGCAACACAGCTCAAATCCGGTGTAATGGGTTATTCAGCGATCATCGAGGGTTCCCCTTCTCTGGCCCCCCGTTCGCCCGCCGTCCGCTCGTCGTAGTGCTTCTCCAGTACCTCGTCGGACACGTTCATCCGATCAGAGATAACCTCTTTCGGCACACCAGCGCTTAGCTGGTAGGTGACCGACCCCCGACGACGTACTTGGGGAAACGCTATGAGATTGCAGCCTTCGTTCACCCCTCTGTGGATTCTCCCCGTCGTACGTCTCGTCGGACCCACCTGTCGTACTCTCGGTCGGGACCGAGACACCACCCTACTGGTTAATCAGGACGATGGCGACGATAGCCAACCCGATGCCGGCGACTTTCGTCAGCGAAATCGGCTCACCGAGAACGAGGACGCCGATGGCGGCTGCGGTCACGAAGTACATCCCACCGACGGTGGCGACCACCGCCGTCGATCCGACGGAGACGCCGACGAACGTCGAGACGACGCCGATTGCGGCCGCCACGCCCGCGACGAGCGAGAAGAGCAGCCCCTCGTTCGTCACGGCCAGCGAGGCGTCGGAGACGAACGCGTAGGCGGTGGTGACGACGGCCGCAGCGATATAGGAGATGGCGGCGGCGGTCACCGGATCGATGCTGTTCGACGCGACGTCGCCGAGGGTGATCCAGAACCCCCACGCGATCATCGTCCCGAGGCCGAAAAGAAGCGCGGAGTTCACGGCGATTCACCGGCCGAGTCGTGAGTCACGGCCCGGTTCGTGGTCGGGGTGGTCGTCGTCGAACGCCGGCGGAGCCGTACGCGTGCCGGAGACGGATGCATCGGTGTCGCCAACTACGTCGTGCAGGTTCAACAGTCGTGTGTTCCCGCGCAGCGAATCACGACGAGTCGGAACCCCCGGGCGCCGATCCTGTACGTTAACGGGTGTCGCGTCCGAGGTGACCGTATGAGCCGCGACGCCCGAACGGCGATAGTCGGCGGGACGTTCACGCCGATTCACAACGGTCATCGCGCCCTCCTCCACGAGGCCTTTCAGACGGCCAGTCACGACGGCACCGGCGACGGTCACGTGATCGTCGGTCTCACTGCGACGGCGCTCGCCGAGCGAACGCGGAGCGACCCCGCTCACGCGGAACTGCTCGGCCCCTTCGCGGACCGGCGGGCGGCACTCGAGGCGGAACTCGACGCGACGGGGGAGGCGTACACCGCGAGCCACGAGGTCATCGAGTTGACC
>JGI12451J12833_1000457_pt1 | contig 13333 bp, 8 predicted proteins | sample A23E3SouthBayCA_2_FD_12833 | JGI IMG/M metagenome (IMG submission 12833) | reverse complement strand
TGGCGGGCGTGGCGCCCGCCGTCGCGACGGCCGACGCCGACGCCGATACCCACGCGTGGGCCGACCACGCACGGACCGGCGATGCGACGCCGGTCGCTCCCCAGACCGAGAACGAATCCGTTCTCCACCAGCGTGGAATCGTCTCGCGCAACGACGAGCCCGGGAGCGTGACGCTCACCTTCGCGTACGAGATTCCGGCGTCGGTGAGGGGGGTGCGCGTCGCGATACCGGTCGTCGGCCTCGACGGCATCACGGTCGCGGGGATGGACGGCTTCGAGCGTACGGACCGGGGCTACTTCCTCTGGGACGGCGAGACCGACAGCCCGTCCGTCTCGATCCGGATGGCCGTGAGCGACTCGCTGACCGAAGGCGTCCGGGGAATCGAACGCGACGACTGGGCGCTCGTCTCCGAACCGAACACGCGGGTCCAGGTGCGGACCGACGGTCAGCCGGTCCGAACGAGTTCGCTCACCGTCGCCGACGGCGAGGAGGGGTACGCCGACAGTCACCTGGCTTACGTCGGCCCCCACGAGCGCCGGAACGTGACCGTCGCCGACGAGCGGGCGACGTTCGTCCTCGGCGCCGAGGACGCCGATCCGACCCGAGCCATCGAGTTCCTGCGCACCGCGAACGGGCAGTTCGACCTCGGCGTCCGGCACGACGCGGTGACGGTGTTCGTCCTGCCTGTGGATCCCGACGAGACGGAAGATATCGAGGCGGCGACCGTCGACACGGCGTTCTGGGTGGGGTCGACCGGCCTCCGGTTCGACGGGGCCGGCGCCGTCTTCGCCCACGAGTACGTCCACACCCGCCTGGGAACGGTCGGCCGCGAGGATGCGGCGTGGCTGACGGAGGCGAGCGCCGAGTACTACGGTCGGGTGTTCGCGCTCAACGACGGCGTCGGCAGCTACGACGCGTTCCTCTCGGGGCTGCGAGCGAGCGCGTTCGCGCCGGAGCGCACCCCCGTGGTGCTCGCCGACGCGGAGACGTGGCGCGGCACCAAGGCCCACTACACCAAGGGCGCCCACGTCCTCGCGGCGCTCGACGCGGAGATCCAGCGCCGGACCGACGGCGAACACACGCTTCGCGACGTGTTCGAGGGGCGAACGGAGCCGTTCGCCGACTACCGTGCCTTCCGGACGGCGGTGATCGAGGTGACCGGCGACGCGTCCATCGGGGCGTGGATCGATCGCTACGCCACGACCGACGACTTGCCGCCGCTTCCGGAGAACCCACGCTACTACGTGGCCGGGACGTCGCTCGATCCGGACGGCGACGGGATGGACAACGGGGCCGAACTCGACGCCGACCGCCACCCGTTCGTCGAGGGGGCGGCGACCGAGCGGTTGGCGGAGCGACGGACCGCGACGGCCGCGCCCGCGAGCACCGATACGGCGACGGAGTCGGATACCGACCCCGACGACACCCCCTCCGATTCCGGGCCGACCGGCACCGAGGGCGGGGGACCGGGATTCGGCGTCGTCGCCGCGATTGCGGCACTCGCGGCAGTCGCAGTCGCCCTGAGAAGGAAAGACGGAGGCGGTTAGACGCGGCGCAGTCCGTCGCCGAGGCCGGTCGCCTCGCCACACTCCGGACACTCGTACGTCCAGCCGTCCTTCGTGGCGCGTCCCTCCGGGAACTCCGCGTCACACTTTCGGCACACGAGCAGATCCCGACGGGTAGAGACGTGCATCTGGGGCATACTCGGAGCATCGACAGCATCCTACATCAACGTGTCGTTTCAGTTCCATTCGACTGTGCTTCCGGTCTAACGGCACGACGAACCACCGGGATTCGATCGATCCCGGTCCGTCGGATTCCCGACCTACTCCCCGTCGCCGTCGTCGCCGCTCAGGATCCCGCGGTGGGTCATCCGCTCGGGATCGAGGACGTCGTCGGCCTCCGCCTCGGTGAGATATCCCTTCTCCACCGCCACTTCGCGGACGGTCTTGTCCGCTTTTAGCGCCGTCTTGGCGACGTCGGAGGCTTTGTCGTAGCCGATGGCTGGGTTGAGCGCCGTGGCCAGCGCCATCGACCGTTCGACGGCCGCGGCACAGTGGTCCGCGTTGGCCTCCAGTTTCGCGACGAACTTCTCGGCGAACGCCTCGGCGGCGTTGGCGAGAATGTCGGCCGACTGCAGGAAGTTGTACGCGATCACCGGCTTGTAGAGGTTGAGGTCGAGTTGGCCGCCAGCGGCCCCCGCGGAGACGGCGGCGTCGTTGCCCACGACCTGCGTGTGGACCTGATTGACCGCCTCCGCGACCACGGGGTTGATCTTCCCGGGCATGATCGACGACCCCGGCTGGTTCTCGGGCTGTTCGACCTCCCCAAGACCGTTGCGGGGCCCGGAGGCGAGCAGACGAAGGTCGTTGGCGATCTTGTTCAGCGAGCCCGCGACCGTCCGCAGGGCGCCGTGGGCCTCGCCCATGGCGTCGTGGGCGGCCTGCGCCTCGAAGTGGTCGTCGGCCTCGCGGAACGGTACCCCCGTCTCCTCGGCGATGTAGGCCGCCGCACGCTCGGGGAACTCGGGGTGGGTGTTGAGCCCCGTCCCCGTCGCCGTCCCGCCGAGGGCGAGTTCGGCCAGTCGGGGCTGGATCGACGCACAGCGGTCGATCCCCTTCTCGACCTGGGTGCGGTAGCCGCCGAACTCCTGGCCGAGACGGACCGGCGTGGCGTCCTGCAGGTGGGTGCGCCCGGTCTTGACGACGCCGTCGAACGCCGCTGCCTTCTCGTCCAGCGCGGTGGCGAGCGTCTCCAGTGCGGGCACGAGGTCCTTCTCGACGGCCTCCAGCGCCGCGACGTGCATCGCGGTGGGGATTACGTCGTTCGAGGACTGGCCGAAGTTGACGTGGTCGTTGGGGTGGACGACCCGGTCGCCCACCTCGGCGCCCATCAGTTCGGCCGCACGGTTGGCGATCACCTCGTTGGCGTTCATGTTCGAGGAGGTTCCCGAGCCGGTCTGGAACACGTCGACCGGGAACTGGGCGTCGTGTTCGCCGGCGATCACCTCGTCGGCGGCGTCGACGACTGCCTCGGCCACCTCGTCGTCCAGCAAGCCGAGGTCGCGGTTGGCCCGCGCCGCCGACTTCTTGACGACGCCGAGCGCGCGGACGAATCGCCGACCGAACCGCGCGTCGCTGATCGGGAAGTTCTCGACGGCACGCTGGGTCTGTGCTCCCCAGTACGCGTCGGCCGGTACGCGGATCTCGCCGAGGCTGTCCCGTTCGACGCGGAAGTCTGGGTCGTCGCTCATGCGCGAGCGAACGGGGGGCCGCGTCTAAAACCCCCCGCTACGCGTCCGACCCGTGTTCCGCGTACGCGTCCGGGGTGTACGTCTTCATCTCCATGGCGTGGATGTCGGTCGTCATGTGTCCGTCGAGGGCGTCGTACACCAACTCGTGTTGCTCGACCAGCGACAGCCCCTCGAACGCGGGCGAGACGACCACGGCCGCGAAGTGGGCATCCTCGTGGTCCTCGTCGGGCACTCGGGGTTTGGTGACGGTCGCTTCGGCGTCCTCGATGCTCTCTTCGATCAGGCGCTCGACCTCGGCGGTATCCATACCCGATTGGAGGGGTCGCGGCACAAAAACTGACGGGTCGAGCTCGACGACGGGGTGCACCGAAGGGCGCGCAGCCGATGATTTCGCCACCGGTTTCCGCCTCCCACGGCCTCAGCCGTGGGGGTTCGTCTCGCCTCTTCTACAATTTATAAATACTTGCGAATCGGTGGACTATCGGTGAGCGATAGATCCCTATCGTGTGGGCCATCCCCCACGGCTGAAGTCGGGGGACACCGCTCTCTCTCGCTATGAGTGGGTTCGTTCGCCGATATCTGCTGGTCGTGTTCCGGTTTCTCCCCTACGCGATCACCTTCCTCCGTGACCGGCACCGGTTCATCCTGTTCGGGGTCGGCAGGCAGGTCGGCGAGGAGGCCCACCGCCAGCGGGCCGAGGGGATCCGCGATACGATGCTGGCACTCGGCCCGGCGTTCATCAAGGTCGGACAGGTGTTGTCGACGCGTCCGGACATCGTCCCGCCCACGTATGCCGAGGCATTCGCGACGCTCCAGGACGAAATCCCCGAGGATGCCGGTGGCGACCCACGGCGGGTCGTCGAGGCGGAACTCGGCGACGAACTCGATCTCACGACACTCGAACCGATCGCTGGCGGCTCACTCGCGTTCGTGTACACGGTGGCGTATCAGGGGAAGCGAGTTGCGCTGAAGGTGCGCCGGCCGGGGGTGAAAGCCGTCATCGAGCGCGATTTGCGGGTCATCCGTGGACTGGTGCCACTTGTCACGCCCTTCCTCGAAGAGCGCCAGCGGTACTCGGTTCGGAATGCAACCGACGACTTCGAGGCGATCATCCTCGACGAACTGGATTTCGACCGCGAGCGAACGGTTATGGCCGAAATCAGAGCGAATTTCGCCGCCGACGACCGGGTCGTCGTCCCCGACGTCTACGAGACCTGCTCCTCGGAGCGCGTTTTGGCCATGGAGTACCTGACCGGTCGGAAGATAACCGACGACGACGCCTTCGATGGGCTCGACGTCGACGCCCACGAGATGGCGACCCGGATCACGAAGATCTATCTGGAGATGGGGCTCGTCGACGGCGTGTTTCACGCGGATCCGCACCCGGGGAACCTCTCGGTCACGGAGACGGGCCGGCTCCTGATCTACGATTTCGGGATGAGCGAACGGCTCCCGGAAACGACCCAAGCGGACATCGTCGGGCTCTATCGGGCGCTCGTTCGGGGCGACATCGACGCGCTCGTGGACGCACTGATCGCACTCGACGTCCTCGAATCGGGCGTCGATCGTGTCGAGGTGCGGCACGTCCTCGAACTCGTCATCGAGAATCTGAAAGGCCGCCCCCGGATCACCTGGCGTCTGATCATCACCGAGATGACGTCGACGCTCCGGGACTTTCCGTTTCGTATTCCCCCGGACGTGATGTTGCTCATTCGCGTCGGGACCGTCGGCGAAGGCGTCTGTCGGCAGCTCGATCCGGACTTCGATTTCCTCGCCGTCGTTCGGTCGTTCCTCCTCGAACGGGGACTCATCGAGAGCGAACTGGAGGCGCTTCTCGAAGAGTCGTGGGGGGATGTCCAGCAATCGATACCCGCACTGGCCCGGGTTCCTGCCCGCCTCGATCGGACGTTGGATCGGCTCGAACGCGGCGAACTGATGGTCCGAACCGACGCAGTCGACGACGGGTCCGGTGACCAGCACCTCGGATACGCAGTCCTCGCCGGGGCGCTGATCGTCGCCGCGGCGATTTTCACGCTCGTCGAGCAACCATACGAGGTGCCGGCGGGCTTTCTCGCAGCCGTCTTCCTCCTCGTCTATCTCATCCGCCGTCACCGATAGACGGCGGCCGACCTCCAGGCGTTGCGGGCAGCCGTACCGCGCTCGGCGTTCGTCCACGCCGCCCGTGCGCGCGTCTCGAAACTCCGGATAGCCGACTGGATCGGACGCCCGACCACACGAGCCCGGTCCGGTCACTGCTGGTATCGTCGCTCGTCGCTCTGATTGATCCGTGAGATTCCGCCGCCGCTAGTCTCGTCGTATCCCCCCGACAGATACTCGTCGTTCTACACTTCGGTACTGGACAACACTTGCGATTTTAGTGGCTGGTGTGTGAGAGTGACCCGTGGGATTCAGACGCAGAAGTTCGAGCGGATACAAATACGACCTCCCAATACCGCTGTGAGTCACCTTCGGTGGACGAGTTTCTACAGGTGAGGGTGGTGAGTCCTCGCATTCGAATATCCCGCGAAGTGATGAATCGGGTGATCAGCTCCAATCAATTGGGCCCAGATTCCATGCTTTCCCGAACGGAACACAAAAATCCGATTCAAACCGGCCGTGAGTCTAATACGCAGTGCTCGCAACCTGTTATCATCTCGTCACAGGAGTCATAGAGATGCCAGATCATCCGCGCTACCAAGAATTCAACGGGACGTTAGTTACGACCCCATTCGGTGCCGAGAACGTCGAACGGATCGTACGAGACGAGTATCGGGCACTTCTCGACGAATACGATCCCGAGAACGTGCTCGTCATCACAGGTGCGCCAACGAGTACAGAAACCTTTCGTGACGTTCTGGGAGAGGAACTTACCGGAGCAACGACACCGTACGTGACGTCGCTCGTGGTGCACGCAACCGACGTCCTCAACCGGACCGACGACCGCGTCATTCTCTCCGACGCGCTACGGCGAGAACTCCGTCACCGATTCCTCGCAGACTACGAGTGGGAAACGGAGTACCTCCAGCGGGCGTCTGAACGGCCGTCGTTCATCGAGGACGTGGACGCCGTGATGGGTACGATCTCCTGGCAGACGATCACGCCCGAGGAAACTCCGGAACTCCGTGACATTACGGCCGCGCTCGATGCGTTCCACGAGTGGCTGGCCGAGCACGGTCACATGGAACGTGGGCAACTCATCTCGGAAGCGCTCGACGTCCTCACCGGGGAGGCCCGCGACGATGTCGTCGATTTCGAGGCGGTGCTCGCAGTCGAGTTCGAGGAGTTCTTCCCGCTCGACCGCGCGTATCTCGACGCGCTCTCGGGAGACTGCAGGCTCGTCTGTATCGCCGAAGAGAACGCGAGTGTGCGCCGGACGTGGGTCGAGACAGGGCCAGTCACGGACCACGTCTCGTTCAGCGAATCCCGCCGCGGGGAATCGGGGACGCCGTCGACGCGACCAGCTGCGACGGCAGCCTATTTCGCCGAAGAAGCGGTTCCGGAAGCCCCGGAAACAGGGTCGGTATCCGTCCTCGCTGCGGACTCCAGTGACGAACAACGCGCCGAGATTGCGAACGAGATCGAAGCACTCGTCGCGCAGGCGGACTGGGGATACGACGACGTCGCTGTCGCCACGAAGCAAAGCGGGAGTACCGTTACTGACACGATCGAAGCGCTCGAACGCGCCGGGATTCCGACGGAATCGACGACCGTCACTGGGTTCGGTGACGACCCTGCGATTCGGGAACTTCTCGCCGCCGTTCGCCATCTTGCTGCCGACGACGAAGACGAAGTACCCGACCACAGCCTAGCCCTCGATACGGAGCGCTTGGATCGCGTCCGCGAGATGGACGGCCTCGAAGATGGAGTCCGCTGGTGGGCGACCGACGCAGGGTTGAAAGAGCGGATCGCAGAACGCGCGACCCCGCTGGACGCACGGGCCCAGTTCGGAAACGTCCGGCGAGCGTTCCGGATGGCCGAGTTCCTCGAAGACACTGCGTTCGTGGATGCGACGTGGGAGTCCTTCGAGGAGATGCTCGAACGCGCCCACGAGTACGCACCGCAACAGAATCAGACGAGCGCGACGGATCTCGACGGCGGCGTTCGCGTCGATCACTTGCAAGCGATCAAAAACGAGTCCTTCCGCGCGGTCTTTCTCGTGAATCTCGTCGACGGTGAGTATCCAGGCGACCCGTTCCTGACACGGCTGTTCCCCACCGAACGGGTTGCATCGATGCCGGACTATCCTGGCGTCACGGCACTCGACGAAGCGGACGTGGATGCGACGTTCCCGACTGAATCGACGGCGTCGAGTCAGCCGTTCGCGCGATATCACACGGAACACGCGCGGCGCCGCTTGGCGATTGGGGCTGGTGCTGCGGACGAGCGCTTGTACTGTTGTCTGTACGAGTTCGAGGACACCGCGTTGGAAGAGCGTGCGCAGGCGTCGCGGTTCCTCACGGCAGCCTACGACGACCTGCCGTGGGTCACCGAAGCCGACGACCCACGTATCACGAGCGAGCAAGCGGCGGAGGACTTCCTGTTGTCGCGGGTCGACGACGCGCTCGCGACGGTGCGCCGCGCGAACAGCCAAGACGTGACAGTGTCGCTCGACGAGGTGGAAGCGGAACTTGGCGAGATCCAGGACCTGCTCGACGAGAGCGGTGCGCGTGGCGAGGAACTCCGGAAGGCGTTGCGGGCGCGTGTCGAGTTCGCAAATGGAGCGATCAGACGATGAGTAACATCTCTCTGTCCCCGTCACGATTAGCGACGTACGCGACGTGTCCGCGCCAGTACGACTACGGGTACGTACAGGACGTCACTGCGCCGGATCGTACCGAACTGTATCTCACCCAAGGGACGATTTACCACGAGACGATCGAGGCGGTGTGTGCCGAGACCGACCCCGACGATTCTCCTGGGGCAATCCACGAGCGCGCGATGGACATCTTCGACGCGAAGTGGGCCGAACACAGTACACCGGCGGATTACGAATCAGAGGCACACCAAGAGTACCAGCGCTTGGAGAACCGGGCCGGTATCGAGGCGTTCTTCGATCCCGACGGCGGCGACGGAAGCGAGCACGCTCGCCAGTCGATCGCCACTGAGTGCTGGGTAGAGTGCGAACGCGATGGTCGTGCACTCCACGGGAAGGCAGATAACGTCCTTCGGACGGCGGACGGACTCCACGTCATCGACTACAAACGGAACACCCGGGGCGTGCTGTCGGCCGGTACGGCAGCGTATCTCGGCGAACACCTCGACGGAGACGCACACGAACCGAAGCGTGTCCGGAACGCATTCCAGACGGCGGTGTACCTCGAGGGCGTGAAGAACGAACCGTTCTACGAGGACGGGATGGAGGTTCGATTCAGTTTCTACGGCCTCCTCAACAGAACGTCGTTCGAGAGCACTCCCACCGGGTACGACGTGTCTGCACGCGGGTATCCGCGGGAAACCACGGAGATTTACGAGGAACATCACGACACGATCTGGGCGCTCATCCGCGCTGCACACGACGGCATCACGGGTGAGACCTTCGCCCCAGAGCCGTTCGAGCTTATCGACGAGGAGGCGTGCCCGGACTGTGACTATCGAGAGATGTGTGCGGACCGCTTGTCGACGGAGGTGCGCCGATGAGCGACACCAGTGACGAGTACCCATCGTGGTACCCGGTCCCGGAAGAAGATGTGTCCCCGGAGCCCCAGCAGCGGGCGATTATCGATTCCGACGCGTACCCGATGCGTGTGCTCGCCGGGGCCGGGACGGGGAAGACGTTCACGATGGTGCGCAAAATCGAGTACCTCATCGACGAGGAGGACGTGTCCCCGGACCGGATTCTCGCGTTGACGTTCACGAACAACGCTGCGGATTCGATGCGTGAGAAGCTCAACGCGAAACTCGGCGCGGCCGGGTACGACATCGACGCGTACACGTACCACTCGATCTGCAACGAGATCCTCACCGACTACGCGTACGAAGCCGGGATCGATCCGGACTTCGAGGTCGCCAACGATGCCGAGAAGTACGCCATCGTACTGGACGTCCTAGACGATATCGAATACCGGGCCGTGAAGCCCAACGTGTACGGGAGCGACGGGTACGCGTCAGGGGCCGCGTCGAAGCTGCTCAACTTCATCGGGTCGATGAAGCGCAGCGGCATCACGCCCGACGACATCGACGCCTTCCTCGGGCCGGCTGATCACGTCTACGAACTCGCCGACCTCTCGGAGCGCGTCGGAGCTATCGCTAGCGACCACCTAGGCGGCCGGTCCGTATCGAGCGTCTTGGACTCGCTTCCGGACGCACGCGCTGACCTCGTCGCCGAACGCGACGCGCTCGGGACGGACGGACTGGGAGCCAGCGTACGTGACTTCCTCGACCGCCTCGTTGATCTTTGCGACTCGCTGGAAGCGGCGTTCGAAGCCCACGAGGCAGGCGACCGAGAGTTACCGGAAAACGCGTATAAGCTCCCGAAGTACCTGCTCGGTGGATACGCGAGCGGTGCGCCGACGGGCATCCCGGACGATCTCGACCTCGAACTCACGGACCACCTCGACTCGTTCCTTTCGGACTGTCTCACGGCCCGTGACCTGACCGCGGGCTATGCGGCCTACGAGCGTGAACTCGACGAGCGGAACGTTATCGACTTCGACGGCCTCGTCGTGGAGGCGGCCGCACTGATGGAGTCGCCGGTCGGCGAGGAAATCGCCGACCGGTGGGACTACGTGTTCTGTGACGAGTTCCAGGACACCGACCGCCTCCAGTTCGACCTCGTCACGTCACTCGTCACCGACGACAACCTGTTCGTCGTCGGCGACGACGACCAGGCGATCTACGAGTGGCGCGGCGCGCACGTCGCCAATATCACCGACGAACTCGACCGCGAATTCGCGGCACTCACCGACGAACCCTTAGAGGAGAACTTCCGTTCCCGCCAGCCGATCCTCGATCTGGCGAACGAAGCGATCACGAAACTCGACCACCGCGAGCGGCACAAGACGCTCGAACGCGTCGACGAACCCGCGTACGACGGGGACACGGTCGCAACCATCGAGTTGCCCGACGAGGACGACGCGGACGGCGCGGTCCAAATCCGAACCGTGGTACAGAACCTCCTGAGCGGTGCGGCGGCGGCCCTCGACGAGTCGTACGATCCGGGCGACATCGCTTTGCTCGTCCGGAAAAACGCTCACGCCACGCCCGTCATCGAGGAGTTCGAAGAGGCCGGCATCCCGTATCAGGTCGCCGGCGACCTCGCGACGGAATCGATCGGCGTCGGAACCGTCACCGCGTATCTGAAAGCACTCGCACGACCGGAGGACGAGGTGAGTTGGAATCGCGTTCTCCTGATGCGCTACCGGATCTGCGATGCGGATCTCCGCAGTCTCAACGCGGGCGACGAGCCACTCGTGGACACGCTGCGCGAGACGCCGCTCGACGAGTTTGAGGAGCCCGACCGCGTCGCGGAGGCCCGTAACCACGTCACGGAACTCCTCGATATTCGGGACTCGGCGTCGCTCAGTCACCTGTACCGCGAACTCAAAGCGGTCACGAACGTCGAGTGGTATCTCAGCGAACAGGAGCGTCGTGACCTCGCCCAGCTGGAGGACGTCATCGAACAGTCCGGCGACAGTGCTGTCCAGCCACCGCTCACCTCGGAGTTCGTCGACTCGCTCGAACACTACGACTCGCTGTTCGACGAGAGTGGAGCCACGCCGACGAGTCAGCCGGACGTCGCCGACGACGCGGTCAACGTGATGACGATCCACAAGAGCAAAGGCTTGGACTTCCCGGTCGTCCTCGTCCCGCAGGTCACGGCCGACGAGTGGGCACCGAGCTCGCGAACCTACGACGCCCTCGAAACGGGGCTTTCGGACGGCCCAGAGGCGGCGTTCGCCGAGGACTTCGTCGAACGTGACGCCCGCGAAACCCGACGCGTGTTCCACGTCGGGAGCACGCGTGCCGAGGACATCCTCGTGTTGCAGGGTGGACGAGAGGAAGCCGCCGCCGACGAAACGCATCCGATGGTAGAGGCGGTCGACGACGTTCTGCCATCCCGAATTCCGTGGCAGCCGGAGCGTGGCCATCTTCCGATCTGGACCGACGTGCAAGCGTGCCTCCCGGACGAGGCGGTCGACTGGAGCGACACGCTGGCCAGCGAGACCGTCGGGGATATCGGCGGCACAGTCAGACACGACGGCGACGAGCTCTCGGTCGAGGTAGCGCGCGACCGCCTGTTGAACCTCGCAACGGCATCCGTCGACGGCCACCTCACGACGGACGGTGAGCGATCGACGCTCCAGGTCGAATCGTTGACTGGGCCCTCGGCACCGTATCCGTCGATCTCACACAGCTACACGTCGCTGACGGCCTACGAGGAATGCCCGCGCAGTCATTACCTCGAGTACGTGGTCAACGCCGTCCCCGACTATCGGAGATCCTCACGCGATGATGGAGACGGCGTGTCACAACGCGATATCGGCGTGCTCTTCCACGACACTGCGGAGCAAGCCGCGAACCAGTCGATTCGTGATCGAGACGCGTGGAACGAAATCTGCGAACGGCTCGCCAGCCAGCGCCGAGCGGAAGACGCACTCCCGGCTGCGAAAGCGTGTATCGACCGGTACTTCGAGTTGGCGTTGAGCGACTACGAAATCGTGGACGCCGAGCGAGAGTTCGAACTCGATCTCGATGGGCACGAACTCGTCGGATATATCGACGCCGTCTACCGGCTGCCGGACGGCGAGTTACTCGTTATCGATTACAAGGCAACCGAACGGTATCGGAACCTGCAGGAGGATAAGCAACTTCCGATCTACCTGTTGGCCTGTCGCGATCTGTACGACGAACCAGTCTCACGCGCGGGCTACGCCTACGTCGGCGACATCGGTCCGAACGTCGAAACGCGTTCGTTCGACGAATCGGAACTTCGTGCGATCGAGGACGACATCGTGACCAAAATGGACCGGATCTCGAATTCGTCGTTCGGAGAGTATCGCGGCGGTGAGCACTGCCAGTGGTGCCGACACAACCAGCTTCCGTGTGCTCCACCATCGCTACGGAGCGACTGACGGCTCTCGGAGTGTATAGTCTCTTTTCCAGCCGGGAGCTGGCTTGCTACTCCATCAGTTCCTCGTACGACTCGACGAGATGGTGGTGCTTCGGATGGCGAAAGACGGCGGCTGGGAGAAACTTGGGCAAGTCAACGTCGTGGGAGCGGGCGAGATCTACATCGGCCCGGATATCGACAAGCCCCAGAGTGACGATGATCGGCCGATCGACTGTCACCCCGGTCGCTATCGCCTGGTTCGACGCGTGAATGGGCGAATCGACGGCGACGTGTGGAGCTACGAGACCGCCGATGCGGATGCGTAGGGTTCTCGCCGTGTCATTCGTTCTGCAAAGTCAGTAATTCGTCGATCAGACGGTACTGATCCAGCAGATTGGTCACGGTTCGTCCGGACTCCGTGAGTCCCTGCTCCGTATTCTGCAGGATCGGCGTCGCGTGTGCGACGTCGTTGCGCAGTTCGGTGACCGCACTGAGCCGGCTGCTGGCTTGGTGACCGGCGTCGAATCCGAGCGCCTTCGAACACCGCTCGCTACCGGCGACGATCGTCACCAGCGTGGAGAACTGCGCGTAGTGAACCGGATCGAGTGCCACGCCGGCCGCCTTGGCGTCAGCCAGACGCGAGTCGATGTCATCTAACACGTCAGGTGGGATCGGTGCCGTCTCCTGCCACTCGGGGGCGTACTCGAGTATCGTTTCGCGAAGGACCTGCTCCAGCCGCGAGAGTTTGGTGTACAGGTGCTGATACACCGGTTCGGTGTTGAGATCGGCCCGAGTGAGCACCCCCGTGACTTCGCTCCGGTCCGCGAGGTAGTAGAACGGCCGCTCGTACAACGCCTCCAACACCTCGTCCAGCGGCGCATCGCCCGCGATGAGTACGTCGACGGTCAACGACTCTACGACGTCATCGAGCGACGCGCCCGCTGGGGCGTCTGCTACGGCAGCCCGTGTCACGTATCCGATCGGACGGCCGTCCTCGTACACCGGCGCCGAATCGTAGTCGCGGTCGTCGA
>JGI12451J12833_1000456_pt1 | contig 13409 bp, 9 predicted proteins | sample A23E3SouthBayCA_2_FD_12833 | JGI IMG/M metagenome (IMG submission 12833) | reverse complement strand
GCGTCTCCTGTTGCTGGGTCTGTGTCATCCCCTCGCTGCCGTCGGTGTCGCTCTGTCCGACGAACTTCTGTGTCGTGAAGTGGTCCGAGAGGAAGTCGACGAGCGTCTCAGCCGTATCGCGGGACTCGGTGAACACGATGACGCGCTCACCGTTCTCGATACCGAGCGTCTCCGCGAGCAACATCCGGGTCTGGCGGAACTTCGGGTGCAGGTCGTTGTAGGACTCGGCCTTCCGCATCGCTTCGCGGACCTTTGGCTCGCTGACGAGGCGCTGGTCGGCCTTGGACGCCCCTGAAGAGCGAGCGGCCTCCTTCAGGCGCTCGAAGTACCGCCGCAGGGACTCGACGCTCTGGGTCTCGACGTAGGTGACGGCGGTCCGGAGCTTCCGGATCTCGGCGAGGAGACTCATCCCCTGATACCCCTCGCTCTGGTCGTTGTTCATCAGGTCCCGCAACTGGCCCTGAATCTGCTGAATTTCGCGCTCGGAGATGTCCGCCGAGGACTTGTTCGTGACGCCGAGTTCTTTCAACTGCGACAGGCGGTCTTTGATGACTTCGTTGATGGCGTCGCGGATTTCCACGACGACCTCGGGGAGTTCGATGCGTTTCCAGTCGACGCTGGTGTCGTGGGTGTACTCGGCCACGTCGGCGTCGTTTTCGGTCATCACGGCAACATCTGACAGGCCGAGGTTCTCACACACTTCGAGGATGGCTTCCTCGTCGTCCCCGGGGGAGGCGCTCATCCCCGTTACCAGCGGGTTCTCCGCGTCGGCGTGGTAGCGGTCGGCGATGTAGTTGTAGGCGTAGTCGCCGGTCGCCCGGTGACACTCGTCGAAGGTGCAGTGGGTTACGTCGGCAAGGGAGATGCGGTTGCCCACGAGGTCGTTTTCGACGACCTGTGGCGTCGCGATAACGATGCGGGCGTCGTCCCAGAGTGCGGCCCGGTCATCGGGTCGGACCTCGCCGGTGAACACGACGACGTCCTCGTCGTCCAGTTCGAGCGCTTCGCGGTAGAACTCGGCGTGTTGCTGGACCAGCGGCTTCGTCGGGGCCAGCATGAGTGACTTCCCGCCGACGGCGTTGAGCCGCTCGGCGGTCACCAGCAGCGAGACGGTCGTCTTGCCCAGCCCGGTCGGCAGACAGACGAGCGTGTGGTCTCCGCTCGCCGTCTCCGCCAGTTCGGTCTGGTAGCGGCGGTTCTCCAGGAACTCCGGCGTCACCAGCGGGCGTTCGACGTGTTCGCCACCGGCGTCGGTGGTCGCCATTACCCACGCGTTTGTCCCGGCGGTGGTTAAGGGTTCAGATACCGCGGTGAAAGTGAACGAACGGGCTCAGAGCCCGATTCCGGGCAGGTACTGGACGCCGACCCACATCGCCAGTGCGCCAAGCACCGGAATCGAGAAGTTGTCGTCGACGACGTAGCCGGCGATGCGGGGCTTGACGCCGTCGGCGAACGTCGCCGCGACGCCACCAAGGATGGCGGCGGCGGGGGGAACGAACGGCGCGGCGAGCAGCGTACAGACGCCGAACATCACCAGCAGGACCCAGGCCTGTTTGACGTTGCTGGCATCGCTGGAACCCAGCAGCCCGCTGATGGGGTCGCCGACGGCAAGCATCAGCATCGCCGGGACGGCAATCGTCTCGGTCATACCCGGGAGTTCGACGGCGAAGGCGACGATGGCTATCCCGACGATGTACAGCGCGTAGCCGGCGGGGTTGTCCTGCTCGTACTCGCGGGTGAGTCGGTCGTACACGACCCAGTCCAGTCCGGTCGTCAGCCGCACCGCCTCGAGCACACACACGACGACCAGCGCCACAGTCAGGAATCCCTGGACGACGCGCCACGTAATCAGGTCCGGCCGGAGCAGATGCGCAAGCGGTACCGTCGCACCGGTGACGTGGACGAGCCGCCGGGAGACCTCGTCGGCCATCTACAGGTCGTCGAAGGTGCGGTCGCCGGTGCTGAGCTGTTCAAGCGTCTCCGCCAGCCCGTCGATGGGGAGCCGTTTCTGCTCGGTCGTGTCGCGCTCGCGTACTGTGACTGTTCCCGCTTGCGGCTCATCGCCGTCTTCTCGCGGGCTCTGCCCGCTCGAACGGTTCGCGGAACGAGGTTCCGCGCTGCTCGCGCTGTCCGAGGCGCGTTGCGCCTCGCTATCGTCCTCCAGGCTCTCGTAGTCCACCGTCACGCAGTAGGGCGTCCCGACCTCGTCCTGCCGGCGGTAGCGCCGGCCGATGGCCCCGGAGTCGTCGTAGGTGACCGAGAGGCCGGCGGCCCGGAGGTCGTCGGCGATATCGGTCGCGAGGTCGGCCATTCCGTCCTTGTCCATCAGCGGGAAGACGCCGACCGTCGTCGGGGCCTGCTCCGGCGGGAGGTCGAGGTAGGTGCGCTCCTCGCCGTCGACCTCGTCGGTCTCGTAGGAATGTGCGAGGACGGTGTAGATGATGCGGCCCACGCCGAAAGATGGTTCGACGACGTGTGGGCGGATGTGCTCGCCGTTCTCTGTGACCTCGTCGACGCTGAAGTTCGTCTTGTCAACGGGGACAGTGTGGGACTCGCCGTCAACCTCGACGGTAACCTCGTCGTCGTCGAAAGCGTCCGGATTCCGCTCGGCCAGTGCTCCGAGCGCGTCGGCGACCGCGCCGGCCGACCCGCCGAACTCCGGCCCGAGGTAGCTCATGTCGGGGTCGACGGTGGCGCGGTCGACGGTAATCGGCTCGTCGTACTGCTTGAATACCGTGTAGTCCTCGCCGGAATGTTTGGCGTGTTTCGAGAGGTCGTAGTCGCCCCGATAGGCGAAACCGGTGATCTCGATCCAGTCGCCATCAACCTCGCTCTCGGCGTCCCAGCAGTCTGAGGCGTAGTGGGCGCGTTCGCCCGCGAGGTGCTGGCGGTACCGGAAGCGGTCCATGTCGACGCCGATGCGCTCGTACCACTCTTTGGAGACGCCGAGGTAGTAGGCGACCCACTCGCTCTCGACGATATCCTCGTCGACGGCCTCGCGGACCGTGAGTTCGCGCTGGCCGCCGTCATCGGTCTGTTGTTCGGCGGCGGCGTACAGTGGGAGCACCACGTCCTCGACCTCGGCCAGCGGCGGTTCGTCTTCCTCGGGGTCGACGAAGTGCTCCAGTTCGGCCTGTGTGAACTCCCGGACGCGGACGAGCGATTTTCGCGGGGAAATCTCGTTGCGGTAGGCCTTCCCGATCTGTGCGACGCCGAAGGGAAGCTGATTCCGGGCGTACTCGGAGAGTTGCGGAAACTCGACGAAGATGCCCTGTGCAGTCTCCGGGCGGAGATAGCCCGGCGACGACGACCCTGGCCCGATGTTGGTTTCGAACATCAGGTTGAAGTTGTCAACCGGCTGGTCGGCCAGGGACGTGTGACAGGAGGGACATTCGATCCCGTGCTCGGCGATGAGGTCCATCACTTCCTCGTTGGGGAGGGATTCGGCCTCTTCGATGTCCGTATTATCCTCAACGAGGTGGTCCGCGCGGTGGGTTGCGCCACACTCGCCACACTCGACGATCATATCGTCGAAGCCATCGAGATGGCCCGACGCTTCGAAGACAGGCTCGGGCATCACGTCGGGGGCGGAGATTTCCTGATGACCTTCCTTAACGACGTAGCGGTCCCGCCAGGCGTCTTCGATGTTCGACTTCAGCGCAGCGCCCTGTGGCCCGTAGGTCCAGAAGCCCGCTGCGCCGCCGTAGGCACTCGAAGAGGGGAAGTAGAAGCCGCGACGCTTGGCCAGCTCGGTGAGGCGTTCGCCTTCGCTCATAGGCCTCGCAGCAGGTCGATATCCCGTACGATGCCGGTGAGTTCGTCACCAGACAGCAGCGGGATCTGCTCGATATCGTGTTCGATCATCAGCTGTGCCGCCTCCTCAGCGGTGCGGCGCTTGTTCACCGTCACGACATCGGCGGTCATGAACTCGTGGACGGGTTCAGCCGGGAGTTCGACGTTACGAGTGGGCATGTACCGTCCGCCAACGGCTTTGATGCCTTCCCAGGCCCAGTCGTCGTCCTGATTGGCGATGGAGTCGCCGGTGTCGTCCTCACCCTCGACGACGCGGGCGACCGCGATGATGTCGACCTCGGTGAGCATCCCCGACATGTCGCCATCGTCGCCGAGCACGACGCCGTATGGGACGTTCGCGTGGGAGAGCTCCCGTTCGGCGACGGTCAGTGGCGTCCCCTCGTACACGCAGTTGATGTCGCGGTTGGCGAGTTCGTCGACGACCTTGTCGCCGTCGACGTTGCCGTTGGCGATGGACCGAATCACGTCGGTCACTGTGATGATACCCTTGAGCTCGCCGTCGACGATGGGGAGGCGGCGCTCGCCGTCCTCGACCATCACCTGTGCGGCAGCCTCGATAGATGTGTCCCCACTGATCGCCGGGACTTCCTCGACAAGCAGGGCCAGCTGGTCCTCGTCGGGGCTCTCGATGAGTGCATCGCGTGAAATAATCCCTCTGAACTCCTCGCCGTCGTCGGTCTCCTTGATAACCGGGACCGACGAGAAAGCCTGCTCCTGGAGGTACTCCAGTGCGTCATCACGGGTCCCAGGGATGGTGACCGTGACGACCTCCGAGCGTGGCGTCATAGCGTCTGCGACGTTCATACTGCCAGAACTTCCTTCCCGCATCTACTAAGTCCTTAACATCCGTCCGTTTTCGATATTTAGGTGGCACGCTCGGCGGCCATCGGCTATCGTCGACGACCGTGCAGGCGGCATCTCGGAAACCGAGAGCCCGTACTGCCTCGAGAACAACTACGTCTTCTGCCATATCGTCGTCTCGTATCTGTGTTTGAACAGAATACAGGATACAGGTGCTGATGGTTGATGTATAAGGCCCTCTGTGTATCGGCTCATGCACTGCTTTATCCCAATATTGACAGGAGTCGAACTATTGTCAGACAGCTGGACCTGAGTCATACTGTCCCCCTCTATGGGTTTCGCTAAATTTTTATAGGGTTGTTACATATTATCATGCATGGAGTCGGATACTGTCGTTCCGGTCGAGATGGCTGCGGACGGAGACATCATGGCGTCCGTCGAAGAGGGTCCAACGGACCAGTTTATCCTCGCTGACGTGACCCGAGACGACGCCTATCTCACAACCCCGCTCGCAGACGCTGCCTCGCTCCCGGCCTGGCGATAGGTGTTGTCTGTCGGTTCGTTTTTTCAGTGGCTCTGCCCGAGACGGTACTGCGTTAGCGGCGTTGCTGCTCCCCACCGAGTCCCCGTACGCATTTGCGCGGACGGAGAAAACAAGCGTTATGCCGCCCCAGTAAGTTCGATTCGGTATGAAGGTACTCGTTACGGACCCTATCGCTGACGCCGGTCTCACGCGACTCCGTGAGGCGGGCCACGATGTCGAAACAGCCTACGAGGTCGAGGGCGACGCACTCCTTGATGCGGTGGCCGACGCGAATGCGCTCATCGTCCGCTCGGGCACCGAAGTCACTGAAGAAGTGTTTGCGGCCGCGCCCGACCTCATCATCGTCGGCCGGGCCGGCATCGGCGTGGACAACATCGACATCGACGCCGCCACCGACCACGGCGTCATCGTTGCTAACGCCCCCGAAGGCAACGTCCGCGCCGCCGCAGAACACTCTGTCGCAATGGCGTTTGCCACTGCCCGGTCCATCCCACAGGCCCACGACCGCCTGAAAAGCGGCGAGTGGGCCAAAGGCGAGTTCCTCGGCACAGAAGTCAACAACAAGACGCTTGGCGTCGTCGGCTTCGGCCGCGTCGGCCAGCAGGTCGCCAAACGGCTGGGCGGCCTCGGCATGGATATCGTCACGTTCGACCCCTACATCAGTCAGGAGCGCGCCGATCAGTTCGGCGCGGAACTGGTCGATGATCTTGAGGACTGCCTCGCCAAGTCCGACTTCATCACGATCCACACGCCACTGACCCCCGAGACCGAGAACATGATCGGCGAGGATGAACTCGCCCTGCTCGACGGCGGCTACGTCGTCAACTGTGCCCGCGGCGGCATCATCGACGAGTCGGCCCTTGCCGAAGCCGTTGAGGACGGCGTTCTGAAAGGCGCTGCACTGGACGTGTTCGGCGAGGAACCGCTGCCAGACGACAGCCCCCTCCTCGATGTCGATGACATCATTGTCACGCCCCATCTGGGCGCGTCGACGGAGGCCGCACAGGAGAACGTCGCCACCTCCACGGCCGACCAGATTATCGCTGCGGCCAACGGCCAGCCCGTTGCCAACGCCCTGAACGCGCCGTCGCTGGACGAGGCGACGTTCAAACAGGTCGGACCGTACCTCGACCTCGCCGACACTGCCGGTCGCATCGCGGTCCAGCTGTTCGGCGGCCACATGTCCGAAGTGCAGGTCACCTACGCCGGCGACATCGCCGAGGAAGACGTAGAGTACGTCACCGCCAGCGCGCTGAAGGGTGTGTTCGCGCCCTCGGACCTGCAAGTCAACGCCGTCAACGCCCCGCAGATAGCCAAGGACCGTGGCATCGACGTGACTGAGTCCAAAACCCGAACCTCCGAAGACTACCAGAGCCTCATCACCGTCACCGTCTCCGACGGCGAGGAATCCGTCTCCGTCTGTGGGACCCAGTTCGGCGGCGAGGAGCCCCGCATCGTCCGTATCGACGACCACCGCATCGAGGCCGTCCCCCACGGGCACATGCTGGTCGTCCGCAACCGCGACGAGCCGGGCACCATCGGGTTCATCGGCACGGTGCTCGGTGAGGCCGACATCAACATCGCCGGGATGTTCAACGGCCGCGAGACCATCGGCGGGGAGGCCCTGTCCGTCTACAACCTCGATGAACAGCCGCCACAGGACATCATCGAGCGACTCAACGACGATAGCCGCATCATCGAAACGACCTACGTCGAACTCGGCGACGAGTAACACAGCGGAATTTTCTGACAGCCAGTTCCGGGTTATTCCCCGTGGAGAAGGCGCTCGTACCGGTCGACGACGGCCTGCCGATGTTCGCGTTCCTGTTCGAGCGCGGTTTCCAGCGTGGCCACCTGTGAGCGCAACAGCGCGATCTGTATCTGATAGATCGTACTGGGTGTCTGTCGGGGCGACGGTAACGGGGTCCCCGACCGGTCCCCGGAGTCGAACGACGGCGCTGAATCGCGGGACGAGGCCATACCCGAGACAGGAACGCCACGGGCAAAAACACCCGTCGGACGGCTGTCACGCGCTCGTCAGTCGCCCTGAGAGGTCCGGCGTCGGTCGTTGTCGCCGACACCGAACTCCGCAGCGAGCGGAATCTGGAGCGTGAGCGTCGTTCGCCCGTCGTGCCTGTCGTAGGCGAGTTCTCCGCCGTGACAGTCCAGTATCCACTTCGTCAGCCACAGCCCCAGTCCGGTGCTGTGTCTGAGCTGCGTTATCGGCCTGTCGCCGAACAACACCGCCCGCTCGTGTTCGGGCAATCCCGGGCCGTTGTCGCTGACTTCGACCACCGCCACCGTCCGCTCGCACCGCACCGTGACTGACAGCTCCGGCTCTCCGTCGGTGTGTTTGATTCCGTTTTCCACGAGCTGTGTCAGCGCTATTTCAAGCCGGTCGTCGACGGCGACGGTCACCGTCTCGGAGTCCTCGACAGCGAGGTCAACTGTCGCGGCGTCGTACCGGTCGAGGACTGACCGCACGCTCTCGACGAGGTCGGTCCGTGACGCCGTCGTCGCGGCCGCGCCTATCACGTACTCTATCTTCCCGGCCATCTCGCTCAGTTCGGCCAGTTCGCTTGCCGCCGTCGCCATCAGGGATGCCTGCGCCCCGAGGTCGCCCGACAGCTCCGCCGCCAGCGTCTCTGTCCCGTCGGGCAGCGGCACGAGTTTGTTCCTGAGGTTGTGCCGTAGCACACGGTGGAGCACCTGGCACGAGCTTGTTCCTGAGGTTGTGCCGTAGCACACGGTGGAGCACTTGATGGTGTTGCTCTCGCCGTTGTCTCTCGGTCAGGTCGGTGTATATCGTCAGCGCTCGGTTCGCTGTCGTCGGAACGACCCGACAGGACAACTGCCGGGGGCCCTCGACTGTCTGTCCCGTGACGGTGCCCTGCTGTGGGTGGGGGTCGCCTGGCGCTCCGTCGGACGCTTTCCAGCCGTCCCGTTCGATTCCCAGGACGTGCTCGGTCAGTGGTTCCCCGCGTATCTGCTCGCTGTCGACACCGAACAGTTCGACGAACGCCGGATTTACCGCCCGGATTATCGGCTTGTCGTCGATGAACTTGACCTCGGCGACAGCATCGTCGGTGTGCTCGAACAGCGCCCTGAAGCGCGTGGCATCCGGCTCACTCATCCCTGTACTGGGTGGCGGCGACGAACTCAAAGCGGGCACCGCCGGTCCCGCTTTCGGTTACGGACACGTCCCAGTCGTGTGCGCTCGCGATTTCCTCGACGATTGTCAGGCCGAGCCCCGTCCCGTCGGCACTCGTCGTGTAGCCGTTGTCGAAGATGCTGTTTCGCTCCTCCTCCGGGATGCCGACCCCGTCGTCGGCGACGTAAAACCCGCTGTCGAGTGGTCCGACCCGGATGGTCGACGCCTGCCCGTGTGTGACGGCGTTGCGAAACAGGTTTTCGAAGAGGTGTTTGAGGCGGGCGTCGTCCCCGGAAACAACGAGGCTGTCCGCCTCGACGACCAGTTCCGTGTCACAGGAACTCACGTGGGTCCAACAGGAACGCGCGACCGCACCGAGGTCGACCGGTGACGGGTCTTCGACGCGGTTCCCCTGCCGTGTCAGCGTCAACACGCCCTCGATGACTTCTTCCATCCGCTCGTGGGCCTGCCGCAGCCGGTCGACCCCGGCAGTGCTGTCGTCGAGCTGGCTCAGCGTCCCCTTGGCGACCTGTAGCGGGTTCCGAAGGTCGTGTGAAACGGTGCTTGCGAACTGTTCGAGCCGGTCGTTCTCCCGCTGTAGCTCCCGCTCTTTTTGCAGGCGTTGCAGGGCGACTTCCGCGTTGCTCGCAATAATCTGGACGAGGTTCAGGTCGGTCTCATCGAACGCATCCGGGTCCGTCTGTCCCACGCTGATGATGCCGTACTCGCTGATTGGGACGTACAGCCACGAGACGACCGGCTCAAGCGCTGTGCCGCCGTCGTGGTCACGGATATCCGTGTAGACGCTTGCCTGCGTTCCTCGAAGGCTTCGCCAGGGAACCCCTCGCCGACGTCGTATGTCGGCCGCTCCGCTAGCAACTCCTCGGCCTTGTCGTTGACGTGCACAGGCTGGAGTTGCCCGTCCCGATGGACGCGGATCACGTTGATGCGGAACTCCAGAATCGATTCGATGGCCGCGCCGACTTCGGCGGCAACCGTCGACGGGCTGTCAGCGCCGAGCAGGTCCCGTGTCGCCTCGTGTAGCGCCTCTATTTTCTCCTCACGCTGCCGCTTTTGGGTGATATCCGTGTTGATAGCGACGTAGCCGCGCGGCTCGCCGCCGCGTGGAAGCGGCGCAATCGTCTGCTCGATGACGTAGCGCTCACCGTCGGGGCGCTCGTTCACCAGTTCACCCCGCCAGACATCGCCAGCATCGATGGTGTCCCACAGGCGCTCGTAGAAGGCGTCGTCGTGTTCACCCGAATTGAGGACCCGCGGCGTGTGGCCGATAACCTCCGATTCGGCGTACCCGGTCAGCTCCTCGAACGCCGGATTGACGTACTCGATAACCCCGTCTCGGTCGGTGAACACGACGGCATGGCCAGCGCTTTCGACTGCCTCCCGGAACTTCCAGGGACTGATATCCACGCTTTCCAGACGGCTCCCGCCGGTCTCCCCGCCGTCGGCCCGCGGTGCCTGCCGCTCGTCAGTAGCGCCCCGTATCAGGTCGAGGTGGGTAGAGAGGATATCGGCGTCAATCCGCTCAATCTCACACAGAACCTCCGGCCTTGCGAGTTCGCGGAGTCGCCGACGTGCGTCGTGGACCGCCCGGCTCTGTTCGAGTTCGCTGCCTGACTGGGCCGAATCAAGCACGTGTACTTTTCGCGTCAGTGATATCGCCTCCCGGAGGTCACCGTCCGAGAGCCCCATCGCCCGCTCGACTGCCTGCCCGAGCGCCGCCCCGTCGACCGGTTTCCGAAGGTAATCGGTACACGGGAGCGACAGGAGTTCCGGCGTCGGCTTCGCCCCGGTCACGACGAGCACGCAGTACGACCCACCGATGTCTCGTACCGTCTCTTTCAGTTCTGGAAACGCCATCCCCGGCCGTCCGTGGTCGTAGACGACGACCTCCGACCGAGCAAACGAGGGGGCGATGTCGTCCACTGTCTCGGCCAGTGTGTAGCTGTATGCTGGGTTGAGGCCCCTTTCATACACCTGACGGTCGACTGAATCGTCGATGACCAGCACGTCTCGGTCCATCTCTTGCCTCGCCTTCTATCAGGATTCATCATATATCCCGCTCGGATTGCAAGGAGCTGAGAACGCGGTTCGAATTTAAATGCCACCCCGAACGCGGACGCGCCCGCTGACACACGCCGCCCGATGGGCGGACCCGGTCGGGCGTCCCGAAGGCGGTCCCGGGACGGCTCACATGAAGTCCGCGATACCTGACTGCTTGTTGTGGTCGTTCTCGAACACCGACTCGATTTTCCGTTCCAGTATCTTGAGCCGCTGTTTCGTGTAGTCGCGGGCACCGAACTCGTCGGCGACGCGGATGGCCGTGTCGATGTACTTGTTGACCGACCCCTCGTGGACGGTGAGGTTGACGCGGCCGCCACACTCCCGGCAGTCGCCGGTCAGGGGCGCACGGCGGAACGACTCCCCGCAGTCGAGACAGCGGACCTCCTGTCTGGAGAAGGCCCGGAGGTTCCCGATGAGGTCCGGCAGGAAGTGGTACTCGATGATGCGCTCGGCCACATCGCTCTCGACGACGGCCCGCAGCTTCCGGGAAATCTCCAGCTGGGCGTCCATCTTGTCCTCCATCGAGCCGAGCGTCTTGTACGCCGAGAGGTCCGGCCCGGCAGCGATGTTCGCCGTGTCGTGCGTATGCCGGAACTCGGTGTACTCGCGGTCGGTCCCCAGCGTCTCCTCGGCGATTTTCATCACGTCCTCGACCTCGGTCGGGTCTTTCATCTCGCGGGTTGCCTCGTAGAACTCCCTGGGATAGGCGTCCATGATGTCCATGTTGTGGGCCTCGTCGTCGATTTCGCTGGGGTCGATACGCGAGGACATCACGAGTGGTGCGTCCATCTGTCCGCCGCGCTGGTTCGGGAGATACGACTTCGAGAAGTTCAGCAGGCCGTCCATCAGGAGCATCACGCAGTCCTCATCGCCGTCGCACTGGCCGACGTAGGTCCCTTCGACGGCAACCCGGTGCGTGTCGGCGACTGTGAGACAGTAGACGTGGTCGACATCGCTTTCGACGTACTCGACAGCCTCGACGGTGTCTGTCGGGGCTGCGCCGTCGGTAGCCGCCGTCGAGGCCTCGCCGCGTGCCGTCATCGTCGTCGTCTCGCCGCCGTCGTAGGCAGGGAGGTCGTCGCCGGCGGCTAAATCGCTGGCCGGGACCTCCTCGATTCCATCGGGACCGGCCCGGAGCATCGTGTGGTCGGGCGTGACACGGAGCGTCCGGTCGCCGACGGTTACTTCCACGAGGTGGTCCGGCGCGGGGTGTTTCGAGACGGCGTCGACGGGCTGGCGACAGGGACCGTTCTCGCCCAGCGACGACACGGTGAGGTCGCCGTCTAACTCCTGCACGAGCGTTCCGAAGTCGTCCTCTTGGGGGTCATCCAGTCGACTTTCGACCAGTTCCTCGATGGTGCCGTATTCCCAGTCGTCGTTCTCGTCCTCGTACCACAGCCGGGTGTCCGGATGGAAGCAGTTCCGTCGCTTGGCGGCGTGGAAGTACGGGTGCGCGTAGCCGACGGCGGCGGAGGTGAAGCCGACCACACGGCCGACCGTCGCCGCGCTGGTGTGGGGGGCCATTCCGAACACGAGTTCGCCGACGAGGTCTTCGCGGTCGTCGAACTCGTAGAACCGCTCCAGCCCATAGTACTGTTCCAAGAGGTCGTCGACGAACCGGGCGGTCTGGAGCATGTGCTCGGCCGCGCCGTCCGAGAGGACGATATCCTGGACCTTTAGCTCGACCAGCTGGTCCTCGTGGGTCAGCGGGTCGCCGTGGATGTCCTCTGTGTAGCCCAGTCCCCGGAGTCGCTCGGCAGAGACATCCAGTTCTGAGGCTCGGACCGCCGTCACCGGCAAGTCGGTCATATCGTAGCGGACGGTGCCGTCTTTGAACGCCGAGACGTCGTGTTTTGCCCGGAGGATTCCCTTCTCCATCGGTTCCGGGACTTTCTCCTCGGAGGTGAGTCCCTTGACTGCTTTCAGTTGTTCGAAGGCCGTTTCGCGCTCACCGACATTCTGCAGGGCGTCCCGATACGCTTCCTGCAGGTCGAGCACTTTGTACTGGGTCGGTGAGGCGAGTGTCTCACAGCGCCCACACTCCGCGCGGCCGGACTCGTCGCGCTCGACCTCGGCCTCACAGTCGGGACAGACGTACACTGGCTCGGTGGTTCCGCCGCATTCGGCACAGTTCGCTTGGTGGGTCTCGGTCCCGCAGTCAGGACAGCGCCGCCGGGCTACTTCGACCTCGACCTGGCCGGGCGTATCGCTCATGTCATCGGCGTGTTTCGTCGCCTTGGCCACGTCTCGCTGTGCCCCGCCGGCCTCGCCGATGGGACTGAGCGTGTGGACGGCCGGCGAGAGGTCCCGCCGCTCGGATTTCTCGGGGCGACCCATTCGGTTGCCGATGCGGGTCGGGGCGCGCTCCCGAACCTGAAATGGCGCAACCTCGTTTATCGCCTTGATGGCGTTCTGGCCGTCTTCTCGCTCGGCATCCTCGGCAACGCCGATTGCGTCGAGCGACTCGCTCTCACCGTAGGTTCGCGCGTGCTCGGAGAGGTCTTCTCGCGTCCAGTCCCGCTCTAGCGACCGGGAGAACCCAAGCGTCCGCACCAGCGGCACCCAGTCGGTGACCGTAATCGTCTCCTCGTCCTGCGTATGCTCGATGAGAAGGTGTTCGAGCGTCTGTTGGACGGCATCGCTCCGTGGCAGGACGAGCACGCCGTCGTCGCTGTGCGCATCGCCTGCTGTGCCGTCCATCTCCGGGTCGGCGTACGCACCGTCGGCCTGTGCGACCTGTGCGTCCTCGACGGCGTCGGCGAGCGCACACACCTGTTCGATGCTCACGTCGTGCCAGAGGTAGGTGTATTTCGGGTGCAGCGGGGCGTCGTACTCGGTCGCCCACTCGATGGCTTCCTCGGCGCTCGGGTCGGCGAGGTCGATGTGGGGCGAGTCCTGCATCGCCTGCACGTCCGCACCGGCGGCCGCGAGGTCTTGCTCCCACCACTCGACGGTGTAGGAGGCCGGCGCGAGCGGATGGTTGTTCTCGACGAACTCGCCGTAGTTGACCAGATACTC
>JGI12451J12833_1000436_pt1 | contig 13818 bp, 13 predicted proteins | sample A23E3SouthBayCA_2_FD_12833 | JGI IMG/M metagenome (IMG submission 12833) | reverse complement strand
TGGTTGAATACGAGAAAGACGATGGTACGGAGGGTATCTGGGCCGAGTGTCCAATGTGTGAAGATGTCGTTGCACCAGAGTAGTCCCGAACTCCCAGACTCGCGTTCTTCAGTCTGAGAGGCTTCGAGAAGTGACTAACCAACATTCAGAGTGGATTGTACGCTGGTGTTGGTTAGCTCCAGCGTAGCAGGTTTTGAGAAGATCCAGAGGCCGAAACAACAATTGTAGCCGTTGATAGTAGCGTACTGGCGTCCATACCAACGGTTGACTGAGTATTACAATAGGGGCCCGTCACGGTACCTGCGTGCGGTGTCAACGCAGGCCCGGAGTGTCACCCTCACCGCTGCGATATTAGAACCATTCAGTATACTCGCCACAGTGGGTACACTCGGCACGGGTACGCCACTCGTCCCCGTGCTTGTGATCAACCGGTGCAACCTTGACTACCCGGATGTCGATGGAGCCACACTGTGGACATTGCCCCGGAATTTCCGCGTTGGCCACGCTGAACTATTGCCCCCATGAATGGTCCAGTCGTGGCTAAGTAATGATAGTTATGCTGCAGAAACATTGGTTGAGTGATGGATAAGTCAGCAAGTATATGAGTTCATCACAGCCACTATCGATTACTGTGGGTATGGGGCTTTTTCAGAGAGTGTGAAATGGCTACGCTGTGGCCTGTGTATCCCTCACCCGAAGCGACGAGCGAGTTCATAAGCGACGGTAGTAGGAACAGTGATTGTAAGAATCACGAATGCGATCTCATCGACAGTCGGACCGGACTGCGTGAGCGAACTGTAGAATATCAAAGCGCCAGTAGCAAGCACCCCGACAACAGTTGATACGTATTCTGGGTCTGTCCACTGACTCGGAGGGTCTCTGGAGGGCATATGAAGAAGCTGTGTTTGTGTGGCGGGTAACGTTTTTGCAGTCTCCCTGTCCGTACGAATCTCGGCGTACATGGACCACCTGTACTGGCTGTTGCAGCCATAAATAGAGTTGCTGTATCTATAACAGCCGTTCTGTGTCTGAGATGATATCGTTCGCTTCGTCACGCGTGCGTTTTGCGGCCTCCTGTGCGTAGCCTTCGTGGGTCGTCTCGATGGACTTGTGGCGTAGCACATCCTGCGCCAGCTGTGGGTTCTCGCGATAGATTTCTCGTCCGAGCCCACGGCGGGCACCGTGTGGCTTCAGTGGCTCCTCGAACTCGTAGTCGGACCACTCACAGAGTTTGGCGAGGATATCCCGAGCCGACTGGGTTGTGATCGACGGCGTCGGGTCAAGTGCCTTCGCCGCGTTGTCGAGTCTGGGAAACACAGCTGCATTCTCGTCGGGCTCTCGAAGTTGCTTCCAGCGCCGAAGCGGGCGAAGCGCGTCATCGAGGATCGGCGCAGACTCGCGGGTGCGGTTCTTGCCGAACACCTGCATTGTGCCGGCTTCGAGATCGACGTGCCGCCACCGCAGGCCGTTCCGTTCTTCATCATCAGAGACGGCGACGAGTTCAGCGCTACGCGCACCGGAGTAGGCGAGCAAGAAGACGAGTGCCTGGTCGCGGTAGGCCGCCGTGCGGTCGACGTCGTCGCTTTCGCCGGCGTCGTCGACGCGGGCGGTCGCAGTAGCGCAGATAGCATCGCGGTCGCGTGTCGTCCAGTACTGTTGGTCTGTTTCAGTTTCGTCGGTGGGAAGTGGTCCTTCGGCGTGGTTGGTCTTGGCTGGGTTCGTCGGGATCAGGCCCTCGTAGACGGCCCATGTGAGAAACGAGCGGACGTATGCGAAGTAGCGGCGGGCAGTCTCTGGTGAGATATTGTCTCGGTCATCAGCTCGAGCGAGGTCACGGGCGTACTGCCGACAAAGGTCGTCGTCGATGTCTTCGGGATCGGTAATCCCGTGCTGGTCCCGGGACCAAGCCGCGAACTTTCGCAGGACGCTCGCGACGTTTGTTCGGTAGCGCCCGGAGTCGATATCGACGAGTCGTTTCTCGATGGCTGTTTCGAGAGCGTCAGTCCCGGGGGTAGAGCCGTATGCAGGCGGAAGGCGATCCATGCTTCCCGTACAGCGGCGATCCGGGTAAAACTGATGGTGCTTACTATCATAATACAAACCTAATCCACAAACCCGAATATCGGCGTTTCAGGCCCTCTATAAGTGGAAATTCGGTACTTCTGTGTTTGGTAAAGTGTATGTAGCTATATCAATCTCGCTCAATGTGGAAGTTGAGACTGCACCGGGCTTAGCGGGGCTATAATGCGTGGATTCAGCCGATTCAGTGAACGGGAATTGACTTAGATTGCTCTCCAAACGCCCGATCTTGTTGCACTGCCACTCATGTTCGCGAATTTAGACGACTTCCGACAGCGTTGCCACTCAGACACCGCGCTATTACGGGTGGAGAACCTCACTATCCGATTCCGGTTTCTTTCTTCAACAGCGTCAGCGTGTTGTCGGCTGTCACAATTGGCGAGTGTTCGTATTCACCGGTCAATTCGACCTGTACGAGTAGATCCACCGCACGCCAAATCGAGTACAACAGACACGCGAATGCGAAGTAGAAGAATCGGAGTCCGAAGTCCTTCGAGGTCGTGGCGGCCATGAATCGCTTAATCGACCTGTAGCCACTCTCGATCTCCCACCGATACCCGTACTCAGTGAGGAAGCCACTACCGCGATTAGACATGAACACCGAATACTGTCGGTGATCGTCGTGCTCAGAGTCTTCTTTCCGGCGGTAGATCAGCGTCGTCTCGTGCCACTCGTTCTTCCCGAGATGGAGTTTCCTATCAGTCTCGTATCGGTCTTGACCCCGCTGGAGCAATCGCTTGGCCTGTGCTTTCTCGCTCGTCTGCATTCTCTTTGGGACGACGTACGACAGCCCGCGCTGGCTAAGCATCTCTATAATATGCTGACTGTCAAACTCGCGGTCCATCAGCACGTTATCGACGTGAACGAGGTCCTCGGCAGAGTTGAGCAAGTCTTCGACTATTTCTTTACGAGTCTCACCCTTTCGGACCGGGCGCGCATCCAGCACGATTGGAACGGCGTTGCCGACCAGTTGGACCGTCGCCCACTGATAGGCGTACTCATCGGTCTTCTCCTGTGTCCCAATAATCTCGTCTTCGTGCCCGGTCCTGTCGCCTTTGAACGGGTCCGCTTCAGTAATATCGATAGCGACGATCCCCGCTCGGAAGAACTCCTCTGTCTCCGCTACTTCTTCCAATAATCGATTCACGGCTCGTCGGTACATCTCTCGAACCTGTTCAATCGGGAGATCACGAATCTGATCCCGATGGGCGTGTCCCAACGGCGTCCGGTCCCGGCTCGACTCGTGAACGAAAGTGCGAGCCCCCTCGTTAGCAGCCAACCGTTCTCGAAGTCCGAGATGCGTTTGTAAGTCCCAATACGCGTTCTCGTGGATTTCACAACCACCACCACGATCTAACGAGAAGGCTGGCAAGACAATACGGCTGACGTGGTCTGTAATCGATGCTGCTTCGTCGAGGACGGTTTGATCGTTTGGGTCTGATTTGTTCGCTTCGTCATCTTGCGATGGAAAGCTACGTTCTGGCTCGCGCGGAACAGCAACGCCCGCGTTCTGGGCTTTGATGAGAATCGTCCGCGCAACTGCCTCAATTGTCTCACGAAGATCTGCAGTGAACCGTTCGTTCCATGTACGCCATAGCGTCGACTGGTCCGGGACTGTCTCTATGTTTAGTTGCTCACGGAGATCAGGGTGGTGTGTGAGATACGTGAGGAGTGCCGTTTCATGATTCCAACCGTGTAGTTCTTTGAGCAGAAACAGTCGGAACAGTTGGGCCATCTTGTACTGAGTAGCTCCAGAATACTGGTCATGTGGCCCAAACTCGACATACGCTACTGGGTAGTGAGATACGAACTCGTCGACGGAGTGGTGGTCCTCATGGTCGAACCATGTGGAGGCAACGGTCCAGATGTCTTCTTCCAGACCGGCGAGAGAACTCTGGTCATAGAGTGGCTTCGAATCATACGCTGGCCATTCAGCGTATGACTGCTGTGCGATCCGTCGAAAGACACTGCGTTGAGAGTCACAACTCGCAACCACGCGATAGACTGGCCACGATATGCCCAAAAAGTCGTCTGACTGGTAATAGAGAAAACATATACAGCTCTCAATGTCGCTAAGCAGTTTGAGTGAGCATTATTCAGTACAGATGCTCTACATAGCACCTCTTCTCGTAATCTGACTGAATTACTACCAGTTCACATACCCCTCACAAAGCATTTACACACTCATTTCCACGCAACAGTATGAATCGTCGACGATTGCTTTCTATCTCAGCACTTTCCCTGTCTCTCTCCGGTTGTATGGAGGTGAGCTTTGGTGACGATACTGAAAATAACCCTCCAATCTCAACCGCGACAGAAACCGAAACGGAGACGTCGACCCTCGACCCCGAGACAGAATCCTCCACACCGTCACAGACGCCGGAACGGCCACACGATCTCTATATCGTAAACTACACCACCACGACAGAAACCGCAACCGTTCGTGTCCGCGATGAGAACGGGAACGCCGTCGTCGAGGGCCAGTACGAACTCCCATCTGAACGCGGTATTGAGTTCGAGGATATCGGTGCACGGGAGACGGAGTACACGGTCGAACTAACGATAGACGGGACCGAACTGATGGCGCTGACGTGGTTTACAGCCAGTTGTGCCGCGGTCGACGAAGCCCCACGGGGCTCTCGGGACGGGTACGTTCAACTCCGCCGAGACGGTTCCGACAGGCTCCAAGCGACCCTCGCCGTGGACGGCTGTGACGCGATCATCGGCCCGGAATATCCTACCGGGCCCGCACAGGGGTTTCGCGTCGAGGAGTAAGATCAGCAACGGCATGTTCGGTTAGTCGCTGCCATGGTCAATACACCCACTGAACGGCTGTTTCACTCCAAATCCACTACTAACAACCCGCCTAAATGTGGTAGGAGCTACGGTCAGTACAGACAAGACATTTATCTCCTTCTCCAGACACCCTACTCATGAATCATCGATTGGTCCTTTCCATCTTTGCCCTCCTAGTTGCAGCCTCACTCATCGGTGCTCCGATCACAATGTTAGACTGGGGCCAGCAGGCTTCTCTCAGTACTAATCCCATCGAAGAATCCGACATCAATAAAAACAGTCCGGTACTCCAGTATGAGGATCTCCCAAACTCCGCGCAAGATTCTGTTCGACGAGCTATCGAATCCCCTGACGGCTACCACATAATCTACGGGCAAGAAGACTTTCCGGAGCCATTCAACTTCGGTGACAACATTAACCCCGGCCAAGGTCAGTATGTGGTTGTCTATGAGGAGCAGTACTATCGCCTTCGGACGAGTGCGAGCGGTGGATTCTTCTTCGTCTACTTGTTCTACCAACTGCCGTTCATCATCTATGGGATTCTCCTTGCCGCAGTTGCGTTCCTGCCGTCAGAGGGTTTGACGGGACTTCGCACTGAGGCACTCATTACTGTCCCCGGAATCGCGTTTCACCTGCTTGGCCCCGAATTTGACTTTCCACTCCTTCCCCCAATGCAATTCGTTAAACTTGGCATCCTCGCCGTTATTGTTGTCCTAGTAGGACTCCTGGGGTCGTATTTGAGAGAGAAGAATATATTGGCTGCAAACTAACGGCGACCTGTCTGCTGACTACCCAGTAACACAGCTTAGCCCTCCGTATCGTAGGTTTGCACACCTATTGAACGGCTGTTTCACTCCAAATCCGCTTATGACAATCTGACTAAATGTGGTGAGGGGCTACGGTCAGTACAGTCCACTTAGTGACCACTGTACCACGCAGAAAAACACGGAACAACCTATCTCCCGTCAGTACTACCTTGGATAAATAATCCTTTGACCAATCAATGGTTATTACTGCCCAACATCAGAGGGTTCTCTATGGAAAAGGGCCTGTTCTATGGGTTTCTTGTGATTGGTCTTTTGCTAGTTGGTACGACAGGTGTTTTCCTCGGAACAGATCTTGTATCAGATGAACCGCAATTTCGTGAAGCACCATCACCACCATCCGAAATAAACGAATCGTCTGCTCTTAGATACGCTGAAACCCTTGAACAGACACGGTTACACAACCGACTTCTGAATGAGACGTCACCTGATCGAATCGAAATTAGTTGTAATAGCCGTTCTGTAGCCGGCTCATCGAGTAGCCAGTATGCGTTTGTTCGATGTAGCTCTACGACATATGATGACGGTTCGGTTTCCGATAGCAATCCCTACACTGTGATGTACCGAATCCATACAGCGGGATCAACTCGTGTAGAACGGACGGGTAGGCGAGCCAGTCCAATACAGGACAACGCGACATCGCCACAAGGTTTCCAGTCAGTTCCCCTCTCCATTTATAATTTCGATAAGAATGAGATCCGAATCAATACCACGGCCACGGTATTGAATTCATCTACTGCAGTTGCACAAGGTGAATATAGAGTATCGGTACAGCCTGAGCATGGCGTAGTTCTCGATACGGTCTTTACAACGCCTGGAACGTATCGAATTCACACACAGACTTCGGCGTTGACTGGAAATGAGACGTGGACTCTCGCTACCGATCGTCAGAGACTGGTGATTTTGGTTGGACCGGATGGGGTGCGAATCGAAGAAACAAGACTCCCTTGAGTCCAACATATCTGTATTCAATTTGTACACTTACTGAACAGTTGTTTCACTCGCAAGACAGGGGGGAGAAAGCTGTGTATCAAATCCGTCTCCTGGAACCCCGAGTAGTTGTAACGGTACAATCAGCCCCACTACTATTTTGATTTAGGTCCGAAAATACCAATAGTGGCTGGCATATTTGTAGAAATACCACTGATGGAGCGAGATGACTTCGACGAGACGGCCCCTGGCGAAATCATTCCCACGACAACGCCGAAAGGGACGTATTCGGCGTTCCGGCCTGACCCGCTTCCCCCCTCAACTGACACTGAACAGCTCATTACACCGCTGGCCGAGGCGACACAGGCACTTGGACGACTCCACGGTATCGGCCCACGTGTTGGCTCAAGAGAGATCCTGATCGAACCGTTCATTCGAAAAGAAGCCCTGGAATCCTCGCAAATCGAAGGAACACATGCTACCCTCTCGGATATCTACGCCTATGAGGCCGGACAGGAAGCTCTTATCGACGAAGACAGACAGCAGGGCACCCAGGAAGTCGTGAACTATCTACACGCCCTGACGCACGGATTGGATGCGATCACAGCTGGCGATCCAATTACCGTCGAATTGCTGTGCGAAATGCACAACCGGTTGCTTTCGGGTGTCCGTGGGGATGAGGCTGACCCAGGTGAACTTCGTACAACCCAGAATTTCATCGGCAGTACGCCATACATCCAAGACGCCAGGTACGTGCCGCCACCACCGAACGAAATCCCTGACCTTCTCGAAGACTTGCTCGAGTATGCGAACCAAGAGACGAATTTACATCCACTCCTCCGAATCGGATTGATTCACTACCAATTCGAGACGATTCATCCGTTTCTCGATGGGAACGGACGACTCGGGCGGCTATTGATCAGTCTCCTCCTACAACGTGACGGTCTTTTGCCCGAGCCGTATCTCTACCTGAGTTCGTATTTCAATGCACGACGTTCGGACTACGTCGATCACCTACTGGCAGTCAGTCAGCGGGGTGAGTGGGGAGAATGGTTGCTGTTCTTTCTACGTGGTGTGCAGTCACAGGCAGATGAAGCTCACCAGCGAGCGAACCTACTGGTCGACCTCCGAGAGGACTATCAACAGCGCTACCAGAGCGAGCGGTCTGAGAATATCCTCGAACTGGTCATGCGACTCTTCGAAGATCCGTACTTGGACGTGAACACAGCAGCCGACTGGTTGGATGTCGAATACAGCACAGCCAACCGACTGATTGGACAACTCGAAGATGACGGAATACTCGAAGAACTTACCGGGAAAGACCGGAATCGGTTCTACCGGGCTAGCGAGGTCTTCCAGATCATCAACAAGCCAATCGACCAACTCTGAACGACTGAACAGAGAGGGCTTGAGGCATATGCATTGAGATGGCCAGTCTCAACTACCACGCTCAAATTCTGTCCTTTAACGAACAACATAATCTCATCCAAGTAATGGTATGAGCTTTTCATTCGCTCTTGTTGTGGACATGACGATAATACTTCGAAGACGGTGTGTTTGGATATCCAATGATACTCCGAAGACGGTGCGTGAATTCTATTTTAGTAGATAACGATATTCCGGGTATAAGAGACTGCAGTTGCCAAGAATAGTGAGATGTTACTTCGAACGTGGTGTAGTATATTTATGTGGATGGGAGATACATCGGGATATATGACTGACAGCGACCACTCATCAGGGAATAATGTGGGAGATACTGACGATTCACTCACCGTGCGGGAGATGATTGAACAGGCAGGCGAGGAGTCAGTGTTCAGAAATCGGAATCTAGTGGAGCCCGACACGATTATCGACAGAGACCGTATTGTTGGCCGCGACGATCAACTGAGAACTGTCGTCTCTAATCTTCGGAAGGTTCTGAATGAAAACCGCCCACCGAACTTACTACTCTACGGTCCTGCAGGAACAGGGAAATCGCTGATATTTGACGCTGTTGCCCGGCAAATCCGAGACATATCTAAGAATCGGGGTTATGAGTTCGGTACACTCCGAATTAATTGCCAAAATCTCAGGAGTCTTGACGAAGCCGTGTACGCACTTGTCCGTGAAGCTGCTCATGACCTCAACGAAGAAATCGGAGTCGCGCGGCATGGCGTCTCTACGAGTACGAAGTATGACCGTCTCTACGATCTGCTAGATGAAGGATACGACTCTGTCGTGTTTGTCTTAGACGAAATTGACTTGCTACTCGGTCGGCGGTCATCTTCAAGCGAACCCGCATATTCGGATTTAATCTACCAACTCAGCCGCGCCAGCATTGAGAGCATAGATATTCAGGTATCAGTAGCTGCACTAACCAACGACCCTGAGTTCATGAATAACCTGGACGCACGAGCGGAAAGTTCGTTCAACCCACGGGACATTCCCTTTTCCGACTACGATGCTAACCAACTACAGGAGATTCTCCGGAACCGGGAAGACGCATTTATTCAGGACGCATTATCCGAGGACGTTATCCCGTTGACTTCTGCCTTCGCTGCTCAAAGTCATGGAGACGCTCGGAAAGCTATTGATCTTCTTCGGAAGGCAGGCGACGTCGCGAATGAGAACGGTGATCTGACTGTGACCGAGAATCACGTTCGGGAAGCTCAAGAGGATGTTGAGACTGACCGTTCTCTCAAGCTTGTGGAAGGACTGACGACACAGAAGAAAATCTCGTTATATGCGACAGCCGCGGTGGCGGAGTTCGGGAAGAGTGGGTCAACGACGGCGTCATCGCGGGTGGCGTTCCCGGTGTACCAGTTTCTGACGGATGTGCTTGATGCAGATGGACGGACACGGGAGACGTTCAACAACTATGTCCGTGAGGTCGGGACGTATGGGCAGCTCGATCACGAGAGGAAAAGCCTTGGCGGAAAACAAGGTGGGGGGATGTACTTGATGTATGAGTTCAAGCGTGACCCCGGAGAAATCAAGAAGCGGTTAGAGCAAGACGAACGTATTGCTGATTTGAGTCACCACGAAGATGGCCTTAAGCGAGTGATTCAGGCACAGAAGCGCAATTTTGCGGAGGATTAGCATATCACATAGGGGGAGCCACACACCGTCTTCGAAGTATCTTTGTGGCAGGTTCCACGGATAAGTTGTTCTGAAGTATAATCAGAATGGATAGAGACACACCGTCTTCGAAGTATCTTTGTTTAAAATAAGCGAGTAGTAGAGTTATGGGCATACTTTGCGATGCTCTTGATGATTCTTAGTCTGTTGATACTATTTCTCAAGTAGTGGTACGGATTTGGTTTTTCTCCCTTCTTATTAAATCTATCTCATACAATAGTCAATTTAATATCTTATCTTCCACCATTTCAATTATCCATTATTCCTCAAACTGCTCTGCATGAGTTGGTTATCGACTATTCTCCACAAACACCAATCCAGGAGGATACTTCGAAGACGGTGTGTGGGTGTCCGAAAACTGGTTGACAACTGCTTGAGACGCTAAATCTAGTACCCGGACTCGACTCCAATGGGGGTAGGGTAAGTATCAGTTAGCTACCCTTGATTCGACAGTGACAGCCGTACTATTCGAAATAGCTGGAAATTACGAACACTACGTATATTACGGATATTTCGCAACTTCCAAGTCTTACGGAAGTTGCGTAATATATGTCTTATATCTGTCGCACTGGAATTTATGTACATGGCGTAATATACGACATATACGAATGGCCCGCAAACTTCGCAAACTTCGAAAATTTCGAGAGGTGCGTACATGAGAGTCACAATTGGTATGCAGAAAGGGGGAGTCGGAAAGACAACGACAACGATCAACACGGCAGGCGCACTCGCTGAACGTGGCCATGACGTGCTCGCAATAGATGCTGATCCGCAGGGAGCTTTAACGCTCAAACTCGGGCATAAAGAGCAATATAGACAGTTCTCTGACAACCCAAATGAAGACGCGGAGGCACTGATTGATGTCCTAACCCAAGATGGAGATATGGAATTCGACCAGTTAGATGATCTCATCATCTCCGGTGGGGAGTACGACATTATTCCTGCGCATATGCGGAATTTCCTTGCCGAGAAGTCTTTGTACACTGATCGGCGAGGCTTTGAGTCTCTAAAAATCGCTCTCAACCGCTCTGACATCGACTATGACTATGTCCTGATCGACTCGCCTCCAAATCTTGGGCCGCTCGCCGATGCTGCACTTCTCGCTGCAGAGAACGTCTTATTCCCAAGCGAGCCGAATGTTATCGCTCAGGAGTCGCTTAAGATCTTGTTTGATGAAGTAGAGACTCTAGAAGACCAGTTCGAGGTCAAGATTAGGGCTATTGGAGCCATCCTAAATCAAGTCCCAGCTCAAGGCTCCATCGCAGAAGATATGCAGGACTGGTTCACTGAGACGTTCGGGGAAGATCGAGTTCTCTCAGTTCCAGACAGAGACGCAATTGAACACGCTATCGAATACGAAACATCAATTTATGCCTATGATCCAGACGACGCGGGTTATCCGTGGGATAGTGACCCAATCAATGAGCTTCGCGACTGTTATCTCAGCATCGCAGAGCTACTGGAGGAAATAAACAATGAGTGAAGACCTGAAAGAGCGGTTCAGCGATCATCAAGATCAAAGTAGCGACAAGGACGCTGAATATACTGAAATCGCAGAAGAAGAAACCGGACAGGCTGAGGCAGAAGCAGCAAACTCTCGACCCAAAGCAGAGATTCCAGTCAGAGATCGGAATCAGGTTACGATGTATCTCGGTGACGACCGAGAAGATGACATCTCCAAGCTGTTTCAAGAGGCCAACGCACAGTCTGTCCTTGCTGATGATGGAGAAATATCGAAAAATGACGAGTTCTACCCTGCACTGGTTGATTTCGTGACTGATCACAAACGGACAGAATTCTTGAAATTTTTGGGTTTAGAGGCAGATGCCGACGAAACCGAGTGACTGCCCATGCCAAATCACGTCACTGCTTGCTATGTGGATAGCTCGTCAATCGGAGCCAGATACTGATTTTCCCACTCTCGGTGACCTTGGAGGTCTCGCACGCCACGCCTTGTCAGTCGATACTTGTTTCCTCGTCCGTTCTTATCCATTTTCTTGATAAGCCCTTTCTCAGCCATTTCGTCCAGTTGCGGATACACACGTCCGACTGTGATCTCCTCGGCATAGTATTCCTGCAGTTCGGCGGTGAGTTCTGTCCCCATCGGATCGTCCATGCCTGCGATCACGACTAGCATATCACGTTTGAAACTATTCACATCGTACATCCTGTCAAACCAAACGCCACGTCCGAGATTCATAATCTTATTTATTCGCACTCATCTGAACCCGCCTTGGTAGCCTCCTGAAGCGCTGTATCGACCCTTTACCTTACACACAATGTTGTTTTATGCAGCCCTCGCAGCCGGAGGCATCACACAATGTCCAATCCATCAGACGACGCATTGCTGACAGAACTCGCAACCTACCAGAACCGGAAGCTTCTGCTCTGGCAGCTTGCAGCAGACGGACGCTCGTTCTGTGGTATCCAGTTTATCGCTCGGGAGCGCGACCTGCAGAACGCGCCCGTCGACGAGCAAGTCCAAGCCTTCGTCGATGATATGCTCTCGGATGGAGAGGTTCGGCCAGAGTACGACGCAATGGCTGACTGGGAAGCCCTGGAAGCGAACCACGGCGACACCGCTGACCAGTACCTCTAGACCAGACTCCGCCGCAGGGCGATTTTGTGTCGCCTCAATGGCTGGAGGCTTTCCAGTATGTTGCCGACAACCGAACCACCGTTCGACCCGATCTTCGTCGATGAACCACTGCTTATCCCAAACTACAAAGAGACGATCATCAGCAAAGTCGGCTTGCCGTTCTACGCCGACGTCACTCACCCCGATGAAGCGCCCGCTGACGAGCGCGAGCGAACCATCGACCTTGCGGAGCGAATCCTGCGTGCCGGCGGCGTCCGAACCGGCTTCGGGCACCACGAAGAAGTCCGAACCTCAATGGAGTCGTGGGCTCCCAATGCCGACGAGGAATGTGACGATGACCCTGGCTACTGGCGGTCGTCAGTTCTCTTGATGACTCCCCAAGAGATGAACTTCGGACAGCTGGACGGCGAACCCGAGCAGAAGCACAAGAAGGCCAAGACCGTGCTTGCGTGGGCCAGAGAGTGCATCGACAGCGATGTCCTTCAGGAGATCGAGCGGTCCCAAGCCGAGGATATCAAACAAGCGTGGCGCGACGCCGCAGAAGCCGAACTGACTCAGCGCGAAATCGACCAGTTCGCCGAGGACCCGCCAGACAAACTCGATGGGTGGACGAGACTTGACGCCGACCACGACGCTGTCGAAGTGGCCTACGTCGCTGACAACCACGGGACGCCGTCGGTTGCAGCCGTGTTTGAGGGGGCTGACAGCGAGTTGGAGGCGCTTGAGTTCACGCTGACGGAGTGGCAAGAGAACGACGGCAATCCTCGCGAGGCAAGGCCAAATCGGCACTGTGTCACGACTGACGGTGACGGGGCCTACGCCCGTCTTCGATCACATCTGCTGACCTTCGAGGTCGAACCGATAGAGCGACTTGAAGTGTGAGTTGATCTCGCTCTGAGTGCATAGAACACCGACAGTACAGCTGGTTGTATTCTGCTCTGCTGAATTGCTTAGAACATTGTAGGAGCCAGTCATCAGGTGCGGACCAGAACGTGATTGTATCTTAGTCGCTTTTAAGCGCTTCCTCAGGGAGCAGTATCTCGGGCCGTTGGCGGCAATCTGCAGCCCGCGCGAACGCTCTAATTCGATCCCACTCGTCGGGTGTGAGGTTGCTATCCATAATTGACAACTACCTGTTTAGCGTTTTAATATCTTCTGTATTCATATAAAATAAAAGGAGGTTAGGGAAAGCAATGAGGACAAACTAACCTCAGGAGAGTCCCTACGACACCCTCTTGAGACCGGCTTTAGTCCCAGACTTAACACACCGTATTTCGAGTGAAAATACCACCGCTGTCTGGTGGTTTTCTCCGGAGACAGTGATGTATGCCAATTCTTCAGCGATTAGTCGCCCAGACTGTGAGTTTTTGCACCCCCAGTCGGGTGCGGGGCGGTCCAGTGAGAGCGTCCCGACAGTACCCATGGCATCGAAGACCACCAACAGCGATCAGACCGGAGAACAGCAATCAGCAT
>JGI12451J12833_1000435_pt1 | contig 13822 bp, 13 predicted proteins | sample A23E3SouthBayCA_2_FD_12833 | JGI IMG/M metagenome (IMG submission 12833) | reverse complement strand
CCTGGGGATCGCTAGCGATGCAGGTGACGTGGTGGATGCCGGGTGTCGGGGTCGGATCGGTCATTGGCGGACGTAGCACCCGGACGTACTTGAATTCGCGCTGACGTGAGTGTTACCGGTCCGGATCCTCTCGTCTATGATTCGCCGCTAGTCGGGCGAGACAGCCCGTCCCTCACCATCCGACCGGTAGATCGACTCGACGAGTCGCTGGACCGTCAGCGCCTGCTCGGGGGTGTTGCGCTCAGGCGGGACTCCGTCCACGACCGCCTCGAAGAACGTGCGCTGCTCGGCCGCGTGGCCGTCGTACTCGGACGTCTCGATTGTCGTCGTTCGGTGGTGGTCTGTGCCGCGACCGGTCGACTCGTACAGCGTCAACTCGCCGTCCAGATCGAGACGGGCGCCGCCGTCAGTCCCACGGATGCGGACCGCCTTCTCGTCGGTTCGGTTGCTCGCCCACGCGACGTCGAGCGAGACCGTCGCGTCCTCGGCGGTGCGCAACTGCGCAGTGACCGAGTCCTCGACGCTGACGGTCCCGTCCCCGTCGCCCCATCCGCGGACGTCGACGTAGTCTGCGCGCGATCCGAACGTCGATCGGGTGACGCCGCTGACCTCTGTGACCGTCGGGAATCCCAGCAGCCAGAGCACCAGATCCAGGACGTGGACGCCGATGTCGATCATCGCGCCGCCACCGGCGACCTCCGCGTCGGTGAACCACGTTCCCTGTCCGGGGATCCCCCGGCGCCGGACGTACGTCGCGTCGACGTGGGTGATCTCCCCGAAAAAGCCGCCGTCGCGATACGCCGCCAGTGCTTCCGAGCGCGGATCGAACCGGTTGTGGAACCCGACCATACAGATTTCGTCGGTCGATTCGGCCACAGCCGCGATTCGCTCGGCACTTTCGAGGGTGTGCGCCAGCGGCTTCTCGACCAGTACCGCACACCCTGCTTCCAGCGCGCCGACGGCGTATTCCTCGTGGTACGCGTTCGGCGTCGTCACGATCACCGCATCGACCGCGTCGTAGAACGGCACGGGTTCCGTGTAGGTCTCGACTCCGTAGTCCGATTCGAAACGCTGTCGTGCTGACGGGTCAGAGTCTAGTCCCGCGACTAGCTTGGCGTCGGTGTCGCCGACGAGGTCCGCATGGTAGCTGCCGATCCCACCGAGACCGACGATACCGACACGTGGTGTCGTATCTTTCATGTCTTACTCCGAGCCACCGCCAGTGGCAAAGACCTACCGGTGGCTCGTCTCGCGACTGAGCTTTATCAGCAGACAAGGCGAATACCCCGAGGCTTGACCTCGGGGATGAAGCCGACACGCAGGGATACAAACCATTAACTGAACACATCGCTAATCAAGAGACTACGGTGGAACACAGTTACCGCTACCACGCCCACCCGACACAAGAGGTGGCGGAGCGACTGGAGCACCATCTCGACGTTCATCGCCAACTCTACAACCACGTCCGCTGGGAGTACACGAACAGTCCCGAAGACGACAAACCGAGCGAGTACGACCAGAACAACAAACTCCCCGAGTGGAAACGGGAAGCCTTGGGGTCGTACGGAAGACGACGTCTTCCGTGATGAGCGTGGGACGAAGTCCCACGAACCTGCGAACGGCGCAAGCGCCGTGAGCAGATGACGAGAAACTCTGTCTCTCGAACCAGTTGACCCCGAGCGATTCACCGCTGTGGAAACAGAACCGACTACCGGTCCCGACGGGCCGCCTTGGAGTGTCCGAGTACACTCGTCAGTATCCGTGTAGGATTCAAAAGGGTGGGGGTGGGGGGTGGGGGTGGCCCGTGGGGCGTCCCAGTAGAGAGAAAGCTACGACAGGACACCTACGGGCTATCAGAGTTTTAACTTGGGTTGTAAAGATACTTTCGATCTGCCGTTTGCATGGTACTACACCACACTGAGAATCGTGTTGACTTTGGCATCGGTTCCGCCAGACGGGGAGCGCGTCGGGACGGGATTCTGCTGTCGTCGACTCGCTGTTGGGAACGTATTGGAAACGGAGGAATCAGTCGCTTCACTTCGCGGCGGGCACGTTCGACGCTACGAGGAACGTTCACAGTGCGCTCCACCCACTCGAGGACAACTATCGTGTCGTCGGGAGAGTTGAAGAGCTGGTCGAGCTCGTCCCGTGAGAGTCACACCTTCGTTCTGTCCCGGTCGGGATAGTCGTCGAGATACTATTCAGCGCTCGCTGATGTCTCGTCCGATACCAATGAGTCCGATAGGTTCGCCCTCTGCATTGGCGAGACGAGAACCGGTAAATTCATACGGGATCTGTTCACCACCCCTGGTCAATAAGGACGCTTCAACGACTACTTCGCCTGTTGTCAGCGTTTCTTCGATCGCGTCAGCGATTCGTTGCTGTTGGCTTTCGGGGAAAAAATGCAGTCGCCCGCATTGTCTTGATTTCGTCGTCGGTGTACCCCGTGATGGTTGCGAGTTGCTCGTTCCATCGGCGCAGTTCCCCTTCTGGTCCGAGTACATAGAAAACGTCGTCTAACGCATCAAGTGCTTGCTCAATGAATGCCCGCTCCTGACGGAGTTGTTCTTCTCGGTTTTTGTGTTGGGTGATATTTCGGACTGTACAGACGAGTTCGCCTGAGTCGGTGGTCGCAAGCGTATGGTCTTCGATGAATGTACTTCCATCGGCGCGGAGCCCCGTCGTTTCACCGTGCCAGTAGCCTTCCATCTCGACTCTCGGAAGAATCTTTTCACGCATCCGACACATGTCTTTATCCCGGTACAGCAGGCTCCAGTGCTCTCCGAGTAGACCCTCCGTATCATATCCGTATAGATCCGCATATGCCTCGTTTACGTAGATAAACTCGCCATTTCCATCAAGAATACTGATCCCTTCTTGGGCTGTTTCGATCGCATTGAGATGGCGCTGACGGTCACGCTGTGCCCGTGCCCGGCTGACAGCGTTCCGAATTCGGTTGGCAAGGAGTTTGTACTGTTCCGTCCCAGATTCCTTCTGTAGATAATCTGTGACGCCCGCTGAGACCGCTTTACCGGCAACGCTCTCACTCCCTTTGCCAGTAAAGAGAATAAATGGAAGATTGGGGTAATGCTCACGGACGACTTTGAGAAACTGAATGCCATCCCGGCCTGGCATGTTGTAGTCGGACACAATGCAGTCGTAGTCTCCATTGTCGAGCCGCTCTAAGCCCGTACTGACATTCGGTGCAGTCTCGACGGTGAATTGCGAGTCTTCCCGTTCGAGAAATTCTGCTGTGAGGTCGGCAAAGTCTGGCTCGTCATCGACATGAAGGATGTGAACACTTGATATCTCCTCCATAAGATTGCGTTTTTCACTCTTGAGATAAAATGATTGGGCAATCATCAAACAATGCCTGGATCTCACAGACGTAGTAAGCGGCTGTTTCATCACTATTGACGCGAAACAGACACCGCAGGCATCTAACTTCATTCGCTATCTCCTGCACGGTGTTCTTGGCGGATGGCGAGTGACTTAGCGGGAGACTCGATAAGTGTGGATCTTGACTATGCCGATCAGGGACCGTCCCGATCTGGGGCGAGAGCCAGACACTGTCTCCGATTTTCGTTTCGTGAGGAGAACTGGTTGCTAGGTCGTACATACCCACCGACACTTTCACAGTAGTTGCTGATTCGACTGCGGGAACTACCGGCGGAACGTTCGGCTTCGGTAAGTTCAATCTGGTATCCCGTGTGGTCGTCGAGTGAAATGCTATCCATGCCGGTTAAAATCCATGAAACTTGTATACGTACTGGCGTATGACACCCGGGTGGTAAATATCAGCCATGATACTATTGCGAATATCTTATGTGGATATAGTTACTGTTACTACTTATGGATGCCCGAGAATCACTTCTTGGGTCTATTGAGGCCGCCGGTCCACTCGAGGACCGCTCTCCCTCGTTACGGGCGCCGGTCTACGTCCTCTCCGATCCCGACTGGCCCTCCGCAATCACGTCGGCCGCCCCTGATTCGGTTTGTGTCCAGCGGTATACCGACGCCACTACCTACCTGGATGCGCTTGCCGGGAACGTCGCCGTCGCCTTCCTTGCAGCATCGATACCAGATTCGAAATTGAAAGCAGTTGCCAAGCAAACGATCGCGACATCTGAACACGCGCAGATCGTTTTGATTGCCACCGACAGTGCGCAACTGCTCAGATGTGAGGTCCCACACGACGAGACGATCACGATTGATGACCGGAAAGACCTTGATGCGACCATCAAGCGACTGTATATTCGAGCGTACTACTCCACAACCATCCAGCAGTACTACAAAGTCGGCCTCTCGATTCAGAACTGCGAGATGCGACAGACCGCCGATGGCTCCGAGCAGAACGAGCGCCATCAGAATCTAGTCAAAACACATGAGTTACTCCGATCGTTTCTCGAACAGTTTCGCAGTTATCTCACCGTTGAGGACCTCCGGGCAATCAAGAGACGTGACTCGGTGCTTCGGCCGCTTATGGGGGATGTCAAAGAGGGGCCGGATCCAACGTCGCTTGGCCTGCCACAATCCTGCCCGGACTGCGATCTCGACTGGACGGTCTGGCACGGCCATCGTCTCCGGCACGGATACGAGAAAATCGGGGCGAATACATGGAGCTGCACTGCTTGTGGACAAATACTCACGGACGGCGACCCGGACAATTATCGAGTTGGTTAGTAAATATGGAACGTCTATAAAGTACTCTTAGTCATCAATGAACTGTACCTTCTTTACTAGGTCTGCCAGGGACTCCGATAGGTGGCCCCGGCGCGCGATCGCAGGCGGGCGGTCCCGCCACATTCTTGAACTGACGTCCTAGAGCTCAGCGCGTCAGAATCGATCAGCTGGGTCATCACGCGACGGTGTGCGTCTGCCTGGCTCATCGATTGTAGACGATTCACCCACACCGATGGTTCAAGATCTGGGGAATAAGCCTACCAGCCAGTCCCTCGGAGACCGGGGAACCTGTGACCGAGGTGTCGGCCGGTAGGAGAATATTCGACCCGTATGTCCGTCGAAACTGATCACAAGACCCACTCAAAGACGCCATCAAGTGGCTTCACGGGATCCTCGTCGGTAGTCCGATCGACGTCGTCGATCGGCTGCCTGGGGTTGCGAAGGCCCGAGGCCGACACACCTTCTCGTCGAGGCGCGTTCGAAATCGGAACGGACACTCTTCTCTGAGGGAGTTTTCTCAGAGATGAAACTGTCGAACTCGAATCACTCAGAAGCTAAAACGCGATTCGGTCCACCCCTAACATAGGGATTTATTTCAAGTGGACTCGCCGGGATTTGAACCCGGGGCCTCTCCCATGCCAAGGGAGTGATCTACCTCTGATCTACGAGCCCGCGACGCATCTAAACGTACCCGAGGGTATTTCTTAAACCCATCGAACCGATCCGTCCCCTGTCCATCAGTCGCATGCGACGACGTGGTATCGTGCTGTTGGCCGCAACAGCTAAGCGCTTGCACGGTACAATGTGGCCCACACAGGGGAGCATCGAGCTCGAGGAGACGTGCGATGAAAACCACAGCGGGAGACCCGCATCACGATGATAGATAACGGTACGACTCACCGCGGCCGAGCCCGCGGACAGATGACGCTCGATTTCACGATCGGGGTGACGATCTTCCTGATCGTTCTCGCAGGGGTGTTCGTGTTCGTGCCGGGAACGCTCCAGCCCTTCGAAGAGGGGGGCCAGGAAGACCTCGTGACGGTCAACCGCGTCGCTGATGGCCTGGCTGAGCAGTCCCTCACCGGGCCGACGACGCCGTATCTTCTCGATGCGAACTGCACTGTCGCGTTTTTCGATACCGTCCCGAGTGCGTCCTCGGAATGTGGATACAGCGGCGGGAACCTCTCCGAGCGCGTCGGGATCAGTGGGCAGCAATCGGTCAATGTCACGATCCGCAAGGGGGTCGACAGCGGTGGGGGTACGAGCGCCCCGCTCTGCTACAACGAGTCACAACCGCCCGGCGAGCGACTCGGATCCGGCGACTGCGACGGCGGGGCGACGAGGCTGGCCGTCGGTGGGACGTCAATCGGTGACCAGTCGTCGGTGACTGCGCGCCGTGTGGTCGAACTTGACGGACAGGACGTGTTTCTGGTGGTGGTCATATGGTAGCCGATCGAGCCCAGGCACACACACTTGAGGCAGTCGTTGCAGCCTTGCTATTGCTCACGAGCGTCGTCTTCGCACTGCAGATTACGGCCGTCACGCCGCTGTCGGCGAGCACGTCCAACCAGCACATCGAGAACCAGCAGCAGGCGAGCGCCGCGGGCGCCCTTTCGATAGCTCACGAGAGCGGCGCCCTCGAAGACTCGCTACTGTACTGGAACACGTCCGGTGATCGCTTCTACAACGCCACCCCCAACGGTTACTACACTCGGACGATGCCGACGGCGTTCGGGGAGATGCTCGAGCGTTCGTTCGGCGATCGTGGGATCGCCTACAACGTCAATCTGATATACGCTACCGATAGCGGTGGAGTCGGACGCGAAGAACTGATCTATCGCGGTGTCCCGAGCGACAACGCCGTCGTGACGACCAGAACGGTCGTGTTGACCGACGACGATCGCATTCGTCATGCGAACACGAGTGCGGGCGACCGCGTCGACGAGACGAGGTTCTACGCCCCTGACGTCGGTGACGGCGGATACTATAATACGATCCGCGTGGAGGTGGTCGTATGGCGGATCTAGGCGGTGACGACCGGCGGCCGTCCGGGCGCTCCCGCGGACAGGTGATGCTGATCGCCGCCTTCGTCCTGGCTGTGTCGTTTCTCGCGGTCGCGGTGATGTTGAACGCGGTGATCTATTCGGAGAACCTGGCCACTCGGGGCGAAGACGCCCGCGGATCCGAAGCGATCGCGTACAGGGCCGATGTCGCCGACGGTGCCGGGCAACTTCTCGAGTATGCCAACGATAACGAGACGACGTTCGGTAATCGAACTGCAGCGTTCAATCACACACTCCGATCGATGTACAACGACACGGCCCGGGTACAGGCGATCGACGGGATCGGGACTAGCCTTTCAGTTCGATCGATCAGCAATGGGACGCTGGTCGCCCAGCGAGACCCGACTCGGAACTTCACGGACACGACTGGAAGCGGTAACTGGACTCTCGTGGAAGACGCCAGTAACACTCGGGCGTTCCGGATCAACGTGACCAACCAGAGCGCCCTTGCCGATTCGGCCAGCGACGCGTTTACTGTCAATGTCAGTGATGGCACCGACGAATGGTCCGTTTCGATCTACGGCAACAACACCACCACGATGGTCGCAATCAATGGGTCCAGCACGTGCACGGTCGGACGGACGCCCTCGATCGATGTGACCGGCGGAGAGATAAACGGAGAGCAGTGTGAGTCGCTCGTATTCGCCACCGGAGTTACCAGTGACTATGACATCGAGTTCGAGGAGGCAGGCGCGATCGTCGGCACCGTTTCGCTGGTCGCAAACACGACCGATTACGATCCCGATAATTACGACTCCGACGGACCGAACGTCGAGGCCGTGATTTACTCGGCGACGCTGTCTCTCCGTCACGAGTCAGTCGACCATATCTATGCCACGGACCTCCGGGTCGCACCGGGTGAGACTGATGCGTGACGATCGTGGCGTGTCGATGGCGCTGGGGTACGTACTCGGGCTGTCAATCGCATTTCTGTTGGTCGCCGGGCTGTTCGTCGCCGGCGGGAACTTCGTCCAGGAACAGCGCGAGACCAGCGTCCGCACGGAAATGGCGGTGATAAGCGAGCAGATTGCGTCCGACATGGAGTCCGCGGATCGACTGGCCCAATCGACCGAGAACGGCACGATCGTCGTCGAGCGATCGCTCCCGTCTCGGGTCAGTGGGTCGAGCTATACCGTCAGTATCGAGGGTGGCGCCGACCCCCGACTGGTGTTGCGCACGCGCGATCCGGACGTCGAGATTACGGCACAGTTCTCGAACGTAACTGCCGTCGAGTCGACGGAGACGACCGGTGGCTCCATACAGGTGACCTACGCGGACGGTGCGCTCGTGCTGGAACGGAGGGAGCGATGATGAACGAACGCGCAGTGAGCGAAGTCATCGGGTTCGCACTGGTATTCGGACTCGTCGTGTCGACGGTCGCAATCGTCTCGATCGTCGGGTTCGACGAGTTGGAGGACACCCGGGATCAGGAGGAACTTAACAACGCGGAACGGGCCTTCGATGTCCTCGCCGACAATATGGCCGACATTCACGGAGAAGGTGCCCCGAGTCGTGCGACCGAGATGAACCTCCAGTCGGCGCGTCTCCAGGTCGGCCAGCCGATCACGATCAACGTCACCGGCGTCAATCAGACTGGGAGCTTGGTCCCGGGGCCCCGCTTCACCTCACAACCGATCGTCTACGCGAGCGGTGACGCCAGGCTGGTCTACTCCGGCGGGGCCGTGTTCCGGACTCAGGACGGGAACGGATTGCTCGTCAACGACCCCCCGTTCCTGATTGACTCCGGGCGCGTGGTGATCCCGGTCGTACAACTCCAAAATGAGGGATCGGTGACGAGCACAAGTGGCTCCACCGTCCGAATTCGCGCCGAGAATACCCAGCGACAGCCAATCCGCGGGTTTGCCGAGTCACCGACGAGATACAAGCGGATCATTATCAATATTACGGCGCCGTCCCCGCGGAGTGGCCTCTGGATGGATTACTTGCAGTCACAGGACGGTGTAGATTGTGAGCAACCCCGGCCGGACAACCTCCGCTGTACGATCAAGAATCCTGAGTCGATATATGTGAGCTGGACGCTGATTAACTACGAGTTCGAATCCTGACCCCCCGTTCTGAGTACGTTTGGGCCCAACGGATGGTTAATCAATCTGAACTTCGATTGTATTTTCAGTAATATGGAGGAATGTGACGTACTGGCTCCCAGGACTCTCATCATAGCGGAGTATTGCCTGGGACCCACCCATATTAATCGGACTGCTATTTCCTGAACCGTCCTTTGTAACTAGGTTAATGTCAGTTCCCATCAAGCCGAGGTAATGATTAGTCACCTCATCAAGACTTTCTGTATCATTCTGATAATACCTTTCTCCATCGTTTAGTTCCTTATCTATTGAACTGTGCTGGTCCCAAACCGTTGAGTTTCGAAGATTGAACTCTCCTATTTCTTCGCTAAACGCCCATTTATTTCCTTTCCCCCGCACGTTATCAGGACTTCCCGAACTAGGACCTTTCTTTATTGGCTCAAATTTTCCATTTCCCCCAATCTGGTCATATCTCATTGTGATATCATCCGAGATGAGATCGACACCAAGTTTCACATCGCCATCCTCACACATCCACTCTATACCATTAGTATCCGCTGGGTCAAGATATCCGGATTCCCAAGACTCATATTCTTCATTACTACCGTTGTAATAGTAGAGACTGATATGGACTTTTTCAGAGGGTGTGCAGTCAGTATTTTTATCTGCGTATACGTGAATCTCGAAATCTTTTGAGTTCTCTTGGGCATAAAACGAAAAGTGTGTTTTTTTATTGGTATCTAGAGTCACATCGAAATCATTTATCGGGTGACCATCGCCAATTGTCCCCGCATTGAAGCTGGATTCTGGGAGTGGCAATGGACTGACCAAACCAGGTGAACCTTTCGTCGTCGCCAGGGTTAGTGTGACAGTGTTCGGCCCGACTCGTGTCGTGTTGCCGGTCGTCCGCTCTTTGAAATACGTTTCCCAGCCGTCGGCGTACTCGCTTTGGACCGTGACGTTGACTGTCCCCGCCCGAATCGGGTTGGTGTAGTTGCGGTAGCTGCTTTTCGACGTCTTGTTGTACGGCGCACCGGTGCCGTTCGCTTCGACGCCGGTCGCGTTCGGATAGACGAGTTTCGCCTGCTGGCGCGGTGTCACCGTCAGGGAAACGCTTCCGCTCGCGGCTCCGTCACCAGTCACCTGAATAGCGGGCAACGTCAGCGTCGCCCCGCGGTAGTGAAACTCCGGCGGCGAGATCATCTGCGCTCGCCCGCTGTCCTGTTTCCGCCAGACGCCACCGCCCTGGTATGCAATAGTTCCACGGTCGCTCTCGTAGACAACACTGCCGAGCGTTTCGTTGAAGATCACCTCTGTATCGCCGCTGACGTTCTTGTCGCCGGTATAGTTAGCGTGGGTGATCCGCATCCAGCCGCTCTCTTCCCGGACGGTGATGTCGCCACTGTCGTGTCCGAGTGAGACGCTCTGTGCGTTGGACTCACCGAGTGCAACCATCGCGGCACGGGAATCGAACAGCGTCATCGAGTTCTCCGCGCGTTGGAACTCGTTGTTCGAGTTCGTGTCAGCGATCCCGCTGCCCCCGATCGCGACTGTCAGCGCCGCCCCCGCGAGGACGAGCGCAACGATGAGCACGAACCCCAGTGTCTCCGACTGAGCGCGGGACGCGTCTCTCGCCATTGTGCTACACAACAGCCTGCAACAGCAAATGTCTACCGGCCGTTCCGGTGTTGCTGGACGAACGTCACGTCGGTCCGGCGCTGCTCGATCTCGGTGTCGAGATGATCGGCGAAGGCCTCGGGATCGACGTCGTTTTGCTCCTGCTCTTTGCGGTCACGCACGGAGATCGTTCCGTCCGCTTCCTCGTCGGATCCGATAATGAGCATGTAGGGGACGCGGTCCTCGTGGCCCTGTCGGATCTTGCGCTTGACCGTCCAGGACCTGTCTTCGATGGTCACGCGGTAGTCGTCGAGATACCGGTTTTTGATCTGCTTGGCGTAGGGGATCTGGTCGTCGCTGATAGGGAGGATCCGGATCTGCTCGGGGGCGAGCCACGGCGGGAACTTCCCGTTGTAGTGCTCGGTCAACACCATAAAGAACCGCTCGTAGCTACCGTACAGTGCCCGATGGATCATCACCGGCCGATGTTCCTCGTTGTCCTCGCCGGTGTAGCTCAGATCGAAGCGCTCAGGCATATTGAAATCGAGCTGGACGGTCGGCCCGTCCCAGCTGCGGCCCAGCGCGTCCTCGAACGCGAAGTCGATCTTCGGCCCGTAGAAGGCTCCGTCGCCGTCCTCGATCTCGTAATCGATGTCCTGGGCTTCGAGCACGGCCTCCAGTTGCGATTCGGCGCGCTCCCAGATCTCGTCGCCGCCGACGGACTTCTCGGGGCGAGTGGCGAACTGGACGGTGTAATCTAGGTCGAACGTATCCAGCGTGTCGAGGATGATATCCATAATCGACTGAACTTCCTCCTCGATCTGGTCCGGACGGACAAACAGGTGGCCGTCGTCGATCGTGAACGCCCACACTCGCGAGAGCCCTGACAGCTCACCGCGCTGTTCTTTCCGGTAGACCTTGCCGTCCTCGAAGTACCGCACCGGCAGGTCCCGATAGGACCACTGCTGCTGATCGAAGATCGTCGCGTGACCCGGGCAGTTCATCGGTTTGAGACCGTATTCCTCGTCGTTGACGTCCAGCAGGAACATATCGTCCCGGTAGTTGTCGTAGTGGCCCGACTGCTTCCACAGCTCGGTGCGGAAGACGTGTGGGGTCTCGACCTCCCGGTAGCCGGCCTCACGGTTGAGGTTCCCCGCGTATGCGGAGAGTTCGTTCAGGACGGTCTTGCCGTTGGGGTGATACAGCGGCAGTCCGGGACCGGTCGTCTCGTCGATCGAAAAGAGGTTGAGTTCCTGACCGATCTTGCGGTGATCGCGTTCCTCGGCCTTTCGGCGCTGTTCGAGGAACTCCTCCAGTTCGTCCTCCTCGGCGAAGGCCGTCCCGTAGACCCGGGTGAGCATCTCGTTTTCCTCCTCGCCGCGCCAGTACGCTGAGGAGATCTGCAGGAGCTTGCTCGCGCCGATCTGACCCGTCGACTCGACGTGCGGCCCCTTACAGAGGTCCTGCCAGTCGTCCTGGACGTAGAATGAAATCGGGTCCTCGCCCGCAGCCTCGGTTTCGAGAATGTCCTGTTTGTATTCGTTGTCGTCGTAGATCTTCTCGGCCGCCTCGCGGTCACGAAGGACACGCTCGATGTCGTAGTCGGCCTCGATTATCGACTCCATTTCGGCTTCGATCTCCTCGAAATCGTCCTCGTCGATGTCGACGTTCGCGATGTCATAGTAGAAGCCGTCGTCCGTCCAGGGACCGATCGCGAGTTCGGCCTCGGGATAGATACGCTGGAGCGCCTGGGCGAAGACGTGTGCTGCCGAGTGACGAACGAGATGGACGTAATCGTCGCTGCCAGGCGTGACGATCTCGATCTCAGCGTCATCGGTGATCTCGTACTCCGGCGGAACCAGGTCGCCGTCGATCCGGCCGGCCCGGCAGTCTTCGCCGAGCCCGGGGCCGATCTCGTAGGCGACGTCCTCGACGGTGACCGGTTCGTCGAAGGAGAGTTCTGAGCCGTCTGGCAGTACGACCGATACGGATCGCTCTTGTTCTGATTTAGCCATGGTGAATCACACCGCCCCCGAGGGCGGAAAATCGCGGACCTGGCGGTCGGTGATCATTCGGACCGCGGTGTAAATCGATCACCGACGTGCATCGTACGCGAATCGACGGCGTTGGGACGAATAAAGCTTTTGAGAGACTCGCTCACACGCTCGGTGGGGCGTCATATCAACCGATATCCGCGACAGCAAGACCTATATCCGTCATCTGTTTACGTGGTGGCACTCGATGGTATTCGGATTCGTCGGCGCGTTCGAGTGGGCTCACCAGTGGTGGGACCCGCTCTCGTGGTTGGTCCTGCTCGTGTTCCTTGCCGGGTCGCTTGCCGAGGCGTACGACCGGCGACTCGCCCGGTACGTCCTCGCTAGCGGCTGGGGCGTGTTGGCGCTGTTCTGGGTCTCGGCGATATATCAGTTCGTCTTCGATCAGAAGTCGATCACCGAGGGGACTGCCGTGGTCGCTGCGATCCCGCTTTCTTTGTACGTTGGCTATCTGCTCGCCAGCGGTCGGGACCGTCTGATCGTCGTCTCGCGAGCGGTCGCCGTCGCGTGGCTGATCTATCTCCCGCTCTCGACGCTTCCCTTCCTCCGGAACCCGCTGATCTCGATCGTCACCGACCAGACCGCGGCTGTACTGTCTCTTCTCGGCGCCGACTTCGAGGTGATCGCGGGCAACGGCTTCCCGGCGGGCCTCGGCCCCGCTGAGCCCGTCGAACCGTATCACAAGACGTTCTTCTTCCACGTACCCGGCGTGCGAGCCATCTCGTATACGATTATGATGGCCTGTACCGGTGTCGGCAGTATGGCCATCTTCGGCGGTCTGATCGGCGCCGTCCGCGCCCCGCTGGCGCGGAAACTGAAGGCACTCGCAGTCGCAGTCGGCATCATCTGGGTGCTCAACATCGCTCGCAACGTCTTTATCGCCTACTCCTTCGGGTATCAGCGCCTGCAGGTCTTCCCCGAGTTCGTGATGTCGACGTTCGGTGTCAACCGGGTCGAAGTATCGTACATCGTCGCCGATCGCATCCTCGCGCAGTTCCTCTCTGTTATCGCGCTAGTGGCCATCACGTACATCGTCATCAAACTCTTGCCAGAGGTCCTCGTGGTAGTCGAGGAAGCGCTGTACGTCCTCACAGGGTCGGAGTACGATCTCCGGAGCGCCCTCGATGTGGAGACGCGGAACGAGCCAGACCCAGCCGGCCACGAAGAGACGGCGTGAGGGGCAGTTACGCGAGCGCCGCGACTTCGGCTGGCAACTCGGCCAGTTCGATCAGCGCGTCCCGCTCGATGTGGTGTAACGCTCCGGGAATGACGAGCATATGCAACGGCTCGCCGAACGTCTCCTCAGCCAATGCACCGAGCCGGTCGCCCTGGACGATTGGGTCTGGACTGCCCGCTCGTG
>JGI12451J12833_1000425_pt1 | contig 13984 bp, 13 predicted proteins | sample A23E3SouthBayCA_2_FD_12833 | JGI IMG/M metagenome (IMG submission 12833) | reverse complement strand
CCCAGCCAGTCCTGGAGGTAGCGCCCGCGGAAGTGGCGGATCTCGCCGAGTTCGCCGGCGTCGAGCAATCGCTTCGCGTACTGGATCGCCGGGACGTACCGGTAGTTGAACGCCGTTGCCGTCGGCACGTCCGCGTCGGCGGCCGCTCGGGCCATCTGTTCGGCGGCCTCGTCGGCGGCTGCGAGTGGCTTCTCACAGAGGACTGGCACGCCAGCTTCGAGCGCCGCAATCGACGGCTCGGCGTGAAGGTGGTTCGGCCCGAGGTTGTAGAAGACGTCCACCTCGTCGATCACGTCCCGCCAGTCGGTCGCAATTCGTGCGAACCCGAGTCTGTCGGCCGCCTCCGACAAGGCGGCTTCGTCGCGGCCGATCACCACGTCCCGTTGGACGGCCGGTGCGTCCGGGAAGAACATCGGCAATCGCGCGAGGGCGTTCGCGTGAGCGCGCCCCATGAAGCGGTACCCGAGCATCCCGATCGAGAGTGCCATGCTCGACACGTCGCCAGGCACGGCAAAATAACTTGGCGACGAATCGCAGCAACGATACCCCAGCGGTGGATCGCAGCAACGCTCACGCCCAGTACGCGTCGCCGGGCCGTTCCTCGAAGACGACCCGCTGGAGCAACTCGACGCCTTTCTCCAGGCCCTCGCTGGCGGAGGTGAGCGCGTCCTCGTGTTCGATCGAGAGCGCGCCGTCGTACCCGACCATTCGCAGCGTCGAGACGACGTCCCGCCAGTGGTCCTCGCCGTGACCGTAGCCGATCGACCGGAAGATCCAGGACCGTTCGGCGACCTCGTCGTACGGCGTCGTGTCAAGCACGCCCTTCGTCCGGGCCTGGGCGTCGTAGATCCGGGTGTCCTTTGCGTGGACGTGGTGAATCGCGTCGCCGAGCAGTCTGATCGCGTCAGTAATTTCGATCCCCTGCCAGTAGAGGTGCGACGGATCGAAGTTCGCGCCGACGCGCTCGTTCGTCCGTTCGCGGAGTTCGAGCAGCCCCGTCGGCTCGTAGATCAGCATGTTCGGGTGCATCTCGATCGCGAGGTCGACGCCGTGCTCGTCGGCGTGGCTCGCCAGGTCCCCCCAGTAGTCGGTCGCGACGTCCCACTGATACTCGTGGGCATCGGCGTGCTCGCCCGGCCAGGGTGCGGTCACCCAGTTTGGCACCTCGTCGTTCGGACCGCCGGCGGGCAGCCCCGAGAAACAGGTCACAGTCCCCACGTCGAACTGCGAGGCGAGCTCGATCGCTTCCCGTAGCTCTTTGTCGGCCTCGCTTGCGCGCTCATCGTCGGGGTGGAGTGGGTTGTTGTGCGTCGCGAATGCGCTCACGCGCAAGTCGTGTGCGTCCAGCTCTTCCCGGAGAGCGGCCCGCGCGTCGGGATCGGACAGCAATGTCGACCGATCGACGTGGCCCTCCCCCGGGTAGCCGCCACAGCCGAGTTCGACCGCGTCAACGCCGAGATCGGCGAGATACTCGAAAGCCGATTCGCGTGGCTGGTCCCCGAGCGGAACGGTCAGTACACCGACGTCCATATCCGAACTGACGACCGGTCACGTAGTAAAAGTGGGTCCCGAGCAAGCGACCCGCTATTATCGACGACGATAGTGAAATGCTACAGGTGGATGTCCAACGGTGTCTTTTTTCTAAACGCTCTATGCCATTTAATATCATGATTCAGTCTCGGCGCCAATTCCTTCTGTTTCTCGGGAGTACAGGCACGGCTGTTCTCGCTGGATGTAACGACGCCCCCACAAACGGCACAGACCGGGACATACCGCCCGATACCAACTCGACACCTTCGGACAGCACTGCAACACCGACAGAAACACCAACCGTCACACTCACCCGGACACCCACTTCGACGCCTTCTCCCACCGCAACGCAAACCCCGACTTCGACTCCGCCCCCAACGCCCACTCCGACGCCATCTTCGCCTCCATCTGATATGTACCAGAAGCTCTCAGCTGGCGACGGCGATTCCGGGGACGGGTTCGGCGTTTCGGTGGGGCTGTCGAGAGATGGCACGACCGCGGTCGTCGGTGCGTTTGAAGATGAGGATCCAAACGGGGAACGGGCGGGAGCGGCGTACGTGTTCGAGCGTCGTACCGGTTCCTGGATCCAGCAGGCGAAACTCGTTGCCGCCGATGGCGACGCTGGCGACTGGTTCGGAAGTTCTGTGACAGTATCGAGCGACGGGGCAACTGTGGTCATCGGTGCTCCCAACGACGACGATCCGGACGGTAGCAGCGACACGCGGTCCGGAGCAGGGTCGGCGTACGTCTTCAGCCGGACGGGCGGGGACTGGAACCGGGAAGCGAAACTCACTGCCGTCGACGGCGAGCCTGGCGACATGTTCGGTCTCGACATTGCGGTGTCGAGTGACGGGACGGCAGCTGTCGTCGGGGCGGTCGAAGACGAAAATCCCAACGGGGAACAGGCGGGGTCGGCATACGTGTTTGAACAATCAGACAGTGCCTGGGATCAGCAGGCGAAACTCTCGGCCGCCGACGGTGACGCGGACGACCATTTCGGACGGGCTGTCGCCCTTTCTGACGACGGGACGACCGCGCTGGTCAGCGCTGCCTACGACAGGGTAACTCCTGAAGAGATAATCCTGGGATCGGTGTACGCGTTCGAGCGGTCGGACGGCACCTGGAATCAGCAGGCAAAACTCGTGCCCGGAGAGGTGGGGTATCGGGTTGGTTCTACCGTCTCACTCTCTGCCGACGGGACGGTTGCGCTCATCGGTACTTCCGAGCACGAACGCCCGAGCCCAGGGGCATACGTGTTCGAGCAGTTGGATGGTTCCTGGGAGCAGCAGGCGAAACTCTCGACCGGAGACCCGCGAGACTGGTTCGGGCGGGCCGTCGCATTGTCTGCCGACGGGACGACTGCCCTCTGCAGTGCACACGCGGAGACGGACCCCAATGGGGAACAGGCGGGGGCGGCGTACGTATTTGATCGACCGGACGGCACCTGGAATCAGCGGACGAAACTTGTCGCCGCCGACGGTGACAGCGATGACTGGTTCGGATGGACTGTCGCGCTGTCCGGCGACGCGACGACGGCTCTCGTCGGTGCCCTCCTTGACGAGGATCCGCACGGAACAGACTCGGGATCGGCATACGTGTTCTCGACGTAGCGAGTCGAGACCCTCGTCCCGATACAAAACGTCATCTACTCTTCAGATAGGCAAGGCGAGTGCCTCGGGGCTTGTCCCCGAGGTACTTCACGACGTCTCGTAGCGGTCGAACAGCGTCGTTAGCTGTTGGGCGCGCATCGTGAGCATCTTCGCGTTGACGTACATCTCCCCGAGCGCAAGCGTCTGCTCTTCGGCGATCGCAGCGACGTGTTCGGCCTCTTCGACGTGTTCACGGCTCGTTTCGGCGGCCTGATCGGCGATGGATGCGACTTCCTCGCTGGAGGCGGCCTGGTCGTCGGTCGCGTTGGAAATCTCCGTGACGCCGCTTGCGGTCTGTTCGACGTGCTCGAGGATCGATTCGAGCGCGTCCAGTCCCTCCCGGGCGTCCTCACGGCCCGCTTCGACAGTCACCTGCATCTCGTTGATCTCCGTGACGGTCTCGTCGGTCTGATCCTGTATCTCGCCGATGAGTCCTTCGATCTCGTCGGTCGCGTCTTTCGTCTCCTCTGCGAGGTTCTTGACCTCATCGGCGACGACTCCGAACCCGGTCTCCTCACCCGAAGACGCGTGGGCGGCTTCGATGGATGCGTTCAGCGCGAGGATGTTCGTCTGCTCGGCGATATCGTCGATCATCTCGACGATCTGCCCGATCTCCTGCATCTGTCCGTCGAGCGTCTCGACGGCCTCGACGACGGTTTCGGTCTGGTCGCTCGTCTCGTCCATCGCGTCGACGACGCCGCGCGCGGCGTCGATCCCTTCGACGGTGTGGCGCTCGGTCCGGTCGGCTTTTTCGGCGACCTCGTCGCTCGAAGCGGCGATCTCTTCGATTGTCGCGGACATCTCGCCCATCTCTTGAGAGATGCGGCTGATCTGCTGGTGTTGGTCCTGAAATACGGCGGCGATCTCGTCGATCGAGGACGCGACGTTCTCGCTGGCCTCCCTGACTGCCTCGGTCGCCGTCGTCACCTGCTGGCTCGAGTCGGCGACGTCCCCGCTGAACTCGCTCGCAGTGTCGATCGTCTGTTCGAAGGACGCGATCATCTCGTTGAACGTCCTGGTGACTTCTGTCGCCGATCCCCCGGTCGTCTGCGTATCGAGCCGCTGGCGAAGATCGCCCTCACTGATCCGCTCAATCTCCGTCGCGTGTGCCTGCAGGGAGTCAGTTCTCTCCGCGGCCGGTACGCCGCCGTCGGTCGTCGCCCGGGCTGTCGATCCCCCGGACCGCTGTCGGTCAGTACCAGCCGATCGCGCTTGCTCTAGCTGTCGTTGGAGTGTCGCGACTTCGTCTTGGAGTGTGTCTCGCTCCTCAGCCAGCGATTGCCGTTCGCCGGTGAGCGAATCGACCGTCGCCTGTAACTGCTCGAATCGAGTCCCGATTCGCCGGACAGCGTATCCCAGCGCGGCCGCGGCGACGAGGAATCCTGCGGCCGCAAACAGCGCGTACGTCGGTCCTGAAGCGACACGAACTAAGAAAATCTGATAGAGTGCGTGTCCTAACTGCGCCACGAGCGCAGCGGCCGTCACGCGGTCGATGGAGAGTCGCATATCGTTGCCTTTCGTGATCGAACGTATATATCCTTCTGCCAATTATCAGAATCTGTTTCGCCCGGATACTGTAGGGGTAGCGCCACTACCAGTCTTGAAAACCGCGGCGGTAGGTTCAATATCGGCCGGACGAAATGCGGGAATATGTCAGAGTCCACCACTCGGTCCGCCGCTGCCCGTTCGGGGGCTGAACTCTTACACCGGATGGTCGGTGGAGACGGCGAGGCCGCGATCAACGCACTCCTGGAGGGATTCGAAAGCCGCCATCCTGGCGTCTCACTCGAGGACGTGACCGACGAAAATCTCAGTCTAACTGTCAAAAGTCGCATTCTCAAAGAAAGCCCGCCGGACGTCTGGGTCGAATGGCCGGGCAAGAATTTGATGCCGTATGTCGAGGCCGGTGTCCTCGCAGACGTCTCCGAGACATGGACCGACTCGGATATGGAACGGGCGTACTTAGACGGCCCGCGCAACGCGGCGGCGTTCGACGGCGCCTATCGCGCCGTTCCGCTGAACATCCACCGGATCAACAACCTCTTTTACAACGTCGAGACGGCCGCCCAGGCGGGCGTCGATCCGTCTCGGGTCTCTTCGCCCCGGGGATTCGTCGAGATGCTCCAGCAGGTCGAGGCCGAGACCGGGCGGGTCGGGCTGTTGCTCCCGATGAAAAACCCTTGGACGGTCCTTCAGTTGTGGGAGACAGTCCTGCTCGGCGAACACGGACACGAGGTCTATCAGTCCGTCGCCGACGGCGCGGCGGCGACCCATCGAGGAGCGATCGCGGACGCGCTGGACATCGTGTCGGAGTACGCCGATCTGGCCACCGACGACGCGTTGTACGTCTCGCTGACGGACGCAAACGAGCGGTTTATCGACGGCGAATCGGTGTTCTTCCATCAGGGTGACTGGGCTGCGGGCGCCTACACGGAGACCGACGGATTCGAGTATGGCTCCGACTGGGGGCACGTCCCGTTCCCCGGAACAGAGGGACTGTACGCGATGAATATGGACGCGGTGATCGCGTCGGCGACGGCCGAGACTGACGCCGATGCTGTCAAGTCGTTCCTGCAGTATGTCGGCTCGGCGGACGGCCAGCGGCGATTCAACCAAAAGAAGGGGTCGATCCCTCCGCGGACGGATGTGTCGATGAGGGAGTTCACCGACTTCCTGCAGGAGCAACACGCCGACTTCGAGTCCTCGCGCGGCCAGCCACTGTCGATCACGCACGGACTCGGCGTCGGGCCGGAGCAACTGATCGAACTCAAGACGGCGATGTCGTCGTTCGTCGCAGAGCGTGACGTCGACAGGGCCGCCTCGGAACTGGTCACAGCCTTCGACCGACAGTAGATCTCGCTGTTTTTGCGACAGTCGCGACCGTTTTATTTGTCGGACTCGAACCGTCAGCTATGAGTCTCGACACGATGGAACCGGACCCCGTCTTCAACGAGGACGCACACACCGACACGATCGACACGCTGGCCGAACACGACGAGTTGACCTACATCGTCTGGGGCGGCGACTGGTGTGGGGACTGTCGCGCCCAACTGCCGACGTTCGGCGCGGCCCTGGAGGCGGCCGGCGTCGGGGACGATCGAATCGAGGAGATCCCCGTCGAGAAGTTGGCGGACGGCTCGAAAGCCGGCCCGAAAGTCGAGGAGTACGGCATCGAGTATATCCCAACTGTCGTTGTGCAGCACGACGGCACGGAGATCGCCCGCTTCGTCGAGGAAGAGCCGGTCTCGATACCAGTGTATCTGGCCGAGCGAATTCGCGAACACTTCGGGAAGTGATCCGAGAGTATCTCGCGACGTAGCTGCGCCCCTATCCTGACAGCCACTCGATAGCGTCGTCGATGTCGCTTTTCGGCGGCGAGCATGCGAAGTCCTGGCAGGCGTAGACCGTGGGGTCGTTACCCTGAGCGCTCCGGCCGGCCCAGATCGGCGGCGCGTCGTTCGCTCCGAGTCGGTCGAGCCACACGTCCAGCCCGTCGACCGTCGGCGGCCGGCGAGTGAGGATCCGCGCCGGCAGATACGCCTCGGCCAACGCCTCGCGCCAGGCGTCCGGCAGCGACTCGGCGGCGACAGTGAGCTCCGTCGAGCCGTTCCGATAGCGGTCGGCGGCAAGCGTCAGCGACGCGTGGCGGAGCGGGTCGCGCTCGATGGCTTCGGCGTTGGTTTCGAGCACGCTCGAAGCGACCTCGGCGAATCGCTCGTCGGTCCGGAAGTGGTCGAGCGCCAGCAGGGTCTCGACGGCCACGCCGACGCTCGAGGGGGTCGACTGGTCGGACAGCTCCTGTGGACGCGCGATCAGGCGCTCGCCGTCGGCGGGCGTGAAGTACAGCGTTTCGGCGTCGGCCTCCCAGAACTGCTCGACCAGCGCGTCGCCGAGAGCGAGCGCAAACGACAGGTGCTCGAGATCCCCGGTCGTCTGGTAGGTGTCGAACGCCCCCCGCGCGAGGAAGGCGTAATCCTCCAGATAGCCGTCGATTCGGACGTCACCGTCTTTGTACCGACGGTACAGGCGGTCGTCGGCTCCGTCCCAGAGGTGCTCGCGACAGAACGACAGCGCCTCGCTGGCCGTCTCCGCGTACGTCCGATCGAGGACGAGTCCGCCCGCCGCGAGGGCCGAAATCGCCAGACCGTTCCAGCCCGCGAGGACCTTCTCGTCGCGGTTCGGACGGGGCCGCCGCTCGCGAGCGTCGAAGACCTGCTCACGGGCGGTTTCGAGTCGATCCTCGACGGTTTGGTGATCCAGTCCGTGGCTCTCCGCCAGCTCCGAGATCGACGCGCTGTGAGTCAACACCGTTTCGCCCTCGAAGTTCCCCGCCGCCGTGACGCCGTAGCGATCGCAGAACAGTTCGGCGTCGGTGTCGTTCTCGACGGCCTCGCGCACGTCGGCGGGCGTCCAGGTGTAGAACGCGCCCTCTTCGTCGCCGGATCCGGGGTCGTCCGCCGGCGGACTGCGGGCGTCGAGCGTGCTGTAGAAGCCGCCCTCCGGATGCTGGAGCTCCCGGCGCAGGAACTCGAAGGTCTCGCGAGCGACCGTCGCGTACCGCTGCTTGCCGGTGAGCTGATAGCCTGCGAGCAGCGCCCGCGGGATCTCGGCGTTGTCGTAGAGCATCTTCTCGAAGTGGGGGACGACCCACTCGCGGTCGGTCGCATAGCGGTGAAAGCCCCCGCCGACGTGATCGTAGATCCCGCCCGCGACCATCGCGTCCAGCGCCTCGACCGCCACCTCGCGGAACGCCGCCCGTCCGATCCGCTCGTGGGCGCGCAACAGGAGGCGTATCCGACCGGTCTGGGGGAACTTCGGGCCGCCCGATCCAAACCCGCCGTGTTCGCGGTCGGCCCGGGTGACCGCGGTGCCGGCCGCCGTCGTCAGTAGGCCCTCGTCGAGTTCTTGTGGGTCCGACGGCGTCGCCATTTCGTCTTCGATCGCCGCGGTCCACTCGTCGGCGCGTGCTTCGATCTCCTCGCGGTCGTCGGTATAGGAGGCCCGGACCTTCCCGAGCAGTTCCAGGAAACCGGGCATTCCGTGCCGTGGTTCCCGCGGGAAGTAGGTACCGACGTGAAACGGTCGCTGGTCGGGCGTGAGCCACACTGACAGCGGCCAGCCGCCGCGACCGCTGACGACCTGTGCGAGCGTCTGGTAGACCCTGTCGACGTCGGGGCGCTCCTCGCGGTCGACCTTGATCGGGACGAACTGTTCGTTGAGCACGTCGGCGACGGCCTCGTCTTCGAAGCTCTCCTCGGCCATTACGTGACACCAGTGACACGAGGAGTAGCCGATCGACAGGAAGATCGGTCGGTCCCGTTTCCGGGCGGCCTCGAGGGCGGTCTCGTCCCAGGGCTGCCAGTTGACGGGGTTGTCCGCGTGTTGCTGGAGGTACGGGCTTTCCTCGTCGGCGAGGCGATTGCGAGCGAGCGGATCGTCGGTCATTACGCGCGGTTCGTGACCACTGGGGTAAACGCCGACGCAACCGGCAATGGCCGTCGCAAGCAGTCCGGCCGTGATCTCTCGATCGTCCGGGAGCCACGAACAGCAACCTTTTACCGGTCGTGCCGCGGGCTATCGCGTATGACAGAGACCGTACTGCTGGTCGGCGGTGGGGGTCGCGAACACGCTGTCGCTCGCGCGCTCGCCGACGCCGACTGCGAACTGTACGCCTGCGCCGGGAACCGGAACCCGGGCATCGCGCGGATCGCCGAGGACTTCGAGACCCTCGATACCACCCATCCGAAGGCCGTGACGACCTACGCCCGGTCGGTCGAGGCTGATCTGGCTGTCATCGGACCGGAAGCGCCCCTGCAGGCGGGTGTCGCCGACGCGCTCGACGACGCCGGGATCTACGCGTTCGGTCCGCGGGAAGCCGAGGCGCGCATCGAGACGGACAAGGCCTTCCAGCGGCGCTTTATGCGGGAACACGACATCCCGGGCTGCCCGGACTTCGAGACCTTCGAGGACATGGAAGCCGCCTGTGCGTTCATCGACACCTACGACGGTGACCTGGCGATCAAGCCCGCCGGTCTGACCGGCGGTAAAGGCGTTCGTGTCATCGGCGATCAGATCACTGCCGAGGAGGGTAAGGAATACCTCCGGGACTCGGAATATGACCGCGTCGTCCTCGAAGAGCGACTGGTCGGCGAGGAGTTCACCGTCCAGGCGCTGGTCGCCAACGGCGAGGTCCGTGTCACGCCTGCCGTCCAGGACCACAAGCGCGCCTACGAAGGCGACGAGGGGCCGAACACCGGCGGGATGGGCAGTTACAGCGACGCCACGCTGGAGCTGCCGTTTATGGACCGTGATGACTATCTGGACGCGGTCGAGATCATCGAGGCGACCGTCGACGCCCTCGATGGGTACAAAGGCGTTCTCTACGGCCAGTTTATGCTGACTGCTGACGGACCGAAAGTCGTCGAGTTCAACGCTCGCTTCGGCGATCCCGAGGCGATGAACACCCTGCCGGTGCTGAACACGGACTTCCTGGAAGTACTGACTGCGGCACGGGACGGAGAGACGCTGCCACAGCTGTCCTTTGCCCCGAGCGCGACCGTCTGCAAGTACGCCGTTCCGGCGGGCTACCCGACAGAGCCGGAAGCCGGGGCGAAAGTCACCGTCGACGAGGAAGGCGCTCGCGAGATCGCCGGCGAGTACGACGGCGAGGCGCTGTTGTACTACGCCAGCGTCGACGACCGCGATGACGGCATCTACACGACCACGTCCCGCTCGTTCGCGGTGGTCGGGCTTGCGGAGACGATCACCGACGCCGAGGAGATCGCCGAGGCGGTGCTGACCGAGGCCGGCGAGGAGGGACTGCGCGTCCGCCACGACATCGGCACGCCGGAGCTGGTTCAACAGCGGATCGACCACATAACGGAGTTGCGCGAGTAGTCGGCGGCTTCTTGACGGTGGAGATTGAACTGGTGAGCGTGTCCGAGGACGACCCGTCACGTCACGATCGCCTTGCCAGCCGGGCGACGCCCGGGCCGCGAAACTCCCTGCTGCACTGGCCGGAGACGCGTCACCCGCTGCGGATCGTGTTCAACTTCCTGGTCGTCTGGGTCGTTCGCTACTCCCCGAGCCTCCGGCTCAAAAACTGGCTGCTCCGGCGGCTCGGTGCGGACATCGGTCGCGGCGTCGCCTGGGCGCTGACGGCCACACCGGATGTGTTCTGGCCGGAGTTGCTCACAGTGGGCGAGGACGCGATCATCGGCTACGACGCGACCGTACTCTGTCACGAGTACTTACAAGACGAGGTCCGCACTGGCGAAGTCATCGTTGGCGAGCGTGCAATGATCGGCGCCGGAGCAGTCGTCCTGCCGGGCGTGCACATCGGCGAGGACGCCCAGATCGCGGCCAACTCTCTGGTCGATTCCGACGTGCCGGCCGGCGCGACTGTGGCCGGCGTCCCGGCCGACGTCGTCTCCGAGGGCGAACAGGTTAATGGAAATCCAGCCCGTAACGAGGGTAATGTCTGATCGCCTCTCCGTGGACGGCTACCCTCGACCGGAGGCGCTCGCGAACACCTTCTACGTCTACGAAGTCGACCGCAGCGACGGCGCAGTACGGTATTACGGCGAGCCGTTGACGCCGAGAGATCAGGTCGTCGATCGGGTCGCGCCCCTGTTTCGGGAGCAGGGGTATCGCGTCTCGCTGCGGTACGAAACCGGGGAACACGTTCTCGTCGCCGAGCAGCGCACGATGGGTATCGACGGGATCCCGTGGCTCAACGTCGGCCTCTTCGTTGCGACGCTGGCGACGACGCTACTCGCGGGCGCGCGCTGGTACGACCTGCCGATCGCCGAAAACCCGCTCTCGATACTCGGGGCGTGGCCGTTCGCCGTGGCCGTGCTGGGCGTGCTGGGCGTCCACGAGTTCGGCCACTACGCGCTGAGTCGCCATCACGAAGTGCAGGCGACGCTGCCGTATTTCATCCCGCTGCCGAACGTCCTCGGCACGCTCGGGGCCGTCATTCGGATGAAAGACCATCTCCCGAGTCGGAAGGCGCTGTTCGACATCGGCGTCGCGGGCCCGCTCGCCGGACTGGTTGCGACGGTGGTCGTCACTGCCGTCGGCGTCACGCTGCCGCCGATCGAGGTGAGCTCGGACGCGTTGATCCGACAGATCGAGCTCGGGTATCCGCCCTTGATCCAGGTGATTGCGGCCGCACTGGGGGAGCCGCTGGGCTACGAGGATCCGTCGCTGATGGTCAACCCGGTCGTCCTGGGTGGCTGGGTCGGCGCGTTCGTGACGTTCCTGAACCTCCTGCCGGTCGGGCAACTCGACGGGGCCCACGCCGTCCGGGCACTGATCGGTGATCGCCTCGATCAGGTGCAACTCGCGGTGCCCGTCGCCCTGTTCGGCGTGGCCGGCTGGCAACTGCTGTTCGGGGACGTTCGCGCGGTGGGGCTGTGGGCGCTGTGGGGCGTGCTCGCGCTGGTGTTGAGCCGGGTCGGCGGCGCACGACCGATCGACGAATCAGGCGTCGGCCCGACCCGCAAGGCGATCGCGCTTTTGACGCTCCTGCTGGGTGTGCTCTGTTTCACGCCGGCGCCGATCGTCTTCACCGGCTGAGGTCACTACCGCTTTTCCAACCCTTAAGTAACCGCCGGCCGACCTTCGATCGATGTCCTCGCTGACGCGATGGTTCCGATCGAAGCCGTTCGGCCAGCAGATACTGATTCTGGCGCTCGTGTTGGACCCGCTGGGGTTCGCTGCGGGATATCTCCTCGCCCCGTCAGTCGGCCTCGATCCGCTGATGGGCGGTGTGTACGGGCTCGTCGCCGCCAGTGTCCCGATGTCGATGCACGTGATGCGCGAGGCGTCCTAGGTCGGGTCGCCGGCTGCTCACTCCGAGTCGTGTTCGTACTCGCGCAACGTCTCGATGTCGACCGTATCCAGAACGGCCTCGTTGGTTGCTTCTAGGACGATCGGCGGCGCGACGCCGGCCTCGCGGGCCTCCTCCCATCGCGGGAGACAGAGACACCAGTGGTCTCCGGGATCCAGGCCGGGAAAATCGAGCTCCGGACGCGGCGTGATGAGATCGTTGCCCTGGCGCTTGCTGTACTGCAGGAACTCCTCGGTGACGACCGCACAGACCTCGTGGCGGCCGGGATCGCGTTGGGTCGCCGTACATCTTCCATCGCGCAGGTAACCGGTCGTAGGGTCGGTGCTGCAGGGTTCCAGTGCCGTGCCGAGCACGTTCTGTTGCACGGCCGCTGTAAGAACCGGATCGTCAAGGTCCTTCGGACGTGTCGAACCGGCGGCCGATCTCCCGCTTGGCCTCGGCGATGACCACCTGCTCGGCCTCCCCCATCGCCCGGATAGCCTCGTCAGTGTACTCGACGGTCAGCGTCGGGAGCCCGCTACCGAGCAACCCGCCGAGACCGCCCAGCACGTCGCCGGGATCGATCGTCGTGGACATCTCGATCGCGTCGGTGTGCTCGCGGACCGGCCCGGTGATGACAAACCGCTCCTCGACGAGTCGCTCTGCGGTCTCCCGGTCGAGCGTCGACCGGACCGCGTCCCAGAAGTCGTCCTCGGGTGCGTCGATCAGCGGGGTGGCGGCCTCGCCCAGCCTGCGGTGGCGTTCGAGCAGTCCCTCGACGATCGCCTCCCGGCGCTCCGCCGAGATGTCCGCACGGATCCCCCTCGCGAACGGGTCGCGTTCGAGGATCGATTCCCGGTGGGCGTCGATGTCGGCGTCGCTCTCGGCGAAATCGAGGATCGCGTCGAACTGCGCGACCACGCGTCGCCGATAGGTGGCGAGTTCCGGCTCGACGACGCGCTTGCGGACGGCATCCGAATCGTTCAACAGACGATCGACGACTGATCCTCCGGGCCCGTCGACGCCCCGTCTGAGGGCTCGCGCCACGTCGAAGTGCTCGGCAGTGGCCTCGACGGCGTCGTTGACGAACCGATCGAACCCCGCGCGAACGGCTGCTCGGGTCACAGTCGTTCTCGGGACGAGCGCCAGTTGAATGTGTCGCCCCTCTCGATCACGGGACTGATTCACTGACCAGACGCTCATTCGCTCGTTTCTGGACGGTGTGAGCGGTCCTACCGATCTTCGACCAGTCGCGATCCGACGACGAACGCGCTCGTGAGCACGAGCAACAACTGCTCACCGGAGGCGACGAGCGGGAACGTCCGCTCGGTCGTCCCGGCATCCACGCCCGATTCCGACGGCTGTGGGTCGACCCCAGTATAGTACCGGTCACCGACGCTGTCCGTCGATCCGACCGCGACCTGGCCACCGTCGCCTCCGGTTTCGGTCGGTGAGAGATCTACGAACGTCTGGACGAATCCGTCGCTCGCCGACAACTTCATCTCGCCGGTGAACTGGTAGAACTGGTCGTGTACCGGATAGAAGAGGTTGACGCCGTTTGTGAACAGGTCCGGGCCGATGCCGGCAAAGAGCACGGCGACAGTCGCGACCCGGGCGACTCGGGGGCCACCGTCTCCGAACTGCTCTCTGAGCAGCGACCGCTCGCGATAGCGGGTGTCGGCTGCGATCGCGACCGCGAGCAGCGCGGGCACCAGTACTGTGTGGAACGCGGCCCGGTGGGCACCCTCGATATACAGCCCGAGGAGCGTATCGAAGTCGACGAGATTGACCTCCTCCCGCGCCTGAAGACGCGGGAATCCCGCCACGGGATTTCAGGCCGAGTGCAACGACCCTGTGGTTTCAAGACGCATACGTTCCAAGCGTCAACTGCTGGATTTCAGCATCGTCCCCAGAAATCGAAGATTTCTGGTGTGCGAACGAATCGCTTCGCGATTCGTTAACGGCTTGGCTG
>JGI12451J12833_1000410_pt1 | contig 14256 bp, 7 predicted proteins | sample A23E3SouthBayCA_2_FD_12833 | JGI IMG/M metagenome (IMG submission 12833) | reverse complement strand
TGCAGAAGCGGGCAAGGGTGAGGTTGTTCGCCTATTAAAGGAGGTCGTGAGCTGGGTTTAGACCGTCGTGAGACAGGTCGGCTGCTATCTACTGGGTGTGTTATGGTGTCTGACAAGAACGACCGTATAGTACGAGAGGAACTACGGTTGGTGGCCACTGGTGTACCGGTTGTTCGAGAGAGCACGTGCCGGGTAGCCACGCCGCACGGGGTAAGAGCTGAACGCATCTAAGCTCGAAACCCACTTGGAAAAGAGACACCGCTGAGGTCCCGCGTAAAGACGCGGTCGATAGACTCGGGGTGTGCGCGTCGAGGTAACGAGACGTTAAGCCCACGAGCACTAACAGACCAAAGCCATCATTCATACGCACTGTGACTCATTCACCGACGATTTAACTCGTCGCTGAACGAGTCCAGGCGCAAACTGGNTCGCACGTAATCACACGGTGGAAAAGTTAATCGAGACTGGTACTATCGCGGTTCGATTCCGTGACTCGACGTTAGGCGGCCACAGCGGTGGGGTTGCCTCCCGTACCCATCCCGAACACGGAAGATAAGCCCACCAGCGTTCCGGGGAGTACTGGAGTGCGCGAGCCTCTGGGAAATCCGGTTCGCCGCCACCATTCATACCTTTCATAGCCCACTCAGGAGAGGCATCTCTCCCGAGCGGGCCTTTCGTATTTATACAGCTGACCCACTCAATGAATAGATAGTTCTCGCACTCCGTGAGTCGTCTGTGGCACGATGGTAATCATCCAACTATCAGTGACTGAAACGGTCATGCGAAAATATCTGTCAGTGTAGTTCTAGTTTGCGGTAATCGTGTGGTTGGACTGTATCACTCTGGAAGGGCTTCAGGATCTCCGTGAGCGAACAGGACGCACCCGCTGGCCAGTCTCTCCAGACGAACCGGATGGGTGATCGGCTACTGGAACTCACACTGATGGCCACTGACGAGGTTCAGGACAGACTGGAGAGTTACTCGGTTTTACGGAGTTGGTCATTGACCTCATAGAGCCACCCACGGTCAAGAAGTCGGTCAACCACGTATACTGCATCAGCGTGCTCTTCAATATGTTCGGACTCAGCCAGAAGGAACTCATGTGCTTCAGTCTTAGAGAGTTCATCAGTACCTGAGGTGTACGCTCTCTCAAGGGTCTGATAGGCATTTTGAACCCAGTCTGGGAGCGGGGGTTGGCCTGTGCGCTTCATAACCCTAGTCAGTCAACTATACACTATACTTGAGAGCCTGCAACTTTACTTCCCCGGATGGTTGGATGCAATTCTGATTTCGAGGCTGAGACACTTTGGGCTGAGATGTTGATGACAGGACTAATTTAGCCTCTGTTTGAATAGTATTACTTTGGTTTATTACTACTCCTGTGGTGAATCATACAAGAGATCAAATGCTGGGTGTCGATATAAGACCAGTTCACATGACAGGCACTGAGTCATCAATGACCGCTCAGTTCCCCAATAATCACTACGGCGAATTACTGCATCTTCTTTGATCCCGTATCGTCCTCCTTCCGCTGTGAAGTGTCGGTATTCCGTTGTCCCACACTCTGGACATGGATCGCCGAGTTGCTCCCAATCTGAATGTTGCTCTTCAGTGATTTCTTGTTCTTTACCCTTGCCGTCGGTCAATATGATTTTCTGTTCCATCACTGAGCCTCACTCCCCTGGCTCGAACAAAATTAACCGTCTTAACCTCACAGGGAACACGTGGAACAACGTGGACAGACTCCCTCCAGTTTCACTTGGCCAACCACGTAGTGCTGGTAACCTGATGTGGCTATCTTTTGAGTGAAGTGAGATGGAGTTGTCTCTGTACAGTCTGTCTTCCTCACCTCGAATTATGCGATGAGTCACTACGACTTCCTGTCTCCAGTGACTGAAGTAGGTTCTGCGTCACTTCGATAAGTGTCGCTAGCCGGTCGGGATCGAACATCGTGATCTGCAGGGCGTCGGCGTCGTAGGTGATGACATCCGTTTTGTCAAGAACCGGTAGATGAAGATGATGTAACGCCTGCTCTTGACTGCTGGCTGACTGTGTCGAAATACTGGGTTCCTCGGGGAGTTCGTCCGCAAGTGTCGCACAGTCTACCGGGACGTCATCTGAGGATAATTCTTCAACAATCCGGATTCGAGTCTCATGCCGGAATATCTCGAATCCATAGATTGCTTCTTGAGTCGGTGTAGTATCGGTCATAGGCTCCTCCCCCGATCTAAATAAAGTCTCGACAGACTGCCCTGGTTCGGATTAATTGACACTCCAGCCAGTAGATTGGGGCAAATGTCTGGTTCCAGAATATAGTCACCAGATTCCACACTCTCGTGCTCCGATTCTGAACTCGTGCCATTGCCACGAAGCGAATCGTGCTTGCTTATCGCGAGCATGAGAGACGCTTCTTGAGACAGAATTTCTCGTTTTGTTTGCTGCACATCGGCCTGTCCCAAACCAAACACAATTCGTGAAACCGATTCACCAAATCGGTCTGTTTGTGTACTACGGTCTGATAATGTCCCACAACCAAATCGACTCTGACCTTTGGTCATTGCTACATTGGTTTGGATTGCACGACCCTATATAAACGAGAAATAGTTGGAAAACGACATATGACATAATGAAGAGTTATTTAATATTCTCTGCTCTTCTTTTCTCCTATATCTGATATCCTGTAATCCCAGTTAATGAGCCATGAAGACCCAGATTACGTTTGTCCTTGACTCATCCGGATCAATGTCTAAGATTGAAGAAGACACTAAAGGTGGTTTCAACTCCTTCCTCAAAAATCAACGAGACGAAGTGGGTACTGCCACAGTCACACTCTATGATTTTAATACGACTGTCGACTTGGCGTATGCTGAGTATCCGATCGCGGAGGCACCACAATTGACCAGTGAGACATATACTCCGGCTGGGAAGACGGCCCTCCATGACGCACTTTACACTGCGGTCACTGAGACCGCCGAACGAATCGCAGCCACAGACCAGTCCGAACAACCGGACAACGTGATTGTTGTCGTGTTGACTGATGGGAAAGAGAACGCGTCTGAAACCCATCACGAACGAGTACAGGAACAGGTGCAAATGCGACGTGAGGAGCAGGGGTGGGAATTCCTGTTCATCGGGGCCAATCAGGATGCTGCGCTGACAGCCGAAAACATGGGAATGGATGCTGACCGTTCGTTGAATATGGCTCACAGTGGTGAAGGGACAGAAGCAGCATATGAATCTACCTCAGGGCAAGTAAGTAACGTCCGACAGGAAGGGCATACCAGCGGATATAGTGTTGCCGATAGGCAACGGCAGGAGGACGCTCGATACGACTGAGTGGGGTTGTTAGAAAAACAAGATATATAATTATCATTTTCGCGGTTCTGCTCAGAACTACCCGCTATCTTGTGGAGACAGGTGTATGCCGCTGTTCACCAATGCAAGCAGTCCTTCCTTATCGAAGGAATCTGGATCATTCTGATCGGTGCAACCATACTGGTATAGGCAGAACGGGCACCCGCTGTCACAGTCACAATCGAATGTTTCTACCAGTATATCTAGAGCCTGCTGGAAGTTACTATCGGAGTCTCCAGCATCATCGGAAAGAAGCACTGTGATCCCGCTGCCCCCTTCGTCACCATCGTACACGTAAGTCCCGTCGTCCTCTATAGTCTCTGGAACTTTTCGAACACTGACTCCCCCAATATACTGTAGTGCCAGACGCAGGCCATGAGCGAGTGTATGTTCAAGTTCTTCATCATCAAACTGGATCCGGACACCCTCGGTCTCGAACTCTGCGGCGAGTTGAACCGCGACTGAATCATCCGTCTCGTGCTGTGGATCTTGCAAGCAGTACGACCGATCATCGGACTGAGCAAGGAACCCATTACAGTTCTTGACACCGCACCGCTCGAAGATAGTGGGAAGCGGGTCAGAGCTGCCGTTTTTATAGGTGGCATAGAACTGGTCAGCAGTCGCACGGATTTCTAAGTGCCCGTGAGCGAACGTTCCCACCTGATTCCCGTCCCCATCGACGATTGCAAAGTTTCGCTCATTATTCGGGGTGAATCCGACTACCTCTCGATCAACGGGAGCGTAAGTACTCTGGATTTCTTGATCACCTGCGCTATATACTTGATCCGGTGTCAATGAGTCCCCGTTTGGCAGCGTTTCGACCGGAAGATCATGCTTGTGTGCACGAACTCTGCTGGGAACGATCGTCTGGAGTCGTTTTAGTTCAGTTCCACATGCATCGCAGTTACTCGCATCAATTGATTCGGTTGTCCCACAGGTTGGACAGATTGCCTCGTCAGCGACAGTTTCTCGGATGCGTGACGTCTCAAACGAATCCGCAATGAGCTCTGTCACAACATAGGTTTCATTATCTGAATGTAGATATGCAGCGCCCGGATGTAACTCCGACAGGGCAACCTGTATATCGCGGTCAAGCGGATCCGATGTCACGGTCTCGAATCCGGACCCAATAAGTTCGTAGATCACAGACGCCGACACTGAGCGAAGACTAAAATCGACGTCACTGTGTGTCCCGAGGAAGTCCCCGAATGATTGTTCTTCCAGTCGCTGGAGGTATTGGTCCAGTTGTGTTCGGCGGTTACGGAGTCGTTCGAGGCGTTCACGCTGATCGGATCCATCTACTTGATCTTGGCCACTGCGTCGGTTGCGTCGAGCAGACCGGCGAGCATCGCTAACTTCTGACTCAAGTCGGTCGAGTTCATCGAACAACTCATCCTCAAACTTGAGGTAGGAGTCAATGATTTGCTCTTCAAACCGTTCCAGTGCTTCATCGATGAGGTAATTAAATTCCTCAAGCGCGGAAACGGTCTCACCATTACAGCTATCTTGCGTACAGGCTGTAGTGTCCCCCTCGCCATACTTTCGTCCACAGTGGGGGCAATATTCGAACCGAAGCAGGTCTGCAAGCCAGGCCCGTGCGTCGTCGTGGTTGCTCTTAATCGCATCACGAATTCCTTCAAGTGGTGAAATAGCTGCGCCTGGTTGGAGTTGGGCACACGAACTGGCCAAAAGTGAACTAAACCCGTGGATATCATTTGGTCGTGGCTCGGATCGTGATAGAGGCGCGTCCGACTCCTCGTACACAAAGATATCTTGTACTGCATCCGATTCTCGGCGAATCGGCACCCACTGTGTTGCGGCAACGTAATCCAGTAGTGCCCACGTTAGTGATTGTCGAAGGACATTCTCATTCACTTCGTTCAATGGAACAGGTTGCGCGTCAGCCTGGATCAATTCGTTCGGCCGTTCGAAATAGTAATAATCGATTGGATTGCGCTGACTAACCGAATGGATAAGCGAAGACCCAGACTGTCGACCTGCTCGACCGACACGCTGGAGATATGAGTTCATATTCGGTGGAGTTCCGTATAGAAGGAGAGAATTAAGATCGCCAATATCAACACCCAGTTCCATCGCCGGACCAGACGAGAGGAAATGTGGATACCGTCGCTCTCTGAACTGGTATTCAATACGGCGACGGTCCCGTCGTTCTGTGGCCCCGAAGTACGTCGTTCCAAGTAACTGGAGTGGGTCGGATATGGCAACCCGAAATGCTGTCAGTGTGAAGTGAGGGTGTTTGACTTTCGAGCGTGCCTGTAAGTCTACTTCAAACTTGACTAGGGTCTCTGTATCAGATGTACAGGCCTGCTCAAAATCGGTATAGTACCGTTCTGCTACCGGCTCATAGCCGATTGGTGCCTCGTCGCTGACCATAGCACACTCCACGGCGCTTGGGTCGAGCCCGACAAGCAGTCCATGTTCTGTGTCCCGTCGCTCTAGGACCCCCATGTCAACTAATTCCTCGATATGATGGCCTGCCCCGCCGATTTCCTCAGAGAGACTCGATACATAGCGTCGACTCTGATTTTCAAATGCGGCGACGATCTTCCGTTTCGTCTCGTCTAGTGCGTCTATGTCAACATCAAGCCGGACGTTGACAAGCCCTTCATTGGGGAGTCGAAGATAGGACGCTCTGCGATTATTGAACTGCCCGCTTAGAATCCGAGCAGCCACTTCCTCGTAGACATACTCTTCTGTCGACTGATCGTATCGTGTGAGTGGTCCTAGAACCGGAGAAGAGTTCGAATCACTCTCTGTTTGCAACTCGGTCTCGTACGCTTGGGCCTGCTTCCAGACACCTGCTTGTATATCCTCTAGTGTACACCATGTGTCGGTACGATTGTCGAGTTCATCGACAACTAACTGCGTGAAAAAGAGAGATTCCTCCGGTTCGTTGAAATCACGGGTTAGTTCTTTCATGTCGCTCTGGCTGTCGGCAAAGGAGAGAGTCTTCGCCCGACTGAAGGAATCAGGATCATCCCGATCAGCGATAGCCCGGAGTAGATACTGCGATGTCGTCACAGCCGTGTTTCCGGGTCCGCGAAGCATCGAATTGTACCGGTCGGATTTGCTGTAGGACTTTCTACGGTCATAGCACGGGACTGCACCAGGGAAATCAGTTGGACTCCGAACCTGACCCCGCTCATCAACTTGCTTGTACTGCGTGAACCCACGAATAGCCGTCTGCTCGTCGGGGTGATCACAAAAACAGTGTTCACCAGGGAACAGATCACGATCACATGATGTGCAGTGTTCGACGCGAGTGATATCGAATAGTGCAGTTTTCGCAAATCGGCGATTGCCACAGGAGCATGAATTCGGCGGGTCGCCGAAGTAGACCGCGTCACAGTCTTGGTCACGACATTGCCACCCGAGTAACCGTCTCGGCTCAAGTTCGCCCCCACAACTACACCGTTGGCCATCGTCGGCGTCTTCGTATACCTCTTCACACTCAACACAGTAACCGAGGTCATCTGTCAACGGTTCAAGCCGGTGGCTGTGACAGGATTTACAGACTCCTGCGTCAACTGCTGCTTGGGTGACATCACAGGTGGGGTTCGTACAGACGTATTGATCGCGATCATTTTCGAGCAGGAGCGGAGTCCCATCGTCACACTCCGGACAGGTCTGGACCCTGTTGATTTGGCCCGTTGTCCCACAGTCCTGACACTCGTAAAACGGCCGCCAAACAGTCCGTAGCATCTCTGTTCCGCACCGACAGGACTGTGTCTCAAAGTACTCGAATTGCCCCTCATGAGAAGTGACTGTGAGTGGAGAGAGCCGCTCACAGTCGGGACAGTACCATGACCCGAGGGCTTCTTCGCCACAGTGTGTACAGTAGGAGAGTTTGGTTACGAACGTGTGGCCACACTCCGAACAGGAACTCTGTGGTGTCTCGTAGACGGTTGCACATCCCAGACAGGAATAGTACCCGTCGATAGGCCAGGAAAACAGGTGCGCTCGACTCTCCAGAATCCCCGACAAGCGTCCAATCGTAATGAAATTGGAAAGTGCTGTTTTAGCTGCCGTCTGTGAGAGATCAAACTCGGCTTTGATATCCTCAATGATATCCTCCGGTGTTTTGGGCGTCTCGTAAAGCCGCTCGTACAGAGTCCGAATCCAGTCGAGTGAATCCTCCTGCTGGGTAAGTAATTCGGAATACAGGGTCGACTCGACACGCTGGCGCGCATCCGACCGTCCAAGTGCTTCGCTCAGTTGCAGCTGTGTCCGTTCGAGTAGCGCAGCCCCAACCGGCCCAGGATCAGCGTCACCAGAGAGAGCATCAAGGAACTGCTCCTCGTTGAGTGTCTCTGCTGTAAATATCGCCGGGACAGCCCGTTCGGTAGGCGCTGTTAATGTCTGTGGATTCTCAGTAACGATTGACGTATCGGAATTTGCGAACGGGTTGATCCGATTGAAAATCTCCTCGCGATTTTCCACGGTTGCGCTGGCCCCAATTAACTGTAGTCCGTCATCTGCCATCGATTCATGACTTCTGAGCGCTTGACGCGTCCGCGAATACCGCCGCATGAGCATCGAGGTATAGGCACCGAACAGTTCGGAATATTCGTGGATTTCGTCGAACACGACGAATTTNGGTTCCGAAATAAACACNGACTGTTCTTCGCTCCCATTGATATTGAACAACCGATAGTTCACCGTGTCGGGATTCGTTAGTAAAATATCGACACCGTGATCACGAATTGCCTCACGAGTAAGACGGATGAAACCCAACCCTGGGTCGGGTGCAGTGTCGGTATCGTGAGTGACTTGGAACTCATCGTCTTGGGTTCGCTCGACGGTAAGCGATGTTCCGCATTGGTTACACGGACAATCAAAGAAATTGAACACCGTGCGCAAGTAGTCTAGTTCGGCTGGATCATTGGAGGGCGTGTCGCCGTCAAAAATGCCGATAGTAATACGGTTAGCACCGCTTCGTGACTGATTGAGCTCGTGCAAATAACCGATTAGTCGTTTGAGTTGATCCTGTGCGAGCGCCTTCGTGGGATACGTCAGTAGACACTTGACACTCTCCCGTGGATGGTCGGGATGGTCCCCCAGTTTCGCTTCACAAATAAACTGAAGGATTGGAATGAGCCAACTTTCGGTTTTTCCTCGCCCAGTGCCCGCAGTGACGAGAGTGTGGTCACCGTCGAGAACCCGTCTGATCGCCTCACTTTGGAATTCATAGAGTCGATCAAAGCCCGCCTGCGTGAACGTTCGAATGATATCTTCGTGTAACCCAATATCCCGGGCGAATTCTTCCCATTCTGGCCCCTCACGTGGTAAGTCTAGTGCTTGCAGATACGGCCCTCGAGTCCGCATAAAAGATGTCAAACTATCGTCGATTGTCGCGTCGGAGTCGGTTCTGTGATACCTATCGACGATATCACGTAGTACCCGTGGTTTCCCGGTCCCCATATAGTGGGATGCGTATGATTGCTTGACGTGTGTTGCCAACTCGAGCATGTCGTGATTATCTTCTACCATAATTAGTCGCCTCCCTCTGGTTCGTGTTCATGCAGACTGAGATCGGCGTCATTGAGGAGTTGGACAACGCCGTCTCTGTCAAAGGTATCGCTCCGGTTTCTCGTGTCACAACCGTACTGGAACAGGCACAGTGGACATCCACTATCGCAGTCACATTCAAGATGGGTCGTGAGTAAGTCCACCGCTGTCTGGAAATTGCTTCGCTCGGATACCGAGTCAGTAACTAACAACTGAGCTACGCCGCCTCCACCTTCCTGTGCATCGAACACGTCGACAGCAGAGGAGTCGTCGTCATGCGTCACCTCCGTCAGATCACGGATATTGACGCCACCAAGATACTGAAGCGCAAGTCGGAACCCGTGTGCGAGAACATGCGATTTGGCGCTATCGCCGAGATCGACTCGAACACCGTTTGTGTCATATGCATATCCTAACCGAACGTACTCAGATCCTTCATCGCCGGTTGGTTTATGTTCAGAGTCCGCACTACAGTGAGGTTGGTCCTCTTCATCACGGTAGACAATCCCGGTACAGTCAGGATCGCCACAGATCTCGAACGGTGTTGCTTGTGGGTCACGTTCGCCGTTCTTGTATTTCGCGCGGTACTCTGACGCGTGAACAAGAACAGTAAACGTCCCAAATGCTAACCTCCCGACCTGCTGCCCGCTTTCCGTTTCGATAGTATACCACTCGGTGGGATCGAACGAGAGTACATCGGTGCCACGTTCAGCGTAGGTGTTTTGAATTTCGGATTGGGTCTCTTGGTAAATATCTCTTGCTGCATGCCCCCCGCTGGACATCAGCAAGTCCGACCGGTGGGCGGTAATCGCATCCGGTGTGACAAGCCGTCGGCGTTTCAGCGGCACCGACGCGTCACAGTCACACGATGCATTAACTCCAGAATATGTTTCATGGCATGCAGGACAGACGTACTGTTCGGCCAGTTCCGTCGCTTCTGAGTCTTGTACCCGCTGTCGCAACCTCGTGGATTTGAAATCATCCGTTGAGAGATGGGAGACGACATACGTCTGGTCGCGGTCTAAATACGCGGCACCGGGATGCAATTCGCTGATTGCCATTTTCACGGCCCGACCGTCGTCGTCTCCGAGTGACCGAGTTGTGTACCCATCGTCGTCGCTGTCAACGAGCGAGACAGCGACATTGTCAGAGACACTCCGCATATCAAATGCGTATCTGCTTTGTCGCGATTCCCGCAAGAAATCAACGTACGTGAGTCGCTTTACCCGCTCAATTCGCTCTTCAAGTGCCGACCGCCGATCGATGAGCGTTTCACGTTGCTCGAGCAGTTCACGGGCACGCTCGGATGAGGTCACCCGCCGTCGTTCGCGTCGCGTTTGGTTCGCCTCACGACTCACTGACTCCAATTCGGTCTCCAGTCCATCGAGATAGGTGGTATAACTATCCAGATACCGGTCTGTGAATTCATCAACCGCCTCAGTTGTCAGGTCGCCAAAAAGTGCCATTGCGTCCTCTATGTCGCCACGGCAATCCGCCGAGTGACAGTCTTCACCGGCGCGTTCGCGATCGTATTTTCTGCTGCAGAGTAGACACACGCCGTGATCAAGAATGGACTCGAGATACTGTTCGATATCCCTCCGGTAGTCGTGAACGATGGTCGACAACACAGCTAACTGTGAGTCGTTCGTGTCGAGCCCCAAGTTTCCGGTTCTGGCGGACATAACATGCGTCAATTTCGCAGCATCGTCGTCGGTGGATGGCGGTGTCGGCGTGAATGTATCCCCATCGCTGACTTTCTTGTACTTCCCGTGTTGGTTGACGGTCCATGGAATCACGAAGTTAGCTGCCACGTAGTCGAACACGGCCCAAGTCAAGGAGACCCGGAGGACTTCACGGTTGTACTCTTTCAGGGGTACGGGCTGTGGATCAGCAGCCATCAGATCGCTAGGTTGGTCATAGTAATAGTAGTCGATCGGGTTACGCTGACTAACAGAGTGGACGAGTGACGCGTTGGAACTGCGACCAGCACGGCCGATTCGCTGGAGATAGGCGTTCATGTTGGGTGGCGTACCATAGAGCAAGAGTGCGTCGAGGGCGCCGATATCCACGCCAAGTTCCATTGTCGGCCCCGACGAGAGGAAATGCGGAAAATTACCTTCCCTGAACAGGTACTCGAGTTCTCGCCGCTCACGTTTTTCGGTCATTCCGTGATAGACACGGCTCAACAGAATCCGAATCTCGGAGTAGCATGCTCTGTACGCCCGAGCTGTAAACCGTGGGTTCGACGGGTCCGCAAGGTCGTCAAGCGTCGTCCCAAATGGCACTGCCTTCCCGGACCGGGTGCCAAACTGTGCGTCAAGCGTCTGCTCGATTGATCCAGTATCAGGCCGGTACTGTAAGCCATCACCGTCCCCGGCCGTCGTGAGTTGTAGCACGCCCTCAGTAAATCGTACGTACTCATCCGCCATCTTGAGGATGTTTTTCTCCACAAGTTCGGTAAGTACAGGCTCTAACTCACCACTATCAGCCGACCGAAGATTGTCAATATGACAGTCGTTGCCCGTCGCAACGAGTTCGTGGATCACTGCTCGCTCAGTCTCCGAAAGTGTATTCCGGGCATCAGGATCCAAACGGACATCGATAAGTCCCTCATCGGCGAGTGCTCCACCATACTCGCCGTACCTGGCACTGTACCGGTGTGGGACTGCTCGCCGGCGAAGGCGGTCCGCAATCGCTTCCTCTACCTCCATGTACTGTCGCGCCGTGCCTACCAACTCTCCCTTAAGATCAAACGAGAGCGATCGGATATCGTTCGGTGGCGCTAATGCGTCGTGCAGTTTGTCAATCCGCTCCATCGCACCAGTGATGACTGTTTCAAGTGACGGCCACGACGCTGAAGCGGCCTGAATGGCATCAATGAGACATTGGTCAAGAAGTGTCGCCACCTCCGGTTCACCGAAGTCTCGATTCAACTCCTTCATATCCCGATGCGAATCAGCGAAGGAGAGGAGTTTCGACGATTCGTATCCCTCTTCATCTGCAACTGCCCGGAGCATATACTGTGCCGTCGTTACAGCAAGATTTCCAGGCCCACGGACCAATTCGTCATATCGACGGTCCGGGTCATAGCTGAGTGATTTGTGTGTACAGGGTGCAGCGGGTCGAAAGCTGCTTATTGACCGTATTTCACCGTCCGGTTGTATCGTCTTGAAAGACTGGTGGGCGCCGTCACGAGGATGGGAGTCGCTGTCTGCACACTCACAGGTCGGAGTCTGAACAAAGCCTGTCTCACAGGACTCACAGTAAGTATCCTCGAAGATTTCGAACAGGCCTTCTCGCGCGAACGTGTAGGAACCACATGCACACGTATCTGGGATATCACCGAAATATCGTCGTTGACACTCATCGTTCCGGCAGACCCACGGAATAAACCTGGTCTGGGCCACATCGGTTCCACAGTCACAGGTCGTTGCACCCCCGTGGCTCATTCCACAATCTGGACAGACCACTGCTCCATCCCCAGTTATCGGTCGCTGGTGGCCACCACACTGCTTACATCCGTTGGTGTATGGCTGTGTCGCCTCACAGGCTGGATTCGGGCATGTCACTACTTCCGGGTCGGTGTGGACCATATCAGTCCCACACTCAGAACAGACCTCGGTCGTCGACCGCGTTGTTTCGTGTCCACAGTCAATGCACTTGAGGTGTGGATGGAATGTCACTCGAAGCGTTCGTACCTCCTCCCCCGTCGCTTGTCGACATCGCTGACAGTAATGTTCGTCCTGCACTGCGATATCGCCCTCGTCTGACGGTGTGTACGGCTCTAACTGATCGCACTCAGGACAGNACCACGCGACGAGAGCTTCATCGGCACATCCGTGGCAATACGTCGAGCGTGTGACGAAACCGAATCCACAGTTCTGGCACGACCCCCTCGGCGATCGATAGACTGCCTCGCATGCTGCACAGGCATAGAATCCATCGATTGGCCATGAAAATAGATGGGTCCTATTCTCGAGAAGGCCTGAAAATGTCCCTAGGGTTCGAAAATTCTGAAGTGCCAACTCTGCAGTCGACTGATTGAGGTCGAACTGCGACTGGACTAACTCGATTACCTCGCCGTATGGCCGTGGTTCATCAGAGAGGGCACTGTGGAACGACTGGATAGCGTTGACGACTGGGTCATCTGTAGCCTGTGTGAAATAATCAAAGAGTCGGTCGCTGAGAAGTTCACGTAGGCGTTCGTCATCATGATCTTGCGGGTCGATTTCGAATGTCACGTTCGACAGAACGGGGAGGTCGAGTTGCCCTCGTGCGAAGGAAACTAGATCTGCATCTGTCAGTTCACGATTTGTGAAACTTGCTGGGAGCCGATCAACTGGCTCTGGCTCAAGCGTTTGCGGGCGCTCGTCAACGTGGGCAATCGATTGTCCCCCGCTGATTTTTCTGAAGAGTTCGATATCGTTATCGACAGTTGCGCTACTGGCGATGACCTGGAGTTCCCCACAGTCGTGTTGTGATCGCATCGCTCGGAGGCGCTTTGTGAGCGTCGCAGTGTAACTGCCAAAGAGTCCATCGTAGGTATGAACCTCGTCAAACACGAGGAATTCCGGATCATATACGAACGCACCGTGTTCATCAGGGGCGTTGACGTTGATGAGTTTCCGATTGATTGTATCGGGGTTCGTCAGGAGTATGTCGACTCCCTCAGTCAAAATATCGTGTTTGGTAAGGCGGATGAAATCAAGCGGGACGTCATCGATGCACTGGCGCTTCTCGGGTTGGAGTTCGTATCGTTGTCCAGCGTGGTGGACGCGAACACCCTGGTCACAGGTGCGACATTTTTCAAGTTCCTCATTCCGACCGGGACACTTGAAGTACTTGAACGAGGACTGCAGATACCCCTGTGCTTTGGAGCCCACGTTCGTCGGCGTGTCCCCGTCATAGATGCCAATCGTGATTTGGTTTGAGGCAGGCCATTTGTCGTTGATCCGGTACAGGTATTGAACCAACCGCTTGAACTGATCTTGGGCGAGTGCCTTCGTCGGATAGATCAACATCGCCTTGACACTTGTTTCCGACTCCTCGCGCTTCATTTCCAAGATCCGGTCCAAAATCGGTATCAACCAGGCTTCAGTCTTCCCGCGACCAGTTGCGGCTGTCACAACTGTGTCCTTCCCTGCTTTCACCTGCTCGACAGTCCGCTCTTGGAAATCATAGAGTCTGCGAAAACCAAGATCACCAAATGAATCGGCGATCAACGGGTTAATATTGGTCTCTCGGCAGAATGTGTCCCAGGACCGGTCGCTCCAGTTCGGAATATCAAGTGCCTGCAAAAACGGGCCCCGAATACCGAGCACTGAGTCTTCGGCCCCGGGGGTATTGGCGTATCTGTTGGTGACACTCCGTCCG
>JGI12451J12833_1000406_pt1 | contig 14269 bp, 13 predicted proteins | sample A23E3SouthBayCA_2_FD_12833 | JGI IMG/M metagenome (IMG submission 12833) | reverse complement strand
CTCAGGAATAATGTCCACACCGTGTTCGGCGGTCACGATGAGGTCTTCAAAGTCTCCTTTCGATCGGTTAATCATATGTCGAGCAAGATGGTCGACGTCTTTCGAGCGGTCCTCATCGACGCCAAACAGACGCGACAGGTTGCCTTCTTGCGGGTCCAGTGGGACGATCAAGGGCTTGAGACCGGCGCGTGCGTGTGCGACAGCGAGATTCGCGGCCGTCGTCGTCTTGCCGACGCCACCGGCTTCGCTGTAGGTACTGTATGAGAGCATAGGCACCCGTTGTAGCCCCAAGTTCAAATAATCTATTGATTTAACCAGTCTGTTCAATTAATTGGTTAAACCAATTGATTCATACAATAGATTCAATTGTACGCTTCGACTAGCCAGTTTAACTGACTGCTTCAACCAGCTGGTTCAATTAATTCATTCAACCAGCCAACTAGGCAATAGAGACGAAGTATGAGAAGATCAGGAGTCAGTACGTCGCACCGTCAATTCGAGATACGATTCTTTGAAGATGGTGGATTGTTCGTTATCGCCGTCACATCGTGACGAACTCCTCACCGGAGTCAGACAGGTATTCGGTGATACTCTGATAGATCCCGAACTCACTATTAATCGTCTGGAAAGCATCGACGACAGTCGCTATATCGAGATTGAGTTCATGTTCACGATAGGTGCCCAGTCCTGGCCACGATATTCTATATCTGAGAGTGTGATATTGGGGATCTCGAAATCAGAGAAGAAACTACGCATCCAGCGGGCAGTACGTGGCTCTCGTTCCTAGAACTCACAGAGTTTCTAATGTCGCTGATAGACGATCGAAAAGCAGGCAGGTGTTTCCGCTTCTGCAGCAAGCGTGATCATAGTGGAAACAATAGAGTCTGGCGAGTCTCCGACAACTAGGTCCGTGATTCTTCCCGTCACCGTGTTCGGCGATGTTGTGACCGAGGACCACAGAGGCGCTGGTGACCGCCACAGCCTCCGATTCAAGCATATGCCGAGGGGGAAGGTCCATCCCTGCGAATATGTATACGAAGATTTCCAGCAATGCGGATTCTCAGACGGCTTCTGGATCAATTTGATAGCCCATCGTGATCTCGGTCTCGATGAGCAGGCGCGGCCCTTCAGGCGAATTCTACGTCTTTCTCCGGGAGTGCGTTATGAATCCTGTCACGTACGCCTTGGGTCCAGCTCGTGAACTTCTGCTGGAGAACGGCGATATCTGTCATCACTCTTTCTCTCTGATTTCGACTGCCTGAATGCCATCGCGTAGCGTCGTCTGCTCGAGTTCACGAAGCGTCTCGGCGCTCGCGTCGACTGTCGCGAAGTGATTTCCCGCTAGCTCACCGGCCTGGCTCTTGAAGCAGGTGGGCCCACAGGGAAGCAGTATCTCCGCGTCGTTCCGATATCCTGGATAGAACAGGAGATCGCCACGCGATGGATATGTCGTGTGGTTTTCCCGAGGCAGTTCCGGAAGGTCAACATCGTCGATATTGATCCACGTCGCGATGCCGCTCCAGCGGACGTGCATCAACTCCGTGCGCAGCGGGAGCATCTCCCGGAACGCTGCGACGGTTTCTGGGGCTCGTTCTTCGTGCAGTTCGGCTGTGTACGTCGTGCCGTTGGTCTGAATTTCGATCATTGGTGTGTATCGTGTCGGTCAGTGTTCGATGCTAGTAGTGCCAGACTGTCGGCGAGAACTTGCGTTGCCACAGCACAGTCTGACCAATCCGCCCACTCTTTCGGTGAGTGTGAATAGCCGCCCGTGGACGGGGCGAACAGCAACGCTGCATCAGTCACATTGGCGACCTGCATCGTGTCGTGGCCTGCCCCCGAATGGAGTGTGCAGGTCTCGACGCCACGCCGGGATGCGGCTGTTTCGACGGCGTCCCGGACGCGCTCGGAGAGGCGGGTCGGAGCGATGTCATATGGGATGTCGAGTGACGTGTCGACACCGCGTTCGCGTTCCAGTTCGTCGAGCGAGTTCTCGACAGCCCGGACCTGACGGGCAATTTCCAATTGTTCGATAGAGCGAAGGTCGAGCTGCATCGACACGCTCCCGGGAACAACGTTGACCGCGTTCGGTTTTGGGTTGAGGCGGCCGACCGTTCCGACCGCTGTCCCCGTCCCGGTGGCGGCGATCTTGTTCGCAGTCTTCTCGATATCGATGACAAGTTCGCTCGCCGCGACGAGTGCGTCACGACGAGCCTGCATGCTCGTCGTCCCTGAGTGGTCAGCGCTCCCGTCAATAGTGACGTGTCCCCGCGTGGTACCGGTGATATCGGTCACGATACCCAGAGGAACCCCTGTCTCTTCGAGGTGCCCCCCCTGTTCGATGTGAAGTTCGACCCAGGCGTGCCATTCGCTCGCATCGAGGCGTCCTGTCCCGCAAAACCCGGCGTCCTCAAGTGCCGTTTCGAGCGAGACGCATCCGTCAGAGAGTTCCAAGGCGTCCTCGACCGAAAGGTCTCCGGCAGCGACGGAGGAGCCGAGAACGCCGTCAGCGAACCGCGTCCCCTCCTCACCGGTGAAAGAGACGACTTCAAGCGGTCGATCGACGACGACATCACTGTTCCGGACGGCTCGGACCGCTTCGAGCGCGGCGTAGACGCCGAGCGGACCGTCGAAGATACCTCCTCTGGGTACGGAGTCGAGGTGGCTCCCCGCCACGACGGGCGCGACCGTCGAGTCACACGTCGGCGGCGTCCAGCGACCAGCGATGTTGCCGACAGCGTCGACTCGAACGTCGAGGCCGAGTTCCTCCATCCGATCGGTGAGATACTCTCTTGCCCGCGCGTTAGCCTCGTCTGCCGGAAGTGCGGTCCGTCCACGCCCGGCTTCGGTTTCGACGCTGCCGAACTCACCAGTACGCTCGATGTCCGTTCGGAGCGAATCGGCATCGATGTCGATTGCAGCGTCCACTACTCCATCCCTCCCTGTGGGTCCCATGTTGGGGAGTCACGGGCGAGGAACTCACCGCGGGGTCGCCCGATGACGCCGGCATCGTCCGCGATGAGTTGTCCCCCGAGATACGTCTGGATGACTTTGCCGGTCACCTCTCGCCCCTCGTATATCGAGTAGTCCGCCAGAGAGGCGTTGTCTGTGGCCGAAATCTCATAGGACTCTGACGGATCGAACACGACGAAGTCGGCGTCCGCGCCGACGGCGAGCCGCCCTTTCTGTGGCAGGCCGAACGTCTCTGCGGGGTTCCTCGATAGCACCCGAACGAGGAACGAATATGGGAGCCCGCGGCGGTTGACCGCTTCGTCGTGAAACACCGGGAGGGCTGTCTGGAGGCTGTTTACGCCGAACGGACAGTCCCACCAGTTCTCGACCGTCTTTTCAGTCCGCGTTGACGCGACGTGGTCCGTCGATACGACATCAAGCGTGCCATCCCGGAGCGATTCAAACATCGCCTCAACGTCGTCCGCAGTTCGGAGCGGAGGAGACTGGAGCGCCATCGTGCCCTGTTCTGCGTAGGCGTCCTCGGTGAGGGTCGTGAAGTGCGGACACGTTTCGCCGCGGACCCGCGTTCCGTCCTCACGCGCCGCCGCGAGTTCGTCTACGGCCGCCCGCGAGGTGGTGTGGATACCGTAGTATTTGCAGTCAGTCTCAGTCGCCAGTGTGACTGCATCTGACAACGCCATCGCCTCCGCGTAGTCGGGGCGTGTCTCTGGATAGTCTGTTGGCTGTCCGCGTCCGCTGCAGCGCTGTTCGTCGGTCAGTGCCTGACAGACCGAGTCGTCTTCCGTATGGAGGACGGCAACCGCATCAAGGTCCGCAAGCCGGTCGAACGCGAGTCTAAGGAACCCGTTGGAGACCCCGACATCGTAGACGGTGAAGAACTTGAACGACGGAACACCCGCTTCGACGACCGCTTCGAACTCCTCGAAGACAGAACGGTCCTCGGCGGTCACCGTAGCATGCAGGCCGTAGTCGACGTACGCCGCCGACGCACTCTCTTTCTGGCGGTTAATGGCGTCAAGGAGCGACCCGCTGTCGGCCCATACTGAGTCATCTGCGTCGCGTTCGCGCTCGCCGGTCCACGTCTGCCACGCGAAATTGATAACCGTGGTGACGCCGCCGCGGGCCGCCGCGGCCGTCCCGGTCTCGTAGGTGTCGATAGAGTTGAAGCCGTTTATGTGGACATGCGGATCGACGACACCCGGCAGCACCATCTTTCCCGACACGTCCAGCGTGTCATCCGCATCGGGGAGATGCCGTTCGTTGCCGACGGCAACAATGGCTCCGTCCTCGACAGCGAACCCCGCGTCAACGGTTCCCTGCGCCGTGGCGAGCGTCCCGCCAACGACACGGAGGTCAGCTGCCATCGGACTCACTCCCGACCGGTCGCCGACCACGGAGTCGTTCGAACCCCTCCGCTCCGTCTTCGTATGCGATACACCGAACGTCACGGTCTTGCACGTCGTATTGCTCTGGATGTCTCATGGCACAGTCTTCGGTTGCGTGCGGACACCGCGGGTGGAGCCGACATCCCGACGGCATGTTCCGCGCGCCGGGTACCTCGCCGTCCAGCGACTCGCTGTCCGGTTTGTACGCTTCCTCTTGTTGAGAGGTGACCGGGATAGACGACAGAAGCGACCGTGTATAGGGATGCCGAGGGTTCTCGAAGATACGGTCGGTCGGGCCCTGCTCCTGTATCTCACCGAGATACATGACGGCCGTTTCGTCCGCGAAGTTCCGCACGAGCGAGAGGTCATGCGTGATGAAGAGGTAGGTGAGGTCGAATTCAGTCTGGATGTCCTCAAGCAGCGAGATGATTTTCGCTTGCACACTCACGTCAAGCGCACTGGTCGGTTCGTCGAGTAATAGCAGGGACGGCTCGACGGCCAGCGCACGGGCGATATTCACCCGCTGTTTCTGCCCACCACTCAGTTCGTGGGGGTACTTGTACAGGTACTCGTCATTGAGCCCGACCCGTTCGAGCATCTGCCGAACGCGCTGTTCACGCTCCGACCGCGGAACCCCAGTAGCTTTCAGCGGGACCAACAGCGACTTCCGAATCGTCCGACGCGGGTTCAGGCAGGATGTCGGGTCCTGGAAGACGAGCTGAATCTCCGAGCGCATCTCGGCCAGTTGCTGTCGAATCGGATTAGTGATATCCTGTCCGTTGAACCGGATGAGACCGTCAGTCGTCTCGTGAATGTCGATAATCGTCTTTGCGACCGTCGACTTCCCGCTTCCGGATTCCCCGATCAGGCCGAGGGTCTCGCCCTCGTCGATACTGAAGGAGACGCCGTCGACCGCCTTCGCTGGCGGGTCAGACGAGAACAGTCCCTCAGCTGGGAAGTGTTTTTTCAGATCTTCGACTTCGAGTACCGGTCCGCTCATCGGTCACCCTCCGCCCGCTCCAGCGTCGGCTCGTTCTCAGACAGACGCCGTTTCGTTTCCTGAAGCGTCGGTACTGGCCCTCCGTCGCCGTCCGCGTGGCGGACACAGGCGGACCTGGCCTGCTCGCCAAACGAGACATCCGCCGGTTCACTGAACCGACAGCTGTCATCGGCGTACGGACAGCGTGGATGGAACCGACAGCCCATCGGTGGGTCAGTGTATTCCGGGACTGACCCGCCGATGCCGCCCGCCATCGACTCGCCAGAGAGCCGAGGTATCGACGCAATCAGTCCCTGCGTGTACGGGTGATGTGGCGTATCGAATATCTCCGCCGTCGGTGCGGTTTCAGCGATACGGCCACCGTACATGATGTAGACGCGGTCACTCAGCTGTCGAGCGACTCCCAAATTGTGCGTGATCATCAGGATACTCATGTCCCGCTTTGCGATGAGATCTTCGAGCAACGAGAGAATCTCGTCGTGGACGGTCACGTCCAGCGCGGACCCCGGCTCGTCGGCGATGAGCAGGTCGGGTTCGTTCAGCAGTGCCTGGGCGATTATCGCACGTTGTCGCATCCCGCCGGAGAGCTCCGACGGGTAGCTGTCCATCACGGATTCCGGATCAGGCATCCGAACTTCTTCGAGAAGATCAAGCACTCGCTCTCGGGCGGCGGACCGGTCCGTCGACGAGTAGCGTCGTCGAAGGTATCCCAGGATGCCAGTATCCCCTTCACCGCCGAACTGCGCTGTGTCCGTGAGTTGTTCTCCGATAGTGAAGACGGGATTGAGGCTCGACAGCGGGTTCTGGAAGATAACGCTGATCCGGTCACCATTAAGTGCCCGTCGCTCGGTATCCGGGAGTTCACGGAGGTCCTGGCCGTCGAACTCGACAGTTCCGTCGACGCGTGCCGGCGGTTCGTTAAGCAGTCCGGTGATGGCTTTGGTCGTCACGGATTTACCACAACCGGTTTCGCCGGCGATGGTAACTACTTCACCGTGTTCGACCGTCAGGTCGACACCGTCCACAACGTCGGCGTACCCATCGAAGCCCTCAAATCCGACCGAGAGGTCTCGGACAGAGAGCAGGGGAGCGGCGTCGCTCATTGCTCAACCTCCACATCAAAGAGGTCGCGCAGGCCGTCACCAAGCATATTGAATCCCATCACGAGGAGGAAGATGGCGAAGCCTGGGAAAATGCTGATCCACCACTCGGCGGGGAGATACTGGGTACCGTTTGCGACCATCGTCCCGAGTCCCGGTCTGGGCGGCTGGACACCGAGACCGATGAACGACAGCGATGCGCCCGTCAGGACGACAATGCCGGCATCAAGCGTGGCCTTGACCAATAGCGGCGAGAGGCAGTTCGGCAGTAGCTCCCGGAAGAGGATATGCGTCGTGCTCGCACCTGCGAGTTCTGCGGCTTGCACGTACTCCTCGGACGACAGACTCGCGGCCAGTCCACGGGTCAATCGTGCGTACCACGTCCACCACAGCGACGCGATAGCGAACATGGCGACTTCCAGGGTCGGCTCGAAGGCTGACGCGATAGCAAGTGCCAGGACGAGCGGTGGGAGCGCGAGGAACGTGTCCGTGATACGCATAATGATCGTATCGACCCACCCGCCTGCATAGCCGGCTACAAGACCCAGCATTACGCCGACCGGGACACCGAGGCCCAGCACAACTGCGACCAGTAGCAGCGCGATCCGGTAGCCGAATATGACGCGCGTGAGGATATCACGGCCTGCACTATCAGTCCCGAAGGGGTGGTCGAGGGACGGTGGTTGATAGGCGTTTGCGAAGTCCGTAAACGAGCCCACTTGCTCCGGATACGGCGCGATATACGGGGCGAACACGGCAGCGAGTGCGATAGCGACCACGATTACGAGTCCGATAACGCTCATCGGCTGGTTTGCGAACCGGCGATACGAACGGTACCACAGTTCGCGGCGTGCCGGCGAGACGATTCGGTCGAGCCCCGATGTATCGAATGAGAGAGTGTCGATACTCATGCGCTGTCACCTGCGAGGCCGATTCGCGGATCGATGTAGGTCGTGAGCATGTCGACGGCGAAGTTCACCACGACGAATGCGACGCCGACAAGCATCGTCACGCCAACAACGGCGTTCACGTCAGACGTGAGGACGGACTGGACGCCGTACTTCGCGAGGCCCGGCCACGAGTAGACGATTTCGATAATGAACGCGCCGCTGAGCAGCCACGCATACTGGAGACCGAGGATAGTCAGCGTCGGAACGAACGCGTTCTTCAGCGTGTACTTATCCGTAATCATCCACGTCGGTAGCCCATAGCCGCGCATCGCCTCGATGTAGTCCTGGCCTTCGACATCGATCATACTCGAGCGCGTGATACGGATTATCTGCCCCATCCCGCTAAACGATAGCGCAAGCGCCGGGAGCAGGATGTGCGTCCACGCGTCGACGTGTGCTGCAATCGATCCCGACAGGAGCGTATCGACAAGCATGAAGCCAGTCGTTCGGACTACCTCGCCACTGTACGCCGAGGAGAGTCGTCCCGTGATCGGGAACCAGTTGAGGAAGTACCCGAACACGAGCTGGAAGACGATGCCGACGAAGAAGCTCGGGACGCTCACCGTCGAGAACGCGAAAAACCGGGTTACGTTGTCGAGTATCCCGCCGTGGTGTTTCGCGGCGATGATGCCAAGTGGAATCCCGAACACCACCATGAACGTGAACGCGAGCGTGATGAGTTCGAGCGTCGCGGGGAACTTCATCACTAGATCATGTGCAACGGAGTTTTTCGTCTGGAGGCTCTGTCCCAAATCGCCGACAAAGAGTCGGCGCATGTACTCAACATACTGGAGCGGGAGCGGCTTGTTGAGTCCCATTTCAGCAGCGAGTTCCGCTACTTGCTCGTCGCTGGCCATCGCCCCGAGTGCCATCCGGGCAGGGTTCCCCGGCAGAACCCGCGAGATGACGAATATGAGGACTGACAGCCCGAGCAGGCTGACGGTCATCCCTGAGAGTCGACGCAGTATCTGGCCTATCCGTGGCATTACACTTGGTGAAGGTCTCGGAACGTGTATTCGAAGCCCTGTGCCGGCCGAAGCGTGAGTCCTTCGACATCGTTCTGGAAGCCGATTGTCTTCACGGTGTGGTACAGGTGCATATCACAGTACAGGTTCGCAAGCTTGCTCTGGAGCTGGTTGTAGATTTCGACGCGGGCCTGTCGGTCCGGCGTCTGGCGCGCTTCCTCGATGAGGGCGTCCACTTCGGGGTTGTCAAGGTGTTCCATGCTCATCCACGTGTTCGCCGCGTCTGAGTGGAACTGATTGTAGAACATCGAATCCGGTGACGGATACGTCGGCACGTAGAACACCTGACTCGTGTGTGGCGTGTTCTCCACTGAAGTAGCCATCTCCGTGATGGTGCCCCACGTCTGGGGATTCAGCTCGACATTGATGCCGATGTCCGCCATGTTGTCTTTGAACAGGAGCGCGATGCGCTCCTGGAAGGAGTATGAGGAAGTAAACGTATTCGTGATGGTGAGTTCGCCCTCCGAGTAGCCAGCGTCGGCCAGAACCTGTCGCGCTCGCTCCGGGTCGTAGGACGGCTGCAGTACGTCGCCTTTGTGTGCGCCCCACGTGGGCGGCAGCGGTCCCTGGGCCTTCTTCATATCTGGGCGGATCTCGTTGACGACCTGTCCGTAATCGAATCCCCAAGCCATGGCCTCGCGAACCGCTGGGTCGTCAGTCGGTGCCTTTTGCGTGTTAATTTTGTTGTACAGCAGCCCAAACGTCGGGATTTTCTCGACCCGTGCGTTTTCCATCTCGCTGATGGCATTGTAGGTCTGGGAGTTCTGGTACTGCCCCGTCATATCCAGCTCTCCGTTTTTCATTAGCGTCTGTACAGTGGAGTTCTCCGTGATGATGCGAACCTCGACAGCGTCGAATGCTCCGTCCGGGAACTGCTTGAAGTAGTCGTCATATTTGGCGAACGTAATCGAGTTGCCACGGGAAAAATCAGCCAGCTGGTAGGCACCGGACCCGGCGTCGTTGTTATTGATGTACGACTGCCCGTAGTCGCCACGCTCGCCGTAGTCGCCGTCTTCGAGATTGTTCATGACCGTGTCCTTGTCCACGACGAAGACGAGGACCATGATGGGGAGGAACGGCGCATACGAGCGACTGAGTTCGAACGAAATCGTCCGCTCGTCCTCGACAACGATGTTCTCCTTGTCGAGAACATCGCTCAATAATGATGCGTATCCCTGATTGAGGTCGAGAAACCGCTCCGTCGTGAATTTCACGTCTTCAGCGGTCAGCGAATTACCGCTATGGAACGTCACGTCGTCCCGCAGAGTGAACGTGTACGTCTTGCTATCCGATGAAACCGACCAGTCTGACGCGAGGTGTGGTTGAATCTCTCCGTCGCTATTGGGGAAGACAAGCGGGTCGTACAGATTCACAAGCGCCATCGCCTGCACGTAATCAGTCCCCTTCGCAGGGTCGATGGTACCGAGCCGCTGAGAGATGTTCGCCGTGAGCGTCGACCCGTCGCCACCACTGCCCGTCTGTGATCCATCATCTCCGGCTGACGTGCCGTCAGCGGTCGAATCTGATCCGGATCCGCCCGCACAGCCAGCCAGCCCGGCGGCACCGGCTGAGCCGAGTGCAGCGAGGAACTGGCGGCGTGAGCCCGCTGATCGGAAATTAGATGCAGTTATTTCGCCCGTGGGAGCTTCGTCGCTATCGAGATCGTTGGTCTCGGTCATCGCTGGACTCCGTTGGAGTTGTCTGCAGATCCCATATCACACNGTACTAGCTCGATATGCTGGACATTCGCTTTCATTTTCGCTTCAGTATGGTAATTCCACCACCTATTCAAAAGGCTTCCTATGCATACGTCATAACTAGCTCAGGAGACAATAGGTAAGAGTAGACCTTAATCAGAACACTATATCCTTAAATTTCTAAGAAAGAAGTCATCGGTTCAATATGTGCGAACAGAGTATCTCACAACTGTGTACCACTTTGTCCACTATACCCGAGAAGGAGTGCTAGAAGCCGTGACTTTTGGTCGATATTCCCACTATACAATGTATTTACCGGGCTTATGTTCAACATATGCGAACATATAAGACCGTCTGGTGTGAATCCCGAAATATGCCCCAAACCGGTGATGATGACGGCCCGCGGACGTTGCAGACCGTCTCGACGGCTTCACAGGTGATGAGGACACTCAAAGAGCTAGATGGGGCCGGTGTGACAGAACTCGCGACTGAACTCGATATTTCGAAAAGCACCGCTCACATCCACTTGATGACGCTGGTAGAGAACGGGCTCGTCGTGAAGCGTGACAGCAAATACGAGCTCGCGCTCAGACTGTTCGCATTCGGCGAATACGTCCGTAGTCGGAATCCACTGTATCGCCACGGAAAGCCACAGGTCGATGAGCTCGCCGATAAAACAGGTCAATACGTCCACATCGTCACAGAAGAGAGCGGGCGTGCTATCAACCTCTATCAGGTGAAAGGCGATACGAGCGTCAGCGGAGAGTACCAGACCTCAAAACCCCAACAGCGAGATCGGTTGCACTATACCGCTTCGGGGAAGGCGATACTGGCCTTTCTCCCCAAACAGCGCGTCAATGAGATAATTGACCGTCATGGACTACCCGAGCGGACTTCGAATACCGTAACCGACCCCGATGCGCTATTCGAAGAGTTGACAACGATCCACGAACGTGGGTATGCATATAATGATGAGGAAGAGATCGAAGGATTCCGGGCGATAGGGGCACCGATCCGGACACCCGACGGCGATGTACTCGGATCACTGAGTGTCTCTGGACCAACAAGTGTCCTTCAAGAGGAACGCTTCGAGGAAACGCTCCCGGAAAAAGTCGTTAACTCAGCAAACGTCATCGAAGTCAATATCAATATGAGCAGTCGTTCATGACTGCTCCGAAGATAACGTTCGAGTATTTTGAACGTGGTATCGAATACTAAACTGACTTGGGTAATCATTTCGGAGTCACCCCGATTCGGGAACCGGATACACACAGATAACAGGCGTACAATTGTTATAAACACACGCTAATAATAAACGAATCCTCGAGAGAGGTCCATATTTAGATATATGTTACCCTTCTATAACCACATAAATAAAAAAGATAGTTATAAATACAGGAGTTTTTCCAAACTTGAGTCTAGAATAGCGGATTATAGTGTTAAAATCCTCAAATATAGCTCCTTCTGAGATTTCTTTTGAGCATGATTATCAAGTTGGGATAATTTGGGCCCAAATGGCTCTGTTGACTTGATGGAAACGCTGCTACCCTAAGAGAGCGTGAAACAAGATATGGGGCGCAAGAGACCGAGAGGATTTCTGTGCCACAGAGCACGGTCTGTTGACTGGTCCGTGTGCGAAAGAAGCCGAGTCATGGGCGTTACAGCCCGGATGCCGCGGCCCCCCGGCATCCGGGAAAGCCCGAATAGGTGAATCTCTGCTTCACGCACTGGCGTCCCGGGTGAACAAGCCATATACCTCGGAATTGATGTCCACAAACGGTACGCACAGGTGGCAGTAATGGATGAGGCTGGGGAGATCGTCGAAGAGGTTCGCGTTCTAGACTCGCGGATCGAAGGGAGTATTTCGAAACGTGGATCGGGTCGTGTCCGGTAGTTGCTCGTCCAGGCTACAAACACAGCAGTTCACACCTGTAACGATGAGGACCTGAGCCGCTTCTATGAGCGGCTAGCTAGCCGGAAGAACTCACAGAAGGCAATCGTCGCCTGCGCTCGGAAAATGCTGGTGTCGATCTACCACATGCTAGACCGGGGCGAAGTATACAACCCGCCTGATGTGAGTTCATAGAGGAGGGAACCGAGGGCCGCCGGGCGGGCGGCCCTTAGTGGCCGGTCGGGGCCAGCGTTAGCAACAGCTATCGCCAGACCGCGACCGCACCGCCTGAAGATATCGACCGCCTGCCGGACGGGAGAACAGCAGAGTACAGGACAGCGCAACTATTTTGTCGAAAACGGTGGTTTGTCTAGGTAGCAGCGTTTCCATAGGTGAAACCCTCAATATTTGATACATCCTGACCCGGTAGCGGTCAATACAAGCCAAGTAATTAATAGACGAAACGCTCTAAATAATATAATCGCTCTTCGGAAGCAGGTTGTTGGTTGAGTAGAACTGACTCGATGACTTCACGTGCTTGCTCATCAAGGTGACGAGTGAGTGTGTGGCGCTATTATGACGTCCAGGTCTGCTGATCGCCGGGCTTGCGGCCGACGTCTTCGGGAAGCGGTGCGGTTGCGGTCGCCCGCTAGGCGTAGTATGCTTCGAGATACCCCTCGTTCACACACCAGCCACACCACGCCAAGATATACGCGTAGTAGGTCTGGACCGTGTTCTGCTGGAGTCCCCGATCGCCGGAGAGGTGGCGGGCCTACTCACGGAAGAACCGCTCGTTGAGAACGGCGAAGGTCGGGTCGGGGTCGTCGTCAGTGGGAACGATCCCGATCCAGTCCTCGTCGCCATGCTCGCCGGTGGCACCCCCCCCCCCCCCCCCCAGCCTCGAAATCAGAATTGCATATCCAACCCTCCGGGGAAGTAAAGTTGCAGGCTCTCAATGATAGTGATAGTTGACGGACTGTAGCTATGAAACACACAGACCAACCCCCGCTCCCAGACTGGGTTCAAAGTGCCTACCAGACGCTCAAGAGAGCGTATACCTCAGGTACTGACGAACTCGCTAGGACTGAAGCGCATGAGTTCCTTCTGGCTGAGTCCGAGAATATTGAAGAGCACGCTGATGCTGTATACGCAGTCGATCGGCTTCTTGACTGTGGCTGGATCTACGAGGCCAATGGACAACTCCGGAAAACCGAGTAACTCAATCCCGTTGGCCATGCCTATGATATTCTTCGTTTCAAAATGAGTATTAGCCAACAACCAATTGTAGCCGATCTTGTTGTTGGTTAATCCGGCTCTGTTGAATCACTAGACGGCGTCGGGATAAGTCGCTAAATCAAAGGAGTTGAAGCGGGATGATTCGGTTGCCTATGACACAAATCTCCCGCTTCACTGGTGAGATTGTGCCGATTGCTCAAGTTGTTACCGGTGATGGAGACGAATCCGCCGCCCCGGAAGGCGGCGGCGGATTCGCCGACTATGCCATCGTTTCCCTGCATTGTCTGCGGATCTATCTTGATACGTCCTACCGAATGACGATTGACCTGCTCAAAGAGATGCCACAAATAACCGGGGAGATCGGCCTCTACGCGGCTGATCTCCCCTCTCCATCCACGTTGTGTAAGGCATTCGACCGGATCGAAATGAGCGTTTGTCGAGTGCTGCTGCGCCAGTCGGCGCAGCTGCACGATCCCTCGAAACATGCTGCAATCGATGCCACGTTCTACGAACGCTCAGCAGCGAGCCGCCACTACTGCCAGCGAATCAGCTACCGCGTGCAGAAGCTGAAAGTCACGAAACTCGTCGATACAGACTCTCAAGCGATCCTTGACGTACACTGCTCAACGACTCGGGAAGGAAGCGACGCAGACCTCGCTGAGCAGATCGCCCGCCGAAATGCGGGCGATCTGCGGTCTCTGGCGGCCGACAAAGGCTACGACAAACAAGCGCTCCGCAAAGCACTGCGTGAACTCAGCATCAGACCGCTCATCAAGCACCGCATCTTCGCTCCCTACGACCACGCGCACAACGCCAGAATTGACCAACAGCGCTACAATCAGCGCTCTATGACTGAGACCGTCAATTCGGCTGTGAAGCGCTCGCTCGGCTTCGCCGTGCGAGCGCGTTCCTGGTTTCGTGAGTTCCGAGAAGTCGCCCTGATGTGTGTCGTCTATAACATCAAACGTGCCGTCAAACAGTGAATTCCACCGCCTTATGGCGATTCAACACAGCC
>JGI12451J12833_1000387_pt1 | contig 14547 bp, 10 predicted proteins | sample A23E3SouthBayCA_2_FD_12833 | JGI IMG/M metagenome (IMG submission 12833) | reverse complement strand
CGCGGTGAACTACTACGAGGAGAACGTCCACAGCCACGACTGGCAGCAGAACATCACCGTCGAGATGACGCGCTGGGACAAGGCCCAGTACCGCGAGGCGTTCCGGGAGGCGGGCCTGCACGTCGCCGAGCAGGACAACGTCGCGGACCGCGACATCGAGATTCCGCCGGCGACCGAGTTCCCCCACGAGGGCTTCGACACCCGCGAGGACATGGTCGAGCGCTACCGGACGTTCGGCACGCTGCTGACCGTCGGCGTCGCGCCCTGAACCGCGAGGAACGCGCTCACAGCAGCGTCGCGTTCTCGGGCCGGAATCCGAGGACGGCGTCGCCGGTTGGCGGCTCCTCGCGGGTCTTCACGAGCACGTCGCGGCCGTCCCACTCGCAGTGCGCGCGGTAGGCGTCGCCGAGGAACTCCACGCTCTCCACGCGCACACCGAAGCGATTGTGTTCGCAGTCGAAACGCAGGGACTCGGGGCGCACGCACACCGTCGCCCCGTCGGTCACCTCCTTCTCGACCTCGAACGTCGCGTCGCCGACACGAACCGAACACCCCTTCGTTTCGACTGGAGTTCCGTCGAAGACGTTGTTGTCGCCGACGAACTCCGCGACGAACCGCGACGCCGGCTCCCGGTACACTTCTTCCGGGGTTCCCACCTGCTCGACGCGGCCCGCGTGCAGCACGGCGACGCGGTCCGAAATCGCCAGCGCCTCGCTCTGGTCGTGCGTGACGTAGACCGTCGTGATGTCCAACTCGGACTGAATCTTCTTCACCTGCACGCGCAGGCGCTCGCGGAGCCGCGCGTCCAGCGCGCTCATCGGCTCGTCCAGCAGGAGCACGTCCGGGCCGGGCGCGAGCGCGCGCGCCAGCGCCACGCGCTGTTGCTGGCCGCCCGACAGCTCCCCGGGGTCGCGGTCCTCGAACCCCGCCAAGTCGACGAGCTCCAGCAGCTCCGTCACGCGCTCGTCGGTGCTCTGGCCCTCTGGCGGGTCGCGGAACCGCAGGCCGTACGCGACGTTCTCCGCGACGCTCATGTGCGGGAACAGCGCGTAGCTCTGGAAGACGATGCCCACGTCGCGGTCCTCCGGCGGCACGCCCGCCACGGAGTCGCCGCCGAAGCGAACGTCGCCCGCGTCGGGCTGCTCGAACCCCGCGACGAGGCGCAGCGTCGTCGTCTTCCCGCAGCCCGAGGGGCCGACGAGCGTGAAGAACTCGCCGTCGCGCACGTCGAGAGAGACGCTCTCGACGGCAGTCGTCGCGCCGAACGCCCGGGTCACGTCGTCCAACTGGAGGCTCGTCATGGCCGGTACCTCCCACCCACGCGGTCGATGACCACGAAGCTAGCGGCTGTCACCGCGAGCAGAATCGTCCCCATCGCGGCCGCCGGGCCGACGCTCGGGCCGGCCGCGCGGTCCACGAGGTAGCGCTTCAGCGCCACCGGCATCGTGTACGCGTGCTCGCCGGCGAGCAACACGGTGGCGTCGAACTCGCCGACGCTGAGCGCGAACGCGAACGCCGCGCCCGCGAGCACGCCCGGCCACACCAGCGGCAGTTCCACGTCCCAGAGCGCGCGCGCCCGGCTCGCGCCCAGCGCCCGCGCTGACTCCACGAGCCGGTCGTCGACGGCGGACAGCATCGGCGCGACGTTGCGCACGACGAACGGGTAGCCCGCGACCGCGTGGGCGGCGACGACGACCGCCGCGCCGACGACGCTGACGCGGTAGCCGAACACCTCCACGCCGAACACCAGCGACTGCAACATCCCGAAGCCCACGACGACGCCCGACACCGCGATGGGCGCCATCAGCACCGTGTCCGCGAGCTTCCGGCCGCGGCCGCCGCGCGCGGAGAACGCCGCGACGACGACGCCCATCGGGAGCGCGAGCGCGAGCGCGCCGACGCCGAACAGCAGGGAGTTGCGCACCGCGACCGACGGCTGGGTGCGGCTGCCGGCCTGCTTCTCGAGGAGGAACCGCCACCACCGCAGGGTCGGGTCGTCGACGCCGCCGACGCTCGCCAGCACCATCGACGCCAGCGGCGCGAGGAACACGAGCGCGACGACGACCGCGTAGCCGGCGATGCCGGCGCGCACGAGCGCGCCCCCCAGGTCGCTCGCGTTGAGGCTGAACAGCCGCTTCCGGGAGAGTGGCTTCCCCGCGCCGCCGCCCGCGCGCCGCCCCTCGTAGCGCAGGTAGACGTACGTCAGCCCGAGCGAGACGGCGGTTTCGAGCGTGGCGAGCGCGGCCGCCGTCGCCACGTCGAACTGCTGGACGCGGTCGTACAGCCACACCTCCACGGTCGCCAACTGGAGGCCGCCCAGCCCCAACACGATGGGGAACGTCATGAACGTGAACACGAACGTCAGCACCGCGCTCGCCGCCAGCGCCGGGAGCAGCTGGGGCGCGACCACGTCCCGGAACGCCCGCAGCGGGCTCGCGCCCAGCGAGCGCGCAGTCTCGACGGCGCTGGCGTCGACGTTCTCCCACGCCGACGTGACCATTCTGGTGACCAGCGGCGCGTTGTAGAACGCGTGCGCCAGCACCACGACCTGCAGCGTGTACAGCACGTCCACTTTCGGGAGGCCGAGCGTCGTCAGCACGCCGTTGAGCGTGCCGTTCGACCCGAACGTGGCGACGAACCCGGCGACGACCATGATGGAGGGGAGCACGAACGGCAGGATGGTCAGCGCCTTCAGCGTGCGGCGGCCGGGGAACTCGAAGCGCGCGAGCACGTACGCGCCCGGCAGCCCGAGCGCGACGCTCGCCACCGTCGAGAGCGCGGCCTGCCACGCCGTGAACCCGAACAAGCCCTTCCGGACCTCGGGGTAGCTCACCCACACGTCGGGCGCGAGCCCGGTCCACGCGGCGTGGACGCGCACGCTCGCCAGCCACGCGAGCAGGTCGCCGGGTACCCGAGTGGGGTGGGCGAACAGGCCGTGGGCGGCGCCGAAGTAGAAATCACTCTCGAGCACGCGCCGAATCGGCGCGGCGGCGTCCCCGAACGCCTCCACGAACACCGTCCACACGGGGTAGTAGAAGACGACGCCGAGCACGGCCAGCGTCGCCGCGCCGACGACCGGGAGCACCAGCCGGTCGGCGCGGCCGGCGAGCCGGCGGGCCGCGCGGGACAGCCAGTCGGTCACGCGCGTCAGTTGCTGGCGACCAACTGCGCCCACGACTCGGTCCATTCGCTGAGGTTGCCTGCGAGCTCCTCGTAGGTAAACGTGACCGGCTCGGGCGGCTCCTTGGCGTACTCGGCGTACCCTTCGGGCAGCGACGCGGTGGTGGTCGCGGGAATCTGGACGTTCTTCTGGGCGATGTTCGCCTGCGCCTCGTCGGTGAGCACGAAGTCAACGAAGTCGGCGGCCGTCTCGGGCTGGTCGCTGTCCGCGAACCGCCCGACGGTCTCGGGGTTGGCGTACCCTTGGTCGTTCAGGAAGCTCACTTGGTGGCGCGGGAGCTCCTCCTCGCTGTTGTAGTACACTTGGTCCGTGGAGTACGAGACCACCATCGGGCGCTCGCCCTCCAAGAACGCGTTGTAGGCGGGCGACCAGTCGTCGAGCACGCGCACGTCGTTGTCGAGCAGCCCCTCCCAGTAGTCGAGGTAGCCGTCCGCGCCCTTCTCGTGAATCGTCCAGAGGAGGAACGCCAGCCCGGGGTCGCTGGACTGGGCGTTCTCCGCGAGCAGCGTCCCCTCGTAGGCGGGTTCGAGCAGCGCGTCGAAGGTCTCGGGGTCGTCGACTTCGGTGCTGTCGTAGACGGGCGTGATGTAGCCCGTGTCGTAGGCGACCACGCGGTTGTCGGGGTCGACTTCGAGGCTCTCCTTGACGGCGCCGTCGTTGTCGAGGTCCGCGCGCAGGTCGTCGAAGAGGTCCGCGTCCGGCAGTGACTCGTCGACGCGCACCAAGTCCGGCGTGTTCAGGCCGACGAAGAGGTCGGCGTCGATGCCGGCGTTCTGGTCTTTCCGCTGGATGAACTCGTTGACGCCGTTGCTCGGCGCGGTGAACTCGATTTCGGTGTCGTGGTCGGCCTCCCACTGGTCTTTCAGCCAGCGGCCCGCGGTGCCCTCGTCGCCGAAGAACGAATCGTAGGTGGCAATCGTCAGTGGCTCCGTGGACCCGCTTTGCAGGCATCCCGCGGTCAGCAGTCCCGCGGCCCCGACGCCCGCCGTCTTGAGGTAGTCACGCCGTCTCATTACCCGGTTGTTTCTGGGTGTGGTAGAAAAGGCCGTCGCTTCCCGCGGTACGGGGGCTCACTCCCGAAGCGCCAGCCCCGCCGCCGCGAGGAGCGCGAGCAGCGCCGCCACCAGCCCGAAGCCGGGCGCTTCGCCCGGGCTCTGCGGCGGGACGTTGTCCGCGCCCGGCGGCGCCGTCGTTGTCTCTGTCGCCGTCGGCGTCCGTTCGGTTGCGGTCTCGGTTGCTCGCGTCGTCTCCGTGGCCGTCGTGGTCGACTCCGCTTCTCGCGTGGTCCTCGTGGCCGTCCCGTCGTCGCCCGTCTGCTCGGCAGTCGTGGTCGCCGTCGAGTCGCTTCCGCCACTGTCCGACCCACTCGGGGCGGTCCAGTCACTGCCACCGTCGTCGTCCGAGGAGTCGCTCGTCGTGGCGGTCGGCGCGGTCGTAGTCGGGTCGTCAGTCGTTGTGGTGGTCGTGGTGGTCGTGGAAGCCGGTTCGGTCGTGGTGGTCGTGGAAGCCGGTTCGGTCGTGGTGGTCGTGGTGTCCGTCGTCACCGTCACGGACATCGAAGCGGTGTCCGTGTCGCCGGACCCGTCGCTGGCGGTCAGCGCCACGTCGTAGGTCCCCGCATCGCCGAAGGTGTGAGTGACCGTCTCGCCGGTGGCGCCGTCGCCGTCGCCGAACGCCCACTCGTAACTGACGCCCCCGGTCGCGCCGGAGACGGTCGCGGGGGAGAACGTCACGGACTCGCCGGCGTCGACGGTCTTCGTGTCGTCGAGCGACACGGAGAGAGGGTCGGTGTCCACCGTGAGCGCGCGGGTCTCGTCGGTGTCCTCGTTACCCTGCGTCCCCGTCGCGACGACTGTCGCAGTCTGCTCGCCGTCGGCGGCATCGGGGCCAACGGTGGCGGTAGCGGTGTAGTCGCCGTCGGCGTCAGCGGCGAGTTCGACGGTGCCGGCGTCGAAGGCCGCGAGGTCGGCGGTCACGGCGTCGATGTCGCCGGAGACGGTTGCATTCACTCTCACCTCGTCGCCCGGCGAGACGGTGCCATTCCCGTCGGTCGCGTCCGTAAGGCTCACCGACTCGACGACGGGCGGGTCCTCGACGCTGACCGTCATCGTGTCGCTGGCGGTGTCGCCCGCCTCGTCGGTGGCGGTCACTTCGACGGTGTACGTGCCGTTGTCGGCGTAGGTATGGGTGACCGTCTCGCCGGTAGCGGTGTCGCCGTCGCCGAACGCCCAGTCGTAGGTCACGTCGCCGGTCGCGCCGGAGACGGTCGCGGGGGAGAACGTCACGGACTCGCCGGCGTCGACGGTCTTCGTGTCGTTGAGGGACACAGAGAGGTTCTCGGTGTCCACCGTGAGCGCGCCGGTCGTCGCGCTGTCGGTGTTCCCCTCGCCGTCGCTGGCCGTCACTCTCGCGGTCTGGTCGCCGTCGGTGGCGTCCGAACCGACAGTGGCGGTAGCGGTGTAGTCGCCGTCGGCGTCAGCGGTGAGTTCGACGGTGCCGGCGTCGAAGGACGCGAGGTCGGCGGTCACGGAGTCGACGTCCCCGGAGACGGTGGCGTTCACCGTCACCTCGTCGCCGTCCTCCACGTAGCCGTCGCTGTTCGTCGCGTCCGTGAGGTTCACCGACTCCACGGACGGCGCGCGGGCGTCCACGGTCGCGGTGTCGGTCTGCCCGCTCGTCTGGTCGCCGGCCGACGCCGCGCGCTCCAGCGTCGCCGTGTACTCGCCGTCCGTGCTCCCGTCGTAGGTGGCCGTGTACGAGTACGGGTCGGTGCCGGTTTCCGAGAAGTCTCCGTCTGCGAGCGTCAGCGTCGCGCCCTCGGGGCCGTCGAGGGTGACGTTCAGCTCCGAGAGGTTGTGGTTCGTGGTGACCGTCACCGTCACGTTCTGGTCGCCGGTCGCGCTCGCCGCGAACTCGCTGACCGACAGCGACGACGGATAGCTCGCGACGCCCGCCACACCGGCGCTCTGCACGGCCGTCATCGTCGCGCCGTCGGCGTCGGTAATCTTGTGCGTCTCCCCGGTCGCCGTCGTGTACGCCACCTCGCCGCCCTGCAAGTGGACGATTTCGAGTGCGGCGTCGCCGGCCCAGTCCACGCCCGCGACCGGCTTCTTGTCCGTGTTGTTGCTGCTCTGGAGGAACTGTTCGGCGTTCCCGCCGCTGTCGACGACCTCGGGGATGCCGCTCCCGTCTATCGCGGGCACCCGCAGCGTCCCGTCCCCGTCGAAGTCCGCGGGCGCGCCGGCCGCGCCGCTGTTAGCGAAGTTCCCGTACCCGGTGTCCACCGTGTTCGTTCCGTTGTAGTAGTGGAGCCGCTGGGACGTGCCCACGAACACGATGTCTCTCCCGCCGTCCCCGTCGAAGTCCGCGACGCCGAGCACCGCCGACGCCGCCTCGGTCTCGACGAGGGTCCGCGCGCCGGTAACGTTCTTGTAGTAGACGTTGCCGTTCGTGTCGGGGTAGACGACTTCGGGCACGCCGTCGCTGGTCCAGTCCCCGACCGCGACCTTCGTATTCGTCGACGGCACGCCGCTGTCTATCGATTGCCGCTCGCCGTTCGCGTCTATCGTGCGCAGTTCGCCGTTGCTCGTGACGTACGGCGCTTCCAGCAGGCCGTCGCTGTCGAGGTCCGCCATCGGCCCGACGACGCTCGCGCTCGCATCCGTATCTATCTGCGTCCCGTCCGCGCGCACGAACGTCACGCTGTTCGTGTCCGCGTTCACGTACACGAACTTCACGGGGTTCGACCCCGCCTGCTCTGTGGTCGCGCTCCCCGATGCCGCTCCGACCGCCCCGCCGACGCCCGCGGCCGCGACGACCACCGTCGCGGCGACGAGGACGGCCACCGCCGACCCGCGCACGCTCGCGGTGCTGCCCCCACTGTCAGTCATATTGCATACACGACGAGTCTCGCGGAAAGGGGTTATTGCCAGATTTCTAGGAATAGGGCCTGAAACGGCCACGAAGACTAAATACGGGGTGTCGGCCCGGGCCCCGTGGCTCGCGGGTCGATTTGCTCCCCGCTCGCACGAACCGAGGCGTTACGCGCCTCGCGGCGCTCGCGCCGAATGCTTTTGCCACCGCCAGCGGTACGTCGTGGTGTGCCCCCGTCACGAACCACCACGCTGGCCGCCGTCCTCGCCGTGCTCCTCGTCGCCGCCGCGCTGCTGCTCGGCGCCGTCTTCGGCACCGTGTTCTTCGCCGTCACGGTCGCGTACCTCCTCGTGCCGATTCACCGGCGCGTCCAACGCCTCGGCCTCCCGTCGTGGTGGGCGAGCGCGACCACCTCCGTGCTCGCGTCGCTGGCGGTGCTGGTCCCCGTCGCCGGCGGCCTCTACGTGCTCACGGACCGCGCGAGCGGCCTCATCGACGTCGTCGAGGGGCTGCCGCAGGTCGTGACGCTGGCGTTCTACGGCTACGAGTACCCCGTCGAGGTCGGCGCCGTCGCCGACACCCTCCTGTCGTTCGTGGCGTCGTTCGCCGTCGACTTCGCCATGACGCTCCCCGAGCTCGCGCTGAAGTTCACGCTGTTCGGGATGGTCGTGTTCGGCCTGTTGCTCGCCCACGAGGACGCCGAGCGCGCGCTCCTCGCCACGATTCCCGGCAGCTACCACGACGTCGCGCGCTCGCTGGCGCGCCGCGCCAGCGCGACCCTCTACGCCATCTACGTCCTGCAGGCGGTGACCGCGCTGGCGACGACCGTCATCGCGGTCCCGGTGTTCCTCGCGCTCGGCGTCCCCTACCCGCTCGCGCTCGCCGTGGTCGCGGGCGTCCTCCAGTTCATCCCCATCGTCGGCCCGTCGCTGGTCGTCGGCGGCGTCGCGCTCTACTGGGCGAGCATCGGTGACGTCACCGGGGCACTCCTCGTCACCGTGGTCGCGGGCGTGCTGGTAGCGTGGCTGCCTGACGTGCTCGTTCGCCCGCGGCTCTCCCGGCGGACCGCCGACCTCCCCGGCAGCCTCTACTTCGTCGGGTTCACCGGCGGCCTGCTCACGGTCGGCCCCATCGGCATCATCGCGGGCCCGCTCGTCGTCGCGCTCGTCGTGGAGGCCGCGGGCCTGCTGGCGGACGAGCACCGCGGCACGCAGGCGTCCCTGCTGCCCGAGGAGTGGCCGTGACTACGCCAGCGGGCGGCCGCGCTCGGTCCAGTCGGTGAGACTCCCCTCGTAGAACGCCACGTCCGGGAAGCCCAGCCACCGCAGCACCACGAATGTGTGGCTGATGCGCCGCGCCGTGTTGCAGTAGAGGACGACGCGCTCGTCGGGCGTGACGCCGCGCTCGGCGAGCAGTCCCTCGATTTCTTCGCGGGATTTCAGCCCGCGCGTCTCGTCGTCGACGACCTCCTTCCAGTCGAGGTTCACCGCGCCCGGGATGTGGTCCTCGTCGTACTCCTCGGGCTCGCGGGTGTCCACGACCACCGCGTCCGGGTCGTCGGTCGCCGCGAGCACGTCGTCGGCGTCCACGAACACGTCCTCGCGGGGCTCCCCGGGCTCGTAGTCGGTGGGCGTCACGTCCGTCGCCTCGTCGGTGGTCTCGTGGTCGCGCAGCCACGCGCTGTAGTCGCCGTCGAGCAGGCGCAGGTCGTCGTGGCCGTAGTACAGCGCGGTGACGAGGAAGCGCGCCGCGAACACGCCGTGCGTGTCGTCGTACGCGACGATGGTGTCCCCGCGCTCGATGCCCGCGTCGCTCAGGAGCGTTGCCCACTGCTCGCGCTCGGGCATCATCCCCTCCGGTCCGCCGTCCGCTCGGAAGCTGTCGAACGGGACGTTGACCGCGCCCGGAACGTGGCCGATGCCGTCGTACTCCCACGCGTCGCGGACGTCCACGACGGCGACGTCGTCGAGGTGTTCGGCGAGCCAGTCCGCGGACGCGACCCATTCCTCGCTCATGCGCGGACCGACGGGTTCGCCCGCCTTAGCATCCGCGCCGTCGCCGTCACTCCGAGATAGCGGCGTTCGTTGCTGGATGACGCCGGCGAACCCGGCGAGCCCGTCGGGTACCAGCGCCGCCACCGGAGATACTTGCTGGTAGTCTCGACGGCCGGGGGAACCTGCCGGCGTGACCGGTAGTTATGGGGATGGGTCTTGTACGGAGGTGTATGGCAGAATACGCCAAAGACGTACTCGTCACCGCGGACTGGGTCGAGGAGCACCTCGACGAGTTCGAGAGTGACGACCCCGAGTACCGACTCGTCGAAGTCGACGTGGACACCGAAGCGTACGACGACGAACACGCCCCCGGCGCCATCGGCTTCAACTGGGAGACCCAACTCCAGGACCAGACCCAGCGCGACATCCTCGACAAGGAGGACTTCGCGGAGCTGCTGGGCAGCCACGGCATCAGCGAGGACTCCACGGTCGTCCTCTACGGCGACAACTCCAACTGGTTCGCCGCCTACACCTACTGGCAGTTCAAGTACTACGGCCACGAGGACGTGAAGCTCCTCGACGGCGGCCGCGACTACTGGGTGGAGAACGACTACGCGACCACCGACGAGGAGCCCGACTTCTCCGCGGTCGACTACGACGCCCGCGGCCCCTTCGACGGCATCCGCGCGTACCGCGACGACGTCGAGACCGCCATCGACCGCGGCATTCCGCTCGTCGACGTGCGCTCGCCCGAGGAGTACAGCGGCGACGTCCTCGCGCCGCCGGGACTCAACGAGACCGCCCAGCGCGGCGGCCACATCCCCGGCGCGGAGAACATCTCGTGGGCCGCGACGGTCAACGACGACGGCACCTTCAAGTCCGAGGAGGAGCTCGCTGAGCTCTACGAGTCCGAGGGCGTCACCAACGACCAGGAGGTCGTCGCCTACTGCCGCATCGGCGAGCGCTCTTCCATCGCGTGGTTCGCGCTCTCCGAGCTGCTCGGCTACGACGACGTCACCAACTACGACGGCTCGTGGACCGAGTGGGGCAACCTCGTCGACGCCCCCATCGAGACGGGCGAGTAACGCGACACACGCTCCATTTATTTCGCGCGCCGCGTCCCCCAGCGACGGCTGTCGCGCGCGGCGCGCGTTCGCCGCGACGACAGCTTACAAGCCCCGCCAGCCACTACGCGTGGACATGACCCCCAGCGAATTCCTCGACGCGGTCCGCGACGACAACGAGACCGCGCTCTCGCGGCTCGGCTCCTCGAAGTCGCTGTACGCCGCCACCGGCGGCGAGATGGACGCCGGCCCGGTGCTCGAAGCCGCCGCCGACGCCGAGTACGTCGCCGCGCAGACGTTCCACGCGTGGACCGACAGCGAGCCCGACGACGCCGCCCGCGACGCCTTCGAGACGACGGCCGCCGAGGAGGACGGCCACGTCGACGCCGTGCTCGCGGAACTCGACGACTACGAGCCCGCCGACGACGCCACCGGCATGCAGGCGTACCTCCGCGGGCTCGACGACACGGTCGAGCGCGCCGGCGCGCTCGTCGGGCGCATCCTCGCCACCGAGAAGTCAAAAGAACAGCTCACGGGCTTCTTCGTCGGGCAGGCCGACCCCCAGACCGCTGGCGTCTTCCGCGACCTCAAGGGCGACCTCGACGACCAGCGCGAGCGCGCGCTCGACCTCCTCGAAACCGTCTGCGACGACGACGCCGACTGGGACGCCGCGAAGGACGCCGCCGACGCCGCCATCCAAGCCGCCTACGACGAGTACACCGAACAGCTAGAGTCGATGGGCGTCAACCCCAAGCCCGTCTGCTGACGCACTCGCCGCTCGCGCTCCCTTCTCGTCGCGTTAGTTCGTGAGCCGCGAGACCAGCCAGACGACCGCGATGAACGGCGCCAGCGGCAACAACAGGACAGTCAGCCCGAGCAGCATCGCGTAACCGACCGCGCTCATCTCGGTGTTCGCCGTCGGCCCGGCGTACCGTCGAACGCTCCGCGGCGCCTCGTCGCTCTCGCTCATGTCTTCAGGTTCGCCGCGCGAGGAGAAAAGTCGTCCGGTCGACAGAACGCTACTGGAGCTCGATGGCCGGGCGGAACGGCACCGCGCGTCCCGCGCGCTCGGCGTCGGCGTCGATCTCCGGGACCACGTCGACGCCGGCGTCGAACTGCCGCGCGAGGAAGCCCGCCGCGTTCTCGTAGACCGCCTGCTCGTCGACCTCGTCCAGCGCTGCCAGCTCCGCGTCCGAGCGCTCGCGCACGTCCGCCACGAGGTCCTGCACGAGGTCGTTGACCGCGTCNCCCTTNTCGCGCAGGCNCTCGTGNTGCATCACTTCGCCCATCACCGCGCCGATGTCCGTCCCCGTCTCCCGCACCGTCTCGTAGACGGTCNGCTTCCACGGCGCGGGCGTGTAGACCGTAATCTGGTCGGGGTCGGTGTCGGTCACGTCGATGACCTCCCGCACGTCCTCGGTCAGCGACTCCACGAGCTGCTCCTCGACCTCCACGCGCTCGGACTCGAGCTCGGGGTCGGCCTCCGGCCAGTCGTCCTGTCCGACCGGCTCCCCGGTGAGCTGCTCGTGGAGCTCGTTCGAGAGGAACGGCACGATGGGCGCGAGCAGGCGGAGCCGCGTCCGCAGCACCTCGCGGAGCGTCCACCGCGCGCCGTCGCGGTCGAGGTCCGTGCGCTTGCGGTACCACGTCAGGTGCTCCTCGAAGTGGTAGAACGCCTCCTGGCTGGCCGCCCGCGTCTGGAACTCGTCCATCGCGTCGGTGGCGTCCCGAATCGTCGACTGGAGCTTCGACAGCAGCCAGCGGTCGATGCGCTTCAGTTCCACGTCCTCGCGCTCACCGACGCCCTCGGCGTTCTCGATGACCTCTCGAGCGCGCTCGTGGAAGCGCGCGAGCTGGTCTCTCGTGGTGCCGACCTCGTCGTCGCGCCAGTCCACGTCCTGCCACGGCTCCGCGGAGTTCAACAGCACGAACCGCACGGTGTCCGCGCCGTACTCCTCGATGGCTTCCGTCGGGAGCACGACGTGGCCCTTCGAGGAGGACATCGCGTCGCCCTCCAGCAGCACCATCCCCATCACCGTGATTCCCTCCGGCCACTTCGCCTGCTCGAAGAGGTCGGTGTGGTGGAAGAGGTAGAAGGTCAAGTGATTCGAGATGAGGTCGTTCCCGGAGACGCGCTGGTCGACGGGGTACCAGTAGTCCCACTCCTCGCGGAGGGAAAGCGCCGTCTCGTCGGGGTCGTCGGCGGCCTCCTCGCCGTAGAACAGCGTGTCGAAGAACTCGCGGTCCATCTCCTCCGGCGGTACGTCCTGCAGCCGGTGGGCGATGGTGTAGTACGACATGTACACCGTCGAGTCCGACAGCGGCTCGATGACGAAGTCGTCGTCCCACGGCAGGTTCGTGCCCAGCCCGAAGTTCCGGATGCAGGGCCACTCGTTGAGCCAGTCGACGGTGTGGTCGAGCTGGTCGCTGGCGCTGTCCGGGCGCGCGTCCAGTTCGCTAATCGCGTCGTGGGCGAGCTGCTTCCAGTCGTCGTCGCTGTACGTCAGGAACCACGTGTCCTGCTTGGCGACCTCCACGTCGCCGCCGCAGCGGCAGACGACCTCCTCGGAGAACTCGTACATCGAGTCGAACTCGCCGGTCGAGCGGAAGTGCTCGGCCAGCTCGTCGCGGACGTCCTCGACGACCGCGCCCGCGTACTCGTCGTACATGTCCTTCAGTTCGCCCGCGTGGAACTCGCGGTTGTACACCTCTTGGGTGGCTTCTTCGAGCGCGGGGTCGTCACTGCTCTCGATGCCGTGTTCCTCGACGGCCGCCCGCGCCGGGAACGGGTCGTCGTAGGCGTCCACGTCGATGATGGCCTTCGGCTCGATGTCCTCGACCTCCGCGGGGTCGATGCCGTACTCGCGCATCCGCTCGTCGTCGGCCTTCGCCTCCCGGAGCGCCATCCAGTCGTCCGGCGAGTGCGCCGGCACCGACATCACGACGCCCGTGGCGTTGTCCGCGTCCACGAAGCCCGCGGGCAACACGAGCACGTCCTCGCCCGTCACGGGGTTGGTGACGCGCTCGCCGACCAGCGCCTCGCCCGTGAACCGGTCCAGAATCTCCACGTCGCGCTGCTGGAGCACGAGCTTCTCGGCGCCCTCGTCGCTGAGCAGCCACCGCTCGCCGTCCACGTTCGCCTCCACGTAGTCGGCGTCCGGGTCGATGTACGCGTTCGTCACGCCCCGAACCGTCTCGGGGCGCAGCGTCGCCATCGGCACCACGGTGTCGCCGCGCCGGAACTTCACGAGCGTGTACTGCTGGAACTCCGCCTCCTCGCCCTCCAGCAGGTCGTGGGTGGTGACGGGGTTCTGTTCGTTCGTGCAGTATTTGACCGGGTGGAGGCCCTTCTCCAGTCGGCCGTGGTCGCGCAGCGTCTCGTACTGCCACTCCACGAACTTCGAGTAGCGCTCGTCGTTGGTCGTGAACTCCCGCCGCCAGTCGATGCTGAGGCCGAGAGACTTCATGTTCTGCTTGTAGTGGTTCTCGATGAAGTACCGCGCGTACCCCATCGGCGTCTCCAGCTGTTCGAGCTCCGACTCCGGCACGTCGTAGGTGTCCCGGAGCACCGACAGCTGCTCCTCCTCGCGCTCTTGGAGGCGGTTCACGGCGCCCACGATGGGCGTGCCCGTGACGTGCCACGCGATGGGGAACAGGACGTTGTCCCCCTGCAGGCGGCGGTAGCGGGCGTACACGTCCGGCACCGTGTACGTCCGGGCGTGCCCGATGTGCATCCCGCCCGACGGGTACGGGTACGGCACCGTCACGAACGTCGCGTCCTCGTCGCTCTCGGCGTCCGCGGGGTCGGCGTGGTAGCGGCCGCCGTCCTCCCAGCGGTCCTGCCACTTGCGCTCGATTTCCCGTGGCTCGTAGGTCATACCCGGAGTGTCACTCCGCCGGGCCAAAAGCCCTCTCATAGTGACTGTACGTCCCGTCTGGTTCGCGGACGCGATTGCCGGTGCCGGCGCGCACGAGGACTTTTGGCGCCCCGGCGTCTTCCCCGAGCTCGTGAGCGAGTTCGCCGACGCCGTGCACGGCCACCTCCGGGACGCGCTCGCCGCCCGCGACCCCGGCCGCGAGTGGGCGACCGAGTGGTACGTCCAGCGCACGCCCGTGGACGTCGCCGGCATCCCAGAAGACGGTGGTCCGCTCGTGCTTGTCGAAGTAGAACTGCGCCGCGCCGACCCCGCGAACAACCCCGTGAAGCTCGCGCGGCACGCCGACGACGGCGCGTTCGACCGCCCCGTCGTCCTCGCGCAGGCGTTCAGCGACTACTACGCGCTGGCCGACGGCGGCCACTCCTCGAAGCGCGAGAACGCCGCGTTCGTCGGTCGGCTCGCCGCCGACGCCCTCGACGGGTTCGACTACCGCGCCGTCGACCTCCCGGTCGCGCCGCCGGTCCGCGGGACCGACGCGCCGGCGGACTGGCGGGCCG
>JGI12451J12833_1000381_pt1 | contig 14667 bp, 19 predicted proteins | sample A23E3SouthBayCA_2_FD_12833 | JGI IMG/M metagenome (IMG submission 12833) | reverse complement strand
AGCGCGTCCCCGCGCAGCAGCCAGCCGACGATGACAGTGAATGCGAACAGCCCGACGGTCAACATCAGGTCTGCGAGCGTGCCGGAGACGAACTGGAACACCGAGCTTGTGAGTGCCAGCCCGCTCCCAGTGGCCGCAAGCAGGACCGTGACCAGTACCGTGGCCCGGCGTCGCGGGACGCCAAAGCTATCGACGAGCGTTGCCACCGGCGTTTCGAGCAGGCTGATACCGCTGGTCACCGCGGCCATCAACACGGTCGCAAAAAACGCCGTCGCGACGAGCTCCCCGCCCGGAAGCGTCGCAAATGCCGTCGCGAGCGCGACGAACAATGCGCCAGGGCCGCCCTGTCCGGGGTCGACACCCTGGGAAAACAACAGCGGAATGACGACCAAGCCGGCGAGGACACCGATGAACGTGTTCGAGACAGCGATGACCAGCGTATCTCGCGGAAGAGATGCGTTGTCGTCGAGATACGAGGCGTACGTCAGCATCACTCCAGCACCGAGCGAGAGGGTGAACAGCGCCTGGCCTGCCGCTGGCCCGATAACGCTCAGGAAGTTCGCGGCGAGATATTCGGCGTCAAAACTGAGATAGAACGCGTAGCCGGCGGCCGTCCCCGGCTGGGTGGCTGTCCACACAGCGAGGCCGAGCAAGATAATTACAACACCGGGAAGCATCACCTTCGAGACGCGTTCGATACCGTTGCTTATGCCAAAGAAAACGATGGCGGCAACGATACCGAGGAACAGCAGGTGAAAGGCTACGTCCCAACCGGTGAGACGAGCGTGTAGCGAAGGATCCACCCGCCGACGACAGAGTAGAACGAGAGGATGACGAGCGTTGTGAGGACGTTAAACGCGCCCAGCCACGACCCCCAGCGGGAGCCGGTGAGCGAGCGCAACGCCGCGGTTGGCGTCTGTCGGCCACAGCGTCCGAGGACGAACTCAGCGAGCAATCCCGGGACGCCGATGCCGACGACAACGAGCAGGTAGACGATGAGGAACGCACTGCCACCGTTTCCGGCGGTCAGCCACGGGAACCGCCAGATGTTCCCCAGACCTGCCGCACCGCCGACGGCAGCAAGCACGAAACCGAGGTTCGATATCCATGAGTCACGATCGGACATTCGTGTACAGGTCTGTTCAGTGGGTACTCAAGTTCCTGTTGATTCGGTTGCTTGCGTGTAATCAGGAAGGAATTAGGTAGCCGACAGTCCACCCGCGTCCGAACCGCCACGCGTCATTCCGCAGGCGACCGTCCGAAGGCGGGTGCCAGCAGCGTGGAACGGCGACGGCAGTCCGTCTCAGACCGCGAGGTACTCCGCAATCGCGTCCTCGTCGGCAATAGTCGACGGGCCGAGTTCGTCAACGACCGTGCCACGCTCCATCGCGTAACAGCGGTCGGCCATCTCGCGGATGACCCCGAGGTTCTGCTCAACGAACAGAATCGTCGTCCCGAGGTCGTCGTTGATTGTCTGCATATCCTGACTGATCTGGTCGACGATAGAGGGCTGGATGCCCTCGGACGGTTCATCGAGCAAGAGCAAGTCAGGATTCGAGACCAGTGCGCGGCCGATGGCGAGCATCTGCTGTTGCCCGCCCGAGAGCGTTCCGGCTTCCTGACTGGCCCGTTCTTCGAGCACGGGGAAGTAATCGTATATCTGGTCGTACAGCGTTTCGTCGCTCTCCGACCGGATGGTCTCGCCCATCTTGATGTTCTGCTCGACGGTTAGCTTGGGGAACACGTCCCGGCCCTGCGGGATGTAGCCGATTCCGGCCCGGGCGCGCTCGTCGGCACTCGCGTGAGTCACGTCCGTGCCGTCGTAGCTGATGGTCCCCTCGCTGGGCTCCAGCAAGCCCATCACCGTCTTCAGCAGCGTCGTCTTGCCGACGCCGTTTTTCCCCATCACCCCGACGATTTCTCCCTCCTCGACGGAGAGGTCCACATCCCGCAGTATCGGCGTTGTGTCGTAGGCTGCAGAAACCTCGTCGAGTTCGAGCATCATGACTCACCTCCCAGATATATCCGCTGGACCTCTGGGTCGGATTCGATTTCTTCAATCGGTCCCTCGCGGAACACCTCACCGTTGTGCAGGACGGTCACTTCTTCGGCGATGCTCGCGACGAAGTCGGTGTCGTGTTCGATAACAATGAAGGCGATCCCTTCCTCCTCGTTGAGCCGCCTGATCCGCTCGGCAATAGCTTCGCGTTCGGCCACGTCGAGGCCGGCGACCGGCTCGTCCAGCAGGAGCAGGTCGGGTTCGAGCGCGGCGGCCATCCCGATTTCCAGTTGCTGCTGTTGGCCGTGTGAGAGTTGCGACGCAGCAACGTCCTCGTAGCCGGTAAGGCCCGCAGCCTCGATAGCCTCGGCGACCAGCCGCCGTCGCTCCTCCCCGTCGGCGAACTGCTGGACGGGGAGCCTGACGTTCTCTCTGACACTCAGGTCACCGTACACGGACGGGACCTGGAATTTCATACTGATACCGCGAGAAACCCGCTCATGTGGGTCGAGGTCAGTGATGTCGTGGCCGTTGTAGTAGATACTGCCGTCGCTGGCCTCGTACGTCCCGGTAATCAGGTTCAGTAACGTTGACTTGCCAGCGCCGTTTGGGCCGATGAGACAGCGTAGTTCCCCCTCGGCGACCGAGAAGTCCACGTCGTCAGTGGCGGTGAACCCGCCGAACTGCTTGACGAGCCCGTCGGTCTGTAGCAGTGTCTCCGTTCTGTCACCCGTTGCCAGTTCCGCAGCGGTTTGCCGGACGTTCGGTCCAAGCGGGTCGATGTCAGATTCGGTTTCAGTATCACTCATTAGTCACTCACCTCACTCGGCGCGTCGGGTGCGTCGGCCCCCCCCCCCCCCCCCCCCCCCCAGCTTCGCCCGGACCGAGTCGAGTTTCGACAATCCGCTCGTGGAGCCACGGAACGAAGCCGCTCGGAAGGACCAGAATCGTCACCAGCAACAGGGTGCCAAGCAGGACTAGCGCCAGCTCACCCGCCATCGAGATGCGGAGGTATTCGATGGCGAGCGTGGCGACAACGGCCCCGAGCAAGCTCTTTCTGCCGCCGATACTCACCCAGATGACCGGCAGCGTCGCGAACAGCAGCGAAAACACGGTCGGGTCGATGTAGACGTTCCGTGCGGCGTACAGCACACCGGACAGACCCGCAAGCGCGCCCCCCAGCGTGAACACGACGAACTTGATGCGGGTCACGTTGTAACCGAACATCTCGGTGCGGTCCTCATCCTCCCGGACAGCGACCATCACGCGGCCGTAGTCGGAGTTAACGAGGACCCGCAACCCGAGGTACGTCCCGACCAGCAGGAGGAGGACGAGATAGTANAACGGGCTGATTTCAAAGGATCCGATACCGATAATCCGCATCGGGAACGGGTTGTAGATGAACTGGTAGGAGGCACCTTCGATGCCGAGCGTCAGCAGCGGGATGTCCGGCATCCCGTTGAACCCGCCCAGTGCCGCCTCACCGATGGCCCACTCGGACCCGGCGGTCTGGGCCATGAAGGTGTGCATGACGATCGTCGAGACGAGCGTGATGATGGTCACGTAGACATCCCGCACGCCACCGTAGAACATGAAGTAGCCCAGTATGGCTGCGCTGACACCGCCGCCGACGATACCGGCGACGACAGCGGCCGTGATACCCCCCGGGGTCGCAAAGTTGATCGAGACGACGCCGAACGTGTAGGCCCCGATACCGAAGAAGACGACCTGCCCGAAACTCAGTACGCCCGAGTAGCCCCAGACGACCGACAGCGAAAGCCCCAGCAGGGCCAGCACCATGAACAGCGACAACTGCGAGCCGTCACCGAAGGCCGGGTAGACGACGAGCGCCGCCACAGCGACGGCGAAGCCGACCCAGAACCCACGCGATTCCCCGATAGTGTTTGGCCCCTCGAACCGACTGCGAAGCCGGCCCGGGAGCGACCTATTCGCCTCGCCGTTTGCACTGTTTCTCGACATCTAGTCGCTCTCCTGTCTCCGTTTCCGCAGTTGTTCGATGAACCCGGTGATGCCGTCGGGGAGGAACCGGAGGGCGATGAGCGCAGCGACGAGTAGCGCGATACGGCCGATGAACGTCCCGTAGAGGTTCGAGAACGTGGCCAGAATCGCCCCGAGGACGCCCCCCGACAGCGCGGTCCCGAGAACGACGCTCGGCCCGCCGACGACGACGGCGACGAACGCCTCGACCAGGAACTGGTCGCCAAGCGTCGGCTGCATCGAGATGACTGGGGCGAACAGCGCACCGGTCAGCCCGGCCAGCGCCGAGCCGATGCCGAACGTCAGCATGTACATCCGGTCGGTGTTGACGCCCATGGCCTGTGCCGTTTCCTTGTCCTGTATCGTCGCCCGGGCGCGCATCCCGAAGTCGGTCCGGGTGAACAGGTAGTAGGTAGCCAGGAGCAGCCCGATGCTAACGCCGGCCAAGACGATCCGGTACGTTGAGTAGGAGAACGCCCCGTACGAGATCGCGCCGAACGGCGTGGCTATCTGGTCGATTGAGTTGCCAAAGCTGATTCGAGCTCCCTGAGTCAGTATCAGACTGAGCCCAAACGTGGCGACCATGGAATCGGCCAGCCGGTCGTACAGCGGTTCGATGATATCGCGGCCCAGGGTCTGTTGACTGATGTAATTGGGCCAGGCTCCGGAGATAATCACCCGCTCGGTCAGAATCCCGAAGAGGCCGGTAACCAGACCGCCAACGAGCATCGCCACGACGAGCGGGAGGCCGAGTTGCGTCACGGCCAGCGTCGCGGTGTAGGCACCGATGAGGATGAACTCCCCATGTGCCAGATTAATGACGCCCATAATCCCGAAGATGATGGCCAACCCCGCCGCGGCGAGCACGATGAACGCGAAGCTATCGAGGAACTGAAGCGCGAGGTTGATCCCGTTTACCATCCCTACTCGGCCTCCTCGTAGTAGTCCACCGGGGTGTACTGGGTCTGCTCCGGGTTCTCGGGGAGGTTGCAGCCGGCCGTCTCCGAGAGGAACGTCTCGGGTATCTGGCGGTTCTCGACGGCTTCGACGTTGTGGTCGTCGTCGGCGCGCATAATCCACATGTGGTGGTCGACGTGGTGGGTCGCGCCGTCAAGACGGATTGTCTCACCCTCCGGTGCTTCAGGTGCCTCCTCGGTGCCGAGTTCGATGCCCGACTCCAGAGCGTCGATGACTTCCGGCTGTTCGGTGGTCCCGGCCTGCTCGACGGCTTTCTTGTACATATACGTCGAGAAGTAGTTGGTCTCGGCCTCCTCGTTGAGGTACGGGGCATCAGGGTACATCTCGAAGTATCGGTCGACGAAGCCGCCATCGCCGGTGTTGCTGTCGGTCGGCACCTCCTCCATGTAGTTGACGCCCGCGTAGATGTTGGCCATCGCCGGGGCGTCGAGCCGTCGGTGCTCGTATCCCTGTGCCATTGCCGTCGAAGTGCCGATTGGCACGTCGAGGCCGGCCGAGGCCTTCTGTTCGTAGAACGACGTGTGGTTCGCCCCGACAAGCATCGACATGACGAAGTCCGGGTCGGCCTCCTGAATCCGGTTGATCGTCGAACCGAAGGAGGACTCGCTGAGCGGGATAAACTCCTCACCGAGGACGTTCGCGTCGTTTTCGTTGGCCAGCACCTTCACCCAGTCCGCGGAGAGCTGGCCGAAGTTGTAGTCAGCCGCAATGGTGTAGATGTCCGGGCCGAACTCCTCGACCAGATACGGGAGGACGATACCGAGTTGCTGGCGGGCGGTCGGGCCGACCGCGAAGGTGAATTCGTCACAGACGCCGCCCTCGTACTGCGTGGTATAGAAGTAGAGCTGTTCGTTGCGGTCGATTATCGGGCGGATGGCCTCCCGGGTTGCTGAGGAGTAGCCGGCCCACAGTGCGTCGACGTTCTCCTCGTTGATCGCCGTGCGGGTGAGTTCCTGATAGCGCTGATTGTCCGACTGTGGGTCGCGCTGGAACGTCTCGATTTGCTTCCCGTCGATACCGCCGTTGGCGTTGATTTCCTCGATGGCGAGCATCGACGCCTTTGCCTTCGGGTCGCCGACGAGGGCGAAGTTCCCGGACTGGTCCTCCAGCACCCCGATTTTGAGCGTGTCGGTACTGCTCGCGGTGTCCGTCGAGGTCCCGCCTTCACCGGCAGAACAGCCGGCGAGGCCGGTAACGAGTGCGGCCCCACTCGCGCCGAGGAACTGACGGCGGCTGACAGACGAGCGATTCATGCGTCTCCCTCCGATACTAGGTTCTTGTTGGGATTATTATGTCCATTATCTTTGGCTATCTCTCGTTCTTTACTCACAATATCCAAACGTTCGTCCATGATTTCGTTCACAGTGTTGCCGTCTGGGAGGTAGAAAATAAGGTTTACCACTCTTATCTTATATTGTCCACCACATAGTCTTGATAGTATAAGGTCGTCAAAGGATATGACGAATAGTCAGCGAAAGCAGTAGTGCTGCCGATAAAATTTGAACTATTCCGCTATTTTGTGCCGCTGTCGGTCAATGGGACAAAAGAACAAACTGCTGGCGTTGTTCCGGTGCAGTGACCTGTACGGCCGTTGTCAGTCAAATCTGGCTTCTGCGTCCCGAAATCACCCGCTGTATGCTCGCCCGCGCTGTAAGTGTCGCCGGTCACCGAAACCACCGGCAGACTGGACGTGAGTCGTGTTGGCTTCGGGAAGTAGGACAGTTCGATAGTCGAACCCCTTTATGTAGGGCCGAAACTTTAGCATTTAATCCGGTTCTCGATATAGAGGCGTCACTTGCGCAGAGAGCAATCATTTTAGTATGTGTATTCAAAGAGAAGGGCAGATGATAGACAAACAGTCAGAAATACTCGGGGCGGTGGCGCGATGAGCGATGGACTCGTGCCCGGTGAGGTCATCCCGGGTGAAGGGACAGTGACGCTGAACGAAGGCCGAGAGACGACGGAAGTGACTGTCGGGAACACCGGCGACAGACCCTCGCAAGTCGGGTCGCACTTCCACTTTTTCGAGGCCAACGCGGCGCTGGAGTTCGACCGCGAAGCGGCCATGGGGATGCGGCTGAACATCCCTGCCGGCACGGCTGTCCGGTTCGAACCTGGTGACGAGCAAACGGTCGAACTCGTCGAAATTGGTGGGAAGCGACGCGCCCACGGGATGAACGGACTTGTCAACGGGAGCGTCGACGGCGAGACGGGCGACGCGGTCGAACGCATGCGTGCGGCAGGATTTGGAGACACAGGCGAGGCGGCACCGGACGACGGCGACACGGAGTCCGACCAATGACACGCGACATTGACCGCGAGAACTACGCCGAACTGTACGGGCCGACGACGGGCGACAAAGTCCGGCTGGGCGATACGGAGCTGTTCGCCAAGGTCGAAGAGGACCTACGCACCCACGGCGACGAGGCAGTGTTCGGCGGCGGGAAAACGCTCCGGGACGGGCTGGGAATGGCTCCCGGCGTCACACAGGCGGAGGGCGCACTCGACTGGGTGCTGACGAACGCGACGATTATCGACCCGATACTCGGCATCGTTGCCGCTGATATCGGCATTCGAAACGGGGAAATCGCCGGCATCGGGAAAGCCGGCAACCCCGACACAATGGACGGCGTCGACATGGTCGTCGGCCCGTCGACGGATGTCTATCCGGCTGAGGGGAAGATAGCAACCGCCGGCGGCCTCGATATCCACATTCACTTCAACTCCGCACAGCTTCACGAACACGCGCTGTCAGGCGGTATCACGACGATGCTCGGCGGGGGGTACGGCGGCGGCGCAACCACCTGTACTACCGGGCCAGAGAATGTCAAGCGCTTCCTGCAGGCCGCCGAGGCGTGGCCGGTCAACGTCGGTTTCTACGGGAAGGGCAACGCCTCCGACCCGGGCCCGCTCCGCGAGCAGGTCGAGGCCGGTGCCTGTGGGCTGAAACTCCACGAAGACTGGGGGTCGACCCCGGAAACCATCAACACCTGCCTCGAAGTCGCCGAAGACGAGGACGTGCAGGTGTGCATGCACACCGATACGCTGAACGAAGCCGGCTTCCTCGAGAACACCTTCGGGGCTGTCGACGGGCGGACGATGCACCTGTTCCACATCGAGGGCGCTGGCGGTGGTCACGCGCCGGACATCATGGAGATGGTCGGCGAGCCGAACATGCTGCCGTCGTCGACGAATCCATCGATGCCGTACACCGACAACACGTTCGACGAGCATCTGGACATGGTGATGGTGTGTCACCACCTCAACCCTGACGTGCCGGAAGACGTGGCCTTCGCCGAATCCCGCGTTCGCGCGGAGACCATCGCCGCCGAGGACGTGCTCCACGACATGGGCGCGATTTCGATGATGACCTCCGACTCCCAGGCGATGGGGCGGATGGCTGAAGTCATCCCGCGGACGTGGCAGACAGCCTCGAAGATGAAATCCCAGCGTGGCCCGCTGCCCGAAGACGAAGGGACGGGCGCGGACAACCACCGTATCAAGCGCTACATCGCCAAGTACACCGTCAATCCTGCTATCAGCGCCGGCATCGAAGAGCACGTCGGGACACTCGAACCCGGCAAGCTTGCCGACATCTGCCTGTGGGACCCCGCGTTCTTCGGCGTCAAGCCGGCGATGACGTTCAAGGGCGGCTTCCCGGTCCATTCGGAGATGGGCGAAGCCAACGGGTCACTGATGACCTGCGAGCCGATTCTCCAGCGCGAACGCGCCGGTGCGGTCGGCAAAGCCAAGCACGCCATTTCGCTGTCGTTCGTCTCTCCGGCGGCCGCCGAGGCCGGCATCGACGAGGAGTACGGGCTCGACTCCCGCGTCGTGCCAATCGAGGGCGCACGGACGCCCGGCAAAGACGACATGGTGTACAACAGCTACTGTCCGGATGACATCGAGGTCGACCCGGAGACCTTCGAGGTCCGGGTCGACGGCGAGCACGTCACCTGTGAACCGTCTTCCGAACTCCCACTTGCGCAGCGATACCTGCTATGAAACTCACAGCCAAAGAACAGGAACGACTCACGGTCTTTACCGCCGCAGAGGTCGCGCGGCGCCGCAAGGAACGCGGTGTCCCGCTGAACCACCCCGAAGCCGTCGCTTACATCAGCGACTGGTGCATCGAACGCGGTCGTGACGGCCAGTCGGTCGCCGAAATCCGGTCCGGTGCGTCGAAACTGCTCGGCCGAGAGGACGTGATGGACGGCGTGCCGGAGATGATAGACATGATTCAGGTCGAACCGGTGTTCCCCGACGGAACCAAACTGGTCACGGTTCACGACCCGATTCGGTCCGACAGTGTTGGGTCCGCTGACGACGAAACGACGGAGTCAGAGGCGGCGACCGATGGCGGGGACTCGGCGAGGACAGACGAATGAGTCTCACACACCGCGACGTGGCGACGGTCGGTATCGGCGGGCCGGTCGGCTCCGGCAAAACCTCGCTACTGACCGCGCTCGTTCCCGAACTGCGCGACCAGGGGCTTGATGTGGGTGTCATCGCCAACGACATCCTCACACAGGAAGACGCAGACGTGCTCCGCGAGCGCTTCGCCGGGGTCGTCCCGGAAGACCTCGTCGCTGGCGTCGAGACAGGCGCGTGCCCGCACACAGGTATCCGTGAAGACCCATCGATGAACCTCCAGCAAATCGATTCCTTCCTGGCAGACCACCCAGAGCTGGACCTGGTGCTGGTCGAGAGCGGCGGCGACAACCTCGCGGCGACGTTCAACCCCGAGCTCGCCGATTACTCGCTGTACGTCATTTCGGTCGCGGAAGGTGAAGACATCCCGCGAAAACGCGGCCCGGGGGTCGTCGACTGTGACCTACTCGTCGTCAACAAGACTGACCTCGCGCCCCACGTCGGCGCCGACCTCGACGTGATGGAGCACGACGCAAACGAGGTTCGGGACGGACCCGTCGTCTTCACCAACTGCAAAGACGAGACGAACATCGACACGGTGCTGTCGCACGTCCGTGACGGGGTGCTGTTCGCCTGATGGCCGCTGACGCGCCCCATCCGGCGTTCGAGGGGTATGCGACCGAGGCCGTGCCACAGGCCGCTGTGGGGTCCCCCGGGAAAGACGGCGTGCTCGAACTGACCTTCGAACGGACAGCCGACGGGACGACCCTTGTCCACGATTACGCGACAGTCCCGTTCCACATCTCGGGAACACTGGGCTACGACCCACTCCCCGAGGCCGATACCGTATTCATCCAGTCACCGACCGGCGGCGTCGCGCAGGGTGACCGCCATGACGTGTCGATAACCGTCGGGGACGAGGCCATCGCACACGTCTCGACCCAGAGTTCGACGAAGGTCCAGACGATGACGTGTAACTACGCCGCCGCCGACACGACGCTTAGCGTCGGCGCTGGCGGTCATCTGGATTACGTGCCCGAGCCGACAATCCTCCACGCTGACTCCCGGTACCTGCAGGAGCTTTCGGTCGATCTGGCCCCCGGCGCGACCGCCGTGGTCAGCGACGTGGTCGTCCCGGGCCGTCTCGCCCGAGGCGAGCGCTTCGAGTTCGAGCGATATCCTCCCGCGTGCGGGCGACCGGACCTGACGGGCACCTGTTCGAGGACGCGACACACCTGACGCCGGGAGACGAGGACCCCACAGCCCCCGGCGTCCTCGGTGAGTTCACCGTCTACGGGACAACGTTCGTCCTCGCGCCGGACCACGACGAGGCCGAACTGAGCGATGCGCTCCACGCGGTCGTCACCGACGGTGATGCTCGGGCCGGTGCAACAGCATTGCCGAACGGTGCCGGGGTCGCAGTCCGTGCCCTCGGCGACCGCGCTGAGACCGTTCAGGCAACGCTCCACGCGGCCTGGGACCACGCGCGCATTGAGCTACTGGACGCCCCTGCGCCGTCCGGGAGGAAGTACTGATGCTGGTCGCAGACACCTATCTCGGCCATCGCGATGGCGATGCTATCCCTGAAACCGTCGAGGCATCGGCCCACGCTACTGTCGTGCTCTCGGACACCGAACGCCAGCGCTCGCGGGTCCGGACTGAAACGACAGCCGGCCGGGACCTCGGTATCGTGGTTGCCCGTGACCTCGCGGACGGCGACGTACTTGAAGCTGAGGACGGCACTTTCGTCGTTGTCGAACTCGCCGAAATCGAGGCCCTCGTGCTCGATTTCGCCGACAGCGATATCTCACCGGCCGCGGCGCTGGAGCTCGGGCACGCGGTCGGGAACAAACACTGGAACCTCGCGGTCCGCGAGCAGGAGGCCCTGTTCCCCGTGACCGACTCGAAGGAACGAATGGAAGACACGGTCGCCGACCTGCTCCCCGGGAACATACCGATGCGGTACGAGCACGTACCGCCGACGACGTTCGACGATAGCGGGGTCGGCCACACCCACGGTGACGGGACAGGCCACGAGGGTAGTGGTCACAGTCACAACGGGACCAGTCACGCCCATGACCACGGCGTTCGTACTATTGACGGAGGGGACCAATGAGCGACGTCGCAACGCTTGAATCGTTCCGCCTCGCGGATTCGTTCCTGCCAGTCGGGACCTACACCGTCTCCTACGGGCTGGAACAGTTCATTCAGGACGACCGGGTCGAAGACGCGACAGACCTCGAAGGGCTCCTGTCGACGTACCTCAGACGGCAAATCGGCCCCGCCGAACTCGTCGCGCTCCGGGCAGCACACGCCGCCGCGACTGACGGTGATATCGAGGCGATCTGTCATGCCGACCAACGCCTGTCGGCCGTGACGCTGGCCGCAGAGTTCCGCGAGAGCGCCCAACAGTCCGGCGACCGGTTGCTCTCGCTCCAGACGGAACTACGTGACGAGGCGCTCCTGAACCGCTACGCGGAGCGCGTTGGTGCCGACGACGCACCCGGGAACTACGCCGTCGTACTCGGCGTTGCGACGGGGCTGGCCGACGTGGCTGTCCGGGAGGCCTGCTTGCTGTGCTGTCACGGGTTCGTCACCGGACTGCTGGGCGCGGCTCAGCGTCTCCTCTCACTCGGCCACACGGATGCCCAGCGAATCCTGAACGACCTGCAGCCAGTGATGACGGCTGCAGTCGATGATAGCGCGGACCGAGGAATAGATGAGATGACGCCGTTCGCCCCACTGGTAGACGTATTAGCCGCCGAGCATGAGCGGGCAGAGCGCCGGCTGTTCGCCAGTTAACGCCCAACAGGTTCGAGCGTAACAGTCCGACCAGTCCTGTTCCCGAACCGGCTCTTGGAGGAAAAAATCGGGCGTGTCCGGTGGCCAGTGCCGCCCCGTTAGTCAGCACTAACAACGAGCAGGAACGTTTCCGGTCGCACCGCCTCAAACTCGACCGTGAACCCGTGCTGGCGGAGCGCATCCGTCGCCTCGGCAGCGGAAAACCGCTCATCGACGGGCGGGCCGTTGCGACCGCTTCCAGAAGCCGCCCAATCGGCGATAGCAAACGTCCCCCCAGGCTTGAGCACTCGTGCGACCTCGCGCAGCGCCCCGTCGCTAGCGAACTCGTGGTACGTCATCGTCGAGAACGCCGCGTCGAGACTGCTGGTGTCGAACGGGAGGTCGTCAACCGCACTCGTCACGAGGTCGACGTTGTCGGGGACGCCTTTCTTCCGGTAGTAGTCGTGCATCGCTTCCTGGATATCCACGGCGTACACGTGGTCGACGGCCGGTGCAACATCGTCGGTGTAGAAGCCGGTCCCGCTCCCGAGGTCTGCGACCGTCTCGTCACTACTGGCCGACAGCGCCCAGCAGAGCTCTTCAGCGGAGAGGGAACGGTACCGTTCCTGAGCGTCTTCGAGCTTGTCGGCCCGGCCGGCATCAAAGGTGTGATAGCCCATGTTAGAGGTTCTGGAACGCCTCGTCAACGATGTCACCGGTGTCGGCGACGATATCTGCCATCTCCTCGTTGTCGGGTGCCATCCCGACGAGGCGAGCGATACGCATAATCGAGACGTGATAGACACGCTGTTGCCCGGGCTCTTCTTCCCAGATGACGACGTTACAGGCCATGAGGCCGCCGAGTTTGTTATCCGTCGCATCGAGGGCACGGTCGGCAACTTCGGGGTTACAGGCCCCCAGCACGTAGTATGGGTCACGGTCCGCGTCGATCTTCTCGTTGAGCATTTCGGAGGGCGAGAACTCGACGGGGACACCAAATCCGGCGTCAGTGAACACGTCCCGGACGTGTTCGATCGCGTCCTCGTGGCTCATTTCGAGCGTCGCCTGTTGTTCGCCGATGTCTTCAGGGTCGATCTGGCTCGGGTCGATTGGGAGCGTCATTCGTGTATTGTATTGTGCCTATAGAGCAAAATCTCTTCGGATACACTCTCAGTAGTGTGGCGCGATCTCGCAAATACGGAATCGAACAGAAGGGCGGCTAAGCGTCGAGGATGCGGCTGTAGCCTGTAGGCTGAATATGGATTAGTGTCCAATTCCTCGGGACCGACACGGGTAGAGAGTAGCACGGAAACTGCGCCGGTAGCGAGTGCTTCCATGGGCTCTGAGCAGAGCCCGCCCATGGAACCCCGCACGCCTCCCCGGTGGCTTACATGTGACTGCCCAGCACATTTAGCGTTCGAGGAGTCTCACACTCGGGACGCCGATAGCGGGAGTCCGCGGTCGGAGTCGCTTCACTCTTGGACCCCGTGCTAACCCTCTTAATGTGGGCTAGTAGTGTAAATAGTGTACAAAAATAACTTGTCCGGAAGCAACACCAGAGAGACGGTTACGTGGCTCTGTAGAAACACTCCAGAGTTGATAGGAATAGAGTCGTAAATGCTGGGTATACAGTCACCAATCTCCAGATGCGGTCAGATGAGGATGATGACTGTTCAACATGGAGAGGACAGAGGGAGATCGACGAGAGAAGACAATCATTCAGTCTCGCGTCGAACAAGGTTCCCGAGAAGAGCGTCGCCGAAGACAAGAACAAGAATTGCGCCGACGAGATTGGAGACGAGATCGAGCAGCGTGTCAGTCTTTCCGTAGGAGACGAGTATTGGTTCGAGACCGACTCGGCGCGACGAAGCGTGAATAATGTACTCCATGAATTCCCAGAGGATGCCCATGGTAACGACACCGGTAATGACCCGCTGCTCCGGGTCTACGCCCAACCGCCGCGAGAGTACGTGAATAAGCCCACCAAGAACCGTCGCCGAGTGAATATGGGTCAGATTGTCCCACCACCAGATATCGTCGTACGGGCCGAGCATCCCGACAGCGTGTGTCAGCATCGCTGTCTCTACGTAAATCCGCTGCCACGGCCGAAATTCAACGGAACACCGCCGTTCCAAGATGTCTGGCAGATACGCTCCCCCGAAAGCGATGAGAGCATTCACAACCGCCCCAGGGCTCCGCCTCCGGATTCCCTCGGCGAAGGATACAGCGATACCCGTGCGGATCGCACTCCTGAGTAACCCTGTGACGCCCGGGGAAGGTGTCCGAGATGCAGACCTGCTCATACCTCACTGGGCCGCATGTGTCGCGTGGCTGCCAAAGCAGTGTGATCGTATATCATTTCCGAGGGCCTCGTTTTCTATTTCTGTCAGTGAGGAGGGAGCTACCGCAGAAATACTTTGTGTCTCTCATTCTACAAGTTTGCCGAGACTTCCAGCGAACCGTTCGCTGGCAGCTTTTGCGTGCAGTTGTGCGAACCGTACACAAGTCTTATAACTGCGTAGCGGGTAGAAAAAGGTGAT
>JGI12451J12833_1000372_pt1 | contig 14859 bp, 16 predicted proteins | sample A23E3SouthBayCA_2_FD_12833 | JGI IMG/M metagenome (IMG submission 12833) | reverse complement strand
CCCGGCTTCGCTCCGAACTGCCTCGTGTTCTATGCGGATCGACTCGAACTCGACCGGCATCTCCCACCCGCCGAAATCGGTGAACGAAGCGTCGGCTCGCTGGTGAACCGCAGAGAGCGGTGGTGACCGCAGTGTCATACGCGGACCTCTCGTCCCCCGTGGTCTTACCGTTTGGCCCTCCACCGCTTGCTGGCATCTCATAAATCATATACAACGATATCAAATCGCTTACTGCGGTAGATGGGGCAACAAGACTGGGACCGAAAATACGCCGTCGGCCTTCGTTACTCGCTTCGCGCCAGCGGGAACACGAGCTCGACCCGTGTTTCGCCGTCGTGGTCTTCGTCGATCGTTACAGACCCGCCAAGGCGTCGGACAAGCCACGTAACCGCCCACAATCCGAGCCCACGGCTGTGTGCCACTGGCCCCTCCGTCTCCGAATCCAAGACGTTGCGTTCCATATCGGGGATAGCGGACCCATCGGTATCGACGCTGACTGTCACCTGACCCATCGGCGTCTCTTCGGCCGTAAGCTTGACTGTCGGGTCGGGCAGATCACTGTATTCCAGCGCGTTCTCGACAAGAACCTCCAGTATCAGGTCAATAGCCATCCTGTCACCCGAGACCTCCACGTCGGTCGGCGCGACCTCAATGGTTGCCTCAGAATGTTGTGCTGTGAGGTCGTCTCGGATATCAGTGAGCGCCTGCTCGAGGTGGAGTGTCCCACTCCGGAGGTCACGCTCGATGGCCCGGTCNAACGTCCGTGCTCGCTCGGCCAGCGAATCAAGTTCTTTCGAGGCGTTTTCGATTCTGTCGATGTGTCCGCTAGCGGCGTCAACNGAGAAATCGGACGAGCCGAGTTCTTCTTTGAGGAGTCTTGAATTACCCCGTATCACGGTCAGCTTGTTTCGGATGTTNTGCCGGAGAATCCGACTCATGACCATGAGCCGCTGCTCTCGCTCCTTGTCCTGCGTGATGTCGCGAACGATGCCTCGCAGTTTCGGCGTCCCGTCGCGAACCGTTTTTTCGGCCCGGAGTCGGAACCAGCGCTCGGTTTCGTCAGCGGTCTGACGGCGCGCCTCTAGTTCCATCGGTTCGCCGGTTTCACGACAGGTCTCGATAGCGTCGCGAACGGCCGCTCTATCGTTGGGATGGTACTGTTTGATAGCCTCTTCAAGCGTCGGATTGTACTCTGGCGTTCCATAGAGGCGCTTCATGCCGGCAGTTCCCTCTATCAGACCCGTCTCCAGATCGAGCTCCCACCCGCCAACGTCGGCCAGGGTTTCGGTCCCGACGAGCCACTCCAGTTGTTCCTCCCGCTGTTTCAATCTCGTTGCGTCGTCCAGCCCAACGACGACGCGTTCGACAGTCCCATCGTCGCCCAGTATCGGCGCGGCATTGCTTGAAAGCCACCGCTCGCTCCCATCCTCGAGTTCTATCCAGTGCTCGAACCCAAACACCGGTTCACCCGATTCAAGCACCTGCGTAACCGGGTGTTCCGAATCGGGGATTTCCGTCCCGTCTTTGTAGTATATGTTCCACTCCGGCTGGTCGTATCGTCTTCGAGTGATTTTCTCGCGTTCAAGACCGAGTAGCTCCTCGGCACGATCGTTAGCCAGCGAAATTCTTCCAGATCGTTCTACGACGACGATGCCGACCGGACTGACCTCGAAGACCCGCTCAATGAGGGCCTGCTTTTCTCGCCGCCGCTTGCGCTGTGTGATATCCTCCGCCAGCCATAGCACGCGCCCTACGTTGTCACTGCCGACCGGCGTGACGCGAGCCTCAAAGTGTCGATCCCCATGATCAAGCGATAGCTGGTACTCGAAGTGCTGCTGTTCACCTGTTTCCAGAACATCCTCGATAATCGCGTAGAACTGGTCAGCCTGTGCTGTAGAGAAAATATCCCAGAGATCTGTTCCCAGCAGTGTTTCCGGATCTTTGAAAAATAATGCCCCGTTGTGGGCGTTGTGGATGACATCGACGAAGACGCCGTCGGCGTCTAGGACGATAGCCGGGTCTGAAATTATCTCACAAAGCCCGTTTAGCACGTCTTGATCGTGAAGAGATTCTTTACTCATGTGTCACTTTATACACACCTATTGCTGGCCGACTCCGCATGGAAATGTGTCCGTAGTGTGTGGGAGGAATCATCCTAAGTTTTGTGCCGTGTCATTCTATATAGCGGGAGGCGGTTTACGGATCGAAGCGGCACGCATAAGCGGGCCGGGCGGGGAAAGAGGCGCATGAAGCTGCTCCGTCGGATATTCGAGGACAAAGACTCGCCCCAGCGCGTCGGACTGTTCGTCGATGGCCCAAATGTGCTCAGGTCTGAATTCGATGTCGATTTAGACGAGGTCCGAGATATCGCAGCTGAGTACGGTCCGCTGGCAGTCACCCGTCTCTACGTCGACCAGAACGCCTCGCCCGGACTCATTCAGGCCGCTGAAGCCCGCGGGTTCGAGGTTCGAACAACCAGCGGTGACGTTGATGTCCGACTCGCTGTTGACGCGACAGACGCCGCCGTTGCTGGACAGATAGACGTGCTGGCCGTCGCCTCGCGGGATACGGATTTCAAGCCGGCGCTGGAAGTGGCCGCACGGGAAGGGGTCAAGACGGTCGCCATCGCGCCGGGGGAGTACGGCCGCTCCGATGCGTTACGCAACGCGGCTGAAGACGCAGTGACGCTCTAATCTCCGACGCCCAGGACGCCAACTGTTTTTTCGGCCAGTGCTATTGAGCACGTATGGACATCGACGACACGCCGGTACTGGACAACCACCTCCATCTCGACCCGGTCACCCCCCCCCCCCCCCAGGGCGGAACACACCTGCTGGTGCTCAACAAGCCGTCCTGGCATCTTGTTGAGAAGGCCACTGACGAGGCGATCTTCCGGGAAGTGTTCGACCTGACTGTCGAGGCCGCCGCCACAGCGACCGAGGTGCTGGACGGGCGCGCCTGGCCCGTCCTCGGCGTCCACCCGGCACTAATTTCGAAGCTCGTCGACGACGGCTACACGCCGCCGGAAGCGCGAGATATCATGCAGACCGGCCTCGACGTGGCGGCGGAGTACGTCGATAACGGCGATGCGCTCGCGATGAAGTCCGGCCGCCCGCACTACGACGTGGACGACGCCGTCTGGGAGGCTTCGAACGAAGTGATGTGCCACGGGTTCGAACGCGCCGCCGACGTGGGCTGTGCGATACAGCTCCACACCGAGGGCGGCGAAGACTTCGAAGCAGTCGCTCGCTGGGCCGAAGACCGTGGCCTTGACCGCACGCAGGTCGTCAAACACTATTCCGGGGGTCGACTCCGCGGCCCGGTCAAATCGGTACTTGCAGATAAGGACGAACTGGAAATCGCGGTCGAGACCGACGACCCGTTCCTGATGGAGACCGATTACATCGACGACCCGGACCGCCCCGGCGCAGTACTTGGCCCGAAGACCGTGCCGCGGCGCGTCCGCTGGCTCCTCGAAAACGGGGACGAAGACGCGGTCAGAACAGCACAGAAGGGCGACTGATGGCGGTTATCCGAACTTGCCGGTGATGTAGTCCTCGACGCGCTGGCTCTCGGGGTTCTCGAAAATCTTGTCAGTATCGTCGAACTCGACGAGCTCGCCGCCAGTGAGGAAGACAGCCGTCTTGTCGGAGATGCGAGCCGCCTGCTGCATATTGTGGGTGACGATGACGACAGTGAACTCCTCGGCCAACTCCTCGATGAGGTCCTCGATCTTCGAGGTGGCGATCGGGTCAAGCGCCGACGCCGGCTCGTCCATCAGAATCACGTCTGGGTCGACGGCAATAGCGCGGGCGATGCAGAGCCGCTGTTGCTGACCACCTGAGAGGTCGAGTGCGCTCTTGTCCAGTTGGTCTTTGACTTCGTCCCACAGTGCGGCGCGCTTGAGTGCCGTCTCGACTTTCTCATCGATGTTCTCCGTCTGGTCCTGAATCCGGAGGCCGTAGGCGACGTTGTCGTAGATACTCTTGGGGAAGGGGTTCGGGTGCTGGAACACCATTCCAATGCGTCGCCGCAGCGCCACCGGGTCCACGTCAGCGTCGTAGACGTTTTTCCCCTCGAAATAGAGGTCCCCTCGACCTGCGCCGCGTCGATGAGGTCGTTCATGCGGTTGATACACCGCAGGAACGTGGACTTGCCACAACCGGAGGGGCCGATCATGGCGGTCACCTGTTTTTCAGGGATGGCCAGATCGATGCTCTGGAGCGCTTGCGTCTCGCCGTAGAACACGTTCAGGTCACTGGATTCGATGACTGGTTTCCCCGTCTCGGCCGCGGTCGAGTCGGTTCCCTCCACGTCGATCGACTGTTCGATGAGAGGGTCGCCGGACGGGTCGGGTGACGACGCGGCCGTTTCAGTGGTCGGTGTGGGCTCGGTACTGTCGTTGCTCGTCATCTCGTTCTCTGTCATGAATTATCCTGTTCGCTGATACCGGTTCCGGATGACAATCGCTGTCGCGTTCATCACCAGCAACACTGCAAGCAGTGTAATCACGCCGGCCGCCAGCACGCCGTGGCGGAACGCCGGGTCCAGTTCCGACGACCACGAGAAGATCTGGCGGGGCATCATACTCGCCACATCGAAGAAGCTGTTCGGCGCGAGCCGGACCGACGCCGCCGCCCCAATCATCAGCAGTGGGGCCGTCTCGCCGATAGCCCGACCCAGCGCCAGTATCGTTCCGGTCAGAATGCCCGGCAGGGCTTCGGGAAGGACGACCTGTCGGATCGTCTGCCAGCGGGTGGCACCCATTCCATAGGACGCCTGCCGGAACGAGTCGGGGACAGACCGGATCGCCTCCTGCGCGGAGATGATCACGATAGGGAGTATCAACAGGCCGACGGCGAGGCCGGCGACGATGACGGACCCCTGGGGCCACTGGAGAACCCGGATGAAAAGCGCCAGTCCGAGCAGGCCGTATACGACCGACGGCACGCCGGCGAGATTCCCGATGTTGATCTCGATGAGCGTGACGAACTTCCCCATCAGTCCCTGCGAGGGGGCGTACTCCTCGAGGTAGATCGCCGCCCCGACGCCGACCGGGAAGGTAGTGAGCACAATCACGATAATCATCATCACTGAGCCGACCATCGAAGGGTAGATACCGGCATCAGCAGCGGTCCGTGAGGTCGCGCTCGTCAGGAAGCCCCAGTCGAGCCATGGGTTCGGTCCGGCAAACCCGAGCGCACTGGTGGCGACGGCCCCAGCGGCCACACCCAGCACGGCGACGACCGGGAAGGCGAGGCCGCGGACGCCCTCGCCACGGCGAATCACGCCTTCGACGTAGACCCCAAGCGGGAGCGCGGCGAAGGTGACCAGAAGTAGCCACACCTCAGTCCCGATCCCGAGTAGCGGCCCAGCGACGAGGCCCAACACCGCAACCGCCGTCGTCATCCCGACGACGGCCAGACCGTCACGCCGCGACTCGCGTCGCTGTTCGACGAACCAGCCTGCGGCACCAGCGATTGGAAGCACGAGCGTCAGGAGCAACATGACCCAGTCTGTGGGCACGAACGGGAGCATCATGATCGCCTCCCGGAGGCTGATCACGCGGTAGTACAGCCCGAAATCGAGACCGAGCGCCGCGGCGGCGTCGGTAACGAACGAATTGAACCAGATAGGTGGCAGACCGAACACGGTGATGACCGGAGCGAGGAACACGACACCAAGCCGTTCGAGCGCCGCCTTCGGTCGCAGTCGGCCGTGGGCGACAATCAGACCGGCGGCCACGGCCAGCGAAATGAGAAGGGCGAACCACCCAAGCACGGAGATAAGTTCGATGAACAGCACCGCAAATCCGCCGGTAAGCAGGAGTCCAACGACCGGGAGTCCGCTGGTGACATAGGCAACCTCGCCGGCCGGTTCGTCGAGTCGATAGTAGTAGACAGCCAGTGCGGCCAGCGGCACCACCACGGTGGCGGCGTAGGTCGCCAGCCAGCCCGCGTCGGCGGAAAAGGGCCGGAACGCGTCGTTGGCGACGAACAGCAGGAGAATCAGGACAGAGACGAGTCCGAACGCGGTCGCCGCGAGACAGGTCGCCTCAAAAAAATTTTTTTTTTTTTTTTTTTCGTGTTGCCATCAGTTCAGTCCCCCAGTGTTCATTCGTACTCCTCCCGGTAGCGCGCCGCGATTCGGTTGCTCAACAGGTTCAACAGGAACGTGATGACGAACAGCGTCAGGCCGATAGCGAAGAGACTGGTAAAGCCCAGTTGACTGACGCTGTCGGCGCTGTTGATCTGGACCATCGCTGCCGTCATCGGCTGGTACCCCTGAAAGAGGTTTGCCAGTGGGTCCGAGAGGTTCAGCATCCGTGGCCGGCTGCCGGCCGCGACAACGACGATCATCGTCTCGCCGATAGCCCGCGACAGGGCGAGAATGAACGAGGAGAAGATGCCCGAGGCCGCCGCGGGGACGACGACGCCGGTGGTCACCTCGAATTTCGTCGCGCCCATCCCGTAGCCGGCCTGTCGTAGTGAGTCCGGGACGGCGCTCATCGCGTCCTCGCTCAGACTGGAGACCATCGGGATAATCATGATGCCGACCATGATGGAGGCGCTGAGGATGTTGAACGTGTTGACCGGGAGCCCGATGGTCTGGAGGAACGGCGTCACGTATACGAGCGCAAAGATACCGTAGACGACCGTCGGGATACCAGCCAAGATTTCCAGCCCCGGCTTCAGAACCGAGCGCATCTGGTCGCTGGCGTACTCGCTGAGGTAGATCGCGGCCGCGACGCCCGTCGGGAGCGCGATGACGGCAGAGATTACCGTCACCAGCAGTGTGCCGCTCAACAGCGGGAGCAACCCATAGACGTTCCGGCTGATGAGAAACTCCGTTCCGGTGAAGAAGTCGACCGGGTTCACCAGCGTAAAGAACGTGACCGCGTCGCGTGCGAGCAACACGACGATGCTGACGGTGACGAGAATCGACGCGGCAGCACACAGGAGCAGGACGTATCGATACATCCGCTCGCGTGCTGCGCGTCCGCTCGGTCTGGACGTAATATCCGGCCCGGGCGTCTCGGTGCTCATTGTGTTGTCTCCAATAATGTGCTCATGTGAGTAAGCCGACTCTATACTGTGTTAGCCAGCAACCTCGTCCAGCTTTTCGAGGTTTTCATCGCGCTGGGGGGGGGGGGGGGCCTGTTCGAGGTAGAACCGAATGAACTCGTAGACCGCCTCGTTCTGCAGGGATGACTCGGACGCATAGATGAACAGCGGCCGGGCCAGCGGGTACGAGCCGTCCTTGGCGTTTGCCAGGCTCGGGGCGGTGCATTCGCCGTCCTCCTCGGCCTTGACTTCGACGGCCTTCACCGCTTCGGAGTTTGAGTTGTAGTACGCGAACCCGAAGTATCCGATGCCGCCCTCGTTGTCACGGATTCCCTGAACAATAGTCTCGTCCTCCTCGGTCGGCTGGTACTCGGTCGTGTGTTCGGTGTCCTCACCGACGACGTTCTCGTTGAAGTAGTCAAACGTCCCAGAGGTCGACGCCGGGCGCACGTCCGACCAGTTCGTGACATCCGATTCATCGCTCCATATCTGGCGCAGTTCGTCGAAGGTCAGGCAGTCGACCCAGTCGGCATCGTTGTTGACCGCGACAGTCAGAGCGTCGCCCGCGATCTCGAACTCAACTGGCTCGACATTGTTGCCAGAACACTGCTCTATCTCGGCGTCCGTGATAGGACGGGAGGCCCCGTTAATATCGGAGTCCCCGGGACAGAACCAGTTCTCGAAACCGCCGCCGCTCCCCGTGGAGTCGACGGTGACGTTGACGTTTCCATGCTCCGCCATGAACTCCTCGGCCATCGCGTCGGAGATGGGGAACACGGTACTGCTGCCCTTGATAATGACCTGCCCCGAGAGCCCGTCGGAACCGCTACCGTCAGACCCACTGCCATCGGAGCCACTGCCGTCGCCACTGTTCGTATTCTGGACACAGCCAGCCAGCGCCAGTGTCCCGATTGCACCAGAACTTGTTAAAAAACGACGGCGAGAGATACCACCGCTCGGTGAATCTGTCATCATCAGATTGGAGATGAAGAGCGGATAAGTACCCTACTATTAGCCCTATATCCAGATATAAACACTATATATTACTATATACTATTATGTGGCGCTACCGTCTTACACCGCAAAAACGACGTAAAAGCTGTCTAAAGCCGATTGAGCCCCGATCAAGGCAACAATTCATCGGGATGATGTTGTTAGCAGACCACTTGTCTCAGCGCCCGCATCACGTGTCGTGATTCCATGACAGCGCAAGTCAGAGTTTTGACCGTTGATATATAGTTTCAGTATATTTTATAAATCTGCAGCGCGTATTCAAAGTACTATGGAGACGCGCAAAGTACAGCTGACGGGCGGGTCCACGTATACTGTCTCGTTACCGAAGGAGTGGGCAACAGAGAACGGCGTCGAAAGCGGCAGTGTCGTCGAGTTTTATGCCGAAGACGACCTGCTACTGGTCTCACCACAGCACGGCGACGACCACGTCGAGGGAACGCTGGACGTGACTGGCCTCGAAAACAGGCACGAACTCACGCGGGCGGTGATGACGATGTACGTTAGCGGCTTCGATATCATCCGACTGGAAGCCGCCCGGATAACGGCCGAACAGCGGCGTATCATCCGCGATGCGACACAGGGACTGGTCGGTCTAGAGATGATCGAGGAGACGGCCGACCGGGTCGTCCTGCAGGACCTGCTCGATTCGTCGGAACTGTCCGTGCTTAATGCTATTACACGGATGCGGCTGGTCTCGTTGACGATGCTCTGACGCCGTCGAGGCGCTCATCGAGGATGACAATGACCTTGCGGCGGACGTGATACAGCGCGACGACGACGTGGACCGCCTCTGGTACATGGTCTCCCGAGTGTTCCGAACCGTCCTTCGCAATCCGACGGCTGCCAACGAGATCGGCTTCCCACGTGAGACAGTGTTCGATTACCAGTCCAGCGCCCGTCAGCTGGAGCGTATCGCTGACCACGCGACCAAGATTGCCAGCCTCTCTCAGGAGATCGGTGAAATCACCGGCGAGACTGCTGACCTTCTCGATCAACTGGAGACTGAGGCCATTGCTGTCCCCGAAACCGCGATGGATGCGCTGTTAGCTGACGACAACGACGAGGCCGTCGAACTGGCAAACGAGGCTCGCTCTCGTATTCCCGAAGTCGACGAAACCGCCCGCGAGGTCGATGGAAAGGTCAGAGAGCTAGACCCACAGAGCGCACAGTTGCTTGGCCGCGTGGTCGACTCGCTGTCCCGGACCGCCGACTACGGCGGCAATATCGCCGAAAGCGCCCTCCAGAAGGCCGCCCCACGGCCATAGCCGACGCTGTCGCTCCGAATTCGCGAACAGCCGAAAAAGCTGATTGCGTGCCGGGTTACTCGACCAGCACGGCGTTGACCTGACCGTGCTGTCCGGGGCGGGAGGTCACGCGGGCCTGTCCCTCGGAGGTCTCGAGGATTGCGCCTTTGGTGATGATGTTTCGCCGAGCGTAGTTCGGGTTCGACGGGTTCTCGACGACGTTTTCGATGGTCGCTTCGATGGTCTCCGCACCGTCGGCGATGCTCGCAACGTCGGTCTTGACCGCACGGACCTTCTGCGTGTTGCCGCGTGAGTCGACGGTCTTCAGTCGCTGCTCGCCGACCTGCGTCTCGACGGTGTCCTTACCGAGCTCGTGTTTCTTCTTCTTGTGGTTCGGTCGTCGTCGGCCGCCTGTCCGCTTGCGAGGGGAGCGTCCCTGGTCTTTCATACGGGAAGGAAGACCCAGCGGCTACTTGAACCGTTCGATGCCGACGCGCCATCGTAATCGTTACCCCCACGCCGGCAGGTTACTCTGATGATGAGTCTGAAGACGGCCGTCGCCGCGCCGTTCCGCCAGCGTGGAACCGACCGGATGGCGGAAAGTGAGTTCGTCGTTGCACTCTCGCTAGACCGGAACTGGTTCTCGCCCGACCAGGCCAAGACACTGGTCGACGTGGCCGCGAGCGAGGGCTTAGTCGAGCGGGACGACGACGACCTCGTTGTCGCCTTCGACGCGACACACACCGCGATTCCGGACGGGTTTACACCGGGCGAGGAAATCCTGCAGTCACGGTCGACGTTCGAGCGGGTACTCGACGCTGTTATCGAGGCTGGCATCGAGAAACAGACCGCCGTCGCCGGCATCAACGCGCTTCAGTCTGATATCGGTGTGACACTGGAGGCCGCAGCCGTGGTGTATGCGCGCAGTGAGGGCGTCGATGTCGGAGCCATCGCCGCGGATGTCCGGGAGGAGCTCTAATGGTCAAAGACAGCATTTCTGACGGTCGACGGATCGGGCAGTTACTTGCCTCGGAACTGACCGGCCTCCAGCGCGGGCCGCTCTCAGGTGTTTCTGTCGTCGATGCCGACAGGGACGTGGAACCGACACCGGCGGGTGCCTTTGCCTACCGCGTGACAGCCGACGGCACCGAGGTTGCGGTCGTCGAGGTAACGCCGGAGACGGCCCGACTGGTCCTAGAGCAGGCACCCGTGACTGCGCCAGAGCGTGATGATATCACTGTCGACGGGACAACCGTTGTTGTTCACAGCGGCGCGGCGGTAAAAACTGCAGTCGACATGCTGGAGCGGTCTCTCTCGGGGTAGCACGGCTTTTTTTGATGTGAGGACACGACTGCACTCCAGCTGAACTACCTAGAATCAGTGACGGCTCGGCTCAGCAATAGCCGCGGACGTCCACGCCACGAAGCCGGTGAGGACGAGCACGGAACCGAGTATGGCCGTCGCGGCAGCGATAGCAAGCACAAGTGACGGGAGACCGAGCGGCGTTCCGACAGCGAGGACAATCGGGGTCACGGTGATACAGAGCGAGCCAAGCGCGACGGCCCGGCGCTGTGTCGTCGTCAGTTCGATACCGAGGTGGAACAGCGACCCGGGCTCCGGGTCGGGAGCAGCGAGGCCAAGACACAGCAGCGGGACACCGAGAAACACCAGCGTCGCGGCGACGGCATACGACCAGAACAGCCACTGCCCGGACGCTGGCGCAAGCGACAGAAACGCGCCAACGGCTACGAGCACGACACCACCAACGAGCCCGAACTGCCGTAGCCGTGGGTCGTTCAGGGCTTCGCTCAGGTCTGGGAGGGTCTCGGCCACGTGGCCGACATCCATGAAGCGATCCATACGCGGGCTTTTGCCTACGGTGTAAAATAGACAGGGGGAGAAAATATCAAATCTGATTCCACCAAAGCAGGCCACGATACGAGAAGGAAACGCTTGTATCGCTGCCAGCCGCTGCGGTATCTATGCACTTCTTCGACCGTCTCGCGGACCGCATCGCGACCGCCGACAGCGTGGTGTCGGTCGGCCTCGACCCGGACCCTGCCCGCCTCCCCGACAGCGTGCTGGACGCCGACCTCCCGCGCTGGCAGTTCAACCGTCGGATTATCGACGCAACCCACGAACACGCCGCGTGCTACAAGCCAAACGCTGCCTTCTACGAGGACCCCGACGGCTGGCGCGCCCTCGAAGAAACAATCGCCTACGCACACGGGAAGAACGTGCCCGTCCTGCTGGACGCCAAGCGGGGTGACATCGGCAACACCGCACGGCAGTACGCCCAGATTCTCGACGAGGATGAAGGGCCTGCCGCCGACGCCATCACGGTCAACCCCTTTCTCGGCCGCGACTCATTGGAGCCGTTCCTCCAGCGCGCGGACAGGGGTGTGTTCGTCCTCGGGCGCACGTCGAACCCCGGCGGCGAGGACCTCCAGGACCTCGAACTGGCCTCCGGTGAGAAACTGTACNAGCGCGTGGTCCACCTCGCGGACCTCTGGAACGGCAACGGGAACGTCGGNCTTGTCGTCGGCGCGACCAACCCCGATGAACTCGAAGAGATCCGCGAACTGGTCCCGGACATCCCGTTTCTCGTTCCCGGCGTCGGCGCGCAGGGCGGCGACGCCGAGGCCGCTGTCGAGCACGGCCTCGCCGATGGCGTCGGTCTGGTCAACTCCTCGCGCGGTATCATCTTCGCCGGCGAGGACGCCGCCACGCGGCGCGACGATTCTGGCGACGCATTCTTCAAAGCTGCCGGACAGTCGGCAAAACAGCTCAAACAGCGACTGAACCAGTTCCGATAGCTTAGAACCGGTACGTGTCCACGCCGTCGGGCATGTTCTTCGGTGACTTCCGGTCGCCCGGCTGGCCGACCTCCCCACCGCACTCGACGCACATCCCGATGTCCTTGTCCCAGTGGCGGTCACAGACGAGTCGCCCGCACCTGTCGCAAGTGTGGTCCACGTCGGGGCGCTCACAGATTTCACACAGTCCGGCTACGCTCATGGTAGTTGGTAGCATAGCTGACCGTTTGAATCTTTGGCGGTGTGACCCGGAGCGGGTCGCCAACCCCACGCCGGGACAGTCTCTCTTGCTGGCCACGAAGTATTTCCCCGTGGCCATTCCTCTCTATAGTATGTTGCCACTCCTCCAGCTCGGATCGCTTCCGTCACTGCCAGCGTTACTCGTCGGCTTGCTGGCTATCGCCGTGGTACTGCTGGTCGGTCGGCTCGTGATGAAGGTGGCGTGGCGACTCGTCATCATCGCTATCATCGCCGTCGCCGTCCTCTGGATACTCGGAATACTGGGCTTTCAAGTCATCTAGAGCCCGGCGAGGAAGTTCCGGATCACGTCGTGACCGACTGCGGTCAGGACCGACTCCGGATGGAACTGAACGGCTTCGATGGGGTGCTCACGATGGCGGACGCCCATCACCAGTTCCGTGCCGTCTTCGGTCTCTGTTGTCGCGCTGACGACGAACTCCTCAGGAACGTCGTCGGCGATAAGTGAGTGATAGCGTCCGCCCTGGAACCCCTGTTCCAGCCCTGCAAAAACGCCCTTTCCGTCGTGGTCTTGGAACCCCTGTTCCAGCCCTGCAAAAACGCCCTTCCCGTCGTGGTCGATGGGGAACGCCTTGCCGTGAATCGGCTCCGGCGCGCGACCGATGGTGCCGCCGTAGGCGTACACCGCCGATTCGAGGCCGAGACAGACACCGAGTGTCGGCACGTCAGGACTGACCTCACGGAGGACATCCAGCGTGACCCCGACATCGCGTTCGTTCTTCGGATGGCCCGGGCCCGGCGAAAGGATAATCGCGTCGGGGTCGAACGCCTCGACATCGTCGAGCGATGCCGTGTTCCGGACGACTTCAGTCTCGGCGTGCTCGGAGACGTACTCGACGAGGTTGTACGTGAACGAGTCGAAGTTATCGACGAACAGCACCCGGAGGTCGTCCCTGACGGCGTCCGCACCAGCGGGCTGTGCTGTGCTCATCGGGTCACCTCCTCGTGGCCTGCAGCGCGCTCTGCCACGTCGACCGGTTCCCCTTCGATTTCCTCAAGCGCGGTCAACACGCCGTCCATCTTCTGCTCAGTCTCGACGTACTCACTTTCCGGGTCCGAGTCCGCGACGATGCCGGCCCCGGCCTGCACGGTGATGCGGTCCCGGTCACCCTCGTCCTCGACCGTCGCCGAGCGGATGACGATAGCGAAGTCGGTGTCGCCGTCCCAGTCGAAGTAACCGACGCCGCCGCCGTAGGGGCCACGGGGCGAGCGTTCGAGTTCGTCGATAATCTCCATGGCGCGGATCTTCGGTGCACCGGAGAGGGTCCCCGCCGGGAACGTCGCCCGGGCGGCGTCGAAGGCATCTTTGTCTTCGGCGAGGCGACCCGTCACGGTGGACTCGATATGCTGGACGTGGCTGTACTTGAGGACGTTCATGAACTCGGGGACTCGGACGCTGCCGGCCTCGGCGACGCGGCGCACGTCGTTTCGTGCCAGATCGACCAGCATCGTGTGTTCGGCCCGCTCCTTCCCGTCGGCGAGCATCTCACCGGCGAGGCGGCGGTCCTCAACCGGAGAGTTCCCGCGCGGGCACGTCCCCGCGATAGGATTCGAGACGACGTGGTCGCCGGCGACGGAGACGAGCGTCTCCGGACTCGCGCCGACGATGGTCAGGTCATCGTAGCCCAGCAGGTACATATACGGCGAGGGGTTCACCGCCCGGAGGGCCTCGTAGAAGCCCAGCGGGTCGACGTCGCCGTACAGCTCTCGGGTTCGGGAGATAACGCCCTGATAGATGTCGCCCGAGAGGACGTACTCCTTTGCGCGTTCGACGGCGTCCTCGTACTCGTCTCTGGGGCCGGCGACTTCGTCCTCACGCCGGAAGCCACCGGTCTCAAGCGGTGACAGGTCCGAGAGCACGGCCTCGACCCGTTCAGCTTCGGCGACCAGTTCGTCGTAGCGCTCGCCGGCGTCCTCGCCTTGCCTGACAACAGGCGTGAACACGAGCGAAACAGTGTCCTCGACGTGGTCGAACCGGACCGTCGACGTGGTGAGGACGAACTGCGCGTCCGGGAACCGCGAGTCCGGGCGGTCTAGGCCCACTTCGTCGAGCCAGAGGTCGTAGACGGCGTCGTACGAGAGAAAGCCCACGAGGCCGCCTTCGAGGTGCTGGCGGTCCATCGCCGGGAAGTTTCGCAGCGCCACGTCGGGCATCGCCGCCCGGAGGTCATCAACCACGTCACCGCCGTCGGTCGTCACGAGGTCAGCGTAGCGGTCGTCGAAGACCTCGACCTTGCTCTCGTCACCGGTCGCGGTGACGACGGCGCGCGGGTCGTAGCCGACGAAGGAAAAGCGGGCGTGACGGTCGTCGGTCTCCGGCGCGAACGCGCCGTCGGGGTCGCTGGAGGCGACCTTTTCGGCACTTTCGAGCAGGAACGTGTAGTCGTTGGCGGCCACGTCGCTCGTGCGACCAGTCAGGGCCGCGTACGCGGTCAGGGGCTCCACGTCTACGTCAAGTTCCGC